>Ga0134101_1000036_pt1 | contig 183308 bp, 171 predicted proteins | sample 12_3_2metaG_FD_94446 | JGI IMG/M metagenome (GOLD analysis project Ga0134101, IMG submission 94446) | Switchgrass degrading microbial communities from high solid loading bioreactors in New Hampshire, USA - 12_48_3.3_201_A2 metaG | ecosystem: Engineered > Bioreactor > Semi-continuous >...
TAAGGGCCCGGGAAGACTACCCGGTAGATAGGCTGGAAGTGGAAGCCCAGTAATGGGTGTAGCTGACCAGTACTAATAGCCCGAGGTCTTGCTTCACTTATAAGAAGGCCTTGAATACCAAAATAAGCGTTTGTAGTAATAAGCGATGGGTAGAAGAAAAGCGCTTACATGGCAACACATGATTGTGCTTAAGTAGAAAGCCTTTAGAAACCTTCTCCAACAGTTGTTTAGTGTGTAAAAAGGGACTTAGTGCCCACGCCCTGGGGAAACGCCCGGACCCATTCCGAACCCGGAAGCTAAGCTCAGGGAAGCCGATGGTACTGGTGTGCGGGAGCTGCCGTGAGAGTAGGTTGGTGCTAAGTCCCCCTTTTTATTTTGTGGTAACTGCGCCTTTTTACCTTACTTAAGTTCTATTGCTATAAAGAGATAAAGCCCACAAGTTCTCAGAATGCTTGCGTGCCGCTTTTAATTGGGTAGTTTTACAAAGCCTTTTAAAGCGTACCTAACAACACTTTTCGCTAGCGCCTCAGTGGAGTCTACCACCGGAATGGGAGGCACCAAGTAGTCTAGAACTAAAGGCAGTTCAGTACATGCCATTATAAGCACGTCAGCTTTTTGATCTTTGTACCACTGCAGAAGTTCTTCTGCTTTGTCAATAACCTCTTTTATACATCCCTGCTTTATGGAATAAATCACCTTCATGAGCTCTTCTTGTAACTCATTTGTGGGCAGAATTAGCTTGTACCCTCTCTGCATGAGTGGTTCATCGTACAGATGCGATGAAAAAACACCCATGGTACCAGCTAAACCTATCGATTTAGCTTGCGAAAATGTCCCCTTTAGTTCATTCAATACACTGTCTACAATGCTTATGAAGTCTACATGAATGTGAGCTTTGATGTCGCTTTCAAAAATGTGAGCAGTGTTGCAAGCCATACAAATAGCATTTACTCCTGCTGATTCCAAAAGGCGTGCTGACTCTAAAATAAAAGGCAAGGGGTTTTCTCCCTTGCCAAGAATGTAGTCAGTTCTGTCTGGTATGGACGTATTATTATCAATGATTAGGTGTAGGTGATCTTGGTCTTTGTTAGCAGGCGTATTCCGCAAAATCTTTCTAAATAAATCCAAGGTCGCTTCTGGGCCCATACCACCAATGATGCCGATTTTAACTTTGTCTTGAGCCATACCTTAGCCTATTTTTCTTCCTGTGGCATGTGTCCCATGGGTCCTTCTTTTAGGTACTTTTCTGGGTCAGCTTTAAAAGCATTCAAGCACGACTCGGAACAGAAGTAGTATGTGGTTCCTTTGTACTCATAGGTGCCTTTTGCAGTTTCCTCTTTGACTACCATACCGCAAACGGGGTCGATGTGCTTCATAAGAATTGTGTACACCTCCTTTCTCTAAAGTTTAATACGATTTAGTCTGAGCGAGTTGGTCACCACATTTACTGAACTGAAGGCCATGGCAATTTCAGCTATTACTGGATGGATAGCTCCCATCATTGCCAAGGGCAAAGCAAGGAGATTGTAAAAGAACGCCCAGAACAGATTTTGTGAGATCTTTTTCGCTGTGGCCTTGGCTATTTTCACAGTCTTTACAATGGTTCCTATGTCGGTCTTGTAAATAACTACATCACCAGATTCAATAGCTACGTCGGTTCCGCTCCCCATGGCAATGCCTACATCGGCAAGTCTCAAAGCGGGCGCGTCGTTTATGCCGTCTCCTACCATAGCTATGATGCTTTCGGGCTGTTCTGCCTTTAGACGTTTTATGAAGTCTAGTTTGTCCTCTGGTAGTGCGTTCGCTTTGAACGTTTTTATACCAACTGCAGTAGCTACGGCTTTCACAACCTCTTCTCTATCTCCGCTCAAAAGTACAGGTTCGATACCCATCGCTTTTAGTTCTTCTATGGCCATGGCAGCATCTTCCCTCACAGGATCATAAAGTGCACAAACGGCTAATAAAACTTGATCAGTTTCATCGTAAAGTGCCACCGTGCTATCTGTTGGGTCTATGAACTGCTGAACGTCTTGTCTTCTTTTAGGCTTACCTAATGAATAGGTTTTGCCACTGAACGTTGCTAGAACACCCAATCCTGGAGTCTCTTTAACATTCTCTAGCTGTAGAGCTGAGTCCATCTTCTTGTTCTCTTCGAAGTAAGCAACTATGGCTCTGGATAGTGGGTGTTGTGACTGCTTTGCCATACTGTACATAAGTTGCTCCGCGTTTTCTTCAAACGCTACTATTCTTCTCACTGTGGGTTTACCGGTTGTTAACGTACCGGTTTTGTCGAAAACAACAGTGTTCACAGATGCCAGTCGCTGGAAAGCTGATCCGTCTTTGAAGTAAGCACCGTGCTTAGCTGCTAAGCCAGAAGCAACTATGACAGCTGTGGGCGTAGCTAAACCCAAGGCGCATGGACAGGCGATCACTAGAGTGGCTATTGAGGCGAAAGCTGCCAAGGAGAATCCAGTAAGTCCTTTGGGGACCCAAGGTAAGATTGAGGAAAGGTAATTATTAACGTTAGCAGCAAGCCCTGGGAAGGCAAGCCAGAATATAAAGGTGAAAACCGCTAAGGAAATCACAGCAGGCACAAAAATCGCTATAACCTTATCCAGGTTATCTTGTATGGGCATGCGAGCAGCCTGCGCTTGCTGTACTAGATCTATTAGGTGGCTAAGAAATGTGTCCTCTCCAACTCTTGTTGCTTTTACCTTTATGGGGCTCCCCAGGTTTATACTTCCCCCTATGACACTATCACCTATGTTTTTTTGCACTGGCATGGATTCGCCACTAATCATAGATTCATCAACGTAGCATTCGCCCTCCAAAAGAATGCCATCAGTGGGTATGCGTTCGCCAGGCCTTACTACCATAATGTCTCCTGGGTCTAGTTGTTGAACAGGTATCTCTACTTCTATACCGTCCACGATAATGCGTGCAGTTTGTGGCCTAAGATCCAATAACGCCCTTATGGATTTTGCAGCACGTTTCTTTGCTGAGCTTTCTAAGTATTTGCCCAGCAAATTAAAGAACAATATCATTGCTCCCACAGACGCAAAGCTGTATACCGATGGATAGACTAAACTTATAGCTCCCGATAGCACTGCCATGACAATGCCAGAAGCTACCAGAACATCCATGGTCCATTGTCCATGGAACAGAGCTTTGAAGGCTCTTGATACGGTCTCCTGACCAGCTGTAGCCACAGCCAAAGCAGAAAGAATAAGCTGAAGTAGTTCCATGTTTGGGAACATGATGCCACTCATATGCATGACCATGAGAATGGTCACGGGAACCATGAATAACGTTGAGGCAATGAATTGCTCTTTTATACGCTGCAACTCCTCGTTGGTTTTTGCCTGCTCAATATCTAGTGCGTAACCAACCTTTGACACGTTTTTGGCAATCTCAACTAAGTCCACCTTTTCTTCTTCGTATTCGATAAAGGCTTGATCAGTGGCTAAATTCACCTCTACACTGACAACACCTGGTGTATGTGCAATGGCTGTCTTGACTGTATTAACGCAGGAAGCGCAAGACATTCCTCTTACTTCTACTACCGCTTTCTTTTTTGCCATATTTTTCACCATCCAAAACAACGTTCTCACTTACAGTATAACCAGAATCAAGTATGAATAAACGGAATACACTTTTTGCTAGTTAAATGCATAGTTGGCTCCATGAATTCACATGTTAAAAATGCGAGTACAATATATAAAAAGGAAGTGATAGCTCGATGCGACTCCTAAGATTAAAAGGGCTGAGCAATGTTTGTTTTTCCTGGGAAGAAGGAGAAGCAGCTGTATCCGGTTTAAATGGTGTGAACTGGAAGAGGTTCAGCTATGAAGATCTGGATGCGCCAATAATCCCAAGTAAAGCCGTTTGTGTGGGGCTGAATTACAGAAGCCACATAGAAGAAATGGGTGAAAAGCTCCCTGAAGAGCCTACATTGTTCTTAAAACCGCGTACGGCCGTGATAGGGCCAAATGACAGTATCTTACTGCCCCCTCAATCAAAACGTGTAGATTATGAAGGGGAGCTCGCAGTAGTCATCAAAGATCGTACGTATTGGGTAAGCGAAGAGGAAGCGCATAAACATGTGCTAGGTTACACCATTGCCAATGATGTTACTGCACGAGATCTTCAGAGCAAGGATGGTCAGTGGACTAGAGCCAAATCATTTGATACGTTTTTGCCTTTGGGGCCCTGGATTGAAACTGATGTGGACCCAATGAATCTTCGCCTCAGGACGCTAGTAAATGGGCAAGTACGTCAAGAGGGAAACACAGCTGACTTAATTTTCGATGTATTCTATCTTGTCAGTTTCGTTTCAAAGATAATGACCCTGGAAGCTGGCGATATCATACTCACTGGAACACCTTCGGGAGTAGGTCCTTTAAGTGCAGGAGACGAAGTGGTGGTAGAAATAGAAGGCATTGGAAGACTGGTTAATGGGGTTAAACCCATGGAGATAGTAGGCAATGACAGATAATAGGTTTCAGGATTCACTTTTCAAGCCTAGTAGCAAATGGATTCCCTTAGCAGAGAGAATGCGTCCACGTACCCTAGACGAAATAGTGGGGCAGGATAAAGCTTTTGGAAAGGGAACGCTGCTTCGCAAATTAATCGAAGAAGATAAGCTCACCTCTTTGGTATTATGGGGCCCGCCTGGAGTTGGGAAAACCTCTATTGCCATGGTGATAGCCAATACAACGAAAGCACGCTTTTTACGGTTTAGCGCTGTTACCTCAGGCATTAAAGAGATAAAGGAAGTACTGGAAGATGCTGAAGTTCAGTTTAACATGGGACGAAGAACTGTAATATTCGTGGATGAAATACATCATTTCAACAAAACGCAGCAGGATGCATTCCTCCCTTATGTGGAGAAGGGAGCTGTAGTTCTCATTTGTGCCACTACGGAGAATCCCTCTTTTGAAATCATAAGTCCTCTATTGTCCAGGTCGAAGGTGGTAGTGCTTGAGCCCTTGGAGGCAGAGGATATCAAGACCATACTTTACAGAGCGCTAGCTGATAAAGAGCGGGGGCTTGGCAATGAGCGTGTGGTCATAACAGATGAGCAGCTGATGCGTATTGCTGTTTATTCCGATGGTGATGCGCGTATTGCCTTGAATACATTGGAGATGGCTGTATTTGGCACTGATCCCAACAGCGAAGGGATTAGGGTGATTAGTGACGAGGTCATCAGCGAGGCCCTTCAGAAGAAGACTTTGCTTTACGACAAGGCAGGGGAAGAGCATTACAATCTCATCTCGGCGCTTCACAAATCCATGCGCAATAGCGATCCTGATGCTGCACTGTATTGGCTTGCTCGGATGCTGGAAGCTGGAGAAGATCCTTTGTATGTTGCACGCCGTATTGTCCGTTTTGCTTCTGAAGATGTTGGCATGGCCGACCCCCAAGCACTCATGCAAGCGGTGGCTGCTTTTGATGCAGCGAATTACATTGGAATGCCAGAATGCACAGCCAACCTGGCTCAAGCAGTTGTCTATCTTTCGTTAGCCCCGAAGTCCAATAGCCTGTATGTGGGCTATGAAAAGGCAAAACAAGATGCTCTGGAAACCATGGCGGAACCAGTTCCATTGCATCTTAGAAACGCCCCTACTAGGCTCATGAAAGAGGTTGGATACGGAAAGGATTACAAGTACAGTCACGACTATGAAGAACACATTGCAGATATGGAATGCCTCCCTCCCAACTTGCTGGGAAAGCGCTACTACTTGCCTTCTGATCAGGGATTGGAGAGCAAATACGGGCAACGTCTTGAGCATCTCATGGGAGTGAAGAAGAAGCGCAGGGAAAATAAATCAAAGAACAACAAAGACGAGAACATCGAGAAATAAAAGGGAGGAACCAGAAACGCAAGTACTTTGGTTCCTCCTCACCGGGTCATGTTGATTAGTTAATTAATGTTTTAGTTACCTTGTGCAGCTAGTTTAACAATGTTAACTATGACTTCCACTGCTTTTTCCATGGATTCCACAACTATGTATTCATAGGGACCGTGGTAGTTGTGGCCTCCGGTGAACAAATTTGGTGTGGGTAGTCCCATGAAGGTTAAGCGTGAGCCATCGGTTCCGCCTCGCACGGGCCTAATAATTGGATCGATACCGGCATCTTTCATTGCTTTTTTCGCAAGCTCGATAATTTCTGGTTTGTCCTTTAGAACTTCATACAGGTTGTAGTATTGGTCTTTCACGTCTATTTCAAAGGTACCATCACCATATTTCTTATTCATCCATTGGGCAGCGTTTACCATATATGTCTTTCTTTCCTCGAAACGGTCCCTATGGTGATCGCGTATGATCCATGTTAGATCTGCGCGGTCAACACTGCCTTCAATGTGGTAAACATGATAGAAACCCTCATACCCTTCTGTGTGGGCAGGTGCTTCAGCAGGGGGCATTTGATTTATGTAATCCATTGCCATGAGAATGGCGTTTTTCATTTTGTTCTTTGCCTCGCCAGGATGAATGCTTTTACCGTGCACAATCACTTTAGCTTGAGCTGCGTTGAACGTTTCGTAGCTCAATTCTCCATATTCCCCACCGTCTAGGGTAAAAGCAAAATCAGCGCCAAATTTTTTCACGTCGAAATAGTCTACGCCTCGGCCTACTTCTTCGTCAGGTGTAAATCCTACCTTTATGGTGCCATGTTCTATTTCGGGATGCTCAAGTAGGTACTCCACTGCAGTCACTATTTCTGCTATACCTGCTTTATCGTCTGCACCAAGTAGCGTCGTTCCATCGGTGGTTATCAGTGTTTTACCAGCATAGTTCTTTAGATGCGGGAATTCTTCAGGAGATAGGACACGCCCTGCGCCTAGTTCGATGGTCGACTGCCCATCGTAGTTCTCAATAATCCTTGGCTTAACATTAGCACCGGGGAATTCAGGACTGGTATCCATGTGAGCTAGAAAACCAATTACGGGGACATCTTTTCCTTGCACATTACCTGGCAGTGTCGCAGTGACATAGCCGTATTGGTCTACGGCTGCGTCTGCAAGTCCCAATGACTTTAGTTCCTCTACTAAGTAGTTCGCTAGTTCCAGCTGTTTTGCCGTACTGGGGTAAGTGCTGCTGTTCTCGTCTGACTGGGTATCGAATGATACATACTTAAGAAAACGCTTCACCAGTTTGTCGCGCATTGTATCAGCTCCTTTTGGCTTCCTTGGCTGTTATTGTATCAACTCTGTATTACTTTTTGTATTGTTTCGTCTTCAAAACCTAATAGTCGCATCATCTCCGCGACTTGCTCAGGTGTGGCCTTTTTACTCTTTATTAGATCGACGAACAAGTCAACGTCTTCGGGGGTTTGTTGCTCTTCTCTGGCAGCTTGCAGCGTAGCAGAGCCGCTCACTGTATTGATTCTAACCGTCGCTACAGGTTTTGGAGCCGTATCCACTGAGCCTTTTACCCCTTTTAGCAATCGCTGGCCCACTTTTATGGTACCTGACAATGTGCTGAATTCAATTCTGCTTGGAGGTAGAACTGCCATGTTTATCACAAGATCGCCTGAAACTGATTTGAACTGGATCGAACGAAAAGTATCGGTAAGCTCTCGTATGACTATGTCACCAGACACAGTTTCCATGCGCGCTTCTCTGAAGCTAATGTCCTGAGCCAATAGATCCCCACTTACCAAGGACACCCTTAGCTGGTTTTTTGCCTTTACATTCCTTAGTCTAATGTCACCTGAAGTAGTTTTTATATCGATTTCTTGGCATTCCACATCGGACATGTTTGCATCACCGCTTATGGCTTTTAGTGTTAGCCTGTCTTGGCAATTAGGTGCTGATAAGTTTACATCTCCGGACACGGTGGAAATGGAAAACTCTTTTGTGGAAGGTAGTGTAATGGTCGCTTTATCCACCCGAAGCGACTTAGATCGCCCAAAGGACACGAGCGCCATGTGGTTTGCCTCGTACTCTAGAGTAATTTCAAGTTCATCGTCAGTGCGTCTTACCTTGGGCTCGTAAACTTGTATTTTTTCAGCTTCGCCCTCAAGTTCCACTTCTAAAACTACTTGCGAGTTCTTACCGCTTTTAATTTCAAGATCAGCAGAGACCGCTAATATTTTTAGCTTCTTTTCTGAAAAGGGTATGGTAAACAGCTTAGTTGTTTTCATGTCCCTTTAACTCCTTTAGTACACGAAGTGCAGTTTCTGCATCCAGTGAACCTTCTCTTAGTTGTTCAAGTATGTCCCACTCTGTGATCTCTTCTTGTACGTCGTATCCTAAGGTTTTTAGTATGCTCTCCAACCGGTTTCTCACTGTCGGATAAGACAGTCCCAATTCCTTCTGCACTTCAGATAAATTGCCTCGTTTCTTTAAGAATAGTTTTACAAAGTCCAACTGTTCAGGCGTTAGCTTAAACAGTTCATCCATGGGGAAATCCCCCGTTATGGCTGTTCCGCAGTCAGGGCATTTTAGTCCAGTTATATGAAGTTGAGAACCGCAATTTGGGCACACTGTAATCATTTTCATCGCCTCCTTTAATAATATTAACACATATGTTAGAAAAGTCAATATGTTACTTTCAAATATAGAAAGATTGCTCCGGTAAGTTTTGCGCACACCGGGGTCAAGAGGATGGGAAATGTTAAGGCTCTCTTTTCAATGTTATGTGCATATTAAAGTGCATATGTTGAATTACGATAGTTTTCTACCTATAATGACCAGAATCATCTGTTTTGTTTAATTGATCACGGGAGGTGTTGTAAAATGAAAGATCGACACTGGTTTTGGTTTGCGCTGATTGTAGTCATCTTTTTATGTTTGCCAGGCTACGTCATGGCCGAAGATTCTACGGTGCTAAATTTCGGCATTTGGTCATTGCTCCCAGCTCTTTTAGCAATTGTTCTGGCGTTTGTCACTCGCCAGGTTGTACTTTCCCTATTTTTGGGAGCTTTTGTGGGAGTTGTCATGCTGGAAGGTGGTAACGTCTTCAGTGCTTTCTTAACACTTCTTAGCAAGTATCTTGTAGGAGCACTTACCGATAGCTTCCACGCTGGCATACTTATCTTTCTCATGGTACTTGGTTCTGTGGTAGGGATAATAGGCCGCATGGGTGGGACTAAAGCTTTGGCTGATTTTATTGGAAGGCTGGCCAAAAATGAAAGAACAGCGCAGTTTGCCGCTTGGTTACTGGGCATTGTGGTTTTCTTTGATGACTACGCCAATGCTGTGGTGGTGGGCCCTACAATGAGGCCTTTGTTCGATAAATACAACATCTCCCGTGAAAAACTGGCTTTCATTGTTGATGCTACTGCGGCTCCCGTTACGGGTTTATTCATAATCTCTACCTGGATTGGCTATGAGCTTTCTTTGATAAAGGACTCCTATGCCAGTTTAGGTATTGCTGCTGCACCATATGATGTGTTCCTTTCAAGTCTGCCTTTTAGATTCTATGAGATTCTCATGTTACTTTTTGTGCTGCTAATTGCGTTCACTGTTAGGGATTTTGGACCCATGTGGCACGCAGAGCACAGGGCTCGAACTACGGGGAAGTTACTTGACGATGATGCACGACCCATAGCGGCTAACATAAAAATGGAGCAAGTTTACCTAGGGAACAAAGAAGCAAGGGCATATAACGCATTGATACCAATTGTGGTCCTGATTGTTTCTTCCCTGATTGCGCTTTGGTACAACGGTGGCGGTCCAAACCTGGGTTACACATTTGATGCTATTAGACAGGCTTTCAGTAATGCTGATTCGTCTATTGCTATTCTATGGGCTACGGTATTCACAGCCATTGTCACAGTTCTTCTGGCTGTAGGGCAGCGCATACTCAGTTTGCAGGAAACCATGGACGCTTTTACTGAAGGTGCTGCATCAATGGTTCCAGCGTTGATGATTCTGACGTTGGCTTGGACAATATCTGGGGTCATTGCTGATGTGGGGACTGCCCAGTTCTTGGTTGGTGTTCTGTCCGAGCATTTGCCTGTGTTCGCAGTGGCTCCACTAGTTTTCTTGGTAGCTTCCTTAGTGAGTTTTGCCACTGGTACAAGCTGGGGAACCATGGCTATTGTGATGCCACTTGCCATACCACTGGCCTATAATGTTAGTCCGACCATAACTACTTTGGTGGTTGGTAGCGTGCTCGGTGGGGCCATTTTTGGTGATCATTGTTCACCCATATCAGATACTACCATAATGGCCTCCATGTCTTCTGCTTGCGACCACATTGCGCACGTTAAAACTCAGTTACCTTACGCCCTGGCAATTCAGGTTATTTGTCTGATCTTATACGTCTTGGGTGGTTTTATCTCCAGTTGGTGGGTATTGCTTCTTATTGGTGCTGTAAGTGTACTTGCTGTAGTAAGGTACGTAGGGAAACCTGTAAGAGCGTCAAATTCAAAGCCTAGTTCCGATAGAATTTAAGGTAGCGTCGACATGGTTTCTTGGGTGCTGTCAGCTTCTAAGCTGGCCATGGCAAGATCCTCAACATGTTGGACGTTGTAATTGGCGAACGCCAGGAGCGCAACCGCAATGGAAAGGATTGAGCCCAAAATCATTAAGAAGCTGATGGCACCTGCAGGACCTTGGCCCAATACGTTAGATAGCATGGTCTTTTGGTTGAAATAAGGGACTAAGACGTTATCAACCAGTGGACCGCTAAGAAACATGGGTATTCCACTAAGGGCTTGAGCTATGAATCTGCGCGCTGAGAACACTCTACCTTGCATGGTTATGGGAACAATACTTTGCCATATGGCTTGGCTATGAGTGTTTGCCATAACTCCACCGAAAGAACCTAGCGTAGCACCTATGCACATAGTCGGTATCCATCTGAAGTAACCTAATATTAAGAATCCGACATCGCTTATGATCAGACCAATAAGCAGCGCTGTGACTTTTCTACCTGGTAGGGCCCAAAGAGAGAGTAGTAGCGTACCGATTAGGCCTCCGACTCCAAAAAACGTTTCAATAGTTCCTAATGCTAAGGCGTTGTTGTTGGTTCTTGCAAGTACATAGGGTGAGAACAAACTGTTTCCAAATCCAGCAAAGAAATTAGAAGCGAGGAAAACCATCAGTAGCATAAGCAGTGGTTTCCTTTGTGAAATAAACTTGAAGCCAAACAATATGTCTTGCCAGAAGCCGGCCGATGCATCTACTTTACCGGTAGTTTCCTTTTTTCTTATGTCAGGTATGAAAACCCATAGATTTATTAACACAGCTAGCGTTAGGGTCAGAAGGTCTATGGTCATGATACCTTCCAGGCCAATAGTACCTAGTAGCCCACCTGCAAGTATGGGTGCAACTAGTGCTGGACCGTAGTCAGTAATGCTGAACAGTGCGTTTGCCTTGGTGTATTGATCTGGTTTTAACATGCTAGCTAGTGTTACGGAGTAGGCTGGCCATTGAAGAGCTGAAAAAATGCCATTAACAAAGGACATGGTATAAAGGAAGGATAAAGTTAGTGCATTTTGCGTGTAGAGGAAAAGAGCTATTAGCGTAAGCACACCTGAAGCTATATCGGGTAGTATGAGCGATATTTTTCTAGGCCAACGGTCAACTAAGCTACCAGCCGCCAAGCCGAAAATCACTTGTGCACCAAAGAAGAGAATGCTCATAATACTAAATGGGGTGGCTCTACCAAATTCTTGCCAAACCCAATAAGAGAGACCGAATTGAGTCATTGCGGTGCCTGTTATCGAAGCTACTTGGCCCATTGTTATTGTGGCGAACCCTTTCAAGCCTGAAGGTCTTGTCACCGAGTACCACCCCTTTGATATTTATATAGATCAACTTGAAAGAATTATAACACAAGGTAAATAAATTTAAGGCTAAAGACACAGATCCTTTATTCAAAGACAGCGGTTCTATGCTGTTACAATGTAGATATGAAGATTTCGGTACTTTCATCTGTAAGCGAGCAGATTCCTGAAGGAAATTTTGTATGGATTGCGTTGGATGTCATCCGTGCCACGAGTACCATTGTTACGTTCCTTGCTCAGGGTGGTAAATCGGTTCTTGTTACAGATTCTATTGACTTGGCTACTAGAGAAAAAGTAAAGGATCCATCGGTGATTCTTATTGGGGAGAGGGGCGGAATCAAAATAGATGGTTTCGATTTTGATAACTCTCCTGTGAGTTTGGTAAAACATGCTGATCAACTAACAGATGCCAGAGCCATTATGACTACCACAAACGGCACCAATTTGTTAATAAAGCTCCAGAATACCACTACGAGAATTCTGGTTGGATCACTGCTAAACCTATCATCTGTGGTGCGAGAAGCCTTTGACATTGTTCAAAAGGAGCAATTTGATGGTATTGGGGTGGCTTGTGCGGGGAAGGAAGGTCGACTCGTTGGAGACGATTTTTACTGTGCGGGTCTTATGGTAAGCAGACTACTAACCTTGAGCAACGCAAACATGGAACTTGATGATGCAGCAAAGGTATCTCTATCTTGGGCTAAAGTAACTGATGACCCACTAGATGTACTCATGCAGTCAGAGAGTGGAGGAAACATATTGAGATACGGCAAAGACGCTGATATAAAGTTTTGTTCTCAAATAGATCTGTATGCTGTTGTTCCCAAAGTTGTTGGTAATATTGTAACAAGATGAAATAACGGGGGTGAGTTATTCGTGAAGTTCTTTTTGGACACCGCTTTTGTTGAAGAAATAAAGGCTGCAAAAGAGTGGGGTATTCTAGATGGAGTTACTACTAACCCAACATTGGTTGCCAAGACAGGCAAAGGTTTCATGGAAGTGGTTCAAGACATACTTAACATTGTGGAGGGGCCAGTCAGTTTAGAGGTAGTGGCACAAGATGCTCAGGGGATGGTGGAGCAAGCACAGCAGCTGCGTCGTTTAGGTGAACAGGTGGTGATTAAGATTCCAGCTACGCAAGAAGGCATAAAGGCCGTGAAGGTGCTTTCCCAAGAAGGTATACCGACAAATGTGACGCTTATCTTCCAACCGCTTCAAGCGTTGTTGGCTGCTAAAGCTGGGGCTACCTATGTTTCGCCATTTGTGGGACGCTTGGAAGATATTGGACACGATGCCATGGATCTGGTGTTTGACATTAAAAACATATTCGATAATTACGGCTTTGAAACCCAGATCATAGTTGCCAGTATTAGACATCCTAAGCACGTCCTTGATGCAGCTCGCATGGGTGCTGATATTTGCACGGTTCCATTCAAAGTTATGGAACAGCTTTTTAAACACGCGCTAACTGACAGAGGATTGGAACAATTCTTAGCTGATTGGTCAAAGGTACCTGGGCGTCCTTTTTAGTGCACAATGTCAGGGGAGCCTAGGGTATTAGGCTCCCTTTATAAACTTATCAATGTAAATGGCAGCTTTTTTTCCTGCTCCCAGAGCTTCTATGACGGTTGCTGAACCTGTTACAATATCGCCTCCAGCAAACACACCAGGTATGTTGGTTTGGTATTGCTCATCTACTACAATGTTGCCATGGGGCGTGAGTAGAAGTTCTGGCGTGCTATACTTAAGTATGGGATTTGGCGTTGTCCCAATGGCTACTATAACTTGGTCGCAGTAAATTTCGTAGTTGCTTCCTTCAATGGGTATAGGCTTTCTTCTGCCTCGCTCATCTGGTGATCCAAGCTGCATGGAAACAACTTCTACTGACTGTACCCAACCGTCCTTGCCGTGGAAAGCAACCGGATTTGTTAGAAGCTTCATGTGTATACCTTCTTCTTCTGCATGCTGAACTTCTTCAGCTCGCGAGGGCATTTCAGCTCTACTCCGTCTGTAAACAATGGTCACATTGGCGCCTAAACGTCTTGCGGTTCTGGCTGCATCCATGGCAACATTTCCTGCACCGACTACTACTACTTCCTTACCCTTTTTTATGGGTGTGTCAAATTCTGGAAATCGGTAAGCTTTCATGAGGTTGACCCTGATTAGGAATTCATTGGCTGTAAAAATGCCATTAAGGTTCTCACCAGGTACTCCCAAAAGCAATGGTGCACCAGCACCGGTTCCCAAAAAAATGCTTTTGAATTCTCGTCGCAGCTGCTGTAAGGTATAAGTCTTTCCTACGATAACGTCTGTATGGATAAAGACGTCTAAGTCGCTAAGAAGCATGATTTCATGGTTGACTATTTTCTTTGGTAGTCTGAATTCTGGTATGCCATAACTAAGTACGCCACCTGGTAAATGGAGTGCTTCGAACAAATGTACCTCATAGCCTTTTTTGGCTAGATCAGCTGCTGCAGCTAAGCTGGCAGGTCCCGTACCTACGCAAGCTACTGGAATGTGGTTCTTTTTTTCTGTTTCTATTTGCTGTGGCTTGTACATTTCGTGGTCTGCTAGAAATCTTTCAAGTCTACCTATGGCAATAGGTTTTCCCATTTTAGCCAAGACGCAGGAGGCTTCGCACTGAGTCTCCTGAGGGCAGACTCGCCCAGTCATGGCAGGGAAGTTATTCTTTTCTTTTATTTTGTAATACCCCTCTGTGAATTTCCCTTCTTGTATTAACCCAATGAAAGCTTTTATATCAATGTTTACAGGACATCCTTGTATGCAGGTCGGATTGGGGCACTGCAAGCAACGAGAGGCCTCCATAAGAGCTTGTTCCTCTGTGTAGCCCAGTGCCACTTCATCAAAATTGGTGATCCTTAGTTTTGGGTCTTGCTCTGGCATGGGAATCCTATCTTTTAAGGGCATAATAATCTCACCGACTTTCGTTGTCCAGCAAGGATAGACTTATAGCTTCTTCTTCCTTGTACATGCTTAGACGGGGGAGAAGCGTGTTCCAGTCTACCATATGGCCATCAAGTTCGGGCCCCTCAATACAAGTGAGTACGGTTCCGTCTTTGTAACCTACACGGCAAGCTCCACACATTCCTGTTCCGCAAACCATGATACTGTTTAGTGAAACCAACGTCTTGACTTTAAGTGGTCTGGTAAGATCTGATACTGCTTTCATCATTACGGCCGGGCCGATGGCAAGGACCAAGTCTACAACTTCATTGGATAATATTTCTTTCAAGGCATCGGTAACAAAACCTTTTACACCGTAGGAACCGTCATCTGTTGTGATGATGAGCTTTTCCGATATGTTTTGGAGTTCTTTTTCGAAGAGCACCAGATTCTTGCTGCGGGCACCCAGTATGATGGTAATGTTATTGCCGCAGGCATGCAGGTGTTTTCCCAGAGGGACTGCAGTGGCAGCACCTACGCCGCCTGCTATGAGAACAACATTTCCGAACTTTTGACTGGGGAAGGCATGACCAGTTGGCCCCATGATGTCTTGAATTTGGTCACCGACTTTCATCTTACCCAGCAATTTTGTACTCTTACCCACCTCTTGGAACACGATGTGTATGTTTTCTTCATCGGTGTCAAACACCGTCAAAGGTATGCGTTCGCCTCGCTCATGGGGTAACACGATAACAAAATTGCCCGGTTTATATGCTTTTGCAATATGGGGTGCTCTTACTTTTATCTTCCATATGTCTGGTGCTACGAGTTCCTTATCAACTAATTCATACATGCATGAGCCTCCGTATATGTGAAATCGATTTCACGTTCATTGCCTATTTTAGCATTTATGGTTCTACGCGAAGCATTCGATTGAATGAATTGCTAAGCAGGGACATCTAAAAAAGAAGCCACCCTCTTTTTGGGTGGCTTCGCCAAACACATTGCTTGAACTATGTATCTTCTTTGTGCTCTTCCTCAAACTTCTTTAGCTTTTGCTCTCGTTCTTGATAAAGTTTCTCCGCGTAACCCTTAATAGCAGGGTTAGTTAGATAGCGTTCCTTCCAAATTCCGTCAAAGACTTCTTTTACCTGCTTGCTGTAGTCGTCAAGGAAACTCTTTATACTGTCGTCAACTACTATAACTTCTGCACCCTCGTGAGTTGGCTTTGGATGTGTTTTCTCAACAATTTCTCTGAGTTTGTCTGGGTTGTCGATGATCTGGCACGGTAGAAGTAGGTTGTCATCAAATGGTTGGTGCGCTCTTATGGCTTTCATGAAATCGCTACTTAGTGCCTCTTTGAGTGATTTTTCTTTGATGTTGTCAGTGGAGAAGTGAACAAAGATACACGGCTCCACATCCCCCTTAGAGTTAATATGAATGTAGCGGCGTCCTCCTGCGATACAACCGCCAACGTAAGGTGCGTCGCCCCAGAAGTCCATCATGAACAAAGGTTTTTCCAGTCTAACGCGCTGAACAGTTTCGTAAAGTTTCTTACGTTGCTCAGGCGTGGGCATCAAGCTGGTATCTGGGTCTTTGCCTACGGGCATGAACAGGAAATACCATCCAAACAAGGCTCCCTTGTCGATAAGAAAATCATAAAACTCATCGGAGGTAACTGTGTCAGCATTGAGGCGGGTATAAGTAATCGATACACCAAAGGGGATACCATTGGCTTTAAGTGTGTCCATAACCTTAACAATGTTAGCAAACATGCCAGCACCTCGGCGCTGATCAGTTTCTTTTTCCCAACCTTCTATGGATATAACGGGAACAATGTTGCCAACTTCCTTAAGTTGTTCGATCATTTTGGGGTTCGTAAGCAAAGTACCGTTAGTGAACGTGTGAAATACCACATCTGGATGGTTCTTGGCTACTTCAAACAAGTGAGGGTAAACAAATGGCTCTCCACCCAAAATGGTATACAGGTAAGTGCCAAGTTCTTCGCCTTCCCTGATTATGCGGTCAAATAATTCAGGGGGCATGTCGTCCTCGCGGGTATACAAGCCGGCATAACAGCCTACACAAGACAAATTACATCTCATAGTAGGGCTTATCAAAATCGTGAAAGGGCCAGGAAAACCATATTTCTTTTCGGTGTCAATTTGCTTTTGTACGCCGATAGCTAATTGGTTAATAAAGAAATTGTAAGCAAGACGTTCCAAGAAAACAGGATCGACCTCATTGAACACTCTCATAATGAGAGGGTGGTATACTCCACCTGGTTCGAGATAAGTTCTTGCAACCCGCAAATTCTCCTTATACCTCTCTGGGAAAAGTGATTCCGCCAGGTTAAGGATCTTCGTTAAATTCTCCTCTGGGTTCTGCTTCACATACCTTAATGTATATTTCAAAGCAGTACCCATAGCTGATGTTTTCAATGACATACTCTTCACCACCTCTCTTATGGATTATATACCCTTAAGCTGATGTTTTCAATGACATACTCTTCACCACCTCTCTTATGGATTATATACCCTTAAATAAATTAGTTATTCACGTTGATTACAAAGAACTGTTGAATAGTGCTTATTTTAAATAACTAAAAGTTGTCTTTGTATACATAGATTAAGGCCTTTTTGTTTCAACTACTAACACCGGATACGTAAATCCAGTGTTTGTTAAGAACGAGTTGAAAACACTGTCTATGGAAGTTGACGTTGCTGAGAAATACCAGCCTGGACTTAAGGTGCGGTACTGTAGTGCCACAAGTAACCTTTTTTGATCTACGATCCATCCCTCATGGTTAAGGTAATCTGGAACTGGGATAGCATTCAGTTCCTCGAGTAATGCTTGAAGTTCGTTTGTAGGTGCATTTATTTGATATAAGGTTGAGGGTATTACTACTTCCTGTAAGCCAAGTCCGGAAGCTTCAAAGGGCGATTCGAATGTGCTTCCCAGCCGCTGTTGTCCGTTCCCTGTCGCTTTGTAAACCATGGTCAGTGGGGTCATATGAGCGAAGGTATTGGTGAAGAGAAACAATGCAAGCGTTGTGGCAATAATTGTCCCAAGTACTCCTGTGCTGTATTGAACTGTTCTACCGTAACTTTGCTCTGGGCTAGTTTTTATTAGAGGAATAGCTACTATTAGGAGCTCGCTGAATTCTTTTTTCCATGAAGTGGGTAAGAATACCCACCACCAGGGCAATACGATTTGCTGGTGTTTTTCTATGGATTCTAAGATTGTGTTGAGTAGAAATGCCTTAATATTCTCCATCATTGTTAAGACGCTCCAACTCATCAGAAGGTTTCACATAGTCCCTAAGTGCTCTTAGGGCTCTGTATTGAAGCATTTTCACCGCCTGAGGGGTTTTTCCCATTATCTGTGCCGTTTCCTGCACAGTATAGTTCTTAAAAAACCTCAGTTCGATGACTTGTTTTTGAGGCGCTGGTAACTTATCTAGAGCATCATGCAGATCCATGAATTCTTCTTGATTTTGAGATGAGCAAGCTGCAACGTTGCTTTCCCATTGTTCATCTTCTTCCTCGATAAGTAGGCCTCTATGTCGGTAGTAGTCCATGAGCACATTCCTAGCAATTGCAAACAACCAGGCTTCCAGTTTTTCGATATTCTTTAGAGTGAGTCGCTTTTCCCATGCCTTTGCCATGGTCTCCTGTGTGAGCTCTTCTGCAACATCCATATTCTTAACAGACCCAAGGAGAAAAAACTTTATACGTTGATACAAGACCTCATCTGAGAACAAATGCTGCCAGTTTATTTCAGGCATAAGGATGTTTTAGCTAGAAACGCTTAAGGACCTCATTAAGAAGTCTTGTAAGTTCTTCGGACTCCTTTTCAAGTTGTTTGCGAAGCGACAAGGCCATTTCCTTGTTCCCATCTTCGTACGCTTTTTTCAGTTGAGCAGCCGTGCTGTGTAGTTTTTCATGTGCTTCACCGATGCGTGGCCATAGATCTTCGTATTGAGATCTCGGAGTGGCCACGTCATAAAATAGCCCGAATATGCAGAAATGAGGGTCAACAATGGAGGTCCATACTTTCCCAGATGTTATTGTGTCTAGGATTTGGTTTAGCCAATCTTTGTGGTATTGGACGGCTTCGGCAAACATTTGCTTAGTTTCTTCCTCGGTAAGAGCCTTGAAATCAAGGCAACTTAACATGCCATCTCTGAGCCGGGTTGCCGCAGTGGAATTCTGTTTGTACACAGTCTGCAAGTGCCTTTGCAGTTGTGTCATGGCATTCTTCAGAGCTTCCGAAAGCTCGGCAACTTTGGCCGTGTCTTCCGCTAACGATTGAACAGTTATGGCAGCTTGGGAAGTTGCTCTATCCTGTTCTTTTACGTTATTACTCACTTCAGCCACAGAACTTGAAATTTCCTGCACGCTAGAGAGTATGACGTTGAGGCTGTTAGAAAGAACTCTTGTGGTATCGCCCATGTTGGTGATTAACTCTAATACGGTTTGCACGGATTCTACTGCTGAGCCAACAGTATTTGAAAAGTTCTTGAGCTGGCTAGAAATTTCGTCAGCTGCGTCCTTACTTTTTTCTGCCAGTTTTCTTACTTCATCAGCAACTACTGCAAAGCCTTTTCCAGCTTCTCCAGCTCTTGCAGCCTCAATAGCGGCATTTAGTGCCAAAAGGTTTGTTTGTTCCGAAATATCTGAAATAGCTTCAACTATGCCAGAAATATGTTGGGAGAGATTTTCCAGTTCATCAATCTCGTGCTGTACCGAAGTAACTTTGGAAAAAACTTGATCGAAACTTTCAATGGTATTAGAAATGTTCTTGATTTGTTCTTCTACGTGTTCCTTTATTCTTTGAGATAGCCCGTCCAGTTGAACAGTGCTATCGTACACATTACTGCTTGAAGCTGCCAGTTCCTCAGTACTAGCACTTAACTCTTCCCCACTTGCTGCCAGCGCTTCTACCTTGTCCGCAATTTCTTCTGCCGCTTCCATATTACCATAAGCGAGCTTCATAGAATCCTCCAGCAGAAACTGTGCCTGGTGAACGTTGGACGTGGCATCTCTGAAGGCGAAGAATGTATCTCTCACAAACAATCTGATTTTTTGGACTAGTTTGTCAAGGGAGTCCAAGAAACGACTCCAAAACGTGGTAGTTACTGGCTTTTGCAGAGTTAAATCCAGATTACCAAGGTAGTTGAAATAAGTGGAAATGTCTTTCGGTACTCTTTGTTTCCAAATCAAAAACCCTAACAATAAGCCAAACGCTAATCCAACTAACAAACTTACGAGAATCATAAGATTACCGTTCACATACACCCCTCCCACATATTAAAATTTCACTATAAAACTTTTGTATTGCCCTGTATAAGGTTGGTATTCAACGTCCACACGTTCTACAATAGCACTGCTTGGTCCGTGGTGTAACCAGTTTAGAAACTCCTTGAGTTCTTCTTCTGGCCCCTCTGCGACTACTTCAATAGTGCCATTGGGTAAATTTCTTATATAACCTGTTATGTTGCCGATTTTATCAGCCATTCTTACGGCAGAGTATCTAAAACCCACTCCTTGTACATAACCTCTTACAATGGCCCTAAAAGCTTTCATGTTCCAATTCCTCTACGTGGTCTTTCTGCCAGAGCAGTACTACGGGGGTCATGGATTCATCGTTACCCGCAGGGTTGTCAGATAAGGCACCTTCAATCCATCTCTTGTCTAACCCTTTGCAGCATTCTACTACCTCAGCTCCGAATACTGAGTTAACATCAACAATGGCAAAAGGTATGTTTTGGCTACATAGCTGCGATGTGAAGACCTTTGCATTCAATGGGCCAGGTACCAAGCAGCTATCGTAAGGTGCTATTTTGTCGCTGTCTACTGCTTTGGCTACCGGTCCTATGACTCTGTAAAACCATCCAGATTGCCCGAAAAGCTTTCCAATAGCAGCTATCAAGGTGCCAAACAGTACAGGAATGGTACCACTGAGCTCCAAATATGCTTGCAATTTCCAATCGGCAACTATGGGATATGTATAGAAGTGGATCAATGGACCTTTCGCGTGCTCCGTAAATGGACCCAGAGTTCGTGCAAGCCAGCAAGGTTTAAACGTGCCTGCCCAAAGGAGGGTTCCTTGCATAATAGTCAGAACTGAAGAAGCCAATGTAATAATCGCATCTGGATGAAGCTCATGGATAGCCTTTATTAAGGTTTCAGGGTCAGTATCTTCTTTTAGAAGCCCTGCGTTTAAGGGTTTTCTAACGGCGTTTTCTACCTGAGGTTTCTTCTTTTTGTAGTAAGGAACTTCTAAGTTCAGTTCTTCGGCTACTCTGGTCAAAATAGGATCTTCTCGGTACAGATACATGCACACGTTGAGCGTTTGTTGAGCTCTTTCTTTTTCGCCTTTCTTGTAAAGAAGTTTTATGTAGTCGGCCATTTGTGATTGCCTAAAATTATCCACGTCCAGCTCAGCCCACTTTTCTAAGAATTCTGCGTCTTTCGTTACCATGTACAGTCGTTTAAGAAGATTCCTCGCTGGGTTGTCCCATTCTCGGGCAGTATTCCAATCTACTTTTTCAAATGCGCTTTGCCATGCATCCAGAGCACCGCCAACATCATTTAGAAAGTAATATCTAATATCTCCTAAGTAAATTTCTTCCCACATATTTGACGGTCTTTGGTATAAAGCTTCTGCCTTTTTTGGGTTTTCTCTTAGATATAGTGTGGCTAAAAGCCTCTTGCATCTGTAATAGTTGTTCCTCTGGACTTTCTTTTCCAATATTTCCATTGCCAAGTCGGACCGATTGTTCAAAACAAGGTAAATCGCTCCCCAGAAGCTAGTGTAATCATTACCTGGATCCCATGAGAAAAGTGCCATGGCTTTGCGTTTGAAACCGAAAAAATCCAGAATCCTACCTAGAAAATTGATCACCATATGTTCTTATTTTATCAGCGGTCTTGTATATAATAGTAGCCATGGTTCGATTGATTTCCAAGGATGTTGACCTTAGGGAACTGTTAAGTCAGATTGGCAGCGATCCTGCCAGCTATGGCATCTTCCTTGATAAAGATAGTCACCTTCGAGTGTGGATTGACGAAGTGTATTATCCAGCGGCTTCGGTGATAAAACAAGAGTGTCTTTCCTGTGGGGCTGATGCCGCTGTCCATAAACATGTCATCACTGGAAAGGTTGAAAAATCTTCGGTGCTCATGTTGGCAAATGTGCGGCAGCTCAAATGCCTAGTTGACAAACTTAGAAGGATGCCATACTGGGGTCTTAATCAAATTGCCGACGAAATTAAGTCTGTCCTCGAGGACAGAGAGGCTAGGACTTTTGTTTTGACAATGCCAAATGGGACTCTAGAGCTTAGAAGAACTAAAGTAATGACCATATTGAACGCTACACCTGACTCTTTCTTCCCTGGTTCTCGAGTGGATCTTCACACAGGACTGGAGCGCGCCGTAGATGCTGAGGAAAATGGGGCGGCTTTCATTGACATAGGAGGAGCAAGCACAAGACCTGGTGCTGCAGAGATTGGCGAAGATGAGGAGCTAAGACGTGTAATCCCGTTGCTCCGTCAAGTACGAGAACGCGTGAAGCTTTTCATTTCTGTTGATACGTACCGTGCAGAAGTAGCAAAACAAGCTTTGGAGAACGGTGCAGACCTAATCAATGACATTTACGGGTTGCAGTTTGACAAAGAAATGGCCAACGTCATTGCTGATTACGGTGTGCCGGTGGTAATAATGCACATGAGGGGGACTCCTGCTACTATGCAGGAGTACGCTTCTTACGATGATCTGATGAAGGAATTACATACGTATTTTGTTGAACGGGTTGAATACGCGCTGAGTAAGGGGATTAAGGAAAATCAAATAATCCTTGACCCAGGCATTGGGTTTGCAAAGTTGCCTGAACATAACTTAGAAGTTTTGCGTCGCATCGAGGAGCTATTCACACTGGGTTTTCCAGTGCTTGTGGGACACAGCCGGAAAAGTACAATGGGTAAAATCCTTGGAGGAGTACCTGCTGAAGAAAGGCTTTTCGGAACTGTAGCTTGGACCTCCTACCTGACGTGGAAAGGCGTCCACATCGTTCGTGTCCATGATACAAAGCCTAATGTGGATGCCGTCAAGGCTGTCGAGGCTATAAGAGAAGGAATTTAATTGTCATGGCAACCGTTTACGTTTCTTTTGGTTCTAACTTAGGGGATAGAGCTTCTCACATAAGAAATGCAATTGATTTAACCTCTGAATTTATAAGTTGGCAGTTCATAACACCGATGGTAGAGACAGCCCCATATGGCAAAGTTGATCAGCCTACTTTTCTAAACGCTGTAGGAAAAGGTGATACAGGACTGACGCCTGAAGAACTCTTGAGAGCGCTCTTGGATGTGGAGAAAAAACTTGGTAGAACAAGAGAAGTTCGCTGGGGACCTCGCATAATAGACCTCGACATATTAACCTATGATAATCTTGTTTTGCACAGCGAAGTTTTGACTGTGCCTCATCCTGATCTTCACAACAGAGATTTTCTTTTGAAGCTTCTCTGTCAGTTTTTTCCTGAGTGGTCTCATCCAGTACTTAAGAAAAACGCTTGTGAACTACTCGACGACTTAACCACGCGCATGCCAACAAGTTTTAAGAACGAAAATTTGCGGAGAGTTTTAGGGGCTCTGGGCAATCCCCACGAAAAAGTAAAAACCATATATGTTACAGGTTCTTCTGGAAAAGGTTCAGTAGCCGCCATGGTTGCAGCGCTTTTTAACAATAATGTAGGTCTTTTCTTGTCTCCCTTTGTTTGTACGTCGGCGGAGATGGTTATGATCGACGGAAAGCAAGCAGACCTAAGCAGTTTCAAGCAGCAAGTTCTCTCCGTGGCTAAAGATCTTAATGTGGAACTGACCCCGTTTGAAGTGCTTACTGGTGCGGCTTACTTGGCTTTCGAAAAGGCGAAAAAAGAGTGGGCCGTGGTTGAAACAGGTATTGAATCACAGCACGACGCAACAAACGTAAAAAAACACGATATAAGTGTTGTAACAGCCTTAGGTATGGATCACTTTGACCTATTTCCTGATTATGATTTCTACTTGAGGGAACTTCTCAATAGTCTATCAGGTCCAGTAATCTCGTTGGGACCTTTGCCTGGTGTGGATGCTGACGTTGTGGTTCAGGCAAAATATGGCATTGAAGATTCTCAAATTACGCTGGATGGCACACAAGCATACGTGACTGGAATGGGGACAGTTCGGACACGGATGCTTGGTTTGCATCAAATATGGAACGCCCTGCTCGCTGGAGAAGCTTATAGAGCAGCTACCGGTAAAGAACCTGAGTTTTCACTATTGAGTGATGTTGTGTTGCCTGCACGGATACAAGTAGTCAGGAAAGATCCACTTCTCATTGTTGACGGTGGGCATAATGCACCTGCTTTCAAGAGTCTGGTTGAAACGATCAACGATCTTGGAGTAAACCCAATGCGTATCATTCTGGGTTTGGTTAAGGGGAAAGACCATGAAGTGGCGTTGAGTTATTTGAAAAGGCTTGGTGGTCAGATCTTTTACTACCCACCGTTTTCTGACCGCGCTTTAACTGAGTTGCCTGGAATACCTACGCTGCCTAATCTTTACGAAGCTTTAGAGGAACCAACGCCGACTTTAGTAGCAGGCTCTTTCTACTTAGCTGGTCCTGTTTTAAGGTATTTCAATGCATGCCATCTAGGTTAAACTCCTGAGCTACCAAGCCCTCTAGTCCCTCGTTCTGAAGACTGTTCAAATTCTTCTAGTGTTCCCTGAAATGGTGTGGGCTCTAAGTTCATAAAAGGCAGTACTATGAGCTGTGCAATCTTTGTTCCTTTGGGTATTTTCACGTCTTCGTCTTTAAGGTTGAGGAGTATGAGTTTTATTTCTCCCCTATAATCCTCGTCTATGATTCCAGGGGAGTTAGCTAAGGTAATGCCCCATCTTATGGGAGTACTTGAGCGCGGTACAACTAGTCCAAAAGAGTCCTCTGGCAATGCTACTCTTAACCCTGTGGAGGCCACTACGATGCCGCGTGCTGGAATGTATTCCTCCTGTGCTAAAGGAACGTCAAATCCTGCACTTTGACGGGTGGCTTTAACCAATTGTTCCCCGAAGTAAGCAAGCTCTTTCATATTCTTATCATGCATATTTCTATATTATCGCTGTAAAATGTAAAGGTGCAACATACGTTTAAAAAAATCTGCGTCTTATTAGTCTTTCTACTCCTTTTGCCGTTGCAGGCAAAAGCGGATATTGTTTTCTCTGTGCACGCCAACAATCCACCTTTTGTGTATGTTGAAGGCAAAGAACTAAAGGGATTTGCGGTGGATCTGGCCAAAGAAATTGGAAAGGTGCTAAACGAAAAGGTGGATTTTCTACCTACCTCGTATCAGAGCGAAGCGATTGAAGCAGTGAAAGATGGAAGAGCAGATGCTGTACTTGTTATGGGATTCTACGAAGGTGCAGGTAACTCCTTGGTGCCAACTGATCCTTACTTCTATCCGTATTATGTGATGGCTGTAAGGAAGGGATCCAACCTCAAACTAGATGACTTGAAACAAAAATCGGTGGCAGTGGTTGGAGGGAGTGCCCTTGAGTCGTACTTGATTTCCAATGGGTTTAAAAATGTCGTGTCGCTTGCGAGTCATGAAGAAGTCTTAGAAGCACTTGAAAGCGGACAAGTTGACGGTGCTTTCATGGTAGAGCAGTCTTATGGCTACTTAACCGAGAAGCTTGAGATTAGTGACACCATACTTCTGCCGGAAAAGGTTCAGTTAGCCCAGTATGCCATTGGCGTTAGCGAAAAAAACAGTATCCTTCGCGTTCGGCTGAACGATGCGATTAGGCAGCTCCAAGTTTCTGGAGTATACGATCAGCTTGTAGAACGCTGGCTTGGGAAAAACGAGCTCAGCCCAGCTTTCGTTAATACGTTGGTACGGAATATTGCCATAGGAGCTGCTATTGGTGCCATTGTTGTTGCTTTAGTTTTCTATTGGGTATTAAAAATGCTTCGATCCAACAGAAGAGAACTTGCAGCTGCGTATGAGCAGCTGGCTGCAGAAAATCAACAGCTTTTGGCGTCTTATGAGGAAATCTTGAACGCGAACAAAGAACTGGAAGATATGAGAGCCAAAGAAAAAAGCCTTTTAGGACTTATGGGGCAGCTGCGACCAGATGTTGAGGACGAGTCTTTTTACAGTTACCTTCTGGAATTGGCTTTGTCTCTGGTTCCTGAGGCTCAAGCTGGTTCGATATTGGTAAGAGATGATGATGGTTATGTGCGGTTCCGAGCAATCAGGGGCTATAGCTCCTTGTTAAGCACTCTGGACCTTAGACCTGAATGGGTCTACAGACCTCAGGGAGTGGAGGTGGTTAGAGAACTTCGAGACAGTGCTATGCCCCCAGAGATTGCTGCAGTATTTAGCAGTGCTAGACCTTCGCCCATTGTAGTATCTTTGGCTGCGCCCTTAATTGTGAATAAGCAGTGGTATGGTTCAGTTTTTGTCGATAGTTTTGAGGAAGTAGATTTCAATGAACAATCCATTGAGTTATTTGATTCGTTAACCAGTTTAGCTAGTGCGTTTACAGCTTTGAAAGTTCACGAACGAACAGCAAACAGGTTCTTAAAGGAGATTATTCTCATTTTGGTGAAGGCTTTGGAATACAGGGATCCATACACAGCTGGTCATTCTGAAAGGGTAGCAAAGATAGCTTCTGATTTTGCTTCTTTTATTGGTTACACAGGAAGCACCTCCGAAGACATTTACTGGGCTGGTATCCTGCACGATATTGGGAAGGTGGGCGTACCTGACTTTGTTTTGAAGAAACCGGGGAGTTTGACGCCTGAGGAATACGCCGAGATGAAGAAACACCCTGTGTTTTCAGAAGAAATTTTGGAAGGTAGTGAAACCCTTAGGAAATATGCTAAGTGGGTAGGATCACATCATGAGCGCTGGGACGGTAAAGGATATCCCAAAGGGCTTGTGGGAGAGGAGATTCCATTGGAAGGTAGAATCTTGTCTCTGGCTGATTCCTTTGACGCTATGAGCACTGATAGACCTTACCGTAAAGGTAAGAATATTCAAGAATCTATCGAAGAGATTCTAAGGTGCAGCGGTACACAGTTTGATCCTTATCTAGCTACACAGTTTGCGCATTTCTTGAAGCGTTACTTTCTGTAATTCTTGTTTGGTCAATGAAGGAGGATTTAGAAGTGTGGAATAAATGGGCTGAAGTATCCAAAATGAACTTGAAGAACAATGTGGAGCTCATAAGGCAAAAACTACCTGACTTGGAACCCATTGCCGTGGTCAAAGACGATGCTTACGGTCATGATGCTGCTGTGGTTGTTCCAGAGCTTTTGAAAAATGGTATAACAAAGTTTGCAGTGGTTTATGCAAAAGATGCACTCATGTTGTCTGAGTTTGGAGCAGAATGGATATTAGTGTTGGACGATCCGCCTGTCTCCGGCATGTGCTCTGAATATGAGAGAAGAGGTATTAGATTCTGCATAACAGATCCAAAATGGCTTAGAGACGGATTACTGGAATTGCCCATTAAGTTTCACCTTTTTGTGGACGTTGGGATGCACCGTGAAGGTGTACCGTGGTATGAAACAAATACGATAAAGGAAATATGTAAGGTCGTTGGCAATAGGTTGGAAGGCATTTGTTCGCATCTATCAAACGGACTGTCCGATTCACAGGTGCTGGCTACCGAAGAAGAAAGATTTAGAGATGTTTTAGGTATTGTTCCAGAGGGATTGATGGTGCATTTATCCAATTCTGCATCACTGTATAATGGTAGGTTTCCTTATGCCACTCATTTCAGACCTGGCATAGCGCTTTATGGCTATGGTTATCCTGGTTTAAAACCTGTGCTATCTCTAAAGGCTCGTGTCATTCACGAGCATGTCTTGGAATCTGGGGAAGGACTCTCATACGGTTGGACTTGGAGAGCAACAGAGCCCACTCACGTTGTTACTGTTCCTGTGGGCTACGGCGATGGATATAACAGAAAACTAAGCAATAAGGCAATTGCCGGTTCTAAAGCTGGTAGCCTTCAGCAGATAGGGACAGTGACAATGGATTTTACAATGTTTGAAGCTCCGAAGAATATTACAGTAGGTGATGAGATTGTTCTCATGGGTGAGTGGGAAGGAGGGCATTTCTGGGCCGATGAGATGGCGCAGCTTATTGGGACTATTCCCTATGAGGTTTTGACAAGCATTAATCCAAGAATACCCAGAGTACTTGTATGAAGGTTGCCACTTTTAATGTAAATGGTATAAGAGCGCGTCTAGATTCTATCTCTGAGCTTATGCAGATGGAAGCTCCTGATGTATTGTGTTTGCAGGAGATAAAGTGCGAAAACGATCTCTTCCCATATGATTTTTTCAAGGATTATCAGTGCCATGTTAATGGACAAAAGGCTTACAACGGCGTATCTATTTGTTCCCGCAAGGAAGGCGTCCCTGTGGGTGTTCTTGAAGAGGTAGAAAGTCGAACGTTGGGTCTAGTTTTGGGCGACATTTTAATAGTGAATGTTTACGCGCCCCATGGCGACCTGCGTGGCTCCCCAAGGTTTTTCCAAAAAATCCAGTGGTACAAAGCGTTCTCAAAGCGTATGGAGGAGCTTTTACGCAGATATCCGAAGGTTCTAATTGTAGGGGATTTTAATATTGCTCTAGAGGACAATGATGTATGGGACCCCATTCTCTTGAAAGATACAGTAGGAACTTTTCCTGAAGAAAGGGAAGCGTTAAAAGCTCTTTTGTCAGTAGGCTTTGTTGATGTCTTTATGGCGCTTTATCCAAAGAAAGTACAGTTTACGTGGTGGGATTACAGGCAAGGTAGAATATGGAAAAACCAAGGTATGCGTATCGACTATGTGTTTTCTAGTGAAACACTTATGCCCTCAATTGAGGACGTCTACGTGGTTGAAGAAATAAGGAAGAGACGTAACCCGAAGCCTTCAGATCATGCTCCCGTCGTATGCGTTGTGAAATAGTATAACAATGTCGACAATGTACTTGCTCTAAAAAAAAGCAGAACAATTCTTATTGGACTCTTCAGAAATACTCGTGTGTATTTTTGGGTACCACCGTGTAGAACGGCTAATCTACGTGTTTAAACTTTTCACGGCCTACGCCTTTGTGTTTTGCGTAAAAAAGGCTTGCCATGAGAGCTGTTAAAGGTATTGTCAGAATGAGGCCAGCTGAAGCTGAAAGTGCTCTAACCACATCTCCCACAAAAAACTCTCCTGTAATGTACTTAAAAGCGGTATTCTCTCCAGAACTGTATAAATACACCAGGAGCCCTAACTCGGAACCGGCATAGGCGAAGATGAGTGTGTTGACCATCGTACCGATCATGTCTCGCCCGATACGGGTCAAGCTGGAGAAAAGTGCCAAGAATTTTATATCAGGATTTTGCAGTTTAATTTCTCTAGCAGCGGAAACAATAGAAACTGCTACATCCATGACTGCGCCGAGTGCTGCTATCATGATCGCACTAAAAAACAGAGTTAAAGCGTTAACATTTTTCAATGCAGAAAACTGAAAGAAAGAGAAGATCTCGGATGTAATACCGTGAATGGAAGTCATCTTTGCTGCCATAAGCCCAAACACATAAGCACTTACTACGCCTAAAACTGTACCAGCACTGGAGAGCATGATTTTATCCAAGCTGTCCATAACCAAGGTTATAGTAGCCACTGTGCCCACAATGACTGTTAGGATTCCAACTACTAATGGATTTTCGCCGTGAGCAATCATTGGAATAGACATTTTCCACATAAACAATCCGGTTAAAAACAACCCTAGCAAAGCATCCAAGCCTTTAAGATGAGCAATCAAGAGCACTATCAAGGAAAAGATCAATACAGTTGAGATGGTTCCAGAAAGTCTGTCTAAGTCTTGAATGTATGCATCAGTTACCTTTCCGTTGTCCATGATTACATAAACAAATACCTTATCTCCTGGCGAGACTAAGAATGATCCATACATGGAGCTTTCGTAAATGTTCTGCGCATATATAACCTGCCCCTTTAAAGGTCCCTCGGAGATTTTCACGGAAACAAGTTGCACTGTACTGGATTCTTGCGGCAGTACTTGTACAACCGCTTCCACAGAGCCCCTGTAGAAAGCTTCTTGTTGCTCATCAGCGGTGACGGATCCTGACGTACTAAAAGATGGCGCTTGCCAAAGAAGTACGATTAAAACTATGGCGATTATGCGCTTTATCCAGGGTATTAATCTGCTCATACGTGAGCTATTATAACCCTGTTGGCATTGGCTAATGTTATCATTAATAAAGTAATTGCTGCTTAGTTGTCATACAAAGTTAAGGAGGTAAAAAGTGCAATCTTGCAAACATTTCGCAATTTTCCTGGATCTAGAGAATCTGGCTAAAAGTTTGGAGAAATATGATAAGACCCCCCAAGAGCTTCTACAAAAGATCTTAGATACTTTTGTTGGTATGGGTAAGATCGATGTGGCAAGGGTTTATACAGGTTGGGGTGTTTTTGCGTCACTCATACCATTTGCCGTGGATATGGGGTATGAAGTGGTATTTGTCTATGCTCACAGAAGTGGTAGCGTTGTAAAGAACATGGCAGACATGCAGATAACAGTGGATGCTCTAAAGTTAGGGTATGAGCGGGACAGTATTGATGCCTTTGTGTTTGTGTCCGCAGATCGTGATTTCATACCGGTTATTAAGGCTCTTCAGGGCCTGGGTAAAGAAGTAGTAGTCATAGGAGACGAACAAATAACGTCGGAAGCGTTAAAGAATACGGCCGACGCTTTTGTGTCACTCAACGAACTTGCGGGCGGATTAAAGAGTTTAAGCAAGAACAGGGCTGGAAAGGACTTTGAGAAATTCTTCAAGACCATTGGTGGCATCATCAAGTTTGTTGATTTTATGAACTATGAACTTTCTCCGTCCATTCTAAAGGAACTGCTTACCATGGTTATGCCTGACTTTACTGAACATGATTGGGGTTATCCCAATTTCAAGGCGTTGGTCAAGGACTTAGAAAAGAGAGGGCTGGTTGAAATTGTTGACTCCAGCAAGATGAAAATGGTACCTACGGCACGTATAAAAGAATATGACTTCGTTGTCCCTGAATTAGATATTCAGCGTGTAAAAGAGAGAATAAGCTCGGAGACTAGCTTTTCAAAGTTAGTGGAGGAACTTAGAAACATAGAAAAACAAGGAATACGAGGAGGTAAAGATTACTGGGAAGCTTTGATAAGACTTGGAAACGACCTTGGTTGGTGGGAAGTTAAACTAGGAGGTGCAGAAGTTGAAAAGTCGGAGTAGCAGGAAAAGAAATTTAGGCTTACTTTACATTGTCATTGCTGTCATAGTTGTTTTGGTAATTGTTTTAACTACATGGTTTTTCTCTGGACAAAAGACTCCTCAGAAGGCGGCTAGAAAATTTGTAGAGGCTTGGGCAAACTATGATCTTTCAGGTATGAAGTCAGTGAGTACAAAGGAAATGAGCGAAGGTATGGTGAATGCTTACTTTCGATCATTCTTGAACTCTTTAGAAAGTATGAGACAGATTACTGCTGATGTTGAAGGAATACCTGTTGCCTCTGTGGAGTATCCGCTTAGGTGGGAGAATTGGAAGCTTAATTACAGTGTGGTGGATGATGGGGTAGTGGAGGTAAAAGGAACCGTCAACTACGTATACAATGCGTATGAGGAGACCACCACTGTTTCAAGGAACATACACTGGATCGTCAGTACCACGAAAGAAGGCTCGGATTATTTAGTTAGTGGTGTGAAGATCATTGCAGATAATCCCATGGAGGCAGTTTGGACCTTCATGGATGCTCTCATGTCAAGGAACATGTTTTATGTGGAAAAAACTGTAGCAAACGAGCCTGATGAAGGATTGGCGAACTTTTTAGCCAGTATGGGTCTTGAGTTTACCAGGGGTTATGCTACAAAAGGGCTTTTTCTCCTGCCGGCCTTGCATGATGCAGACGGGGTAGGAAAGGTTCACGTAAGTTACACCAGAGTTGGCATAGGTGGGACATCATCTCTCACTAGTGACGTTGCCATAGTAGATGCTACGTTTGATACAGTACGTGAAGGTGACGGGTACGTAGTTAGGGATGTGCAGTTTAAAGAAATAGGAGAATGAGGTTTAAATGTTAAAATGTAATGTTGTGTGTTTTTCGAAGTTTTACTTCGTTCGAGTTAGAACAAAAATTCTATGCATAGTTTGAGGAGGTAATGAAAGGTGGAACCCCGTGAAGAGAATTTCAATCAAGAATTCGACGTAGAAATGGCTGAAAGAGGGGATCTCGTAGAAGGTACAGTTTTGCGCGCTGACGTAGATGGATTGTGGTTGGACATCGCTAGTAAGTATGATGCTTTTCTCCCACTGGAAGAATGCACTACGGAGTTAGCACGTCAGGTGCAGGAAGGTAACGTGCCAACCAGCGTGGAGGTTGTTGTTACTAGAACAAATGACGATAAGGGATATATCTCAGTTTCTCAGAAGAGAGCTGCCTACAGAAAACTTTGGAAAGATGTAGAAGAATGGGAAAAGAGCGGAGAGCCTAGAAAGGTAAAAGCTGTGGGCGCTGATGATAAAGGTGTATTCGTGGACCTTGGCGCTGGTATTCTTGGTTACGTACCCGCATCTCAATTGGAAATAAGGTTTGTACGCGATACGAAGAAGTACGTGGGACGCTCATTGCGAGTAAAAATACTTCGTGTTAACCGGAAGCGAAATCAGATCATACTTACACAACGACAGGTGCTTGAAGAGGAGCAAAAAGAACGAGCAGAGAAAGCTTGGTTAAGGCTTAAAGACAGTGACATCGTACGTGGTCATGTCAGTCGGATTACTGATGAAGGCATTTTTGTGGATTTGGGCGACGGAATTGAGGGTTTCGTACCCAAAGACGAACTTGACTGGAGACCAATCAAGAATATAGCCAAAGTTTTCAGACGTGGCGATGTGGTTAGGGCAAAGGTGCTTTCTGTGGATGATGAAAAGAAGGAAATGGTGCTCAGCATCAGGCTTGCAACACCCAATCCATGGCAACTCTTTGCCGAGAAGCACAATGTGGGAGACGTAGTTAGTGGGCGCGTACTGCGGTACCTCAGAGGAGGGCTTTTACTGTTGGTTGATCGCGTTACCGGACTGGTGCCTGCCCAGGAAGTATCGTGGAAACGTGGGGCAAAGGTGGAAGACCTGTATAAAATAGGTGATCACGTAAAAGCGAAAATCTTGAGGTTTGACCCTGAAGCACAGGACCTCATTTTGAGTGTCAAAGAAGCTCTTGGAGATCCATGGGAAAACGTGGAAAGGGACTTCCCAGTTGGTTCGAAAGCTGAGGGAACTGTAGTAAATATAACGGACTTTGGCGTTTTTGTGGAATTAGCACCTGGAATAGAGGGCTTAGTTCCGCGAAGATATGTCAGCTGGAAGCGGTTTAAGGACATAAACGAGGTTGTAAACATAGGTGATCAGGTGGAAGTAGTGGTTCTGGGTATCAACATAGTTGACAGAAAGATTACGTTGTCAATGCGTGACACAAGGCCAGACCCTTGGGAAGAAGTGGTTAAAAACATACAGCCAGGACAGCTTGTGCGAGGTAAGGTTGTTACCATAATTCCTCAAGGGGTGTTTGTGGAAATTGCTGATGGCGTTGAGGGCTTCATACACATCTCTCAGCTATCCATTAGGAGAGTTGACGATCCTCGGGATGCCGTGTCTGAGGGTGATGAGATCGTTGCAAAAGTCATTGGTATTGATGAAGAGAGACGTCGCATTTCATTGTCTGTAAAAGCCATTCACGTGGATAAGGAAAGGGAAGAACTGCAAGATTTTCTGTCTCAACAGGGTGAAGACAAGTTCACTCTTTCTGATGTGCTGGGCAATTTATTGGGCCGGGAGGTTTCTTTCTGAAAAGCCAATCGGTAAGCCAGATGCTGGAAGACGTTGGTGCTTCTGTTGACTGGAAGAAGATCGAACAAATATACGAGAAGTACAATTTACCAGAAAACGTAAGGCATCACATTGAGGCTGTTACTTTAGGTGTTGCCCGGGTTGTAGAAAAACTGCAGAAGCGGGATGTAACAGTAGACGTTAATTCACTCATACTGGGAGCCCTTCTGCATGACATTGGTCGCAGTGTGACTCATGACATCTCTCATGGGGTTATTGGTTCGACCATTGCCAGAGAAGAAGGGTTCTCAGAAAGAGTTTGCTTACTGATCGAGCGTCATGTAGGTGCTGGCCTTACCCTGGAGGAAGCTCGTAGTTTCGGACTGCCAGAGAGGTCTTACATGCCGGAAACGCTTGAAGAAAAGATACTAGCTGCAGTGGACAATTTGGCTTCAGGAGATGAGCTCATAACTAAGGAAGAGTTTATAAGGGACGTTGAACTTAAGTTTGATAATAGAGAGGTAGCGCGTCGGTTTTTTGCTCTTTATGAAGAAGTAAGCAATCTGCTTGGTGAGGATCTATCGGTTGTGGTACGTGGAGAGAGTTCGCTCGATTAAGCTTTATAATTTTCGCAACTTACTGAACCAAGAAATAGGAATTCCCGATGGATTAACAGTTCTAATGGGGGAGAACATGCAGGGAAAGACGTCCCTTCTGGAATCTCTGTTTATAGTTTCTACTGGAAGATCCTTCAGGACAAGAAACATTGGTGACATAGTGAGATGGGGTGAGAACCAAGCCCAAATTGAGCTTTCGGTAGATGGGGCAAATGTCGTTTTTAGCGTCTCTTTGGAGCCCAAGGCAAGAAGTCTACTCCTCAACGGTGAACGCATCTCCAGCTTTGAAAGTCCTTTAGCGGGAAAGGTACTTTACTACAGTGATGAGTATTTAGATCTGGTATCCACTCCCTCAGGGACTAGGCGTCTTTTTGATCGACTGCTTGAACTTAGTGACAGAGAAAATATGCGGTTGGCTGCGCAGTACAGGAAATTAGTTGCTGAGAGAAACTCCATGCTGTCATCAGGTTTCTACAATGAGCCGCTTAATGAAGTACTTTCTGATCGTATTGACACGATTTCTCAGAAATGGAGAGAAAAGCGACAAGCGTTTTTGCAGCTAGTACAAGCATCTTTGAATTTACGCTTTCCTCAAGTATTTGATAGTAGTTACAGTTTTAAGTTTTCGGTGGAGACTTCTGACATCAAAAACCTTTCTTTGGAGATGCTGAAGAAAACGACGTTGTTTGGTTTTCAGCGTGACAAAGTTTTGCTGAGTGTTAATAACAAGGAATTAAACACTGTCGCATCTAGAGGTTTCTTGAAAATTCTGCTTACCTTTGTTTTTGTAAGAACGGCAGAACTCATTCATGAAAAACAGGGTTACGTTCTTCTTCTTATGGATGACTTCAATGCGAACATTGATGAACTTCATTGGAAAAAAGTTCTCGAACTTCTGCCTGAAAGGCATATCATTGCTGCTACTACGAAAACCTGGGAGAAGGCTGATTTGGGCAGACCATACAGCATATTAGCCTGCGAGCAAGGTAGAGTTTTTCCTATCTAGGTAGGAAAGCAAATAGAAACTTGTCAGCAATTTAACAATTCTCAAACTACTGTGTGCTATAATCCTTTAGCTTGATTTATCGCTGAGGAGGTGTTAGCACTATGTCGTTGCAAATGTGGTCGCTCTTGGTTCTCTTGACAATTCTCATTTTGATCCTTTGGGTAGTTCTGCCGGTTACGGTGAGTGTGGATCCCGTAGCGGCTGAAACAATTATCATGAGTAAGCCAGCAAAGTATTGTGAAATAAGTCTGAATGCCGGAGCATGGACTGGAGAACCTTCTCGAAGTGCTCCTTTCCTAGTAGAAAAGATGGCAATCCAAGCTGGAGCTAGTGCAACTGTAGCTTTAGCACTTGGAAATGCTTACAGGAACTGTAATCCGAACGAGTTGCCAGCTGAAGTGTTTATCGGTGTGATAAAGACAGAAAGCAATTTCAATCCCAAAGATGTTTCATATGCTGGAGCAAAGGGGATCATGCAGCTATTACCAAGCACATTTAGAATTTATCTAAAAGCATACCCTTCCCTTTTTAGTAAAGGTGACATTTTTGACCCTTATGAAAATGCGTGTGCTGGTTTACTCTACCTAAACGACAACTATGAGGCATGGGTCGGGCATGTAAAGGACAGGTCCAAAGCCATTGATCTAGCAGTTGCCTCTTACCTTACTGGTGTTACCAAGCTTAAGAATTCTGGTTACAGCGGTAGAATTTACGATGGGAACAACTATGTGAGCAACTACCTGAATAAGGTTAAAACTTACGCAAGGAGTGCCATGCAAGCAACAGCAAGATGACGTTGAGAGAATCCATTGAGCAAGCACCGCACAGTCCGGGTGTTTACCTATTTTATGGGAATTCTGGACAGGTTATTTATGTAGGTAAAGCTAGTGACTTGCACAATCGCCTGGCTGACTACGCTCGTAGCCAGCCAGGCCAGAAAGAACACCTTATAATGAGCAATGCTTCTAAGGTGAGTTGGATCATAGTTGCCAACGAAAGGCAATCTCTTGAACTGGAAGAAACACTTATAAAAAAATATGCTCCACCTTATAACGTTCTTCTCAAGGATGGTAAGGGCTATAGCTATTTACGCATTGACTTAAGCCAGGAATATCCTGCTGTAGAGATTGTACGCATAAAGCAGAGAAAACCAAAGCCTGGACAATTACTCTTTGGCCCGTTTGTTCCACTTCGTGTGCCTGATATGCCTGGCAAAGTAAGGGGTGATTTGAAGAACTTAATACAGATAGCTGAAGAGGTTTTTGGTATTAGGTCTTGTAAGGGTCCGCTTAAGCGACGGACGCGTCCCTGTGTCTATTACGAGATCGGCAGGTGCTCTGGCCCATGCATAGGCAAGATAAGCCCTGAGGAGTACAGAGATCGCGTTCAGTTGTTCATCAAGTTTCTAAAAGGGGATACGAAAGAGGTCGAGAATCGCTTAACTAAGATGATGAAGGAAGAAGCTGAGAATTTGAACTTTGAGAGAGCCGCTGAACTTCGCGATCTTCTTTACACGGTGAAGAGGATTGGTATGCAGAGAGAAGCCAACGTCGATGGCAGCGCTGACCTTATTGCCTTTGCATTGAAAGAAGATCAGGCCTCTGGTTTTGTGGTTTCTGTTCGAGATGGCATGATAACCAATGTGTTTGGCCTGAAGTATTCTTCAGGAGCTACTATTGAGCCATCGGAAATCATGGAGAGCTTCTTTAGAGACTATGTACGACTCTATCACGAGCAAGGCGTACTTGCCTACGTGAATGGCGCTGTAGCTGAAGCGCTAAAACCATTAGGATTGTTGCATGGTGTTCGGCTGGAAGCTGTTCCAGATCACTGGAAGGCTTTGCTAAGGGTTGCTGAAGAGAATGCTGAGAGCATCTTAGAAAGAGATGAAGGGACTGAGAGGGTTAAACGTGGACTACTCAGAATAAAGGAAGTGTTACGCTTAGAGCATATCCCTACGCGTATTGAGGGATTCGATATGGCCCAACTCTTTGGTTCTGAACGCGTCGGTGGAAAAGTGGCTTACGTTAATGGTCAATTCTATACACCCTGGTACAGGCACTACCGCATAAAAGGTTCTTACAAAGACGATTTTTCCTTCATGTACGAGGTGGTAATTAGGCGTTTGCAGGATGAGAAAACGGGACTGCCTGACCTCATGCTTATTGATGGAGGTAGGCAACATCTCGCGGTTGTTGAGAAAGCCATGGAACAGCTTGGTGTTACTGTACCTGCAGTTGCCATAGCTAAACCTGATGATAGATTATTTGTGACTTGGAAAGAAGACCCCATATATCTGCCGCCCGAGGATGTCGGGAAACAAATTCTTCAAAGTATAAGGAATGAGGCTCACCGATGGGTTAATTCATATCATAGGAAATTACGCGAAGATTTTGGCGACATTCTGCTCGGTGTACCTGGCATAGGCAAAGCTAGACGGCGCAAACTTATAGACACTTTCGGTGGCATGGTAGGCTTGCAAGCTGCTAGCATTGAAGAGCTTACGGTAAAAGGCGGTTTGCCATTTAAGGTTGCGCAGCAGCTGTACAGAGCGCTACATCCCGAAGATGTGGGGTAAAATTTAACCCATGAAGAAGTTTTTGGCGTCTGTTCTGATGTTTTTAGTGCTCCTAGCGAGCGCAGTGCAAGGACAAGCTCCTGTGGAACAAAGATGGTTTAACCTTCTTCCTTCTGATTACGTCTACTCAGCTTTCTCCACAGGAGATAAACTCGGCTATGTAACCACCGATTTTGTTGGCGTGTTACCGACGGGAGCTACTGTACAGCTTTCTTCGGATATGGTTTCTTTTTATTTCACAGCATCTACTTTCTTTGTCCAAGATGTGTCTGGAAATGTTAAGTATTTTGCAGATAGTCAATGGACGAATGTAGGTATCTACAATGGTATGGCTTCCTATGAAGATAACCTTTGGCTATGGAAGGGCAATACTGTTAGCCTAATAACTCAAGATCCTAAAAATATAAGAGTTTTTGCTTCAATACCTAACGAGGTTACATATGTTAGTGGTTTGCCCGCTAATGCGCTGGTTTCTACTAATTTTGGTGCTTTCAAGTGCACTGAGAGTTCTTGTGAGCGGGTCGACCTGCGCTCATGTGATAAGGCTTGGGAACTAAAGAATGGTGATGTTGCCTGCTTAAAAGGAAACGTGCTAAGTTTGGGACAGCAATTTTTCGACAACGTATCAGGTGCATCTTTTTCCCATGGTTTACTGTATTTCCTACAAGGAGACAAACTGTATGCGTTAGAGTCCTCTGCTACGCAAATTTCCAAAGTTGCTGCTAATTCCGTACTCAGTGGTGATTTTTTGATCACTCCAGCCGGTACATTCCAATTAAAAGGGCAGACTCTACAAAAGGTTTCTAGTAAGGTCAGATTGCCACTTCTGGGTAGTATAAGTCCTGGTCCTACGTTCATTTCGGATAATTACCGGTTGGTGTTCACTGATAAAGGTTGGACTGAGGAAATTCAAGATGAAAATGGCTTAAAAGTGAATGGTCTATTGATGTGGGAAGCTGGTGGTCAGAGTTACTCGTGGGGAGAGACTTCTAGAACAATTAGAGGTACCATCATTGATGGTTTCGGGGACGATCAGGAAGGATATCTGCTGGTGGTCAATGGCGACCGTATGGGGCGTAAGAATCTCTTAGTGATAGATGCTGTTACAGGTAAACCACTTGCTAGTATGGGTGTAAAGCCAATACTATCTTATGGTTACACGGGTGAAGGTTACTACGTGTCAACGTCCAGTGAAATCAAGCTCCTTTCTTTAGGAACCATTGCTAGTTTGGAAGCTAAGGTACCACCCCAAGATGTAGTTCAATGGAACGGGTCTGTGTACTACAGCTATGGAGAGTATCTGGTGGGCCCATTGGTTTATAAATTTCCAGACGCAATAACAGAGCTTGTGCCATCAGAAAATGGTGTTCTGGTCGTTACAGCTTCCTCGCTGTATCTGGTATCCAGCGATGTAAAGGATCTGGGCCAAGTATTCCCCAACTATCCTGCGGGCAAAGTACTCGATGTGGCTACGGAGGGGGATCGTGTTTTCTTACTTACTGGTGATGGCATTTACACATTGCTTCCACAGGTTCATGTTGTGTTACATGTTGGAAAGAACACATACACTATAAACGGCGTCGAAAAGACCATGGACGTCTCGGCTACTATTATTAACAGCCGAACGATGGTACCCATAAGGGTAATATCGGAAGCTTTTGGCTACAGCGTGCAATGGGATGATAGCCAAAAGAAAGTAACCATTACAGGCCTTGGTCACAGCATTGAGCTGTTCAATGGGAAACCAACTGCATATGTTGATGGAGCTCCAATGGAAATTGACGCTCCACCCACGATTGTGCAGGGCACGATGTTGGTCCCTGTTAGGTTCATTGTCGAGTCCATGGGTTTAAACGTGTTATGGGATCCGAATCTTAGAAAGGTGGAAGTAACACTACCATGAAGGTTTTAGTAGTAGGCTTGAGTCCGGCTCTGGATCAAGTGCTGGTGTTGGGCGAATCGGTTGAAGAGGAGAAAATATTTAGACCTGATAGGCGATACAGAAGTGCGGGAAGCAAGTCCTTGAATGTTGCAAGGTTCTTAACCAGGTTAGGGCATGAAGTTCATCTAATTGGTTTCTTTGGCGATTACATTGGTCAGTGGTTATTGAGTCAATGTCGTGCTGAGGGTGTGAATGTGCTTCCCATTCATTGTGATGATGACAACAGAATTAACGTTACCATAATTGGAGCGGGCAAAGAGTATGTTATTTCTGACAGGTGGCAAGAAGTCACCGATCCCGAGCTGCACCTCTTACAGGAGCATTACAGACACATAGTAAATGATTTTCCATTTGTTATCTTTGCTGGTTCTGTGGCTAAAGGTGTGGGTTTGGACGACTACGAGAACATGGTAAGAACTGCAAAGGAAGCAGGGGCAAAGGTCATTGTAGATGCTAAGCCAAGCTTTCTACGAGTTTCTCTGCCTTATGCATGGCTCATAAAGGTGAACCAGTTTGAAGCTCACGGCTTGAATGTACAGGAATTTCGAGGGAATTTGGGAATAACGTGTGAGAAATCTGGTGCTTTTTTTAAGAGTGAAAATGGTTTTGTCCTCAAGGCAGAAGTACCACAGGTACCTTGTGTTAATTCGGTGGGCGCTGGAGACATTTTCCTTGCCTATCTGATAGATGCTTACTGGGCGGAGGAAGACTGGAAAAAAGCATTGTTAGTGAGCTCAGCAGCTGCTAGCAGTAGCGTTAGCACGGAAGCCATTGGAGAGATAAATGTTCACTTGTTTGAAGAGCTAAAAAGATCTATCTCTGTCAAGGAGGTGGGTCTTGATGGCTTTAGTGAAGGTCCATTTTATGGGTGGTTTTGCTGAGCTTGGTTGCGGTGATTTAGAGTTAGAAGCTTCTAACTATGCTGATTTGGTTTTAAAGGTGGCTCGTAATTGTCCAAGTTTGTCAAAATATCTTCTAGATGAGCCTGAAGGTATTAAGTCTGATTTTCTTGCTTTTTGCCGGGGGAGGGTTATTTCGGACCTTAGTTTTGTCTTCGAGGACGGTGATGAGATCGCTTTTTATCCACCTGTAACTTGGTAATTTGGTAACTCCCTCTATTTTCTGGTCGATTTTTTATGATAGACTTAATACATGGAAGTATCAATTGAATCTTTACTAAACAGTTGGAAGAATCGCAAGGATGAGTTTAGGAAATCCTTTGTAAAACCAAAGGATGACTACATAAGTGCATTGCGCCTTGGGGAAGCTGTTGGCGACAGAGATTTAGAGGCGCGCTTCGAGGCATTACTGTCTCTGCTTGCTAACTACGGCTTAGTGGACATACCTGATGCCATCCTCAATAGAATAGTGGAACTGATAAAGCAAATTTGGAAGCGTCAAACCGTACTCGGTATGACTGCTGGAGTTGCCTATATTCACTCTTTGGTAGAAGACCTAAGGCTTATACGTGCTAAAAATGACGCTGACGCCATTTTTGGTGAAAGCTCGGATCTGGTTCTGCTTTATTCATTGATGGATGTTCTTAGTAGAAGGCGGCACGAGGCTGGAAAGATTTTTTCGGCCATACAGAAGTACGATTGGAAAATAAAAATCGGTCCACTTGTAATCGCATTGGCACAATTCCTTCCAGTTGCGAGATTGGGAGAATTGTTGGATTTTGCTACTACTAAGGACTTAATCTCTGCGAAGGATTTGGCGAATCTATATGTGGTTTTGTACAAAAGGACCTCTGATATAAGCTACTTGAGGAAGGCATTTAGGGTTTACCTTGATGTGGATGAGGATAAGGCTTTAGAGGTTTTTAAGGAGCTACTCTCCGTTAGCGACGACCTTAGAAGTGTCTATAGCGACTTGGAGAGTGTCAAGAGTCCTAGCAGGTTTAACCTCTTTGTTGTTTTGATCTCCGAGGCTGTGAAAAGGAAAGACATTGATTTTGCCAAAGAGGTGCTTTTGGAAAAAGAGGGACACACGCTTACTGTGAAGCAGGCTCAGGCTTTGGGACGAGAACTCGGGTCAAAATATCCAAAGGCTGCTTTGGAACTGCTAAAAGAATTGCCTGGTGAAAACGGACTTTATGCGTTGCTCGGGATTCTATCAGGAACAAAAGACCTGGATGTGGCCATAGCTACCATGGAGTATGTGCTTGACAGACTCAAAACCTACTCTGGAGACACTTTGCTCATTCTAAAACAACTAATAGCTGTTAGTATAAAACTGGATATCTGGGATGAGCTTATTTTGTCTGTTCCCGATGATGCTCCATGGCTGGGGGATTTTGAAAACATCATGAGCGATGCCCTGAAAGTATTACAAGGCTCAGGTGATACAGAAATTCGTCTGGCGAACTTAGGGACTCCTATAAGCACCTTGGTACTCCAACGAATGAAATCGGGAGGGACGCGAGTAAATGAATGGTTTGACCCTACCTGGTTTAGTGATGAGGATTAAAAAGGCTTGCCTAATAGATTGAATCATTCAATAGAAAACGCCCCGCGACGACGGGGCGTTTTCTTAATGGCGTTATGATTATAGTCCTAGAAGGGTTTCTACTTCTTCTTCGTGCTCCATTTCTTCCTGCAGGATGTGCCTTATAACGTGGAAAGTTACAGGGTCACCATTACCTGCATGTAAGTAATCAATAAGTTTCTCATAAACTTCAATGGCTCCGCGCTCGGCCTCCAAAACGGATTTCAAGAAGCCTTGCCAATCTGATCTATCAGCAGGATAAGTTATCTTAGGATAATTTGCTTGTTTTAGTATTTCTTCCCAATCATGAATAGGTTCTCCACCCAGTTCCACAATACGTTCAGCTAATTCCTTTCTGTGTTCCTCTTCATCTTCAGCCATTTCTTTAAGCTGGTCAGCAGTTATTTTTCCATCTAGTGTCTTTACAAGCTCAGCGCCCACCTCGTAATAATAGTAAGCTATCCACTCATCTGCATAAGCTTTGTTTAAAAGGTTAATCAGTTCGTCCACATTTCCTTTTGTGTACTTCCTTGCATACTCACCCATGTGTATCTACCTCCTTTTTTACTCACTCACTTTAACATCTGCCGAATTCTCCCAAAGTCCGTGAATGTTGCAATACTCTAATGCGATAAGCTTTCCATTCTTCGGTACTTTCATAGTGAAAGTGACCTTTGGCTCGGCATAGGTAGGGCCGAGGTCAAAGGTGGCAATGTGAATGGGGTTAAAAGCTCGTCCCTCTTCTTCGAAAAACACTTGGATCCACTTAATGTGGTGTTCCACCAGATTCGGATGTGGAATGTCTTTCCCTACTTGTACTGTTACCTGAAATGGTTCGTTTGGTTTTACTTCAGATGGAATTTCAATGTAAGGAGTGTGTTTTTCTGTTTTACTGGTGTCATTTTGAACTTCATACGTCTTCACAGACTACCCCTCCTTTTAAGTGAATCTAAAGAAATATTACCACAAATACAAATGATCTATGCATAGCAACTAAACAAGCTCTTTTTGGGTATATGAATAGTAGGAAAGAATTATTTTGAAAGAGTGAGGTGATTAGATGAGCGGAATATGGACATTGTGGATGGTTGAGTTGATGTTGAGTATGGTATGGTTTATGTTAATGAATTACTCGCCCCGCGTGGCGGAGCAAGAGTGGTAGTAAGTCTATCTAAGTCAAAGCTTTTTTAGGGAGCTCAGCTTAGCATAATCTTAGGGAGGTTAATGTGAGTAATAGGATTTTTAAGAGAATTTTGCCTTTTGTAGTTATGGCTTTAGGAGCACTAGTGGTTCTAGGTGGTTGCTCCGCAGGGCCAGTGGAAGTAAAGACAGCTGTGGTTCAAAATGGTACTTTGGAACAAACTGCCTATGCCAGTGGTACAGTTATGGCTAAACGCGAGTATCCCCTTTATGGGCCATCCGGAGTTAGCGTAAAGGACGTTGAAGTAGAGTTGGGAGATCGTGTTGAACAAGGACAGACCTTGGTAACCTTTGACGATAGCGATATAAAAACGCAGATTTCCTTAGCGCAAAACCAGCTTGACATATTGCAGATTCAACTTGACAGCTATAAGAAGATGAAAGACAGTGGTGGTAGCTTGGGAGGGACTCAAACTGCTGGTACGTCTTTGGACGATCAAATTGCGATGCAGGAAATCCAAATCAAAAATCAAAAACTGAACATAACGTCACTACAGAACAAATTAAAATCATTTACGATAAAAGCACCAGTAGCTGGCATCGTAGGTCAGCTTTTGGTTAGTCCCGGGATGCCTTCTCCCATGGGGCAACCTGCTGCAGTTGTATATGACGTTTCGCAGAGAAAAGTTTCCATGATGCTGAATCCAGTAGATGCAATGTCCGTGAGCGTTGGTCAGACCGCTAGCGTCTATTTTGGTGATCAAACATTCGATGCCAAGGTGTCTTTTGTGAGCCCTGTCAGTATGAACAATGCCGTTAGCTTAGAAGTCACTTTAGGTGATGGTACTGAAATCCCAATAGGCTCTTCTGTAGATGTGGAGATAAAAACTGCTCAGCAAAGCGGTCTCATTATTCCATTGTCTGCTGTCATTTATGCAGAAGATGGGACGGCTTATGTAAAGGTTGCTGAAGATGGCGCAGTGAAGCAAAAAGCCATAAAGATAAGTGCACAAAATGCTAGCCAAGTTCTTGTTGAATCTGGGCTTTCCGAAGGAGAAAAAGTTTTAACGGATCATCTGGATTTAACAGAGGGCCAGAAGGTTGTAACGAGGTAAGAAGATGGCAGACGTAGAAATACAACTGAAGGGTGTACGAAAAGTCTATGGAAAAGGAGAAGCGGCTTTTGAGGCCCTCAAAGGTATTGATCTTGAAGTACAGAAAGGCGAGTACATTGCTATAACAGGGCGGTCTGGTTCTGGTAAATCTACACTTATGCATGTCATTGGTTGTCTGGACTCACTTACTGATGGAAAGTACTATCTGGAGGGGCAAGACGTATCTAAGCTCTCTGACGACGATTTAGCAAGGATCAGGAACAGAAAGATAGGTTTTGTTTTTCAGGCTTTTAACCTTTTACCCCATTTGAATCTCTTGGAACAGGTAATGGTTCCCATGTACTACGCTGGCATTACCGGCAACAAGGCAAAAAATAAAGCCATGGAAGCTTTGGACCGGGTAGGTCTATCTAGTAAATGGCATCGGCATGCTACACAGATCTCAGGAGGAGAAATGCAGAGAGTCGCCATTGCTAGAGCAATTGTCATGAATCCAGGACTCTTGCTTGCTGATGAGCCAACAGGTAATTTGGATACAGCTACATCGGATCAAGTGATGGATATTTTTCAGGAGCTAAACAAGAGTGGCAGCACCGTAGTGTTGGTTACACATGAAATGGATGTAGCATACAGAGCTAAGCGAATTGTCCATTTGAAGGATGGTTTAATCGAATATGAGGAGTCGAAAGCATGAACTTGTTGTTTAGGCAAGTTAAAGAAGCGTGGTTGAGCATATTAAGAGGGCGATTACGTTCGTTTCTAACGGTTCTTGGGGTTGTAATTGGCATTGCATCTGTGTTCACTATTCTGACATTGAGCGCTGGTGTGACAAGTACTGTGAACAGCGAACTTGGACGATTGGGAAGCGGTGTCCTTCAGCTGACAGTCAGTCCGGCTGCAGGAAATGTCAGTTTCACTGAGCTGGACATGCTGGCGCTAAGAAATGCATCACCGTCTGTGAAATCCATTGTGCCCATACAGAATTTAACTGGTTATTACAGCGTTGCCGGTCGGAGTGGTATCGCCATGGTTTTTGGCACTAACTCAGAGTACTTTGGTTCTTTCGGCTTAACGTTGGATCAAGGGCAGCTATTTACTGATGCAAACGTTCGAAACGGTGATTTGGTAGCAGTGGTTGATAAAATGGCTTTACAACAAGGCATCCTGCCTTCCGATATAGTGGGCAAAAGGCTTCAGGTAAATGTTGGTGGAAATACGTTTTCTCTTCGAGTGCTAGGTGTGGTAAAGAGTGGAGTTAGCATTGGAGGAGGCAATGGGGCAACAGTTAGTGTAGGTATTGATGAAAGGAATATTCCTATTACCGTTTATGTACCCTATACCGCACTAAAGAATGCTGGTTTATCCACTGAAATTACCAGTTTGGCTGTTTCGCTATCCTCTCAAGAAGAAGTTGAGCCTTTCGGTAAGTTGGCAGTGAACTTGTTAAACAACATTCACCACGTCCGTGGAGGATTCCAGGCGACATCTTTGGTATCAGCTTTGGATGCTGTTAATAACATTCTTAATGTAATTAGCCTGGTTTTGTCGGTCATAGCTGGAATTTCTCTAGTAGTAGGTGGCATCGGTGTCATGAACATTATGTTGGTTTCAGTTACTGAGAGGACTCGTGAGATAGGCATACGTAAAGCGTTGGGAGCTAGAAGAAGGGACATCCTAATTCAGTTTCTTATCGAGAGCCTTATTCTGACACTCAGTGGTGGTGTGATCGGCATAGCATTGGGCTGGGGACTCAGCTCTGCAGCTAGCAGTGCTGCATCGATACCCATGCTGGTAACTTGGCAGAATTTGTTACTCTCAGTGTCGTTTGCGCTTCTAGTTGGAGTGTTCTTCGGTATTTACCCGGCTTACAGGGCAAGCCTGTTGAACCCCGTAGAGGCATTGCGTTACGAGTAGGCTGGTCGCAGTATGGTTGCGTATAACATGACGCCTTAGGGCGGACTTGTCAAAGGAAGAAAGATATCTTGGCTGCTTTCAGGCCGAGCTTTCTTCCTTTATTTTTCTATATCATAGTGTTCTGTTTATCACTTTCTTTTTCAATGTTGCAGGTATCTGCTTGGTTCTTACTAATGCGTTTGAGAAATTGAAGTTCATCTTAGCTCCAGCTTGTGTTAAATTATTACCATAAGAATATTAAAAGGGAAGAAAGGGGAGGCGAAAATTTTGTCGCGTCGCATTCAAGAACATCCTATTCTCGAATTCCCCAGCACTAAAGAGGTTACCATCCTCTTTGAAGGGCGCCAGATAATTGCGCATGAGGGCGACACTGTTGCTTCAGCGCTGATTGCAAACGGTATTGACGTTTTGCGAGAGAGTATGAACTTACATAGACCCAGAGGACTCTTTTGTGCTATTGGAAACTGCAGTAGTTGTCTAATGGTTATCAATGGAGTTCCCAACACGAGGGCTTGTATTACCCCTGTGACCGAAGGTATGACTGTGGAGCGTCAACGTGATAAGGGGATGATGCCATGATTCAAACAGACGTCATGGTAATAGGCGGTGGCCCGGCGGGTATGAACGCAGCATTGGCGGCAGCTGAGAGCGGGGCACAGGTCCTATTGGTTGATAAATTTCAGAAACTTGGTGGTCAATTGGTCAAGCAGACACACAAGTTTTTTGGTTGGGCCCAGCGAGGTGCTGGTACCCGTGGGTTTAACTTGGCGAAACAGCTCGCAGCTCAGGTGAATGCCCAACCAAACATTAAGACCTTGTTGGGGTACGAAGTAGTAGGCGCATACCCAGATCAGACGTACTTGGCTGCTTCTTGGGAGGATCACGTAAAGATATCTGCCAAAAAAGTTGTTGTCTGCACGGGTGCTGCTGAGAGGATGATATTATTTGAAAACAATGATATGCCTGGAGTAATGGGTGCAGGTGCGGTTCAAACCCTCATGAACGAGTATGGTGTGCTTCCAGGTGAAAATTTCCTCATCGTAGGCAGTGGAAATGTGGGCGTCATATTAGCCTACCAGTTGCTTCAGGCAGGAGCTAATGTGGATGCCATCATTGACGTATTACCCAAGCTTGGCGGTGCATACTGGGTACACGCTGCAAAGGTTCAAAGGTTAGGGGTACCCCTTTTGTTAAAGCGTACAGTACTTGGTGTCTATGGCAGTGACCATGTGGAAGAAGCCGTTACTGTTGAAGTTGGTGAGAACATGCAACCAATTCCTGGCAGCGAAATGCATCACAAGGTTGATGTAGTGGCACTGGCGGTGGGATTAATGCCCATGGCGGATTTGTTCCAAATGCTCCAGGTTGAGACAGTTTATATTCCAGAGCTGGGTGGGTTTGTACCGTGGCATGACGAGTTGGGTCACACGACTAATCCAAACATTTATGTTGCTGGAGATGCAGGAGGTATTGAGGAAGCTACCACTGCAAGCTTAGCGGGAAGTATCGCTGGTTTAGTGGCTGCAAAGGAGCTTGGTTTTACAGTTAATGAAAACTGGATTGACGAATACCTACAGGCTCTTAGTAGTTTCAGGGAAAGCTCCCTAAGTAGAAAAGTGCTTGAGGGCATCGAGCGCATGAGAGGTGATGGCAATGCTTGAGGTGGATGGTGTCCCCACTTTAGATGATGTCATGGGGAATTTCCCTAGTGAAGAACGCCTTCTTAAGGGATTTGTGGCTGTACATGAATGCTATCAAGATATACCTTGCAATCCATGTGTAGAATCTTGTCCCGTGCACGCAATTTCCATGGAAAAACTTACCTCACCGCCAGTGATCGATTTTGATAAATGCACTGGCTGTGGCAACTGTGTGGCTTCCTGCCCAGGGCTAGCCATATTCTTACTTTCTTTGAAGAATGGCGACGCACAGGTAACCATACCTTACGAGATGATTAACGTTCCCGAAAAAGGAGAAAAAGTGGACGGTCTTGATCGATATGGAAAGAAAGTTTGTGATGCCCAGGTGGTTCGCGTAGTTAAACTTCCTTCTCTGGATAAAACTAGCAAAACTACTTTGGTGACGCTGGAGATTCCGAGAGAACAGTTGCCTGTTGTGCGCTCCTTTAGAAGGAGATGATTAGGGATGAATGAAGAAAACATCATAGTTTGCAGATGTGAGGATATCACCCTCAGAGAACTTAGAGAAGCCATAAAGGAAGGTTATGACTCTTGGGATAAACTAAAACGTTATTTAAGAATCGGTATGGGCCCTTGTGGCGGCAAGACTTGTAGACTTCTAGTGCTTCGAGAATTGGCCATGGTGAAAAATGTGCCTATATCCAAGCTTTACGTGCGAAAAACCGTAGTTAGGCCTCCCATAAGAAGTGTACCTTTCAATGCCCTGGAGAAGGAGGCGAGCTTATGACTTATGACGTGATCATAGTAGGTGGTGGCATACAAGGTGTAGCGACAGCGTATGAGTTAGCAAAAAGAGGTGCTGGCAAGATATTGCTTCTGGAGAAAACAATTCTAACTGGTGGGTCAACGGGTTCGTGTGCGGCTGGTATAAGAGCCCAGTTCGGCTCCGAATTCAACGTGCGCCTCATGGCACGAAGTTTGGAAATATTTGAACACATGGACGAAGAACTCGGTTACAGCAAAGAATATCTTGAGCTGTGGCAAGGTGGGTATTTAGTGTTGGCTTACTCGGAAAAAGAATTTGAAGGACTGAAACGTAATGCAGAGGTTCAGCATAGATTCGGCCTGGATACAGCCATACTGTCTCCTGAAGAAGTTCAGAAAGATTTCCCGCGTGTCAACATAGATGGTGTAGTTGGAGCCACGTATCACAGCCGGGATGGTCATGCGGATCCGTTCCGTGTAACTTTTGCCTACGCAGAAGCTGCACGGAAGCTGGGAGTGGAGATAAGGGAATGGACTCCTGTTTCAGAGGTTCTCGTGGAGAATGGTAAAGTGCGTGGCGTGAAACTTCAAGACGGTTCTGAAGAGTACGCTGATATAGTTTTAGTAACCGCTGGTGCCTGGACTACAGCGCTGCTTAAGACGGCTGGTGTAGACTTGCCTCTGTGGGGTGAAAAACACGAGATTCTGATAACAGAACCCTGGGAACGAGTACTTGGTCCCATGGTCATATCATTCTCCCGGGGTTTTTACATACAGCAACGTCCTCATGGGTCATTTATCATGGGACTTCCTCCAGTAGATCCAGAGCATTGGTATGAGCCAGAAGCGTTTGATTTTTCAAGTAGCATGGATTTCCTAATGCGGATGGCCAAGGAGGCAACGCATGTTCTTCCTTTCCTTCGTGGTGTGAACGTAGTAAGGCAATGGGCTGGTCTCTATGAGATGACTCCAGATCACCATCATGCAATTGGTCCCGTTGATGAGGTTGAAGGACTTTGGGTTGCAGCAGGTGGATCTGGCCATGGATTCATGTTCGGTCCTGCCATGGCGGAGCAACTTAGCAAATGGATGACTGGTAGCTCCATGGATATTGACCTAACGCCTTTGGCTCCTGGACGCTTTAAGAAAGGCGCTCTTGTTGTGGAACCTGCAGTGGTTGGATGAATGAAACACATTTAACCAATCAATAGGTTACGTCTGACTCTGGATTAAGCAGTGAGTTTTTTTGTCTTTTAGGAAGGCTGCTACGTCATAGATGGTTTATCTGTGTTCTATGGGTTGTTTTTTTGTAGCGTTGTATAATCAAAAGCAGTCGTTTTGTGTTGAGCGAACTTCAAGACGCGGAGGTGTTTAGTAAAGTGCGAAAACTAGTCGCCATATTGGTTTTAGTTATAGCTGTGGCAGTTCCATTGGCTGGCTGCACTAACAGCAGCCAAGGTGACAATGGCAATGCCCAGGTTACCTATAAGATGAGGATTTACGGGACCGAGTCGTGCCCATATTGCCAGCGAATGAAAGATTTATCCATCGAAATGTTTGGTGCAACCAATACCATTTTTGCGGAGATTAACCCTGCCATTACTGGAACGGAAGCCAATCTGCAAAAGTTTTGCATACTTGGGTCAGTTTTAGCTGCTGGAGATTGTAGTGCTCCTACTCCCATAGTGGTACTTACTGATGGAGAAGATCATTTACTGGCTCTGTGGATAGGTTATGTGGAAAAAAGTGAGCTGCAAAAGATTCTGGACAATACGTCTGTGGATAGACCTCTATACTGGCCATACAATTCGGAGGGCTTCATACCTTTGACTGAAGATAAAGCCAATAAGGTAAGGGAAACACTTGGTTTAAAGTGATATACTCTTGGTCGCTACATAGAGCCTTTTTTTAGCAGAAAAAGGGTATTGAGCTGCTCCTGCGGAGGATCATCAGTACTCGCAGCTGACAGCAGGTTAATTCTTCTTTTTGTTACTGAATAACTAGTTCTCCATTTAGTCTTTTGGAAATGGGTAGCCCTTCTAGCGCACTGTTTGAAATGACATCCCATGGAGATTCTATTTCGTTTACGCTACTTTTGCCTGTCTTCCTTACGCACGAATGACTGAATGATAAGTCCTCCAAGTAAAGTTGCAGCTCTTTCGCGTTTGCAAGCTCCATAATAGATTTAGCTACTAAGCGCTGTTGGCTCTTTGGTGTAATGATGACAAGGCAGTCATCTTTTTTAAGAAATAGCACGTGATCCAAATCAATACACAAAATAGGTTTCAACCTAAATATGGCAACGTTCTCTAAAAGCTCGAAACTGTACTCTGAGGGATACCATATTGGTTTTTCCATAATACAATAATACATGTATGATGACACAGTACCATTACTTGCCTCGCAAGAAGAAAAAAGCCAAATTTCCTTGGTTTTTGTTATGGACTTTGCTTTTAGCCGTTGTAGCTCTTTATTTCCTCACTCCCTGGAAGATTAACGTATTAAACGAACTCGTTGTGGTGCCTGTTGTAGAAGGGGTACAGAAGAATTACCAGGCTTCTCTCAGAATCGGTGTGAACAAGCCAGGCTTGGTAAGCGTAACCCTAATTGACCAAAGTACGAGTTCCACTGCTACGGTGAGTCGTGATGTGTTCTTCGTTTGGAATCATAAGGATGTCACTGTTCCTTTTACCGTTGATAAGCCATGTACATTAAAAGCCAACGTGGCCTTTTTGCGTACTAGCACGATAATTGATGTGGGACTGGGTGTGTCCTTGAAGGATGTTTACGTGATGGGTTCCTACTATCAGGGAAAAGTAAACCTATATGAGAGGCCCGAAGGGTATCCCACATTCAAAGTAGTGGGAACTGCCACAGCAGAGGATGGCTTTATTCCGCTTACCATTTTAAAGAATTATGGTTTTGAAGTGCAAGGGGACGCAACTTCCATTTCTTGGGATTTGGATTCACAGATAAAAGTTACTTTGGATGTTCAAGCAAGGCAAATGCGTTTTTCATCAAGAAAATATAATGATTTGTATTACGCCTTACCACTGAGTGGAACTTTTGAAATAAACAAGAATGGAGCTGTTAAAGGAGAAGGAGTAGTTATACCCCTGCCAGAGCAGGTTACTTCGGCTCTTGGAGCTAGGACATTTCCTCAAGTTGGTCTTGTTTTACATCGCGGATATTTTACCGTTGAAGATAGTCCAGTACAAATCTTCGAATACATCGATAAGTTTGGCACCTATCTTCTGGACAAAGCTTCTTTTGACAAAGACGCTCGTGCTCGTGAAGTTTACGCGCATGTGAATACATTGAAATTAGAAATAGAGGAATTGAGCAAAGATTTTTCTCAAGTCTGGCTTAAAGACCGAAAGGATACGGAGGCACTCTTAGCTCAATTTGTTTCTCCAAATGATAGGACATGCGACCTTATCTCACCTATTCCGAACCCCATTGTCACATCCTATTTTGGTGAACGGGAGCATCCTCTATTAGGCACCACTGTGCTTCACAGTGGCATCGACATATTGGCCATGGCTGGCTACCCTGCCCGAGCAGCTGCCGATGGCCAGGTGGTTTACACGGGCTACAGAACTCAATGGGGGTATTTTGCTGTGCTCAAGCATTCAGGGTGTGCTACCGTATATGCTCACTTGCTTAGACTACCGCAAAAACAGGAATACACTCAAGGAGAGGTTTTTGCATATACAGGAGCATCAGGTTTTGTTACTGGTCCCCATTTGCACTTCGAGGTAAGGATTGGTGGCAAACCAATGGACCCAAGGCCGTTCATTGGTATCAAATAATGGGAGGGATGCATGTGGGTTTTGAAGAGAAGATGCAGGAGATCAAAGGTTATCTGAGGCGCATCGAACTTTTGGGCAACGCTATGGGGGTCTTAAACTGGGATCTCGAAGTTAATGTTCCTCCTGGAGGAGTAAAGGGTAGGGCAGAAGTACTAGGCTACTTATCAGGAGAGATGTACAAATTAATAACTGCACCCGAAGCTGGAGAGTATATTGCGTGGCTTGAGCAGCAAAATCTCACGGATCCAGTTCATAAGGGCATGTTGCGCGAAATGAAGAAAAGTTACGAGCGTCTGGTAAAAATCCCTGCTGACAGGTTCGTGGCTTTCTCACGACTTACCTCGGAAGCGCAAGCGGTGTGGGCTGAGTCTAGAAGAAGAAATGACTATGAAATGTTCAAACCATACCTTAAGCAAATTATGGATTTTGAAAAAGAATTTGTCGGTTACCTGGGATACAAACAGAACAAATACGACACATTGCTGGATCAATATGAGCCAGAGATGACTACAGCTGTCTTGGACAAGGTTTTTGGCGACCTCAGGGATAAATTGGTAGAGCTGCTTACTGAGCTAAGGGAACGGGGTAAAGCGCCCAATAACGACTTCTTGAAAGGACATTATCCAGCAGATAAACAAAAGGCATTGAATACGGAAGTCCTAAAGCTTATGGGATTCGATTTTAATCGAGGCAGAGTAGACATAAGCGCTCATCCGTTCACCACGTCTTTCTTCAACGGGGATGTGCGTATAACTAACCGCTACGATGAAGAGTATTTCTTGTCTTCATTCTTCAGTGCCATGCACGAGGGAGGTCATGCTCTGTACGAACAAGACATTTCTGACGAACTTTATGGTACGGGACTCGCTACTGGAGTTTCTATGGGTATTCATGAATCGCAGAGCAGGTTCTACGAGAACATGATTGGTCGGAGTAAGGGCTTCTGGGAATATTTCTTCCCAACAGTGGTTAAAGAGTTTCCAAATCTTTCTAGTGCCAGACCTGAAGACATGTACAAGGCAGTGAACACTGTGGAGCCTTCGCTCATACGCACAGAAGCAGATGAGCTGACCTATGCCATGCATATCATAATTCGGTATGAAATGGAGAAGGCATTCATAAATGACGAAATCACAGTAGATGAAGCTCCCGAAGTATGGAATGAAAAGTATGAGAAGTATTTAGGCATACGTCCAAAGGACTACAGTAGCGGCATACTTCAAGATACACACTGGTCTGGTGGCATGGTAGGATACTTCCCATCCTATGCATTAGGCAACCTCTATGCGGCACAGTTCCTCAATGCAATGAAGAAGGATATGGATGTGGAAGAGCTGCTCAGAGAAGGGAATTTAGAACCTATTCACCAGTGGCTAAAAGACAAAGTGCACAAACATGGTGCTGTCTACACACCTTCTGAGTTAGTAGAAATGGTTACAGGGGAGCCACTTAACCCTCAGTATTTTGTAGATTACTTAGCAGCTAAGCTTAGAACTGTTTACAACATAGATTGAGGAGCAAAAAGGGCGGGGCTTTTGAGTAGTACTGCTGTAGCGTCTACTTTGAGCCCCGCCAATATTCCAGAGTTACGTTGAGTTTTTCTTCTGGTCTTTCTTTTCTGGTTTCTTAGATTGAGGGTTAGGGTCTGGTTTTTGATTCGGAGTAACTGGTGAAGTTGGTGTTATGGGTTCAAGTTCCGTTGGTGTCTCCTGTTCTTGCTGTTCTTCTGGTTCTTCTACTTGTTCTTCCTCCTCTGGAGGCGGTTCAGGTATGAATTCACACTCTTCCAAAGGTGGTTCCTGTTTGGTGGGTACTGGCCATAAAACTCTTACAGGCTGAAATGTGGAGCAGTCTGCATTGTAAGTCACTGTTAGATCTGCACTAAGCGACAACGTCTTCCAGCTCACAGGAGACGTTTGTAAGGGAACTGCTTCTGGTTTTGTGATGCTGCTAACAGGTTTCTGGCTACCTCCACCCAGCAGCTCTGAATCCTTGAAGTTCACCGTTACGCTTACTATGTTTTTGGGTTTACTCAAAGCTGGTCCTACTGGGATAAGTTTTGCTTTGAACAGATCTCGTGCAGTGTATCCCCATAGCCACATACCAGGATGTTTTGTGGTCATGTTTTTATAAGCTCCCTTGACTTCTGGTATGTCAGCATCTATGCCCACTGTGAGGGCGTACACGAAGTTGGTGGAATAACCCACATACCATGAGTCTTTCCATGAACTCGTTGTACCGCTCTTACCAGCTAAGAACCTGCCGTCAACAGCGGCTTTAGGCGTATAGGCATTGCCCATGAACATGCTGTGAAGCATATCGCTCATTACGTATGCTGTGGATTCGTCAATAACTTTGTATTTCCAAGGTGTTTGTTTGTAAATTGTTACTCCTACGCTATTCTTCACTTCCTTTATGAAAACAGGTTCCACAGCGTATCCACCGTTGGCAAAGGGTGCATAGGACAGTGCTAGGTTAAGAGGAGTAATTTCATTTACCCCAATGGCAGTACTTGGAACCGGTCTGACCTCTTCAGTGATGCCGAATTTCTTTGCATAGTACTGCACTGCGTCGATGCCTACCAACAGTGCTGTTTTTACGGCTGCAATGTTTGATGATCTAACAATCGCTTCTCTCACAGTGATTTGTCCCCACCAAGTGTTGTTGAATTCGTGGGGACTCCAGGTGTCGCCTGGTATGGGCACCTTAATCGGTTCAGAAACCCATGTGTCGAATGGTGTAAGCATGTTCATTTGAACTGCTGCCGCATACTCAATGGGTTTAAATGAAGATCCTGTTGCGCGTGGTGCCATGGCTCTGTTGTATTGCGTTTCGGAATACTTTCTCCCACCTACCATGGCAAGTACTTCACCGTTTCGTGGATCTATTATGATTGCACCTGGCTGTGGTTGTCTAACACCCTTATCATCTAAAACTACTGTCCCAGTTATGGATTTATCACGTTCATCCAAGTATTCTTCTATGGAACTTTGTAGTCCTTCAATGAGTTTCACGTCAAAGGTGGTGTATACAGACAGTCCACCGCTAAATGTGAGATCTGTCCCAAAATTCTCAACTAAAAAGTTCTTAATGAAATCCAGTGCGTAACCTTTAGCATCGAGCTCCACCAGAGAAGTTTGTGAAAGCTCAATTGTTTGGTTCTTTGCTTCTTCATACTCCTCCTCAGAGATGGCTTCTATGGATAACAGTTTATTTAGGACAACATTTCTGCCATTTATGGCAGCCTCCAAATTACTTGTTGGAGCTCGTACAGAGGGTGCAGGTAGAATGCCTGCAAGTAATGCAACTTCTGACAAAGTTAGTTCGCTAGTGTGCTTACCAAAATAGTGCTGAGCAGCAGTCTCTACCCCATAGCATCCGTCACCAAAATAGACCATATTTAGATAAAGCTCTAGTATTTGATCCTTTGTGTATCTTTGTTCTAGTCTGTAAGCAAGTACAAATTCCTTCAGTTTCCTATCCATGGACGTTTCCATTCCCAAGTTAAACATGACTCGGGCTAACTGCTGGGTTATGGTACTTCCACCCTGCTGTATGGAGCCATGCATGAGATTGGTTAAAGCCGCCCTTATGAGTCCAATCCAATCCACGGGACCGTGACTGTAGAACCTGTGGTCTTCAGAACCCACAAAAACTTTCTTTACCAAAGGGCCCATTTCTTCCAAAGAAACGTATTTGTAAGGAGCACTGCTCCCTAAATAGCCGATTACGATACCATTGCGATCGTATACAACGCTGGGTTCTTGTATGTCCAGCTTTACTTCGTCTGGTTGGGGCAAATCAGCTGCCAAAGTTCTAATGACATTAACTGCATAGACAGCTACCGCTGACGCTATTATGGCAAAAATTAGAAGAATTACTCCAAATACTCTTGCCCACCTAATGCGATGCTTGTTCTTTGATTTAGCCATAGTAGAATAACATTATAACGCACTTCATAACAGGAGGTTTTATACAAATTGGACATATCAAAACAAGTTGAAATCCTCAAGAAGAATGTAGTGGATCTTATCACTGAAGAAGACCTCAAAGCTAAACTTGAAAAAGCAAAGGCAGAAGGGAGACCTTTAAGGGTTAAGCTGGGAGCAGATCCTTCTGCCCCTGACTTGCACCTGGGACATTTGGTTGTGCTACGAAAGCTTCGACAGTTCCAAGAGTTTGGACACCGTATCGTATTCATCATTGGTGATTTCACAGCATGCATAGGTGATCCCACAGGCAGAAACAAGACCAGACCGCCACTAACTGAAGAGGAAGTAAAAATGAACGCTCAAACCTATCAGGAACAAGTATTCAAAGTTCTCGACCCCGAGTTGGTGGAAATAAGGTTCAATAGTGAATGGAATGCACCTTTGAGTGCACGTGACGTCATATTGGATTTGGCTTCACGTTACACCGTCGCTAAGCTTTTGGAAAGAGACGATTTCAGCATGAGATATAAAGGTGGAATCCCCATCTACGTGCACGAACTTCTGTATCCTTTGTTTCAGGCTTATGATTCCGTTGCTATACAAGCTGATATTGAATTAGGCGGTACAGATCAAGTTTTCAATCTTTTAGTAGGACGGGACCTTCAGCAAAGCCATGGGCAGGAACCTCAAGTGGTAATGACACTTCCACTCCTTGTTGGGCTTGATGGTGAGAAGAAGATGTCAAAGTCTTTAGGGAATTATGTTGCTTTCAATGACCCGCCTAAAGACATGTTTGGTAAACTTATGAGCATTCCTGACAATCTTATGCCAAGCTATTTTAATTTACTTACTGACTATTCTGAAGAAGAGATTAAAAGAATACTATCCGGGCATCCACGGGACGCAAAATTAAAGCTTGCCTGGTCTATAACCTCGTTCTTTTATGGTGAAGAAGAAGCCACACACCAGCAAGAAGAATTCCTAAGAGTTTTCTCGCGTCGAGAGCTCCCGGAATACATGGATGCATATGAAATTGAAACGTTATATAATGAAGGAGTGAAAACAATAACAGACCTTTTGGTATTCATCGGTGCCGCGTCCAGTAGAAGTGAGGCGAAACGATTGATAGCAGGAGGAGGCGTACAGCTCAATGACACCAGAATTGACGACCCCATGGCTCCCCTGCAACTTACGCCTGGAAGCGTGCTTCGTGTAGGTAAACGAAAGTTTTTCAAATTTGTTTAGGAGGTGACTGTGTTGTTAGAAATTAGGTGGCACGGACGTGCGGGACAAGGTGTGAAGACTGCCGCATATTTGCTTGCAGAAGCTGCCATGGACACGGGTAAGTACATACAAGCTTTCCCAGAATATGGCGCTGAAAGATCTGGCGCCCCCATTGCTGCGTTTACCAGAATCGGTGATGAACCAATCAGAATACATTATGGTATTCGCACTCCTGATGTGGTAGTAGTGGTGGATGAATCCTTAATTGGTGCCATGGATGTGACCTCAGGGTTAAAAGACAATGGTATCTTACTTGTAAACACCAATCAATCTCCAGAGATCTACAGAGCCAAACTGCCTTCCTTCCATGGCAAGATCGCTACTGTTGATGCAACGCAGATAGCGTTGGACTGTATAGGTAGACCCATACCTAACATTCCTATTATGGGTGCTCTAATTAGAGTTTCTGGCATCGTTTCATTGGAGGATTTGGAACCCAGGCTTCGTCATAAGTTCAGTGCCAAGTTTAGCGAGCAAGTAGTTGAAGGAAACGTTAAGGCGCTGAAGCGAGGCTATGAGGAGGTGAAAATACTGTGAGTGAACAGAAATGGAGTGAACTTCCGGAAGGCGTGGTCGTTCCTGAAGGAGGAAATTCTCAGGACGTCTATATAGTTGAAGGGTGGAGAACGTTTAAGCCTGTTGTGAATCTTGAGAAGTGCACGCATTGCATGACGTGTTGGGTTATGTGCCCTGATAACGCAGTGAATGTGAAGAGTGGCAAAATGCTTGGATTCGATTACCTAGCATGCAAGGGCTGTGGCGTTTGCGCAGAGGTATGCCCGGTAAAGGTAATCGAGATGGTGAAGGAGGAACGATAACCATGAAGGTAGCTTTAGAAACCAACCAACTCATTGCCTTGGCGATGAAACAGATCGAGCCACATGTGGTTGCAGCGTACCCTATCACTCCTTCCACTGAAGTTGTTCAAGAGTTTTCTCAATATGTAGCTAATGGTGATGTTAAGACGGAGTTTGTGCCCGTAGAGAGCGAGCACTCTGCAATGTCCGCATGTTTAGCGGCCTCTCTTTCAGGTGCTCGTGTCATGACGGCAACGGCTTCTCAGGGTTTGGCTTTCATGTGGGAGATGCTTCACATTGCTGCAGCTTCCAGGGCGCCCATTGTTACCATAGTGGCTAACCGTGCACTAAGTGCGCCCATTAATATTCACGGGGATCATGCTGATGCCATGGGTGCGAGGGACACTGGATGGCTACAGCTTTGGGCCGAAACTGCCCAGGAAGCTTACGACAACACCATCCAGGCCATAAAAATCGCTGAGGATCCAAGAGTTCGCTTTCCCATGTTGGTGAACTATGATGGTTTTACTACTTCTCATGCCGTGGAAACCGTAGAGATTCTTGACGATGAACAAGTTAGGAGCTTTCTAGGTTCTGCTCCAAAGCCAAAATACAGCTTGCTGGATACTGAGCATCCCGCCAGTTTCGGCGTGCTTGCATTGCAGGACTACTACATGGAGTTTAGGAGAGCTCAAGCAGAGGCTTACAAGAATGTGAAGGACGTCGTTTTGGAAGTGGCTGAGGATTATGCTAAGCTTACTGGTCGCAAATACGGCATACTAGAGGAGTACAAGCTGGACGATGCAGAAGTTGTTCTAATTGCCATGAACAGTGCTGCTGGTACTGCCAAAGAGACCGTGGATTTGCTACGCACTCAAGGAAAGAAAGTGGGAGTATTAAAGATAAGGTTATTCAGACCATTCCCTGTGGAGGAAATTCGTTCAGCTCTTAGTAATGCAAAGTCGGTTGTTGTCATGGACAGGGCTTATACGTACGGTGGTCCATCAGGTCCCTTATTTGAGGAGATAGCGACTGCTTTGGTTAACGAAACGAAGAAGCCCTTGCTTGGCAACGTAATTGCCGGTTTGGGTGGAAGAGATATTACCATGGAAGACATTGAGCAGGTTTTCGATCTTGGCTACAAGGCTTTGGAGAAAGGTAACTTTGAGCCTTTGGTTAGCTGGGTCGGAGTAAGGGAGTGATAAGAGTATGGCGGTGATAAATATAAAAAGCCTCACTGATTTGGAGCCGCGTTTCGTAGGTGGACATCGTCTGTGCGCTGGTTGCAATGAAGGCACCATTGTTCGCCAAGTTTTGTTAGCAGCGCACGAGTACGAAGTGGTAGTACTAAATGCCACTGGCTGTTTAGAAGTAACCACTTCTGTTTATCCTTACAGTTCTTGGAATGTGCCTTGGCTTCACGAAGCTTTTGAAAACGTTGCGGCTGCAGCTAGTGGTGCTGAGGCTGCATACAAAGCACTCAAGCGTTTCGGTGAGATTCCTGAAGATAAGCAGATAAAGTTCATAGCTTTTGCTGGTGACGGTGGCACTTATGACATTGGTTTGCAGGCCTTATCCGGAGCCTTGGAAAGAGGTCACAGCTTCCTTTATGTTCTTCTAGACAACGAAGCCTATATGAATACAGGAATTCAAAGATCCTCTTCAACTCCTCAGTTTGCTTGGACGACTACTTCTCCTGTGGGAAATGTAAGTCCTGGGAAAGTACAGCCTAAGAAGAACATCGTGGAAATCGTTGCTGCTCACGGTGTACCTTATGTGGCTACTGCATCACCCAGTCACTATGTGGACTTGATGACCAAGGTGCAAAAAGCGTTGAGTTATGATGGTCCCACGTTCTTGGCGGTTTACTCTAACTGCAACAGGGGACACAGAAATGATACGGCTCTTTCGGTAAAAGTAGCTAGGATGGCTGTAGAAACGAACTACTGGCCTCTTTATGAGATTGAGGACGGCAAATACAGAATAACCTACAAACCTCGTAAGCCACAGCCAATTGAAGAGTGGCTGAAGCTCCAAGGTCGTTTCTCACATCTGATGAAACCCGAAAATCAGGATAAGGTTAAAGAACTTCAGGAGTGGGTCAATAGTAAGTGGGAACTGCTGCAAAAGAAAGAAGAGTTCAGTAAGACTTTGTAGCAGCGTTGAAAAGATAGCTTTTGCAACTGAAAGGAGGGGCCTTCTTCTCTAAAGAGGCCCCTCCTTTCTATTAAGTGGACATTCCTCACAACGTGGTCTCTTCTTGCAATAGTTCTTACCTACTTCCACGAAGGCAGCGTGAACCCTTTTGAGAATGTCTACGTTGGTAGCATCTTGGCCCAAAGCAGTTATTAGTAGCTGTTTTATTTGCTCGTAGTTAAATGGTTCATTCACTAAGCCACAGCTTTTCAGTACACGATACGTGTATGCGTCAACTACCATTTCAGGTTTCCCTAGTGCGTACAGCAAAATGCTGTCTGCTGTTTCTGGTCCGATGCCCTTTAGGTTCAAAAGCTCCTCACGTGGGGGTTGTGGGTTCTTTAACATGAGTTCTGCTAAGTTCTTCAACGTGGCGGCTTTTCTTCTATAAAAGCCGGCAGGACTTATCACAGTTTCTAAATCTTTCGACTCCAGAATTCTCTCCCAGTTGTTTATGCCTGATTCTTTAAGGCGCTCCATGGCTTTTGATACGTTGTTCCAACTGGTATTTTGAGTTAGTACTGCAGACACAGCAATGTCAAAAACAGAGCTTCCGGGCCACCAATCAGGGTCCGATTGAAAAGCTAAAAGGAGCGTTATGAGTGTATGCAATTTTTCGTTCATATAGTGTTAGAATAATACTATCAGCTTAAAGTAATCTTAACACAAACAGGAGGAGACGCGCATGGCACAGTTAGCAGAAAGGCCTAAGAACTTGGGTAGCGAAGGGGCTTTTGAGGTTTTGGCAAAGACGAAGGTGCTTGAAGCCCAGGGAAAAAAGATAGCACATTTTGAAATAGGCGAGCCTGATTTCGATACACCAGAAAACATAAAGAAGGCTGCCTATGAAGCTTTGGAAAAGGGCTACACCCACTACGTTCCTTCCTTGGGTGTTCCTGAAGCCAGAGAAGCTTACGCAAAATATGTTTCAAAGACTAGAAATGTGGAAGTAGATCCAGGACAGATCATTGTGACTGCAGGTGCGAAGCCCCTCATTTTCTACACCATGATGGCTCTTGTTAATCCAGGTGACGAAGTTATTTACCCTGATCCTGGCTATCCTATTTATTCCTCAGCAGTGAGGTTCGCAGGTGGAGTACCAAAGCCCATCGTTCTGCGCGAGGAGAACGATTTTAGGCTGGACGTGGATGAACTAAAAAAGATGGTAACACCTAAGACCAAGGTCATAATAGTAAACAGTCCGCACAACCCCACAGGAAGCGTACTTAATAAGGAAGAGCTCAAAGCCATTCTTGATTTGGCGGACGGGGAGCATCTGTTCATTCTTTGTGACGAACTCTATCATCGTATCTACTATGGTGGCGAGATGGCTCCTTCCATGTATGAATTTCCTGAAGCAAAAGAAAAGGTCATACTCATGGAAGGTTTTTCTAAGATATATGCCATGACAGGTTGGAGGCTGGGCTACGGAGTACTTCCTCCTGACTTGGTACCATGGTTCAGTAAACTCCAAACAAACGTTTACAGTCATGCTCCAGCTTTCGTGCAGGTAGCTGGTATTGAAGCCTATAACGGTCCTCAAGATGCTCCAAAAGCCATGGTAGAGGAGTTCAAGAGAAGAAGAGACTACATTGTTCCCAGATTGAATACCATGGACTTAGTGCACTGCGTAGAACCCAAAGGTGCTTTCTATGCTTGGTTGAACATAAAGAAGCTTAATAGGCCTTCAAACGAAGTAGCTGAGTACTTGCTTAACGAAGCAGGAGTAGCTGTGCTGACAGGCACCTCTTTCGGAGAGTCTGGAGAAGGGTACCTCCGTATGTCCTATGCAGCATCCATGGAAGACATTAAGTATGGTTTAGATCAACTGGAGAAATACTTGCCAAAGTTGGCAAAGTAGACAGATTCCGCTTACTTGAGAAAGTTAAGAAAGGGCCCCTTTTAGGTGGCCCCTTCTCTAGTTATGGGACAATTAGGCCCTATAAATTGGGCCTACATGGTGTTAATGGGATAGCCCAGGAGTGCAAAAGCGGATTCTTTTGCCACTTCTGATAAGGTAGGATGTGCATGAATGACTTCAGAGAGTTCTTTCACTGTCATGTTTTGCTGAAGGACGACTGCCATTTCATTGATTATTAGATCGGCTCCTACACCTGCCATCTGCACACCTAAAATTCTGCCCGTATCCGCTTCCACAATGAATTTGCAGAATCCTTCTGTTCTGTTCTTCGCCACAGCTGCTCCCAAAGCTCGGTAAGGTAATGTATAAGTTTTTACTGCTAACCCAGCTTGAGATGCTTCCTTTTCTGTTTGCCCTATGGCTGCCAGTGGCGGGTCTGTAAACACAACCCAAGGAACTGCATGCCAATCCATTTCATTTGCTTCTCCTAGTATGTGCTTCACTGCAAAAATACCTTCGTGGGACGCAACATGAGCTAAAGCTCCTCTGGAAACAGGAGGCATGGCCACGTCTCCTATGGCATAGGTACCTTCCTCGGAGGTAACTAAGCTGTTGTTAACTTTGATTTTTCCTCTTTCTGTTTGAACTTTATCTGTTTTGATAACCTCTGAGTTCGGGGTGCGCCCAACGCCGACAACGATCTGGTCTACTTCCAGCTCTTGGTCGTTTGTCAACGTTACTTTGAGGTGATCCTCTTTATGCTCAATGGTTTTTACTGAATTGCCCACGATGAACTTTATGCCTTTCTTGGAAAGAATTCTAGCGTAATTACTAGAAGCATCACTGTCCAGTAGCGGCATAACTTGCGGTACCAACTCCACCACAGTTAGCTCGGTACCAAAGGCTCTTAAAATATCGCTTAGTTCCAAGCCAATAGCTCCAGTACCTACGACCAAAGCTCTTTTCGGCAGTTCTTTACGTGTGAAAAAGTGGTTACTGTTTATAATCCATTTCTTGTCAGTAGCCAGTCCGGGCAATTCTGCTGGTCTAGATCCAGTAGCAATGATGACGTTGTCAAATTCATAAGTTTGGCCGCCGGCTTCTATTCTGTGATCACCCAAATAGAAAGCTTCTGCGTTAATAAGACGAACTCCGCGTTTCTTTAGTAGGAACTCTACGCCTTTTCGCAGCTGCGCCACAGTCTTTAGCATGCGCTGTTGAACTTGCTCCCAGCTGATTTCGGCACCCTCTACTTTTATCCCGAACTGTGATGCCTCTTTAATATGGGAATAAAGCTCGGTACTTGCTAGTATGGTTTTAGTAGGTATGCATCCCAAGTTCAAGCAAGTACCACCAACAAACTGTTTTTCAAACAAGGTTACTTCTATGCCACGCTGTGCTGCATACAGTGCTGCTTCGTAACCGCCAGGTCCTGCGCCAATTATGCCAAGTTTCACCAAGGAAACACCTCCTTCGAGCCTATTAACTGCATTCTACCATAATTTATTGGTTATAAATTTCTCGATTAGATGCCATGGTTTAAGTTATAATTAAAGCGATATGAAGGGAGTGTGCATATGTTAGCCATAAGGAAAGGTTCAGCTACGAAAGGTGTTGCCATGTACGAGATCGAGGAGCCTGAAGCGCCAGAAGGTTGGGCTCTGGTTAAAGTCCTAAAAGCTTCAATATGCGGAACTGATGTTCATATTTATCAGTGGAATGAATGGTCACAAAAACGTATGAAGCCTCCTGTAACCATAGGCCATGAGTTCGTTGGCAAAGTTTTGAAAGTAAACAAGGGGACAGGAAGAGTACAAGAGGGCGACATCGTTTCTGCTGAGTCACATGTGGTGTGCCACGTTTGTCGCATGTGCAGGCGAAACATGTATCACGCTTGCGAGAATACAAGAATCATAGGAGTTCACATGGACGGGGCTTTTGCCGAGTACATAGCCATCCCTGAAGAGAATTTGGTCAAGCTGCCTGCCAGTGTTCCCTTGGAAGCTGGTTCGGTCTTGGAACCCTTTGGCAATGCGGTCCACACGGTGCAATCTGTGGATGTTAGAGGCAAAAGGGTTGTGGTTACGGGAGTTGGCCCCATTGGGGTCATGGCTATACCGGTGGCCAAAGCGCTGGGTGCGGTAGAGATTATTGCCACAGATCTTTCTGACTATAGGCTAAAGCTTGCCTCTGATGTGGGAGCAGACGTGGTTGTTAATGTTAAGGAACAAGATCCCGTCCAGATTGTGCAGAACCTTGGCGGCGCAGATGTGGTTTTAGAAATGAGTGGTAGCGAAAAGGCGCTTAATCAGGGTCTTGAAATGATTGTGCCGGGAGGAGAAATGGCGATCTTAGGTCTTCCCGACAACCGCGTTTCTCTGGATTTAGCGAATAATGTAGTTTCTAAGGGCATAACTATAAGAGGCATAACTGGGCGTAGACTATGGGAGACTTGGGACTTGGGTGTATCGTTAGTTAGTAGCGGAAAAGTAGATTTGAAGAAGGTAATCACGCATCAATTCGACTTCAAAGATTATGAAGCGGCCTTCTCCGCTATGATGTCAGGTAATTCAGGTAAGGTGGTTCTAAACGTAAGTCAATAAATCAGTAAAAAGTATTAAGCTTTTGCAGCTGAGCAGACTTTGAATGATATAATAGAAAAGTGGAAAGTGGTTTCCTTAATATTGGCTTTAGTTCGTACATTTCTGTATCAAAAATAATTGGCATTGTCAGCCCTGACTCTGCCCCGATAAGGCGGATGATAAGGCTTGCAAAAGAGCAAGGGCGGCTTGTGGATGCCACTTTTGGGCGTAGAACCAGGGCTGCTATTTTGACAGAAGGTGGCTTTATCGTGCTATCTGCGGTGTTGCCTGATACCTTGGTGAGCCGCCTTGAGGAAGAAGAGGAAGAAAGAATAGAGCCCATCACTGAACAAGAAGCGGAACTACAAAAGGAATCAGGAGAGGACGTTTAAGTGGGCGGTAGACTCATTGTCATCAGTGGTCCTTCCGGTGTTGGGAAGGGTACTGTGGTAAGTGAACTATTAAACAGGGATAAGGAACTTGTGCTTTCCATCTCAGTGACCACGCGTAGCCGAAGACCCGGAGAAGTTGATGGTAAGGATTACTATTTTGTGGACTACTCCACGTTCAAGAAGATGGTTGCCACTGATCGATTGCTGGAATGGGCATATGTTCATGGTTCTTACTATGGCACGCCCAAAGATTTCGTTATGCAGCATTTGGAACAGGGCAAGAAGGTAATATTAGAAATCGATATGCAGGGAGCGATGCAGGTTCGGAGGAGGTTTCCAGATGCTATTTTAATATTTTTGTTGCCTCCTTCTTTGGATGAGCTTAAGCATCGTTTGATGAAAAGAGGCACTGAAGAAATGGACGAGCAGCAGCTTAGGCTGCTTCGTAGCTTGCAGGAGCTCGACTACCTCAGGGAATACCATTTTTTTGTGGTCAACGTGGAAGTAAATCAAGCTGTGGAAAATATAATGAAGATCCTGTCTTTAGTGGATTTTGTTGTAACTGAGGACAGGGCACGCACCATGGTGGAATCACTAAGAAAAGGAGGTATTTTTGATGAAGCAGGTGACATTAGAAGAGCTGGAGAGAATTACTGGACTCCCTAGATATGCCGTGGTGGTGGCGGTAGGCTTGACAGCTAAGAAAATACAGAAAGAAGTATTATCTCATTCTCCTACCTATGAGGTTCCTGTGGAAAGAGCCATTCAAGACATAGCAGAAAGAAAAGTCACAGTTACACTGCGCATCTAGTGAGTTTTGTATGTGGATTCCGGGCAGTATATTCCGCAGAAAAAACATTCTCTTGGGAGTAACTGGTTCCATTGCAGCTTTCAAGGCCTGTAGTTTAGCTTCTACTCTTTCTAAGTTTGATGCTCATGTGCGAACTATTCTGACTGCATCAGCTTTGCATTTTGTGGGGCCTACTAGTTTCGTTTCCCTTACCAACGACGCTGCTTACACTGATCAGGACTACTGGTCATCAAATATCCGCAGTTTGCACATTGAACTAGGGCGCTGGGCAGATGTGTTGGTTGTAGCTCCTGCCACGGCAAACACGTTGGCAAAAATTGCTAACGGTTTCGCTGATAATCTCTTGACTAGCACAGTACTGGGCTGTGATAAACCATTGGTGTTGGTTCCTGCAATGAACGTGCGCATGTATGAAAACAAGATAACTCAAGAGAATCTAGATAAGCTCAGAAACTTGGGATGCGTTGTAGTAGAGCCTGAGGTTGGACATTTAGCTGATGGAGAAGTGGGCAAGGGGCGTTTTCCCGAGACTGAAACGATTTTGTTTCACATAGCTAAAGCCGTGGTGCCACAAGATTTAAGTGGAAGAAACATAGTGGTCACTGCTGGACCTACCAGAGAGTACATTGATGAAGTAAGGTTTATATCAAATCCTTCCAGTGGAAAGATGGGTTACGCTTTAGCGCAAGCTTTGGCACTCAGAGGTGCTGATGTTACTTTGCTAAGTGGCCCTGTAACCTTAGATGTACCTCAAGGTGTTCGTCTGCTGCAGTTTGAATCTGTTAGCGAGCTTATGCAGCTTATGGAACACTTCCTGCCGGAGGCGGACGCAGTTGTAATGGCAGCTGCAGTAGGTGACTTCACCACTGAGAGGAGAGAAGGTAAATTAAGACGACAAGGGGAACTAACGTTAACTTTGAAAGCAACACCAGATGTTGTAGGTTCCTTTGCAGCGAAATACACGAAGCCTGTTTACGTTGCTTTTGCAGCTGGAGGCGCCGATGTTATCAAAGATGCTGAGGAAAAGCTGGAACGTAAACACGTGGATGCCATATTTGCAAACCGTATTGACACTTCCCAGACGGGATTTGCTGTAGACACCAACAGTGGTTGGTTCATAAGCAAAGAAAGAGGTGTGGAAGAAGCACCTTTGCAGTCCAAAGTTGATTTGGCATGGTGGCTCAGTGAGAGAATTGTATGGCTGATAGAAGCAAAATCAGAAACTTCTCCATAATAGCGCACATTGACCACGGCAAGTCCACGTTAGCTGACCGTTTCTTGGAGCTTTCTGGGTTAGTGAGACGAGATAAACTACAGAAACAGATGCTTGATAGTATGGATCTGGAACGCGAACGTGGGATCACCATTAAAAGCCATCCAGTTAGATTGCATATTGGTGATTACGTGTTCAACCTCATAGATACGCCTGGGCATGTCGATTTTTCCTACGAAGTTTCTAGGTCCTTAGCTGCTTGTGAAGGTGCAATTCTTTTAGTAGATGCAACTCAGGGAGTGGAAGCACAAACAGTAGCACATGCTTACAAAGCCATGGAACACAACTTAGCCATTGTCCCCGTCATTAACAAAATCGATTTACCTTCTGCTGACGTGGAAGGTACTAAGAGAGCCATGTCCCAGCTTCTAGGAAAGGACGATATTGATCCAGTATTGGTTTCAGCTAAAGAAGGAATTGGCATTGAAGAGCTTATCGATAGGCTCGTAAAGGAAATCCCTGCTCCGAATGGGGATGAAAATGCTCCTTTACAGGCTCTTGTGTTCGATTCCTTTTACGATACTTACAAAGGAGTAGTTTCCGTTGTTCGCATTTTCAATGGACAGGTTAGAGTAGGAGATCGCATCAGATTCTGGGCAAGCGGTTTGGAATCTGAAGTGACTGAGGTTGGTGTTTTTTCCTTGAAGATGGTGCCCACAGAGAGTTTAGAGGCAGGAGACGTGGGATATGTGGCTGCCAACATAAGAGACATCCGCGAAGTTCCGGTGGGAGATACAATGACATCAGCGGTGAGACCTGCCGATGCTCCCATACCAGGCTTTTCTGCAATGAAACCCATGGTTTTTGCATCCATTTATCCTACTGAGAACGAGGATTTTGAAAGACTTCGCGAGTCTTTGAAGAAGCTTCAGCTCAATGATGCAGCTTTGGTGTTTGAGCCGGAAAGTAGCGAAGCTTTTGGTCCAGGTTTTAGGTGTGGGTTCTTGGGGCTTCTTCATATGGACATCATTAGAGAAAGGCTTGAAAGAGAATTCGATTTGGATCTCATATTAACCTCACCCAACGTGGAATATCATGTGTTAACACGGAGTGGTGAGTACATTGAGGTGCGCAATCCTTCGCAGTTCCCAGACTTTTCTGAAGTGGAGCTGGTGGAGGAGCCTTATGTGAGGGGGACCGTAGTAGTTCCATCAGAGTATGTGGGCTCTGTTATTCAACTTTGTGAGGGCAGACGTGGAAAAATGCTTCACATGGAGTACATATCGCAGCAGCGTGTTTTACTCGAATACGATTTACCCTTTGCAGAAATCATAACTGATTTTTACGACCAACTAAAAAGCGTAACACGTGGATATGCGTCTTTCGACTATGAGCACATTGGTTTCAAGGAAGCCGATGTCGACAAAATAGAGGTTTTTATTAACGGTAAAAAACTAGATGCCCTTACGTTGCTCGCTCCGAAGAGTGAAGTACTAAGGGTTGCTAGGCAAGTAGCATCAAACTTGAAACATACCATACCAAAGCAGCTGGTGGAAGTTGTAATTCAGGTAAAAGCAGGGGGCAGAATAGTTGCCCGTGAGACCATAAAACCCCTTCGTAAGGACGTTTTAGCAAAGTGCTACGGAGGAGATGTTAGTAGAAAGAAGAAACTTCTAGAAAAACAGAAGGCTGGAAAGAAGCGCATGAGACAGTTCAATCAGGTAGACATACCACAAGAAGCATTCTTGTCGGTGCTTAAGGCTGATACTGAGTAATGAATAAAGGCCTCTATCTTCATATTCCTTTCTGCTACAGAAAATGCCCATTCTGTGATTATTACAGTATTTCCAATGCTCCAGAAACGTGGTTGGACACATTCACTGATGTGATAGTTTATCAGCTTAGGCAACTCCCGACAAAGCTGGATACGCTTTATGTTGGTGGAGGAACGCCTTTGGCTTTAGGGCAGTCCAGGTGGGAAAGAATACTTCAAAACTTACCCGAAGCAGGGGAAAGGACCATCGAACTCAACCCAGAAGACGTGAAGAAGGACAATTTTCCTTTGCTTGCGCACTTTACACGCCTTTCAGTGGGTGTGCAGTCTTTTTCTGACTCTGTACTTAAGACACTGGGACGTGACAAGCTTGACTATGAAAAACTGCTGGATTTACTAAGTCATTGGGATGTAAGTGTGGATCTTATGGTGGGTGTACCAGGTCAAACCCGTGACGAGGTTTTGCGGGATTTGATTTCTGTGGTTGCACTTGGTGTACCGCATATTTCCGTATATCCTTTGGAAGTGCATGAGGGAACCCCATTTTGGGGGTATTACCGCGGGTGGGATTGGGACGATGCCGACTTGTTACTCATGGTGGAGAAATTCCTTACGGAGCACGGTTATGAACACTACGAGATTTCAAACTATGCCAGACCGGGGCACCAATGTCTTCACAACAAAATCTACTGGCACGACGAGGAGTACTACGCTTTAGGACCTTCGGCTGCAGGGTACGTAAATGGTGTAAGGTATAAATGGGTGTCAAATCTAAGGCTTTATGTGGAAAGTGCTAAGCTGGGTGAACCCACATATGAAGAGTATGTGGCCTTATCTTGGGAAGAGCAGCTTTCAGAATATGCCATCATGAACCTACGGCTTCTTAGTGAAGGTATCAGAAAAGAGGATGTGGAAAAACGTTTTGGTGAAAGGGCCTGGGGTATAATACTCAGCCAAGCTGAAGGTAACGCTTTTTTGAATATAGAACCAGATAAAATCACAGTGAAAAACTGGCTTTTCTTTAATAGAGCTGCAGAAGCTTTTGTCTAGCTATTCAAGCTAATTATTGCTGTATATGTTGCTGCACGGAAGATCCTTCTTACTTAATCAGCTCCGCACGTAAAAGAATTTCTTCCACTTTAGCTGGTTCGTCTGTTAGTAAGGGTGGTCTGCACGGAAGATTTACAGGAAGTTGAAACCACTGCGCAGCAGCTTTAATAGCTCCCGCAAATGAGTTGCAACGGCTGTATACCATACTGAAAACAGCAATTTGTTTGGCAAACCCGGCGAAGGCTTCCATGTCTCCTTGTTCGTAAGCTCTCATAAGTGCTAGATAAACTGATGGAATTACGTTTGCACCGGCTACAATGCCGCCGTCTCCCCCGAGTAGTAGATTCGTGGGCAAATAATGGTCAAAACCCACCAGTACCGAAAAAGAAGGGTACTTTTCCTTAATAGCAAGGATGTCCAGTAAATAGGTAAGGCTATCTCTGGTAACCTTTATGCCGGCTGCCAGGTTTTCTTTAGCGAGCTTTTCTACCAGACTGGGAGGCAAGGGGTTGCCAGTAGCACTTGGAATATCGTACAAAATTAAGGGTAGCCTACTTCCTTCTGCAATGGCTCTAAAGTGTTGATACAGGGCTTCTTCACCGAACGCACCGTAATATGGAGGAGCTGCAACTACTGCATCAAAGTTCATTTCCTGAGCCATTTTTGCCAGTTTAACTGAATGTTCAGTACTGTTGCTGGTTACACCCGTAATCAAAGCACTTGAAGTGTCTTCCAACTCCTCTGCCGCCAACTTCATTATCTGTATTTGTTCGTCAGGAGACATGGAAAAAAACTCTGAAGTCGATGCGTTCACGAAAATACCATTCACTCCTTGGCTGAGAAGATATTGTATGTGGGCTCTCATACTCTGCAAATCCAGAGAGAAATCCTCATTAAATGAACTTACTAACGGCACTATGATGCCCCTCAACATACTGATAAACACCTCCCTATCTTGTTTACATTTTAATACTGTTCTTTCTATATGCACTATGCACAGAGATATATGGAAAAGCCGCTATCAGGGAGCGAGAATTCGCTGCGAGCGGTGGCTTTGTTCGGTGCGGTCTTTTGTTATCATATGTGGTATGAGCTATCATGTCTGTCCGCGAGACTGCTATGATTCTTGCGGCATGATTCTTCAAAACGGAAGATTAGTCGGTGACTCAAATCATCCTTTTACCTCGGGATTCACTTGCGGCAAAGCCGCTCTTAGTTTGAGGCAAGTAAGTGATCCGGAGAGGATTACAAAGGCGCTGGTAAGAACGAAGAAAGGTTTTGAAAAGATTTCCATCGACAAGGCTATAAGCATAGCAGCTGAGAAACTCTCTTCGAACAAAGTTTATCGAATTGACTATTCAGGACATATGGGCTTACTTTCAAGGTTTTTCCACCAGCGCCTACTAAGAAGACTGGGCGCGCCTGAGTTGGTTTGGGACATTTGCTCCACTGCCGGCGATGTTGCTCTGATGGATGGTATTGGTTCCATATGGGGTTGTGACATAGATGCTATAAAAGACAGTGATCTTGTGATCATCTGGGGAGCCAATGTGGCGTATTCTTCCATTCATGCTTACACCTGGGCTAAACAGGCTGGTGAAGTCTTTGTCATCGATCCAGTCAAAACACCAACAGCAGAATCATTTTTCCATGTTCCAGTAAACCCTGGAGGTGACGTAGCGTTATCACTTCAAATACTCAGAGAACTGGACGCTATGGGATACGAGGTACCTTTTTGTGTTGACGACTTTGGCAATTTGGAGCACATATCAGGTGTTAGTAGCGAAACGGCTCACTTGTTAGCTTCCAAGCTTGCGAATAGCAGTCGTCCATTTGTTTTTATAGGCTATGGCTTTCAGCGGCAGTGGAACGGTGCTATGGCAGTGCGTCTTGTAGCTTCTATTCTCAGCGTAATCGATCAACCTGACCGCTTCTACTTTGATAGGCCTTATCATGGGATAGATGTTGATTATATAAGGCTTAAAGGTCAGGAACCAAGCAAAGAAACCCTGAGCTGGACATTGTTAAGCAAGCAATTAAAAGGTTTAACAGATGCCACGTTTTTGGTTTTGAATGCCAATCCTGTAAACACGCTTCCAGGTCGTCGACAACTCGTAGAAACATTTCAAAACAGCAGGAATACGGTCATAGTGCACGACATGTTTATGACAGAATCAGCTCAAGTAGCGGATGTAGTCTTGCCAGCGAAGCATTACTTGGAGTTTGAAGATCTGGTTGCTTCCTACGGTCATCGGTTCTTGGCGTTTAATGAAAAGGGTTTGGAGCCTCCTCCAGATGCTATGAGCAATATGGAGCTTGCAAGAGAATTGGCACGCCAATTAAAGCTGCAGCAAAGTGAACTTTATGAAACTGATAGGGAAGTCATTAACGGTGCTTTGAGAAATCTGGACATCGACTATGAATTTATGAAAGAACACAAAATTTACAGGCTCCCTGATCCAGCAAAACCAGGTCCGGTAAATTGGCCTGAAATTGCTCAGATCAGGCGCTCTTTATATAAGCCAGTAGAGGGAAGCTATATGTTACTTACTCCAGTTGGCAGATTAAGGATTCACAGTCAGTACGCTAATGTGCTTCAGGAAGTGCCGCTACTGGAGATAAATCCTAAAGATGCTCAAAAGTTGTCCATAAGCGACAAAGAACACGTTAACATTAAAAACAATAGGGGATCTCTTGATGTAGTGTGTAAAGTGACAGACAAAGTGCCACCTGGAGTTGTGCGTTTGGAGCATGGGTTCTGGACTGATGCGGAGAAGCCAAATGTGAATGACTTAGTAGAACCTACTCTGCAGGAATATGGTGGGGGATCACAGATTATGTGGACTTTTGTGAACGTTGAGAAAGGAGAATAGGGCGTGTACTTGGAAAAAGTCAAAAATGAGTTAAGTGACAAAAGAGCGGGAGTAAACTACCACATACCCAAGCATTGGATGCCTTGTGGTTACAAAGGACGTGTTTGTTTCGATGGTGTAAGGTTCAAAGTTGACCCATATGAGTTCTTTGAGGAAATGCTTAATGGCCTTGATGCATACAGCTTTTCCGTGAAGTCAGACAGTATTTACGTTGCATTTCCACGAACCACAAGTGCTTACAACCATAAAGGTTTTGGCCTTTTTGAACCGGAAGATCCTCTAGGATATAGGGAATCAGGCACATTCCTAAAGATGATGGCTGTTGCTCTTCATGCTAAACGAATGCATTTTGACACTATGTATTTATTACCGGTCAGTATGCACAGTAATAGGTTCAAGAAAGGGACTGTGGGGTCTCCGTATGCTGTGAGTGATCCACTGCGCATAGCTGATTACTTAGCAGATCCACTGCTAGATTTGAGTGCAGAAGAGCTTTTTGGTGCTTTCGTCGAGTTCTGCCACCGCATAGGAATGAGAGTAATCTTGGATTTTGTTCCAAGAACTGGTGCCCGTGACAGCGATCTTATCTTGGAGCATCCCGAGTGGTTTTACTGGGTTGATGTTGCCAGTGTAGGGAAATATGCTCCACCCAAAGCGCCTGAACTGGGTTTTAGGCAGTTATCCGATGAGGATATGGCCTACTTGTATCAGCGCCAGGATGTAAGGAACTTTCTTAGCTGTTTTCGGTGGTCCCCTTCCCATACTGAACCGGAAAAATGGGATAACTTTGTTAAAGCTAATAGGGGAAAGGATTTTCTTCCCGAGCTGGTGAAAACCTTCGGTGTCATAACTCCTCCAGGGTTTAGCGATTGGCTTAATGATCCTCAGCCAACGTGGGACGATGTAACGTTTTATCGTCTATTCTTGGACCATCCCGATGTAGCAAAACCCTTTGTGGGGGATGATCAGCCACCTTACGTCCTTTTTGACGTTATTAAAGCAAGTCGCTTCCCTGGTTCGAAACCAAACAGGGAACTTTGGGACTATTTATCAGGCATTATTGCGTACTACATTGAGAGATTTGACATTGACGGTGCACGCATTGACATGGGCCACGCTTTGCCCAAAGAACTAGAGCAGCGAATGATGGAAAAAGCCCTAAAAATGAAGCCTGATTTCATGCTCATTGCTGAAGAACTTAATCCTGAGGGTGATGTTAGGGCTAAAGAGTCAAATTATGGAGCAATTATAGGTAATAGTTGGTGGATGTTGCCACGTCGAGAAAAGATCGTAGAACTTTTTACTGATAGTACAAAAAGGGTTTTACCTTTGTGGGCGGCTGTGGAGACACCTGACACACCAAGGATTTTTGGTAGACTGCCATATCATGAAGCACTGCAGCGTTTGGTAATGTCTGCCTTTCTACCCAACAGCTATTTTGTTGTAAACGCCGGGTTGGAGCTCTTGGAGAAGCAGCCCATGAATTTAGGTTTGGATGCAACCTTGGACGATAAGTGGGTGCTTCCAAGAGATGACGAATTCTACGGTAAGCTTAGTTTTTTTGACCACTACGCACTTCACTGGGATAGCGAGAAGGATCTAACGTACATAATTGGTAAACTTAACAGACTCAGGGTTACACATTACGATGCCATGGCTAAAATCTGTAGCACCGAGCCTTTAATGGTGAAACACAAAGGTGCAATGTTTGTATGGAACAACACAGAAAAACCCATAAGTTATACGGAAGCGCCCTTACTGTGTGTGGGAACCGCAGTTTTGGATACACTTCAAACCGACGGAGTTGCACTATTCAAACATGAGTAGAGAACTAAAAGCCCTTGGGATGGGATATTTGCTTTGGGGGTTTTCCATTGGGCTGTACACTACTCAGTGGCCAGTATTTCTGTTGTATAAGTTGGGAGATCCTGGGCAAGTTGGCTTGGCTAACGGTCTCATAAGTGCTACTGCGGTGCTTAGCTATTTTGTAGGTGCTTGGATGGGCAACCATTTCCCTAAGAAACCTTTATTTATGCTCAGCTGGGGTGGTAGCGCTATTGCTCCACTGCTCTGGGCTTTCGGCAGCAGCGATTGGACTATTTACCTCGGTTGTGCGCTTTTTGGGTTCATAAGCAGTTATTCCAGTCCACTGATAAACTCATACTTTCTAGACGAACTTGGTGATGAGTTCATGAAAGGAAGCATGTATACATCAAGTACTTACAGTATTGGGATGATGGTAGGCCCTTTTGTGGGAGGTGTGCTTAAAGATATTGGGGGGTATAAGTTATTGATGATTGTAACAGCGATCTCTTTTGTTTTTTCTGCGGTTCCTCTGGCTTTTCTGAAAAAGGATGAGCCAAAGAAGAAAAGCCTGATGCTTCCAAAAGATCGTTCATATTATCAAGCTTTGCTATGGGCAGCTGTGATGAGTTTTGCCATGATGATCACTGTACCTTATGCTCCATTGTATGCAAAGGAACGTTTTGCTCTCTCAGGTACCATGCTTGGGCTTTTGGGAAGTATTTCTGCCATTGGAGCGGTACTTCTGACCTATTTGGCTGTACGTGTGTCTCATCGTTCCATCATACTTAGGATATCCGTTTGGTGCGGCATCTTGGGAACGATGCTTCTCATCAGTAATAGATGGTTTTTGTGGATAGCGTTTTTCTTTAGAGGCGCTTTCATGAACACGTATTCGCTGATAACCAGCGGTGTGTCGCATCGTGTTCCTAAGGATTACTCATACATTGGTTTTGCTCTCCTTACGGCCACTATTGCTGCCTTTAACAGTTTAGCTTCGGCTGTAGGTGGGTACATTTATAATACAGGACCAATAGTCTTGTTCTTGCTTTCGTCAGTGTTGATGTGGTTCAGTTTGTATTTATATAAGCTATTGGCCGAGTCACGACAGTAAGTTTGGATTTTGAAGTTTAATAAAGGGGTGATGCTTGTGAAAAGGTACGTAGTAGATGGGATTTTCAAACCTACAGGGCCCTATGTCCATGCTGTAGAAAGTGGCAATCTTGTTTTTGTTAGTGGTCTGTTGGGTGCAAAACCTGATGGAACGTTACCAGAAGATCCTGATTTGCAACTTTCACAAATGTTTGCTAACGTTGATGAATTGCTGAAGGCCTTAGGTATTGCTAAAGATGCAGTTGTGAAAACCACGGTTTTTATGAAAGACATGTCGTATGCTGCAAAGCTTAATGAGCGCTATGCAGCCTGTTTTGGAAGTGATTTACCAGCTAGGAGTATGATACAGGTAGCAGGATTGCCCATGAATGCTTTTTTTGAGATGGAGCTAGTTGCTCAGAGAAGTGAGTAACTTAAGTTGAGAAGAAAGGAGGTTCACACATGGCAGGGAAAATAGCCATATTGCTGGATGATGGTTTTGAGGACCTGGAGTTCTTCTATCCTTATTTTAGGGTGCAGGAGGACAACTTTGAGCCAGTAGTACTGGGTGTTGAGCCCAAATTAGCGAAGGGAAAGAATGGCTTGTATTTTCAGATAACGGAAACTTTGGCAAAACACAATCCAGAAGAATTTGTCGGGCTTTATATTCCGGGCGGGCATGCCCCCGATCGCCTTCGCCGCTTTGACGAGGTCAAGGAATTCGTTTCAGCATTCTACAAGTTGGGTAGACCTATTGGAACTATTTGTCATGGACCTCAGGTGCTCATCTCAGCGAAAGTAGTTGAGGGAGTAACTATGACTTCAGTATCTGCCATAAAAGACGACTTGGAAAACGCAGGTGCCATCTGGATTAACCAACCAGTGGTGGTGGATAAGAACATCGTTAGTAGCCGAGTTCCCGATGATTTACCGTTCAATCTTCCAGCTTTACTAGCTCTTCTTCCCAAATAGCTTACGTATAAAGGCGAGTATTTCATCTTGTAACAGGGCGAAGAGTATTACAAATAGTATTAAGCTTACAAAAGCGTTAGCATATTTGCCTTCGTTCGTTGGCGGCACGAAGATGGCAAGCGCTGCTGTTATCAGAAAGCCTGGGAATACAATCATTACAGCAAGAACCTTGAGCAGAAGTGCGGCTTGCTTCCGAAGTTCTTTATTGACGTCGTTCATCGCTCACCTTCTCTCCATGGATACGTGAAAAATTCTGCACTACATTAAGGCAATGGTCAGCCACACGCTCTAAGTTGGTTAGAATGTCCACGTAAATAACTGCAGCACTTACAGAAACTTCGCCTTGAATTAAGCGCTCGGTTCTTTCGTTTCTGAGTTCCTTGACTAAAGCATCAATCTGTTCTTCCGTAAGGACGGTAACTTCTAAAATGCTTTCTGAGAAACCGTTGTCAATTACCTGCTGTGCTCTGTCCAAATTAGCCTTTACTAGACCAAAAAGCTGTTTTAAGGATTCTTGACCTTTGGGGCTAAAGTGCACATCATTTTCATACACGAATTCAGCGAACTCCATCAAGTTAGTCGCGTGGTCACCCCATCTTTCCACATCGTCCATGCTGTGAACAATGGCAGCTAAATATGCCACTTCTTCTTCTGACAAGGATGTCTGTGCTAGTTTGTTTGCATACTGCAGGCCATCACTGTAAAGGTCGTCAACTAAGTTCTCCATATTCCAAATTTCCTCACCATTATACTTTTCTTCCTTAAGAATCATTTCGACAACAGAGTTCAGCATGCTAATACTCACATCAGCCATGTATTTTAAGGTACTTCTAAGAGCATCTAAAGCTAAAGAAGGAGCAGACAACAAGTTTGCGTGCAAATACTCGGGCTTTGTGAAAACCTTTTCCTCGCCTTTAACCAGCCACTTTACGAGCTTAGCGAAGTTATTTACCTGAAAAGCCCAGAACAAAGCCCAGACGACATTAAACACAGTATGAGAATTTGCTATGAGGCGTGGTAAGGAAACATCGCCGAAAATTCCAGAAATGCTTATTACGGCGTTTTGGTAAATTCCTGTAACAAGAAAAGGATATATTAAGATTACACCGATGAGGTTGAAGAGTAGGTGAGCCACCGCCGTTCTTCTAGCACTTAGTTTGGTTCCAATAGAAGCCAAAAGAGCGGTTACCGTAGTACCAACATTTGCACCCAATACTAATGGTACTGCCGCGCTAAAGGTCATTAGCCCTTGACGAGCCATTGCCACAACCAGTGATGTTGTCGCAGATGATGATTGTACAATGGCGGTAAACACTGCACCAGCTAACATGCCCAGCCAAGGTTTAGTACTAAATGTTACTAGAAGACTTTGCAGATAAGCGGATTCCTTTAATGGGCTAAGCCCTAGTTCCATAAGCCAGAGACCAGATAAAAGGAGTCCAAAAGAAAAAATCGATAAGCCAATGGTCTTTGCTCTTTTTTTCTTGCCAACCAAATACGTTATGAAACCTATGGGAAGAATGAACAAGCCCCACTGTGTTATGTTGAAGGCAACTATTTGAGCAGTAATAGTAGTTCCAATATTTGCTCCAAAAATCAAACCCAGAGCTGCTTCAAATGGTAGCATACCTGCATTTACCAACGCAACTGCAACTACTGTTGTTACCGAAGAAGACTGCCAGAGAGCGGTAACGATGATACCCGTTAATAGCGCTTTCCAAGTTGTTCCGCTAATTCGAGTGATGATGGTTCTTAGGCGAATGCCTGCTAGTTCTTTTAAATAGTCACTGAAGGCAAGCAAACCATACAAGAAGACAGAAAGGCCACCAAGAGCGAGCCCAATATATTGCAGTGGCTGCATTAGTACCTCCTTATTTTGATTGGTGGTTATATTAACTACTTTAGATTCTAACACGCCGAAGAAAGGGTAGTACAATGTTAAATGGAGGTGAACTTAATGTCATTTCTAGATGAAACGGGCTCTGATCTTTTGCTAGGTAATGAAGCCATTGCCAGGGGGGCTTTGGAAGCGGATGTAGCATGCGTAGCCGCTTATCCGGGAACTCCTTCCACAGAGGTCACCGAGACGTTGAGTAAATATGCAAAGCAGACGGGTGTATATGTGGAATACTCTACAAATGAAAAGGTTGCCCTGGAAGTGGCTACGGCTTTTTCGTGGTCAAACCTAAGAGCCATGGCAACCATGAAACATGTAGGGCTTAACGTCGCAGCAGATACGTTCATGTCGCTTGCCTATCAGGGAGCGGTGGCAGGCTTGGTGATTTTGACCGCTGACGACCCAGGAATGTGGAGTTCACAAAACGAGCAAGATAACCGAATTTTCGGCAAATTCGCAGGAGTTCCTGTACTTGTTCCTTCAGATCCTCAGGAGGCTAAAGATTTTACCAAGATAGCTTTCGAACTTAGTGAATCGATTGGTGCACCGGTTCTTCTAAGGAGTACAACCCGAGTTAGTCATACGCGAAGTTCTGTAACGTTTTCCTCGTTAGGAGAAAACGTTAGGCAAGGAAACCGGAGGAAGGGCACTTTTAAGCCGGACATTGTCAGGTTCGTAAGTTTACCAGCCAACGCCAAGAAAAATCATCCTAAAGTGCTGCAGCGGTTGGACCAAGCTATCAGTTTTTCACGTAACCATGAGCTCAATAGGTTAGAAGGGTCAGGTAAAGTTGGCGTAATCACTCAGGGCGTGGAGTATCTCTATGTAAAGGAAGCGGAACGTGACTTAGGCACCCAGTTGAACATACTTAAACTGGGCATGGTTTATCCGCTGGATAAAGAATTGATCGTGGAGTTTGCCAAACAGTTGGATGTCTTGTTGGTGGTAGAGGAGCTAGAACCATTTTTGGAAGAAATGATCAAAGCAATACTTTACGAAGCAGGGTTGAGCGTGCCGGTGCATGGGAAAGACGTGCTCCCCAGAGTTGACGAGCTTAATTACTGGAAAGTCCGCAATGCTTTAGAAAGGATTCTGAACCTACTGGTGACAGAGCCACAAATAGCTCAGGTGCCTTCACTTCCTCCACGACCTCCAGTGCTTTGTCCAGGCTGTGCGCATAGAAACGTTTTTTACATGGTTAAGAAGACGGAAAGGAAATCTGTTAAACCCTCCGATATTGGTTGTTATACCTTAGGTGCGTTGGATCCATTAAAAGCTATTGATACATGTATTGCTATGGGCGCATCGGTAGGTTTGGGGAGCGGTATGGCAAAAGCTCAAGAGGAAAGGGTCATTTCTACCATAGGTGACAGCACGTTTTTCCATACGGGTTTGCCTGCTTTGGTGAACGCAGTATATAACAGGAGCAAACTCACACTCATCGTATTGGATAACCGTATAACAGCTATGACGGGCCATCAACCTAACCCATCTACGGGTATAACAGCTTCTGGCGACATTGGTGCTCACTTGGATATTGAGCAGGTAGCTCGTGGGCTGGGCGTTGATTATGTGAAATCTGTGGATCCATACGATTTACAGGCTTTAGAAGAGGCTATTAAGGAAGCAAATGACTATACCGTGGCTGTTATTGTGGCTAAACAGCCATGTGCACTGCTAAGGCAGAGACAACTTCAAAGAAGAGGAGAACGTGCTCCTCTGTACGCAGTAGAAGAAGAAAAATGTACTGGGTGTAGGGTGTGTGTGAACCTGCTGGGTTGCCCAGCCTTGGTTTTTGACCGAGACAAAAAGAAAGTTTCCATTGACGAAGATCTTTGTGCGGGTTGTTCTGCCTGCGCACAAGTGTGCCCTTACAATGCCATTTACGAGAAGAGCATTGAAGGGGAGAAGAACTTTGATGTTGTGAGTGACGAATCGAGAGCGAGGTGGCAGCAGTGGTATACAACATTGTTTTAACTGGCGTAGGTGGTCAAGGCATACTTACTGCCGCGAAGGTTTTGGGAAAAGCCGCAATGATGGCAGGCTACTATGCCGCAGTGGGTGAAATTCACGGTTTAGCTCAAAGAGGGGGCTCAGTTATTGGTTTTGTTCGTATTTCGGAAAATCCTGTTGCCTCCACAGTACCAGAGGGTACTGCAGATTTGCTTCTCTCTTTTGAGCCACTAGAGGCCATTCGCTACATAAACTATGCTAAAAAAGGTACCACATTCATAGTGAACGAGGCTAAGATGGTTCCTGTATCGGCAAACCTGGGTAGCACTGTCTATCCGTCGTTAGAAGAGATTCGCAAAAACCTAGAGGAGTTTGGGCCTTGTCATATGTTTGATGCTACAGCCTTGGCAAAGAGCCTGGGAAGTACCATTTACGTGAACAGTGTCATGCTGGGAAAGTCTGCTTCTGTACTGTCATTCTTACTTCCCAAAGAAGTCATTGAAAAAGCGCTTGAAGAAGTGCTGCCAAGAGACCTCGAAAACAACTTAAAGGCTTTTGATTTAGGCTACCAAGTTAGTTAGTAATCTGGAGTTTAAACAGCGCTCATCTGTTGTATATACCCCCCTCCATGGGGGGTATAATATTTTTGGTGATGCTTCTATGAAAACAAATGACGGACCTGCTTATGGAGATGAAGTACTTCAAATGGTTAAAACAGCTGTAGGGCAACTTTCTGCGGTGGAACGCATGCTTTCTGATGGTGTTTGCTGCACTGAGGTCGCTACTCAAATTGCTGCTGTGCAGGGGCTTATGAAGAAAATAGTTTCTCTTATGGTCCGAGACCGTATGGCTAAATGCTTACCCGAGAAGGGCAGCGAAGAACTATCAAAAGCTTTGCAGGTCCTGATTGAAAAAACAAGTAAGTAAAACAATGTGTATGTAAATCAGAGAGGAGTGTATGAGCAGGTGAGAGCTTATTTTGACCACTGCAGATCCACTTATGTGGATAAAAGTGTTATTGATGAAATGATACCATGGTGGACCGAGAAGTACTGGGCCCCGTCTTCCTTTACCTATACTGGAACTACGGCAGCAGAAGCTATTGAGAACAGCCAGATGGCTTACGCAAAGTTCTTTGGAGGAAAACCTGACGAGGTTCACTTTGCACCCAGCCACGCTGTGGCCAATAACATTGCCATCCAAGGTGTACTTAATAACGTTGAAAGTGGTACGGTTCCCCACGTCATAACAACGTCTATTGAACACGGAACTACCATGGATTTGGTGAAGCAACTTGAGAAGCTCGGGAAAATCAAAGTTACTTACTTACCGGTGGATTCAAACGGTTTAGTGGATTTAGATGCGCTAAGTGCGAGTCTTGAAAAAGATACGGTGCTTGTAACCATGGCTGCTGTGAACTACATGGTGGGTACTATTCAACCGGTTAAGGATATTAGTAAGATTATCAGGGACGTAAACCCAGAAGTGCTTATTCATTATGATTTGACCTGGGCTTTAGGAAGATTGCCAGATCTTGCTTTAGCACCCTATGCTGACATTATTACGGCCAGCATTGAAAGAATACATGGTCCAAAAGGTGTCACGGCCTTGTGGGTGAAAAAAGGCGTACCTGTAAAAGGTCCCATATACGGTAGTCAGGCTTATTCGAGAATTGTCCCTGGTACCCCTGATGTGCCATCCATTGTGGGTGCTGCAAAAGCATTGGAGCTTATGCAAGACGGATTGGAACAGAAGATAGAACACATGAAACACATACGCAATCGTTTGATCAATGAAACCATGGAACTGGTTCCAGAAACATTGCTAAACGGTCCTGAGGGGGACTTAAGGTCGCCTAGCAATGTCTGTCTCACATTTAGATATGTGGAAGGAGAATCAGTGGAGATGTACCTGGATATGGAAGATATAACGGTGGATACTGGCTCCGCCTGTGCAAATCCATTCTTAGAGGCAAACCACGTCATACTTGCCATGTACGGAGACTATGAAAGGGCTCACGGTGCCATCAGGATGACCTTTACGTGGACCACTACTGATGAAGAAGTAGACAAATTCTTGGAAGTAATTCCGGGTATTGTGGCAAAGCTTCGCAAGATTAGCCCGTTAGCACCAAAGGTTTATAAGGAGTGATTTGAGCATGTCGATAAAATACAATCCTAAAGTAATTGAACATTTTAAAAACCCACATAACCAAGGGGTTATAGAAAACCCAGATGCGGAAGCTCTTGTGGGAAGCCCCGCATGTGGGGACCAGATAGCCATTTATTTGAAGATAAACAACGATGTCATCGAAGACATAAAATTTGAATCCTACGGTTGTGCCAGCAACATAGCTACAGCTTCCATTGTTACTGATTTGGCGAAAGGGAAGACCTTAGAAGAAGCACTGTCCATTAAGTGGACAGAGGCAGTCCAGGAACTTGGAGGACTTCCTCCTGTTAAGTACCATTGTTCAGTACTTGCTGTGGACGGTTTAAGAGCGGCTATCAAGGACTATCTTAGAAAAACGGGTCGTCTTCCTGAAGAAGAGCTTAGCTCCGATTTAGTGCGGGAGGAACTTTACCATGTGATTTACCCGCCTCAGGGTTTGGACATAGTGTCTCTGAAGCGTGTAAAATACATTGGAGTTGACGATGGGAAAGTCAGAATAGAAATCTCCTTTGCTCACGATGATCCCTATTTGCAGGAAATTATCGATGAGATAAAAGAAAAAGTCTCTGACTTGCCCGGAGTAAAAGACATTGAAGTAGTAAATCAGGGAAGGGGTGATCTTTAGAGATGCAGGTACAGGTGATTTATGTTAGCAGGCATGGAGCTTCAAAGCGTTATGCTGAAGCCATTGCTGAAGCACTTGATGGTGAAGCTCAATCGGTGGAACAAGTGGAGTCTTTTTGGGGAGATGCCATTGTCTTCGTTGCCGGGGTGTACAACCACAAATTAAATCCAGACATGTTGGAGTTTATACAGACACACAGAAGTGATCTTTATGGAAGAATGTGGGCCGGTGTGGCTATCAGTCTCATCGAAGACGAAAGAGCATGGAATGGTGAAAAAATAGGCGGACCCATCTATGTCCGACAGTACTTGGGTCTATTTGATAGGCCTCCTTTGGCTCTTGCCAATTTCCCAGGGGCTGTAGATATAGATCAGCTTACCGAAGAAGAAAAGTCAAATATTCAAGAACTGTTTCAAATCATGGGTGAGGATCCTCATTCAGTGGACAATGTAGACACCGAGAAGGTTTGGACATTATCTAACCGCATAAAAGAAATAGCTCGTCAGTGCTAATGATCACAGGAATGTAAAAAGGCTCCCAGTTTGCTTCTGGGAGCCTTTTTATATATTCTTAATGGTTCTTGCTGTTATTCAGAGTAGTGCGTTTTTGACATAGTCAAGCATCAGGTTCTCTGGTACGGCACCTTCCACCTCTATTTTTTCGTTTATGACAGTCTTTGGAACACCGTAGACGTTCCAGCGGTTTGTAAGTTCTTCAAACTCGCTGGCTTCTATCATATTTCCTGTGAAATTTGGGTTCAAATAAGCAAACTGGTGGGCTGTGAAGACTGCTTTGGGACAATAGGGGCAAGTAGGTGTTACGAACACATCCATTGTAATCTTAGTGTTTATGGCAGCCAGTTGAGGTAGCAAAGCTTTATTAAGTTTCACATTACCTGTTGAAAGCAGTATGATGTCGTCCAGAAGTGTTGCAAACTCATATCCGGCCGGAATGCCATAGAACCAAATGTTGTAGTGTTTTTCTTGTCCATCATCTTCTAAGACAGAGAACGTTATCGCTGGGTACATGAAACCGAGCGAATCTTTCTTTAGGCCGTATTCTTGAGCAGTTTCAGGTTGCTTCAGCGGGTCGATCAAAACCAAGGAAAGTTTATCAGTTGTAGCCACAAGATCTGACATAAGTTCTTTTACTTCGTTGCAGTACATACATTCACGACGTCCGGGCACGATAATATCACTTTCAGGTAAAAATGTAATTACCTTTACTGTTTTGTTCATGACAGCGAGTCTTTTTTGGACCTCTTTTTTGTCAGATTCTTTCAAAATTGCCATGCAGGCACCTCCTACTTTAATAACTCCGTAAATTATTATACCCGTATACCCCACGGGGTATACGGGTACGGGTTTACTTTTTTGGTGAAAAACCTTTTATTCTGCTTTCTCTTTTTCTAATATGGCTTTCCGCTTTTCGATGATTTGTTCAGCAATGTTGGGTGGTACTTCTTCGTAACGTACAAATTCCGTGTTGTAGATGCCACGCCCTCCGGTAATGGACATAAAATCTTTAGCATACTCAATAATCTCTGCGTAAGGTACTTCAGCGGTGATGACTTGCCATTTTCCTTCAGCACTGATTCCAAGGACTCTACCTCTGCGAGCATTTATGTCACCCATTATGTCACCTACCAATTCCTCTGGAACTTTAATGGTGATTTTGTAAATGGGTTCCAGAAGAATGGGCTTTGCGTTCATGAAAGCTTCTTGGAATGCTAAAGATCCAGCAATTTGGAAAGCCATATCTGAAGAATCTACTGGGTGGTACTTTCCGTCGAACAACTTTACGTGTACATCAACAACGGGGTATCCGGCAATAACGCCTCTGCTCATACGCTCACGTATGCCTTTATCTACGGAAGGTATGTAGTTGTTGGGTATGGCTCCTCCAAAAATGGCATCTTCAAATTCGTAGCCAGCTGATCTTTCAGTAGGCCAAATTTCTATGAACACTACTCCGTACTGACCGTGACCGCCCGTTTGCTTTACGTATCTACCCTGGGCTTGCGCTCGCCCTTTTATGGTTTCTCTGTAAGGTACTTCTCGTGGTGCCAAAGCCACTTCAACGTGATAGCGATCATGTAGTTTTCCTAATATTGCATTCAACTGCATTTCTCCTTGAACTTCGATAACTGTTTGCTTCATTTCGCGATCGTAGAAAACTATGAAGGAAGGATCTTCTGTTTGTATTTTATGTAAGCTACTTAGCAACTTCTCCTGGTCTGATTTTGTTTTAGGTTCAATGGCTTTTGGAAGAAGTGGTTGTGGTACATCAAGGCGTGGTACATCCACTTTCACGTTGGGTGTACAGAGTACAGAGTTAGTTGCCAATTCCTCTACCTTAACTATGGCGCCGATGTCGGGAGCTGCAACTGTGTCTGCATCGACTATTTTCTTACCCACGATGAATGAAACCTTGGGTACGGTTATCAACTGTTCTGTGTCTGGATTCCATAGCTGAGATCCCGTAGTAAGTGATCCCTTCAACATCTTTATAACGCTTATGCGACCCACATAAGGGTCCATATAAGTTTTCAGGACTATACCCACGGTGTCAGCATCAGGAAAATCAGGCACAGGTAGAGGAGATACATTCTCTGAAAGGAAATCCAGAACATTCTCTAGGCCGCTATCATTGATGCATGAGCCTGCCATTATTGGGAAGAAATCTCCGTTTGCCATGGCACTCTTGAAGCACCTGCTAAGCTCCTCCTGGGTAATCTCTTCTCCGGACAAGTACTTTTCTAATACAACATCATCAGCTTCTGCCACTGCATCTAGAACCATTTCTTTGTACTCAGCTGCAGCGTTTCTTAGTTCTTCTGGTAAGCCTGACAAATCGTCAAAGACGCTAACAGCTTTATCATTAGCATGCACAGTTAAAGGTGCAGCCCTGTTGGAGAGTAGTGAACGTATTTGATCAACTATTCTACTTTGATCTGCCTCGGCCTTATCCATTTTATTTAGGAAGAACAATGCCGGTTTCTTCTGTTCAAGGTTTAGGTAATAATCCCAAAGCATTTCTGTAGTAACACCGATGTCAGATGAACCGTCCACCACGAATAGAACTGCGTCAGAAAACTTGATTGCCGACATGGAATCCATTTTGAAGTCCAAGAAACCTGGTGTATCTAAAAAATTGATTTTTACGTTTTTCCAAACTAGTGGTTCCACTGTCAGGTTGATGGAAATCTGTCTCTCCTGTTCAAAGGGATCAAAGTCGCTCACAGTGTTTTTCGACTCGACCTTGCCTGGTTTGTCGATCACCCCTGCCTTTGCTAATAGGTTCTCTACAAGAGTTGTTTTACCACTCTTTACTGACCCCACTACAGCAACAGTAATTGTTTTTTCAGATAACCCCATACCGGAAAACCTCCATTTTTTAAGGCTTTGTTAACACATTCTACTTTTCCATTATATCATGCAATTTCTCCTTTATCTCGAACGCTCCTACATCATCTTGAGCAAGAACAAAGACCGTATCATCACCAGCTATGCTCCCAATGGCTTTCTTTAGCTGCAAGGAATCTATAGCACGTGCTACGCTTCTTGCTGTGCCGGGTACCGTTTTTATAACCAATATGGGGGAGCGGTACTGCATGTCCAAAATACTTTTCTTTACAATGGTTACAATACGTTCGTCAATAGTCAGTGAAGTTGCCTCAGGCAATGTATACTCATAGGTACCATCAGGTAAGAATACTTTCATTGCTCCTATTTTTTTGAGGTCCCTTGATACTGTACTTTGGGTGACTTTAAACCCAGCTTGCTTTAATTTCTCCACTAACTCCTGCTGGGTAGATGTAGGTTCTGTCTTGATGATCTCTCGAAGCGTCTTAAGTCTTTCCGCTGTAGTTCTCTTGCTCCGTTCCATGGTGTACCTCCTATATTAGGAATATTTATACATTCACTTTTACATTTTACACCATGGTTACTCAAATATGAAATGTATAATAAGGTTAATGCAAATTATCGCTGCCCTAAGAAGATACAGAACAGCGCTAACAGAGAATCCTGCGCCGCTGCTATGGTTTTCTGTTGCTAGTTTTTTGTATTTCATGGGTTTTTCGTTTTACTTCACAGTTTTTAACTTGTACTTATCTGAAATTGGTTTTACTCAGTCTGTGATTGGTACGGTGCTAAGTGCACGCTCATTTGGGTCTGTGTTAATGACCATACCAGCTGCCCTTATAGTAAACAAAATAGGTTACCGTTATAACTTTCTAACTGCCATGGGCCTTGCTGTTGCTGTCCAGGTTTTGATCCTCCTAACAAAGTCAGTTCCCATGTTGGTATTATTAGGGGGGCTCTTGGGAACGGCAGATGCTTTGTTCATGATAGGGATTTCCCCGTTTATTATGGACCACACCAAAGAGGAGTATAGGAATGAACTTTTTTCCTTGAACAATGCATTGCAGACCTTTGCTTTTGCTGGCGGTTCTTTTCTTACATTTATCTCTGGTTTCCTGGGTGTAAAAGACCCTATTGCCCTTTATAGGGGAATTATGTGGACTGGTGTTTTGTGTGCTTCCTTAGGCATGGTAATTGTAACCTTAAGGGTGCACACATCATTACGAACATCACTGAGTAATCCTTTCACCAGAGAGAGGCTTGGTAGCCTTCGTGGGTTTACGCCTTTACTTATCGTGCTCATTGTACCAAGAACTTTAGTTGGTCTCGGCGCAAGTTTGATTATTCCATTCATGAATCTCTACTTTAAGGATATTTTCGCTTTACCCGGTCCCCAGATTGGGCTCATCTACACTTTTGGTCAGTTAGCCACGGCGGCTGGGATGTTATTAGTTCCGCTAGTAGTAAGACGCCTCGGCAAAGTACGTACAGTAGTAATCACAGAGCTTTTCTCTTTACCGTTCATGTTTATCCTCGCAAAAGCTGGCTCTCTGGCATACGCTATACCATCTTTTCTCATTAGGCAAGCCCTTATGAACATGTCTACACCGGTTTCTCAGCAGTTTAATATGGAGATAACGCCTGTCCATTTTAGAACTATAACCAACGGGCTTATGAGCATGGGGGATAATCTATCACGTGCTTTAGGTTCGCTCATTGCTGGTTACATAATTCAATACAGAGGATATTCCTACTCTTTCTATGCAGCCATGGTTCTGTATTTTATATCGGCTGTTTTTTATTATGTCTTTCTTTCTCCTTGGGATCGAAAAGGGAGTTCATAAGAGCTTCTAGCGTTTCAGTGTGTAGAAAATGTTCCATTTTGCAGGCATCCAATTCTGCAATATCTTCAGGAGTACCGCTCTTAATGAGTATTTCTTTTATAGCTTCGTGTCTCCTTAAGATGGCTTTTGCCTTTTCAGTACCCTGCTTAGTTAGGAAAATCTTTTTGTAAGGTTCTCTTGTAACTAGCCCTTTTTCCTGCAGCTTTTTTACCATTAAGCTAACCGTTGGTTTTGCCAACACCAAAGCTTTACATAGTTCGGAAACAGTAACACCTTGGTCCCTGTGTGGGTTGCGATAAATAGCTTCTATGATATCTTCTTCTCGTTGTGTGGGTGCTGTGTCTTCTACCATGTTAAATACATTTTAGCAAATACCCTTGCTTTAACACCCCAGAGGTGTATAATGAGATTGCCCCTAAAATAGGGGAAGAAAGAAGAGGTAAGAAAATGTACGCAGGAACAGTTAAGTGGTTTGACGCTCAGAAGGGTTATGGGTTTATTACCCGCGACGATGGTGAAGGAGACGTTTTTGTTCACTTCTCAGCAATTGAAGGCGATGGCTTTAAGACGCTTAATGAAGGCGAAAAGGTTGAATTCGAAGTTTCCAGAGGCGCTAAGGGGCCTCAAGCAGCTCACGTTGTAAAGAAATAAACATTTGCAACGATAGAAGCTCGAAAGGGCGGCATAGGCCGCCCTTGTTTTTTTATTATGTGTTGTTATATAATATGCTCAGCCCCTACGTATGAAGGGGTAAACGTTACAGGAGGTACAAAGATGTACACAGGAACAGTTAAGTGGTTTGACGCGAAGAAGGGCTACGGGTTCATTACCCGCGATGATGGTGAAGGAGACGTTTTCGTTCACTTCTCAGCAATTGAAGGAAACGGATTCAAGTCACTGGACCAAGGCGATAAGGTTGAATTTGAAATCGTTAATGGTCCAAAAGGTCCTCAGGCAGCCAAAGTCGTAAAAAAGTAGACATCGAGATAGTCTGAGCAACCTAAGAAGAAGCCCCACATACTTCGGTGTGGGGCTTCTTTATTGGGTAAGTAAGAGGGGACCATTTACAACTACATTATCCTCAGAACCACCTAGGCTTTTTCACGCTTACGGTTCTTCCTTTCCAAGAGGTGTTTCCTTGGAGCCCTTTGATTATTGAGTGAAATCCTATAAGAGAATTGACTACGCTAATCAAAGGATAATAAAAAACGATGTGCCTTGGGAGTTTGTAGTGGAGGGATGTTTCATACCAGATGAGCATGGTCATGCAAATTGTCTCCAAAGCTAAAAGCCTGTGTGCTGGTTCTAACAATGAGAACAAAGGGTAAATTCCAACTATTAACATCCATGTCCACACAAACAGTGAAGGAATTATCCTTATTCCAAACAAAGCGAAATAACTCTTAGACAGGCCTTTGAATGCTTCTCTAAAGCCTCGGTACATACGGCAAGAAACTAAGTTTGACAGGTTATACATGCCTACCTTCATCCCATGCTTGCAGACAAGTTTGGATAACTCGATGTCTTCTACGATCTCTTCCTTTACAGCAGCATGGCCACCTATCTGCTCGTAAGCGCATCTTTTGAACATCAAAAACTGGCCGTTAGCCACACTAAACATGTTGAAAACGGGTGACAAGTAGCTAAGAAAGATAGGGAAAATGGAAACTATACTGTAGTTCATGAACGGTACGGTAATTCTTTCACCAAAGGTCGTGATGAGTTCTCTTGGTATCCCTGATGCGAAGCTCAGATTCCGTCGTTCCATCTCTTGTACCATTGTACTGATCATGTTCGAAGAGTGAATAGTGTCAGCGTCGGTAAAGATGACGATTTCTCCCGTAGAATTCAGAAACAACCTGTAACAAGCCCAATTCTTTCCAGTCCAACCCTCTGGGAGAACATCTTTTGATTCTATGACCTTAAGCTTTTCGCTGTTTATGTTTTTTAGCACTGTGGTTGTTCCGTCCTCTGAGCTGTCATTCAATACCACGATTTCATAGTTAGGGTAATCCTGCATTAAAAGTGATTGCACACATTGACCAATGTTTTCTTCTTCGTTTCTAGCCGGGATCAGAACTGAGACTCTTGGTGTGCCAACGGTGTCTTCCTGTTGTCTTGGGATTCTAATTAGGAAACCGTTTATTATGCTGTTTAGGAACTGATACAAAACAAATATGAAAAGGCCTCTCATCATATACCTATACCAAACACTTCTCTAAACTGAGCTGCAATAAGCAATATAGAATTGATCACAGCTAGGGCAAAAAGCTTGTGGTTGTGAAATGTAAGAAAAACAACGAGGGGTAACATGAGAGAGGCAATAACCACAGTTAGTTTGTCGTTATTAGTAGAGCCTTTGGAGAAGTGCTTTAGAATTATGGAAAGAGTAAAGAAGGAGCCCAAGAAAACAGGTACTTCCCACAGCATCAAACCAGACCATATCCCGAAAGTAGTTGTTATGCCTTTTCCGCCCTTAAACTTAAGCAGTGGAGTAAATATGTGTCCAACTACAGGAGCGATACACACAAGGACAAATGCGACGGGCGAAAGATCATATGTGCTGGTTAACATGAATACAGGAATAGCTCCCTTTAAGAAGTCCAATACTAAAGACGGAATTCCTAATGCGACCCCTCCCGCTTTGAAACTGTTGGTAGGCCCTGGGTTGTGATCTTGGCCAAAATCTCTCACGTCTTTGCCGAACAGTAATCCTATAAGGTAAGAGAAAGGTACTGCACCGCACCAAAAACAAAGTAGAAACAAAATTATGTTTATCATGGTTGTTTTTATTCTAACAAATTAACCACTGGCAGCAGGGCAGACTAAGCGACTTTACATGCGCTAAGTGGAATTCAATCAATTGTGAATACGTTGTTTTTGTTCTTATTGCAGTTGTTGCAATGATGTTGTATTATGGCAAAGCTGCTTAACCGAAAAACATAAAAAAAACTAACCAAAGAATTTTCTTGCTATCTGGAGAAAGCTCGAGGGGTCTTCTTTGATAGTTGTCAGATCGTCCAATAGATGATCTTGATTTCGCAAGGTAAACTTGTATAAGCGTTTCAAAGTGTTCTTGGACACAAATCTATCCCAAATACTTCTCAGCAAGGCTTGTTGTTTTAGATATTTAGTTACTTCGGTCTTTTTAAGCAGTTCCACGTAAGAAGGTCCTACATTTGGCTGCTCCACAGCCCTAGCAGCTGCAATCCCAGATTTTACAGCTGTTTGTATGCCATCGCCAAGGAATGGTCCACATAATCCTGCAGCATCACCCAATAGGATGACATCCTCTTTGAAAGGTGCTCTAACTGGCCCGGAGATAGGAATTGCCCCTCCTTTGTAATCGAGCAGAGGTCCGTCAAAGGAAAAGTACTGTTTCATTATGCTTTGAACATCTATTTTTCTAAGAGGTTTTTTGGATGCTAAGCCTATCCTTACACCCCCATTTACTGGAAACATCCATATACCATAAGCTCTCGAAACGGTAGGGTCGACTACGAAGGTTATAAAATTATCCTCTGCTGGTCGGCTAATCTTCCATTCATAGCCGTATAACCACTCTTTAACTAGCGGTAATCCAGACGATTTTGCTACCTTGGATAGCGCGCCATCTGCACCGACCAACAGATCATAGCGTATGCTCGTCTCTGTATAATGTGTTTGGACTTTGGCAGTCTTGTTTTCGGTTTTCACAAAAGAGCATCCCAAAGCCAATGTAAAAGAAGAAGGCAGATGCTCCTCGGCTGCCGAAAAGAAAGAATCCTTATCTAGCAAGAATAAGAAAGGTTCTCTTGAATTCAGCAGCACTTCTCCAACATCTTTGAAAATCACTTTCATAGAGGTGAAAGCCCTTATAATGGGTATGCCAAAGGGAAACACTTGTTCAAGCAGCTTTAGGGTGGGAGGTGTAATTAGACCCGTGGATGGGCTCCATAGACGACGTTTCCTCTCGACTATGAGTGACCTTAGGCCTGGGTTGTGCACTGAGTAAGCCAAGGTTAACCCGCTAAAACTGGCACCAACAATAAGCAGATCAGTGCTATCAGTGCGCTGGCATTCCATAGTGTTTAAGTAATACGGGCAATGCTTTGCTTAAGGCGTCCATGTCCCGCTCTTTGGAGTGTAGTAGTATGATACTCCCCTTTGGGGCGCTGTAAATATACCTTGCTCGTTCATCAACTGACAAGTTTTTACCGTTAGGTTCTGTTATGACGTTCCAAAGCATGATCCTATAACCGTTTTCCTTGCAAATCCTTATAGTGTTTAGGTTATAGAAACCGCCCGGTGGTCTGAAATACTTGATGTTAGGTCTTTTTTGTTTAGCAAGTTTATAAACATGTTCTATTACTTGGTCAGTAGAGAGGATCTCTTCTTTTTGCTGCTCAGCAGTGGTGTGTCTAAAGTAAATATGATGATATGTGTGGTTGTGTACCTCGCACCCTAAGTTAATCAGTTGCGCAAAGAGATCTTCGTTGTCTTTCAGAGCCGCTCCATACGGGAATAACAAACATGTAAAAGACGCGCCATATTGTTTCTTAAGGGTGATTAGCTTCTTTAAGGCTGGACGGGAGTATCCATCATCCACAGTAATGGTGAAAGGCTTGCTCTGATCGACGAATATCACGCCCGAGGACGATGGTGGAGGAGTATTGTTCATATTCATATTCGTAGTAGCAGTAGTAGTCTCTGGTATGATCAAAAAGGCCAAGTGAACCAGTGGCTGCGCTTTAACAGGTTGCACCATCAGCAAAAACACGAAAAAAAACGAAATAAGGATTTTCTTCATAAAATAATTCTAACATTAGATACACTCGGAACCATGTAGAATATTCTACATGGCCATAACAAGAACTGAGATAAACCTTAAAGAGTTTTCACACATAAAGATTGGTCCAGAATCATGGGTTTGGTCCGTAGACAACTCCCTCGAGATTCTGGATAACCCCACCTTCGTGGTAAACAAGGTGATTTTAGGCAATTGCTCAAAGCTACTTCTTCCAAATAAGCTCGAAGAAGCGTTCTTAAATGTTGACCACGAACCAGTTATCGAGCACAGTGAAGGACTAGTTCATGTATCTAGTGGAACAAGGCTCAGTGATTTGCTTCAGTATGCCATGGAAGAAGGCTTAGGTGGACTGGATTTTATGGCAGGTATTCCGGGCACCTTAGGTGGGCTGGTATGGATGAATGGAGGTGCCTTTGGCAGGCATGTCTGGAACCAGATTTACCAAATTAGAGCTATTACCTCCACAGGAGAAGTAATATGGTTAAAGCCTGGGGATGTGGATGCTGAATACCGTAACAGCCATTTGGATAAGCTTGGAGTAAAGTTTGTTGTTGATGCTTTTCTCTACTACAAACGTCAAGATAAGCAAGATGTTAGATCGCAGATTCTAAGCAATATTGAATACAGAAAGAGAAGACATCCAGTTGAATATCCAAGCTTAGGCAGTACATTCAAGAATTCCAAGGAATACAAAGCTTGGGAACTGCTGACAGAAGTTGGGTTGGCTGGCTACCGCATAGGCGATGCCATGTTTTCTACGAAACATGCCAACTTCATAATAAACTTAGGAAATGCTACCCGAGAGGACGTTCTAGGTCTTATTAAATTGGGACAAGCACGGGTTTACAACCGTTTTGGCATTTGGCTGGAGCCGGAGATAGTCATTCTCTAAAAATGATCAGTTCTACAAATTCTCATTCTTTTCTTTGGTCTTTTGGCCCCATGTGCCTTATGTCACTGCCTTCTACTAGGAAGAAGGTTTCTTCAGCAATGTTGGTGGCCAAATCGGAGATGCGTTCTAGATCCTTGCTAGTGAATATGAGGTCTAGTGCTTTGTTTATGTTCCTCGGGTCTGCCAATATGTATGACATGAGCTCCCTAATTATCTGCTCCTGGAGCTGATCCACCAAGACATCTTTCTCGATGGCTTGTCTTGCAAGATGCGTGTCTTCTTTAAAGAAGCTATCCAGAGCTTCCTTAGTGATTTCCTGAGCTGTTTCAGCCATGCGTGGTAAATCGATGAGAGGCTTCAGTAGGGGCTCTTTTATGATCTCTTTTGCCCGCCGAGCAATGTTCTCACAATGATCTCCCATGCGCTCTAGATCTTTGTCAATTTTCAGTACTGCTACGACGCGTCTAAGATCGTGGGCGACAGGCTGATATCTGGCTAAGGTTATCAAACATTCTTCATCTATGCGCTTTTCGAGTTCGTTTATCCGTGGCTCCAAGTCCTCTATAATTTGATCAGCATCGGTAGGATCTTTCTCCACCATAGTTCTTATTGCTTTTACTATGGCGTCTTCAACTAATCCTCCCATTTCAGAAAGTAAGCTGTTTATCTCTGATACTCTTTCATTTAGCATGGCAATCAGCCTCCTAGCCGAATTTACCTGTTACGTACCTTTGAGTTCTCTCGTCTTTAGGATTTGTGAAAATGATGTCTGTCTTGTTGAATTCTACTAGATAACCACTTAGGAAAAAGGCCGTAAAGTCGGAAACGCGAGCTGCTTGGTACATGTTATGAGTAACTAAGACTATGGTATAGTTCTTCTTTAATTCCAGAATGAGTTCTTCTACTCGTGATGTAGCTGCAGGATCCAGAGCGCTGGTTGGTTCGTCCATCAGTAAGACCTCAGGATCCACAGCAATGGCTCTTGCAATACACAGTCGTTGTTGCTGTCCTCCTGACAAGTCGAAGGCGTTACTGCTTAGTCTGTTTTGTACTTCCTCCCACAATCCAGCTGCTATTAAGGCTGTTTTGACCTTCTCTTGCAGGAGGCGCTTATCCTTTATGCCCTGTAAGCGAAGACCATAAGCCACGTTGTCGAAAATGCTCATAGGGAAGGGGTTTGGTTTTTGAAAAACCATACCCACGCGGCGTCTCAGAATAATGGGGTCCATCTGGTAGATGTTTTCACCGCCTAAAAGGATTTCACCTTCCATCCTAAAGTCCGGAGATAGGTCGTTTAACCTATTAAGTGTTCTAAGGAACGTGGTTTTCCCGCATCCTGAGGGGCCTATGATGGCAGTTACTGTTTTTTCCTCTATGCCCAAGTTTACGTTGTGCAGTATTTGGGCGTTTCCGAAATAAACACTCACGTCGCGCGCTTCAATTTTCAAAGCCATCGTTGAATCCTCCTACTGTAAATGTAAGCAAGTATTCTAATCAGCAAGACTATGATGAGCAAAATAAACCCGGAAGCAGCAGCAATAGGCAAAACTTCAGCAAATTTGCTGTGCTGTGTTGCCAAAATAAAGATGTGATACGGCAGTGCCATAAAACTCTTGGTCGGGTCAAGAGTCACAGTGGGTTGGTAAAACACCACTCCAGTTAAAAGTATGGGCGCCGTTTCGCCGAGTGCTCTACTCAATGCTAAAAAGAGACCAGAAAGCATACCACCTGAGGCGTACTTAAATGAAACGTCTCTCCAAACCTCCCAAGCATTTGCACCCAACGCTATTGCTGCCTCTTTCTGGGCATTGGGAACCAGGCGTAGTGCTTCTTCGGTTGTGGTAATGATTACAGGTAGATTCATCACAGAAAGTGTAAGCGCTGAAGATAAAAGAGAAAGTCTTAAGTTCATAAGACGGACGAAGAAAGCTAGGCCGAACAAACCAAATACAATGGCAGGTACGCCGCTTAATGTCCTTATTGAACTTCTAAGCAAGCGAGTCAAAGTGTTATCAGGTGCAAATTCGGCGAAATAGACACCAGCAAGCACACCTAAGGGAGTTGATATAACTAAAACCCAAAGGGCCAAGTAAAGAGAACCGAAGAGTGGTGCAAATACACCGCCAGCTGTCATACCATTAGTGGGGTTGGTAAACAGAAACTCTAAAGACAGCTTTCCTTCCGAGAGTATGTAAAGGTGAACAGCGACCCAAATAACAAAAATGACTGCAGAAAAATATGCAACTCCGCTAACTACAACCCAGGCTGAATCTGATGTCTTCCTCATTGGATCTTCACCCTAACTTTAGACGTTATAAGGCCAGAAAGATAGTTTACCAGAAGTGCAATCAAGAGAAGTATCAAACCAATTAAAAACAAAACATTGTAGTGTGTTGAGCCAGCTACGGTTTCAGGCATTTCTATGGCTAGGACACCTGTCATTGTCTCGCCAGGCTGTAGGGGACTTTTAGGTATCATTGCGACGTTCCCAACAGCCATAATCACTGCCATTGTTTCACCAATGGCTCTGCCAAAACTAAGTAAGACGCTGGAAATAAAAGCGGGTTTAACAAATTGAAACAAAACTCCTATGGCAGCCTGCCATTTAGAAGCTCCAAGCGCTAACGCTCCTTCTTTGTAAATCTCAGGGATGTTTTGGAAAGCATCGCTTAATACGCTTACCATGGTAGGCAAGACCATAATGGCCAATGTTATTCCACCGTTGAGCATGGTTAAACCGCTACTAAGGTGGAATACTTTAGCGATTAGTGGGGCAATAGCGGTCAGTGCGAGAAATCCCATGATTACAGACGGGATTCCAGCCAATAGGCTAAAGAAGACATCTGTAGCAGAACGTAGTGCTTTCGACATGAACTGGCTGGAAAAAACAGCTGCCAAGAATGAGAGTGGCACGGATATTACCAAGGCAATTACGGTGGTCCAAAGGGACCCGGCTATGAAGGGAAGAATACCCCAGCTGCTTCCTGAATAACCTCTGGGATTCCATGTAGTACTAAAAAAAGCGCTTAAAGGAACTTGGCTTAGCGCCTTAAATGCTGGCATGCACATAAAGAAGATTATGAGGGCCACAGTAAAACTTGCCAGCACCGCAGCTGCGGTGCTGGCAAATCTGAATACTTTTTCAGCACGACTATTTGTTGAGTAATGCCTCACTGATAGCTCTCTCCTCAGGTCCAATGGGGTAGAATCCGTTTTCTTCCACAATGGCTTGACCTTCCTCGCTAATTTCAAAGGCTAGGAAATCTTTCACAGCCTGTGTTAGGGGCATTTTAACATACTGGTACAATGGTCTGGCCAACGGATATAGTTTTTGGTCAATAGCTTGAAGATCAGTGGAGCTGTAGTAGTTGTTGCCATCAGTGGAAACCAAAACTTGTTTTACTTGGTTCTGAGCTTGTTTGAAGTATCCCACACCTACGTATCCTATGGCCGTTTCATCCTGAGCTACGGCATTTATAATATCGCTGTTACCGTTCATAGATCTCATGCTAGAGGCATAATCTCCTTTGACAGCTACATCCCTGAAAAATGTGAATGTACCACTGTTGCTCTGGCGTCCATACAATGTTATCGGCATGTCTTTTCCACCGACTTCTTTCCAGTTCGTTATTTCTCCACGATATATTTTCCCAATTTGATCCAAAGTGAGTTTCTCAACAGGGTTATTCGGGTGGACAATAACAGTTATGCCATCTCTTGCGTCAATGAATGTTCCTATTTCAATGTTATTTGCCTTTGCCTGATCTAGTTCTTCCTGAGAAATCTCTCTAGAGGAATTTGCAATGTCTATTTCACCGTTGATTAAAGCAGCTATACCTGAGCCGCTTCCACCTCCGGAAACAGAAATGGTTATGTCTGGATGTTGATTACGAAATTCTTCTGCGAGCGCTTGCACCATGTTTACCTCTGTGTCTGAGCCCTTTATCACGATGCTTTTACTTTCTGTATTCCCAGCATTCTGAGGTTGTGTAGTACATCCTGCTAAAAGCAGCACTGCTACAAGTATAAACCCTACAACGCTAACGTACCTTCTTCTCATGTATTTCCCTCCTTTATTTGTGTAACTAACTACATTCTAGGAACTATTGGTAAAGAAATGGTAAAGATGGCGCCGTGGGGTACGTTCGGTTTGTAATCAAGGGTTAAGTTGTTTAATTCGCATGCTTTCTTGGCTATAAACAAACCCAGCCCAACACTCTTAGTGGTGTTAAAAGGTGTGAAAAGCCTATCTAGTACCTGTGGTGGCAATCCGGGCCCATGGTCTTCTACGCTTATCTGGTGCTCATCGATGACGACCACGGGATCTTCTCCGTAGGTAACTGCGTTGTCAAGGAGATTTCTAATAGCCATGAGAAGCAGTTTCTTGTTTACTCTCCACGTTCCTTCACCCTGCATAATTACTGGGACATCAAATACTCCCTTTATGTACTTTGCTACTTCATCAAGGTGAACATCTTCTGGCTCTAACTGACTCAGACTTGCGAAATCTGTAAGCTGCTGAGAAAGCCTATCCATCCTATCAATACTTTCTTCAACCTTTGACATGTATGGTTCATTAAGATAGTCCAGCGATAATGAAAGATTGTTCAGAGCATTTCTGATTTCATGCACCACATGGTATATGAGTATGTTTACTTGTTCCGTTTGCTCAACTCTAGACGTTGTTTCACGCACCACGATTAGGGTGTTTTCTTCTGCGAAGCGATCTACTTGAAAGTTGCGCTCTCTGGTGGGGCTCATGATAGCAAATGAATCACGCGTTAGAAGAGCTTCTCTAATGTCAGTGCGCCTAACGTTTACAGACATTGGAGCATCAGGCACAAAAGAAAAAAACGGAAGTTCTGATATTTGCTTAGTGGCCAATACCACATTGTCGCTGTCAATAACAAAAGCTGCCATTCCTAAGCGTTCGAGTATTTGTATGTCACGGCTGGTAAACATATCCTAATGCCCTTATGGCCCTGATTTTCTCTTTTAGCCAGGGTGCTTTCTTCTTAAGGTTGTGTATGTGTACGTCAACAGCCTTGGGGGTTTCAGCCTTCTCACTTATGCCTTCGAGCAGTTCCTCGCGACTAAAAACTTGGCCGGGGTTTTCAAGAAGGAGCTGCAGCAAACGCGCTTCGGTTGCTGTTAGCTCAACACGTTGTCCCTCTGTAGTGATAAGAAAGTGGTTTTCCACCTTAGCCTCTGGAGCATCTTTGGCTTCTTCCATTAATAGTCGGTTTATACGTGCGATTAGCTCTTTCATTCTAATGGGCTTAAATACGTAATCAGCAGCTCCAAGCTCCAACGCTTTTACCACATCTTCTTCTGCGCTGCGAGCAGAAACTACAATGACCGGTGTTCTGTCTTTTCGGTGTCTCAAAACTTCTAGAACTCTGAATCCGTCTAAATTCGGAAGCATGAGATCAAGAAGAATCAAATGTCCCGATGGTTTCAAATCCAAAAAAGAGGCTCCATCTTCATAATGTTCGACTTGGAAGCCGAATTCTTCTAAACGGTTGGCAAGCAGCTCAGCAAAAGAAACATCGTCTTCTACAAGGATAATTTTAAGCTTCCCGCCCATAACTCTATTATAATAAACGTTGGTATGGCAAATCAGTTTGTACACTTGCATGTTCACAGTGCTTATTCTCTTCTGGATGGTGTTACTCTGCCCAAAAAGTTGGTGCAGAGGGCTAAAGATCTTGGCATGCCAGCGATAGCCATAACTGACCATGGAGTTACTTATGGGTTGGTAGAGTTCGTCAGTGAAGCTCAAAGGTTGGGAATAAAGCCGATCGTTGGGGTTGAAGGTTATCAAGCGCAACGGGATAGAAAGAAACGAGAAGGCAATAAGGATAAAGAACCATTTCACCTCGTTTTACTTGTTAAAAACGCCCTTGGCTTTAGAAACTTGAACATATTGCTTACGAAAGCCTATTTAGAAGGCTTTTACTACAGACCCAGATTTGATTGGGAGCTTTTAGAGCAATACCATGAAGGTCTCATTGCTTCCTCTGCTTGTTTAGCTGGAGCAATACCCCGTGCTCTACTTGAGGGTGACGAGAAAAAAGCTCTGGAGCTAGCGGGACGCTACCAAGACATTTTCGGCAAAGGCAACTTTTATTTGGAAATAATGGACCACAATTTGGCAGATCAGCAGCGAGTTAACAAAGCCATTGTGGAGCTTTCAAAGCGAACCGGTATTCCGCTCCTGGTTACAAATGATGTGCACTATGGTAGACCTGAAGAGTACTCCATACAAGATGTGCTCATGGCAATTGCCACTGGTGCCACTTTAAACGATCCTAACAGATTTAAGTATGAGACTGACCAAATGTACTTAAAGTCGGCCGACGAGATGTGGGAACGTTTTTCTGAAATTCCTGAAGCACTGCTTAATTCGCTTGCCATTGCTGAGATGGTGGATTTCATGTTGCCACTAGGCGAGCAACATTTACCAAAATTCTCCGTGCCTGAGGGTTATACGGAGAATTCCTATTTAAGAAAGCTTACTCAAGATGGACTGCTCAAGAGGTACGGCGATAACCCCGGTAAAGAAGTTTTGGATCGGATGGAATATGAGCTTTCAGTTATTGAAAAAATGGGATTTGCTGGCTATTTCCTCATCGTGCAGGATTACATAAACTGGGCAAAATCCCAAGGTATTCCAGTGGGGCCTGGACGAGGCAGTGCTGCAGGTTCCTTAGTAGCTTACCTGACCGGTATAACTGATGTGGATCCCCTGCAGTATGGTCTTCTTTTTGAAAGATTCTTGAACCCAGAGCGCATCTCCATGCCTGATATTGACGTAGACTTCTGCGCTCGCAGGCGCGATGAAGTCCTTAGGTATGTTAGGAATAAATACGGTGAGGAGAACGTGGCACAGATAGCGACGTTTGGTACCTTGGCTGCCCGTGCCGCCATAAGAGATGTGGGTAGAGTTCTTGGTGTTCCTCTAGCATTGGTGGACCGGCTTTCAAAAAGTATTCCTCAAAACATGGAATTGGCGCAGGCAGAGAAACTAGACGATGTTAAAAATCTCATAAGTCAAAACCCAGACCTAGCAAGAGTTTTAGAGATTGCAAAACAGGTAGAAGGTCTTCCAAGACATGCTTCCACTCATGCTGCTGGTGTGGTGATCGCTGACAAGCCCCTTTACGAATACGTGGCTTTGCAGGCTTCCTCAGATGAAGCTGGCATCAATGTGACCACTCAACTAGCAAAAGACGATGTGGAGAAACTGGGCTTGCTCAAGATGGATTTCCTTGGTCTTAGGAACATGACTGTGATTAGCGACGCACTTAGGTGGATAAAGGAGCGCTATGGCATAGATGTAGACCTTAATAAACTTCCCAAAGATGATTCGAAAGTTTATGAGATGCTTTCAGCTGGAGAAACAGTGGGAGTGTTTCAGCTGGAAAGTTCTGGATTCCGTTCCTTCCTAAAAGATCTTAAACCCACGAGATTTGAAGAGATCATAGCTGCTGAGGCTTTATACAGGCCAGGTACATTGGGCAGTGGTGGGGTTAAGTCTTATGTGGATAGGAAACACGGCAGGGAACCCGTGGACTACTTTCATGACGACCTGAAGCCCATTTTGGAGGAGACATACGGTATTATCGTCTATCAGGAACAAATAATGCAAATTGCTTCAATCATAGCAGGTTATTCTTTAGGCGAAGCTGACGTCCTGCGTAGAGCTATTAGTAAGAAAAAAGAAGAAGAAATACTTAAGTTACGAGAAGATTTCGTAAGCCGCGGTGTGCAACGAGGATATGCCAGAGAAACTGTTGAAAAGATTTACGAGACCATAGTACATTTTGCTGAATACGGATTCAATAAATCCCATTCAGCAGCCTATGCCCATGTGACTTACTACACAGCTTGGTTAAAGGCTTACTATCCTACAGAGTACTTTGCAGCCCTTCTGGCAAGTTTTGTGGACAACACGGAAAAGCTCAAAGTTTACATATCTGAAGCACGGAGGTTAGGCATAAAAATACTACCTCCTGATGTGAACAAATCGGAACATTACTTCATTCCTGAAGGTGAAAACGAAATACGTTTTGGTTTGCTTGGTATTAAAAACGTGGGTTTAGCAGCGGTGGAAGAAATTCTGAAGACCAGAGCAACAGGAGGACCATTTAGCTCTTTTCAAGATTTTTTGCTCCGTGTGAATGATCGTGTGGTAAATAAGAAGGTAACCGAAAGCCTTATTAGGGCTGGGGCTTTTGATAGTTTAGGCGATCGGAAAAGTTTACTGCGTCAGCTTTCTACCGGGATAACTACTCAAACTCTTTTCCAAATTGAGGACACTTCGAACGACGACTTATCCTTAGATCCCATGGAAGACGAGCGTGAATATTTGGGGCTTTATATCACTACGCATCCTTTAGAGCGGTACATGGCTATTCTGAGTAATCAAAACTTGACTGCTCTGGATTCAGTGGGAGAAATAGATGGCTTGGTACAAGTTGGAGGCTTCGTTTCCAGCACCAGGGTGAGAAAGAGTAGAAACAACAATCAATACATGACATTCACCTTGGAGGACTTAACGTCGCAAGTAGAAGTAACAGTGTTGCCACAAAAATTCGATGCTTTTAAGCCAATCATTTCAAAACCTGGCATTATTACGTTAAGTGCCCGCGTAGAATCTGAAGACGAGAAGAGTCGCCTCATCGCTGAGTCACTGATCTCGTTTTCTCCGCTTAGTGAACTAGATGATAAACTCAAAGAGCTCGATGGTAAAGGTGTTTTGCGCATTGTCCTGAGGTCGGAACAAGTGTCGGTGGAAAAACTTAAGAAACTAAAGGTTCTTTTGAAGCAGCATAAAGGACCGACCCCCGTTGAATTTACAGTCCATTTGGATGGATCCATTTACCGTGTTTTGTTACCAAACAGCTATTGGGTTTCTTTTACTGCGGAACTTCAGGAAGCACTTTTTAGCCTTTTCAACCCCATGAATGTATCGTTCCGGAGCTTTGGTGGATGAGTCAGGAGGAACACCTTAAACAGTTTGCTTCAAAGCTTTGGTTAACAGATTATTTACATGGTTACCGGACTCCAGAGGATTTGTGGACTTTCGGTATCGAAGACAGTTTAGCTGTGTTAAATCACGTGGAGCTTCGTGGTAGGGTTCTGGACATTGGACCGGGAGGTGGTTTACCCGGAATCGTATTGGCAATCGTATTAAGAGATGTGCAATTCACTTTGGTGGACAGCTCGCAAAAATCTTGTAAATTCTTGACGGAAATCACATCTGCTCTCGGATTAACAAATGTACAGGTCTTGCATGAGCGCATAGAAGATTTCGGAAAAGTTCATCGTGAGGAGTACGACTTTGCCATTAGCAGGGCTGTGGCAGAGATCAGAATTTTGGCAGAATACGTGGCTGCACCTTTGAAGGTGGGCGGCATGGCAGTGCTTTGGAAGGGTCCGTCTTGGGTTGAGGAGCTACGCACTGCACAGAATGCCTTGGCTAAGTTGAGATTGGCCTTCAAAGAAAATCATGATTATTTTTTGGATGACCGTTTTAGAACTCTTGTAGTGCTTAGTAAAGAAGCTCCAACTCCACATGGTTTTCCACGTAAAGCAGGGATCCCAGAAAAAAGGCCTTTGTAGGAGGTGTTTGTTTAATGTTTTATTTGTCTCTTTTGAAAGCTGCAGCGCTAGGTGTAGTTGAAGGTGTGACTGAGTTTTTACCTGTATCATCAACAGGTCATCTCATCATTGTCAATCAATGGATTCGTTTTCCCGAACCATTCAATGCGTCTTTCGATGTCATCGTGCAGATGGGAGCTATTTTGGCAGTGGTAATGCTTTTTTGGAATGAGTACAATGTTTTTAATTCAAAGGAAAAACAGCATGTGCTTATAAACTACAGAAACATCATTGTAGCCATAATCCCTGCCATCATTGTTGGGGCTACCTTTGGTGATGTTATTCAGACGTATCTTTTTTCCGTCTTGACTGTGTCAATTGCACTTATCTTGGGTGCTCTTTTCCTTTGGTATGCAGAGAGGAACAGTTCAGGAACAGTGCATAAAGTGGGGAGTATAAATGCTCTTACGGCGCTAAAAATCGGTTTATTCCAGCTGCTTTCCTATTTTCCCGGTTTTAGCAGGTCGGCAGCGAGTATCGGTGGTGGCATGCTTTCTGGTCTTACAAGGGAAGCAGCTGCTCAGTTTTCTTTCTTGCTCGGTGCACCAACTTTGCTAGCTGCTGGTGGGTATGAGCTGTTAAAATCAGGATTTACTTTCACCATGCAGGAATGGGCTGTGCTATTAGTGGGTTGTTTATTTTCCTTTTTGAGTGCGTACTTAGTAGTTAAACCATTCTTGCAGTTTGTTAGCAAAAGGAGTTATAAGCCTTTCATCATCTATCGTGTAGTGCTTGGAGCGCTGTTACTGGTGATGTATTTTCTCTAATACGCCTTATTAGTAGTACAATAGGGGTTGTACAGGACCAGGGGAGTCCCTGTGGACAAGGGGCTGAGAGGGTAGCTGTGAGCTGCCGACCCTAGGAACCTGATCCGGGTAATACCGGCGGAGGGAGGTTTGGTTTGAATGTTTAAAAACACTCGCATGCTGGCGGAAGCCGGCATCATGGTTGGTTTAGCATTGGCATTGTGGTACTTTAATGTGGGTCAGTTGCCACAAGGTGGTTCGATTTCCCTGCAGATGCTTCCACTTCTCGTCTTTGCTCTTAGATGGGGAGCAGGTCCAGGTATTGTAGTGGGCATGGCTTATGGTTTTCTTCACAGCTTACAGGACATGTTCGTGCTTCATCCACTTCAGTATTTGCTGGATTATCCCATTGCATTCGGTTTGATCGGACTTGCTGGTTTGGTCAAGAATTTACGTGTGAATCGCGTTGTTAGTATTCTTTTGGCCATTGCCATTTTAGTGAGTGGAGTGATAATTTTCCACTACACCATGGTGAGCACCGCAGAAGTTAAGACCCAGATAGCGCAATTGGAGCAGCAGCTCTTAGTAGCCAATCCTGATGAAAAACCACAACTAGAAGAAGAACTTCAAGATTTAAAGAGCAAGGCACAGTTTTTTCCCGTTGGTGGTTATGTCGTTCTTGCTTCTAGTGTGATTGCATTTCTTGCCATTGGTTACGGTTCATGGAAGAGAACTTATGCCACACCAGTGGAGCTTGGGGCGTTGTTAGGGGGTGCAGGACGCTTTCTAAGCCACTTTTTAAGTGGCTACGTGTTCTTTAGCCAGTATGCTCCGGAAGGAATGAATCCGTGGGTTTATTCCTTAATAGTTAATTTCTTGGTAGTTGCTCCCTCTACGTTACTGGCTTTGGTAGTTATTCTGATTATTTGGCCACCTCTGGAGAAGGCTGCGAATGTCAACTCTGATTAGCCTTAACGGATGCGCGGAGCCTGAATTATTCGAATTTCTTCATGAAAACTTTAGCTTTAGTCAGGTGCTGGGTGTGGATGGTGGCACCCGGCACCTTCTTAAGGCTGGTATAAAACCAAACATGGTAATTGGCGATCTAGATTCCATCGGTCCTTACCTTGGAGAGGTCTTCGCTCTAAAGGTCCCTATGCTGATAAGTTACCCCGATAAAGATTTTACAGATGGCGAGAGAGCATTGCAGCTTAGTGAGAGTGTGCCTGTTGTTTTCATAGGCACTTGGGGAAAGGAAATAGACCACCTACTTGGGAATTTAGCTTTGTTAAAAATAGCGTATTCATTAAATAAACCTGCAGTAGCCTATGGTATTAACGAAACAATTTTGTTCGGCAGAAATTTTACTTTGCATCTGCCAGTTGGCAGGGTCATCTCAGTGCTGCCTACTGCAGCTGCGGTGCTTTCAGAAAAGGGGTTCCAGTGGGAACTTGAACATGTTTTTTGGTCAGAATACGCTGTACCACCCATCTCCAATGTGGTAACTCAGCCGGTTCAGCATATTAGTGCTGACAAGGAGTTTTTCTTAGTGGTAAAAGGCTATTGGAATCCTTTTAGCGATCTAGTGGTTTAACATCGATTCCCATAAACTGCAAAATGCCTTTTGCAATACCTTGAGCGGCTTTTGTTCTGCCTTCTGGCGTTGACAAAAGGGCGTAGTCCACCGGGTTAGTTATGAACCCAACTTCGATCATGGCAGAAGGATATGACTGGCCTTTAAGCATAAACAGTGTGGTATCCTGTTTCACTCCTCTGTCTCTGAGTTGAACCTGCTTCAAGTAGGCATTGTGGACGGTTGTAGCAAACCATTTAGAGTGAGAAGTGCGCCAGTAGGTTTCCACACCATTAGCGGTGGAAGAGGTAAACGAGTTAGCATGAATGCTCAAAAGGAAGTTTGGTTTGTAATTCTCCGCTAATCTTAAGCGATCCTCCAAATCGTACGGATTTGATTTATCTTTTTCTTTTGTTCTGGTAAGTTGAACTGTAACGCCATTACTCCTGAGAATGTCAGCAACTTTTAGGGATATGTCCAGTACAACTTCACTTTCATATATGCCGTTAAGCCCTATAGCGCCCATGTTGTACATACCATTACCAGGGTTGTATCCGCCATGTCCTGGGTCCAAAACCACCACATACTGCTCTTTTGGAGGAGTCAAGTTGAAGTACTGGTAAATCGAGTTACGTATGTTGAGAACCACATTGGCATAATTTATTGACCGAGTGCCGTTGCTGTCAGCAGCGTCGTTACCGGCAAGAATGCTGTTCATAAGACCCGTAGAGCCTAACAAATATGATCTTAACGCCATGAAAGGTCGTTGCCATATGGTCATGCTGTTAGAAAGCATCTTACAGCCTACAGCAACGTTGCTGTCCACATCAAATGGGTCACTTTTAACACCTAATTGAGCAGCATAATTGTAAAAACTGGATTCCAGAATTTGCATCAGCCCCACTGCAGAGGAAGTACTAACCACGTTGGGATTGAAACCGCTTTCCATTTCTATTAGGCCAATAACCAAGAAAGGATCTAAGTTGAAGTAATTTGCCCAACGACTCACTGCTGTGCTAATCTCAACTACTGTAGCAGCTGGCACTTGTCTGTTGATTTTATTAAGTCGAAACTGAATGGCAAGCTGAAGTGTTTGGGGATCATATAGCCCTGTTCCCGGTTGAATGGAAGGTGTAACTACTGGTGGCGTAGGGACTACCTCAGTTGGGGTTTCAGGTAAAGTCGGGGTCTCAGGTAAGGTTGGTGTTTCAGGTAAGGTAGGTGTGATCACTTCGGTGGCTGTGTGGACGTCCACGTCCACATTTGGTAAAACAACAGCGCTTTCATCTATGGCACTAATCAAGAACTCTCTTGGTGAAAGCATCTTAATAGTAAATGGAGCGGAGCTCTTTACAGATAGCCACGGGTTTGCTGTGACTTGAAAAACTCCAGTTTCCATAGAGCCACCGTTCCATTTACTGGAGAATGTGACAGTGTTTCCATCCAATTTGTATGATGTGAAACCGTTGGTTACTATGTAAAGTTGTTTCGCATTGATCTGAGTTACAATCAGGGCGGAAGACCAGGTTTCTCCTTGCACCGTACCCACTGAAAGTAAAACAAGTACCAGCAATATAGAAAGGATTTTACGCACTTTTGCACGCCCCATTCTGCCATCTACTGAATAAGCAGACGTTTGCTTTCTCCATGAACACAATTTTACCTTATTGACAGGTTAAACAGAGACATGCTATAGTTTTACTGTGCAAACATTGAATGTTCACCTTAGTGACCTTAGGGAAGGAACTACGGCGAAAGTTAGGTCCATAGTTGGTCCTAAGTGGTTCAGAGAGCGCATCTTCGAGCTTGGCCTGCTACCAGGCATTACGGTCACAGTTGTAAAAAAGACTCCTCTTGGAGGTCCCATAATTGTGGAGTTCCTAACTCAAAGGCTTGCACTTTCACGTAAGGAGGCTCATTGGATTCATGTCGATGTCTTGTCATGATGCCTCTGGTGACAATACGCTGAATGTCGATGCTAAGGTAAGTTCAGGTATAAAAAGGATTGTACTTGTTGGCAACCCCAATTGTGGAAAATCCACGCTGTTCAATTTGATCACTGGAATGAGCGTTCATGTGGGAAATTGGCCAGGAGTTACCGTGGATGTGAAAATGGCTCAGTGGAAAGTGAACGGCGAAATATGGGAAGTAGTCGACTTACCTGGTAGTTATTCTTTATTGGGCAAAAACGCTGACGAACAAGTCACCAGTAGTTTTCTGTTATCACAAGAATACGATGTCATCTTAAATGTGGTGGATTCAACGTCTTTAGAGCGTTCCCTCATGCTTACCTTGGAACTTTTGGACTTGCAGAAGCCTTTAGTGGTTGCTTTGAACTTCATTGATGAGTTGGAGAAGTCTGGAGCAACTGTTGATGCTGACAGGTTGTCCGAAGAGTTGGGAATCCCAGTTGTACGGATTTCCGCACTAAAGGGTATCAACATTGACGGACTGAAGCAGGCTTTGAAAAACGCACGTGTCCCAAAGCTAGTTCCATTTAATCGTTCTTTGGAGAACCTCATAGCCACCTTGCAGAACAAAGATAGTTTAGGACGTTTCGAAGCTATAAGCACTATTTCCAATGAGCAAACTGATATGGACGAGATAATGGGTCACCTGGACGGGCTTCATCCTCAAGAACATATCGCCATGGAACGCTATCGAAAAGCTCATCAAATCGCTACGGTTGTTATGAAAAAACTACCCGAAAAGTGGAAATGGTCGGATATGCTAGATCATGTGTTACTTCACCCATTGGTTGGTATACCCACATTCGTTATTATCCTTTACCTACTCTTCAAGATAATCTTTGCTGTGGGGCAACCACTAACAGATTTAGTAGCAGAAGCCATTTCTTGGCTATCAGCCGTGGTAACCGCTTATCTGCCCTCTGGGTTGATAAAAGACTTCATACAGAATGCCTTGTTCGGTGGAGTGGGGAACGTTATTTCTTTTGTTCCTTTGGTATTTGTGATGTTTTTTACGGTTGGGTTACTAGAGAATTCCGGTTACATGGCGCGTGCTTCACTAATCATGGACAGGCCATTGTCCCGCTTTGGATTAAGCGGCAAATCCTTCATTTCTCTCATACTTGGGTTTGGTTGCAATGTGCCCGCCATACTTTCTACTCGAGCCATAGATGATCCAGTAGAGCGTAAAATTGCGTCCATGGTTATACCGCTGATTCCCTGTAATGCACGTCTACCAGTGCTCACGGTTCTTGGAGCTGCTCTCTTTGGGCCTCGCGCATTGGGCGCTGTGCTTTTCTGCTACGTGTTGTCTGTTCTCTTCAGTTTGTTACTGGCATTTGCATTTAGAAGTGTGGCCTTCAAGCGCATGCCCACGTTTTTCGCCTTAGAGATGCCGCCCTATAGGATGCCATCCTTAAAGATGACTACTAAACTGGCTTGGTTTCGAACAAAGGATTTTCTCCATAAAGCGTTTACCGTTGTTCTACTGGCAACCGTTGTATTCTGGATATTGCTTACTTTTCCTTTGGGAGAAGACTTGTCCCAAAGTTACGTTGCTCGTATCGGGATGTTTTTAAGCCAGACAGTTTTTAAGCCGCTCGGTTTCAACTGGCAAATGTCGTCGGCGTTGCTCATGGGCTTAGCAGCGAAGGAAGCGGTGCTTTCATCATTAGGCCAATTGTATCAAGCTAGTGGCTCTGCATTGGTTTCTACGCTTTCAGGTGCTTTTAGTGTACCTTCAGGGATCGCTTTTATGGTGTTTTTTGTGCTTTATGTACCCTGTATTGCCACTCTGGCAGCTTTAAGAAAGGAGGTAGGAGTGAAATGGACCGTAGTTCAGCTACTAGTTCAGCTAATAGTGGCGTACCTAGTCAGCATTGGGGCTTACTACCTGTCTTACTTATTGTTTGCCTAATAGTAAGTGTGGCATCACTGTGGTTCTTAGCTGGAAATTGGATTGACCTTGTTATACAGGTTGTTTTCGTTTTGCTTTACATAGCTGCTTTAGCAGATTTTGGCAAACCGTACTTCGTAACTGCACACTTCATGGTTTCCTCTTTTCTAGAAACACTCTTCTACCTTACTTTGGTGCTTTCGACTCCTCATAAGATGTGGTTCTTGATGGCAGCACTTATTACTGCACTATTGGGCTTGGTTTCCTACCGCATCCTTAGTAAGTTTTTGGGCACGTCTTCATCATAGAAGGGGAGAAAAACCCATATCATACCAATGCTCTTTCATCAGGTTATCCAGCTCATTACGGATAGCTGCCTCATGTTCCTCTTCCCACTTTGCTAGCTTCAAGTAAATCTGTTTGCCTATGTCATCATCAGTATGCTCGGCAGCTTTCTTGTAAAACTGAGCAAAGTCATGTTCCAGCAGCATAGCCATTCTCAATGCCGCTATTTCGCCAAAGTTAAACTCTGATTCTTCTGCTTTCAATCTTTCGAAAGGTGTTTCTTCAGGGGGCATTTCGTCGAGGAAGGTATTCTCATCTTTCAGATGTCCCAATACCTTGGACAAATAATCAACATGATTTTCCTCCATGCGTTTTAGTCCCGTGAATAGGTCTTTCACAGAAGGAGTAGTTGCTTCATCTGCTTTTTCACCATAGAAACGTACGCCTTCTTTTTCCATCTCCAGGGCATACTGAACTGCACTAATGGCTTTCTCAAGTTCCATAAATACCAGCCTCCTTTAGCCTGTCGTAGGCATCTCTCATTCCCACGATGACCCATTTCTTGAACTTCTTACTGCAGAGCTGAAATACTTCGGTGCTACTTCCTGTTATGAAACCAGCGTTTTCATACCTTCTCAGCGTTTCTTCAGATTGGCGCTGGTCAAGGGACTTTATGATGGAAGCTGCTCCTGGGATGCCATACCGGTTTATAACTTTTATGATTTCGTAGCTCTTGTTTTGCGGTTCGTAACCGGTAGCTCCGTGTATGACCACAAAATCATTACCCCAGCGCTGGGCAACTGTTTGCAAACATGCATCTATGCTCTCTGGCGTGTGAGCAAAATCTATGACCATTTCGATACCATTTATGATGACGTGGTTCATACGAACCGGAACGGAAGGAAATTCACCTTCTAGTTTAGTACCTTTCCAAAGAAAAGCCGCTGCCACGGTGCCCACAGCGTCGTGAGCAAAAACTTTCCCAGGCATGGGGATATGTACCACAGAGGGTCCTTGAGGTGTGTAAATTTTCACTTCTTGTTCCCATTCGTATTCTCTTCTGTCCAAAATGTAGAAGTTGCCAGTATCACCATACCTCAGAGTTAAGTAAGGTGTACCAATGTCAGCTTGTGGCACGTTTTGTCCTAGTAACGCGAAAGTACCTTTTTTTAGGTAAGAAAAGGCTTTTTTCTTAGCCAAGAAGTATGCGTATGTGGTTTTGTGATAGTCCATGTGTTCTGGTTCAAATGTGGTCCATACTAGACCCTCCAGCGGCAGTGGAAGCCTGTCTTCTGCCAAACCAATGGAAGAGAGTTCCACTACCCAGTGATCTTCTCCAGTCCTTCGATAAGTGTTAAACAAAGCATCAGCACCCGTAGTCGTGGTAGGCAAGACAAATTTAACATCCTTAGCTCTTATGCCAAGTGTTCCCATATAGCCAAATCCCAGCAAAGAGGATAACCACCATGCAATGGTGCTCTTACCTTTGGTACCTGTAATGCCAAGAACATGCAAAGGATAAACTTTTGCTCCTGCCTTTATGAATTTCTTGTAGATTTGACGAGCATCAGGACGATATATGACGTTAGATCCTGTGGCTTCTTTCTCCGTTATGATGAGTTTTGCCTTGTTTTTAAGCTCTGGTATGAGGGTGCGAGCATCAAAGTGTGCGCCGGTAAAAGCAAAGAAAATATCTCCATCCATGAACCAGCGGTCGTCTGATGAGAAATTTATCAATTGTGTGCCGCTGTTTTCATTGCCGGTAGATGAATGCCCCGCTGCCATAGACTCCATTGACCACAGCGCCTTCCTGAACTGCTACTTGTCTTCCCAAATGACTGCCTTTTACAATACTGGCGTTCCTGCCAATTACTGTTATTCCATCTGTGTAAATCTGGGGAGCTACTTCGTTTGGCAGATCTTCTCCTTCTCCAATAACAACGCCCTCTTCGATGCAAACAGATTCTCCAGTAATCACTCTATACAACTTAGCACCTTTACCAACGTAACTTCTTGGACCTATGACACTTTCCACTACTTCGGCATCGTCATCTATGAAAGTTTGAAGTCCCACTACAGAGCGTAAAAGGTTGCCTTTTACAACGCTGCCTTCGCTTACCAACGCACTTCTGGCACTCCCAGATCCGAGGAAAATGGGGGAAGGAAGGTCCGCCGGATTGGTGTAAATCTTCCATCGCGGATCGTACAAATTAAGCCTGGGGAATGGAGCAACTAAATCCATGTGACCTTCCCAGAAAGACTTTATTGTCCCTACATCAAGCCAATACCCATCGAACCTATAGGCATAGGCTGGTTCGCCTGAGCCAACAACGCGTGGCCATATGTCAGCCCCAAAATCGTGGCTGGATTCTTCTCTAACACTGTCTTCTAGTAAAAGGTCTCTAAGGTAATGCCACTTGAAGGCGTATATACCCATATTCACTAAATTCGATTTTGGTTCTGCTGGTTTTTCCTGAAACTCCATGATGCGCTCGTGTTCATCGGTAATCACAGTACCGTATCTGCTTGCTTCTTCCCAAGGAACCGTCGTTGCTGCTAAAACTGCACGAGCGTTCTTCAAATCCATATATTTGAGCAAAGGTCTGTAATCCATCAAATACACATGATCCGCTGACAATACGAGTACCGTATCAGGTTTGAGGTAATCAATGTATTCAATGTTCTGAAAAACTGCATCCGCTGTACCTTGATACCACTCTTTGTGAGGGGGAAGCACTGCGAAGTAAGACGTTCTTCTAACAAAATCCCACGGTCTGCCCATGGCTACGTGGCTAATCAGTTCCACAGGCCTGTACTGTGGAAGAATTGCTATGCCTTCCAGTTGAGAGTGGGCGCAGTTTGACAAAGCGAAATCGATGATTCTATACTTGCCGCCGAAATATACCGATGGTTTTGCCAAGGTTTCGGTAAGCACACCTAATCTTGTACCTGTTCCTCCTGCAAGTATGAGTGCTAATACATTCATATGACATGCTCCCTGGGTATCACCGTTAATTCGCTACTTATAACCTCGCGATTAGCTCTAAACACCGTATATCTGTCAGCGATTACGTTGATCAAACGTGCTCCTTCTTCCACAACGACGTCCTGCATGAGTATGGAGTTCTCAACATAAGCTCCAGCACGTATGATGGAGTTTCTACCAACCACGCTGTGAATCACATGCCCTCCAATAATGCAGCCATCAGAAACGATACTGTCAGTAATACGGCATGTAGTGGAAAACTTTGCTGGGGGAAAATCACGGAGTTTTGTCAAGATCATGTTCTGAGTTAAAGCTTTGTATACATTAAGATCGAGAGCATCCATGTGAAGTCTGTAGAAGGTTTCTAAGCCATCAGATAATTTGTACATGGGAATATCAGTTGCAAACTGTTCAATCCGTAAATCGCTCCTTATGCTTGCCACAGCATCACGCCAGAAGTCTCTAAGGTCTTTGTAAGCAAAGAGTATTTCCAGGAGAAGAAACTTGTTTATGACAAATATGTAGGGGTCTTCGGGGTCTCCAATGAATGTTATATCAGCAGCCTTATCAATGTGATAACGCATGAGCTCATGAAAATCGATATTATAAACACAATCTCCCCATGCAATTATGGCAAGTTCTTCATTAGCTCTTCTTAGAAAAGTAGTGTTCTTAAACAGGGCATCCAATGTACCTAAGTACTTGCCAGGCAAAATGAAAAGACCGCCTTCTTTTTTATCCAAGTCCCATTGGGAAGCAATGCGAAGATGATCCAGCAGAGATACTGCTTCAGTATCTAAACTTACACCAATACGCACAATACCCGCTCTCACAAAGCTGGATAGGGAAAAATCAATAGCTCTGTATTTCCCGAGTACTGGCAAAGAGGCGGCTGGCCGTACTAAGGTTAAGGGGTCTAAAGAATGAATCCAATCATGAGCAAATATGAATCCAAAAGCCTCCATATTTCTATTCTATAACAAGTGTTTGTTCAGTTCAAGGACACGAAGTAATCCAAATAGGCTCAAATGCGGTTCGTACTGTGCAGGGAAGTCAATCACTTGGTGAATGATTTTAGCTGCGCCACCTGTTAGCACCGCTGATAAATCAGGGTATTGCTTTTTAAGCCTGACGTAAAAACCTTCTGCCCAGAAGGCGAAACCAAGAATAAATCCGGATTCCAGATTTGTCTTTGTGTCACGGCCGATAAGGTCTTCCGGCACATCCAGAGGCACCTCTTTTAACAAAGCCGCTTTAGAAGTTAGGCATTCATATGATGACATGACGCCTGGTCCAATTACACCCCCGACAAACTCATGTTGTGGCGTGACCAAGTTTATAACGCTGGCAGTACCAAAGTCAATAGTAATAAAAGGAGGTTTTAATCCTAAGTAGAAAGCGCCTTCAATGTCTGCTAGGCGATCTTCACCAACTTCTGTTTTCCTCCTTACGTCGAAGATAATATCGAAATTATCAACTTCTTTTAGGGTTAGTCCTGGAGCTTTTCTTGAAAGCAGTTCTGTCCACATTGTTCCCACAGCAGGTACCACAGAACTAAGCACCCATGCGTCCATGGGTTTACTAAGTAAATGTGAGTCAAATTCGCCTGTCGGAAGCTCTGTCACGCTTAATAGGCTCTCACCATCGCTGAAGGCTAGTTTTGTTCTGGTGTTACCAATGTCAACCAATACTACTGTAACGTTTCCCATTGCTTCAAATATTCAGCCAGCTGGACAGCTTTATCAGGGTTCGAAAAGCTAATGGTTACAGAATAGCCACTTTTATTCTTGGACACCTTAACTGGTATGCTCTTTATTTCGGCAAAAACCTGCTTAAGCTTCTTTACATGGGGGTCCATACTATTCTTGGAAGTGTTGTCTTTCTTAGAAGTTTTGCAAAGTTGCTCCAGCTCTCTGACTGATAAATTCCTTTGAGCCACGACTTTTGCTAGCTTAAGAGTTTCATCTCCGTCTTTCAAACTAAGTAAAACTTTAGCATGTCCTACTGTGATGTCGCCTTTTTGTATGAGAGTTTGAACCTCTTCTGGCAGATCCAAAAGCCTTAGTAGGTTTGTAAAATTTGATCTGCTCATGCCCAGCACTTCGGCTAGTTCTTCTTGGGTCATACCAGTACTGTCAATAATCTGCTTGCAAGCACGCGCCACCTCAATAGGATTGAGATCCTTTCTTTGAAGGTTTTCAACCAAGGCCATAATCATGGCTTGCTCATCGGCAACGTTCTTTACTATAACTGGGACTTTTTCCAATCCGGCTTTTATGGCTGCTCTCCAGCGCCTTTCACCTGCTATGAGTTCGTATTTGTCCCCAGAACCTCGTACCAAGATGGGTTGCAGGACACCAGTTTTCTTCAAAGATTCTGCTAAATCGTCAATATCGTCATCGTCAACCGCGGATCGGGGCTGGAATGGAGATGTTGTAATTAAGCTAGGATCCAGCTGGAGTATTTCTTCACCCAGTAAATTGTCCCCAAGAAGTGCATTTAGCCCCTTACCAAGTTTGTTTTTGGACACGCTCCTCTATCTCCTCTACTAAGTCATTATATGCTCTTGCTGCCGGAGAACGCCTGTCGTATTCCAGAATGCTTTGGCCGTAACTTGGGGCTTCCGCCACTCGAGTACTTCTCGGTATAACTGTTTTGAAGACTTTATCCTTAAAATAGGCTCTGAGTTCAGCTTCTACTTCCTGACTCAGTCTAGTTCTCCTGTCATACATGGTTAGCAAGAATCCCAAAACATCCAGATTTGCATTTAAGTACTTCTTGACGAGGTTAACCGTCTTCAGTAGCTGACCCACACCTTCTAAAGCGAAAAATTCACACTGAATGGGTACCAATACCCAATCAGAAGAAACCAACGCGTTCACCGTTAATAGTCCCAGAGAAGGTGGTGTATCTATTATTATCATGTCGAAGTCTTCTTTTAAAGGTTCCAGTGCGCCCTTTAACCTGGTTTCTCTACTCAAAACGTTTACTAGCTCTACCTCAGCACCTGCTAGATCCAGGTTTGCTGGAAGCAAGTAGAGGTTTTTTCGAACCATCATAGCAGCTTCTCTGGGAGACGCATCGTTTATGAGAACGTCATAGGTGGTTGTTTTGAGTTCGTTTTTTGTTACTCCTAAGCCAGTGGTGGCATTACCTTGTGCATCCATGTCCACCAGCAAAATTTTTCTGTTTTGGGAATAAACAAAAGCCAAGTTCAATGCGGTGGTGGTTTTGCCCACTCCACCTTTTTGGTTAGCTACGGATATAATCATCACGCGCCGAACCTTCTTTGCCTCCTATTGAACTCTTCGAGCACATAATGCACATCACTTTCTTCTATGTCAGGCCAGTATTTACTCAGGAAGATCAGTTCGGCATATGCTGATTGCCAAAGTAGGAAATTAGATATTCTCTGTTCACCGCTGGTACGTACAATCACATCCACTGGGTTGGAATCAGGGTTATACAAATGTTCATCAATGTCTTTTTCACTGATCTGATGTAAACCTTCCTTTTGCTGCAATAAGGCGTTTACCGCCTGAACTATTTCTAGCTTACCGCCATAGTTTATGGCCAGATTCACTAAGAGGCCAGTGTTACTTTTGGTTCTTTCTTCCATTCTTTGAACAGCTTTTTGAACACTAAGTGGAAGCCCATCCTTTTCGCCGATGTGGCGCACTCTTATGTTTTTCTTGGCCCATGGTTCCAGAATGGCTTCTACCATTCTGACTCCTAAGTTCATCAAATAACTAACTTCTTCCTGTGTTCGTTTCCAGTTTTCTGTGCTGAAAAGGTAGTAAGTGACTTGCTTGACGTCAGTATTTAACAAACAGTCAGTTACAAGGAGCACCTTATTGAAACCAACTTCATGACCTTGAAACGTGGGCAATCCATGTTCTTTTGCCCAGCGTCTGTTTCCATCTACTATGAATCCGATGTGATTTGGACCAGCCATAATTCTATTCTATAGCCTCCTTTTTGAACGTTGAGCACTTTCAAACAGGACAAGCGACATAAAAGCCAGAACCGATGAAAGTGCCAGTAGCAAATTGCTCATATTGAAAGCTAATACGGGTTGTTGTTCCCACGCTAGCAGATCAAGGACAACACCATAAAAGAGCTGGCCAAAAGCTGCTCCTAAGAAGCCGCCTCCATTTACTAAGGCCATACCTATACCAGAGAACTTGGTGCCGGCTATTTCCTTACCCCAATTCCATACGGGCATGTAACCAGCAGAAGTGAATCCCGATAAGAAAAACCATAGGGGATAGCACCAAAAAGGCCACATGCTAGCGGTGAGTAATGAAAACATTAATATCATGTTCATTCCTAAAAAGATTTTCGCGAACTTGAATTCACCCATTCTAGCTGTCAACAAGCCTGAAAGCAGAGCGGCGGTCATGAACCCAATCGCTATTAGCATTACAGAATAGCTTGCGCTTATCTTGCCTGCGTGTGCCAAGTTTTGGACCATGGGCACACCCCAAGCTGCCTGCAATGTCATTATGGGCGCCAAAGAAAAGAAATAAATGAGTGTTGGAAACCAAATTTGGCGGTTTCGCAGAACCTTTTTTAGGCCTTCCAAGGTCTCTTTCCAAGTAAGCTGTGTCTCTTCTTTTAAGTCTTCAAAACCAACTAATGAAGGTTTGTCTTTAATAAGGAAAAAAGCTGCCACGCTTATGATGGCTGTTATCACGCCCACAGCATAGAAGGAGTTCCTCCAACCTACCTTGGAAACAAGTACTGCCAGAGGACCTGAAGAAACCAGCGCTCCCAAGTTGCCTATGAAAGTAGTAATGCCTGTTAGTGCTATGAATTCCACAGGTAAGAACCATGAACTGTTTAGTTTTAGAACGGCTATGTAGACGGGCGACACTCCAAGGGCGGAAATAAACCTACCCCATAGCAAGACCAAGAAACTGGGTGCAGAAGCAAAAATCCAAGATCCGACGGAAGCTAAAATCATTGCCAAGGAAATAGACTTTCTTGGTCCCCAATAGTCTATGAGTACACCAGCAGGAACTTGCATGAGTGCATATGTGTAGAAGTACAAAGAGGCTAGGAGAGAAAACTGAGAAGCAGTCAAGCCAAAACTAGACTGCAAATCAGGTTGAACTACGGTTAACGCAGTCCGTACGAAGAACACAAAGAAATAAGCCGATAATCCGGCAGCAACAGTAATGCTACGTGTCCTTTTGAACGACTCAGTCATGTCAATAACATATTATCATTACCGCGTCTCTGAAACATATGGGCGTAGATCAAGTTGGACAGCCTCAAGTAATCCCAACTGTTTTAAGAGCTGTTTAAGTAGCGTGTTTGATTACGTGACCACGCTAATGTATAATTCTTTGGCGTACGTTAGCAACCTAATTATTAGCTTGCTAACTAATAAAGGCATATTTTATACGAAAAGGAGGTTGGAAAGTGTTGGAAGATAATAACGACTTGACATCTAAGTCGACTAATGAGCTGTTAGCTTGCACAGACAGCGCTTCTATGGAGGTTTTCAGAGCCCTGTTCAGACTGATAAGAGTTCACGGTCAGCTTGTTTTTAGAATGACAGCCCAGAAGGGCTTTTTCCCGGGACAAGCCGTGGCGGTATCTGCTATTGCACGTAAGCCAGGAATAAGTCAGCGAGAGTTGGCTGATTGTTTGCATGTGGCTCCTCCCACCGTGGCTAACATGTTAAAAAGTCTTGAAAAAGCTGGTTTTGTTGAAAAAAAGATTGACTCGGTAGATCAGCGGTTTGTGCGCCTCCAGCTCACAGAAAAGGGTGTCAATGCAGCTGAAAGCGTCGATAAAATCTTCTCTGAAATCTGTGAAGTGAGCTTGGAAGGATTGGATGATGAGAAAAAACAAGTTTTGATAGATCTGCTTAGCAAGATAACTGAAAACATGATGCGGCACTTGAACAATTTAGGAGGTGCAAGTAAAGATGATAAAACTGCTCAGTGAGTATTTGAAACCCTATTGGAAATATGTTCTGCTAGTGGTGTTGTTACTTACGTTTCAAGCAGTCATGAACCTGTATTTACCAAACTTAAATGCTGACATTATAAACAATGGCGTTGTTAAAGGGGATGTGGACTACATATGGAAAACAGGAGGATTAATGCTGGCAGCAACATTCTTGGTCATCATTGTATCCGTTATATCCACTTATTTTGCATCTAAAACTGCTATGAGTTTTGGCCGTGACTTAAGGAATGCAGTTTTTGAAAAGGTTCTAAGTTTTTCACAGGCTGAGCTAGAGAAATTTGGGGTGCCAACGCTCATAACCCGGAATACTAACGACGTATATCAAATGCAAATGATGGTGCAAATCGGGCTCACAATGATTGTGACTGCACCGATTATGGCTGCTGGGAGTATCATAATGGCTCTTAGGCAAGACGTAGTACTTTCTTATTCAATACTTATCATTGTTCCGCTGATGGGAGCTGTAGTCGGCATAATGATATGGATAGCTACGCCTCTTTTTAGGTCAGTGCAAAAGAAAATAGATCGTGTTAACCAAGTACTTCGTGAAAAGCTCATGGGTGTACGAGTCATACGGGCTTTTGTCAAAGACGATTACGAAGCGAGGCGGTTTGATCAGGCAAATAAGGACCTTATGCAGACCACATTAAAGGTGAACCGATTGATGGCTTTTGGTATTCCATCATTAATGGCCATCATGAATTTGGCCATGGTTGCCATAGTCTGGTTCGGTAGCATACGCATTGACAGCGGAGCTATGCCCATTGGCAACTTGACCGCTTTTCTGACATACGTCATGCAAATCGTGATTTCTGTGATGGTCGCCATGGGAATGTTTATCATGGTGCCACGTGCCGAGGCTTCCGCTGAAAGAATACTGTCTGTGCTTGAAACTAACCCTTCTATTGAGTCTGGTCCAGATGTGAAGGTGAGCCAAGTTCCACTTTCCAAAGGTCTACTGGAGTTCAAAGACGTGGAGTTTCGCTACCCAGGGGCAGAGAGACCGGTGTTGAGGGATATAAGTTTCAGTGCAGAGCCAGGTCAGTTTACTGCGATTGTTGGAAGTACGGGTGCTGGTAAGAGTACCCTAGTCAACTTGATTCCGCGTTTTTACGATGTTACTGATGGTCAGATCTTGCTAGATGGCGTTGACATACGCGACATACCTGTGGAAGACCTACGAGCAAGAATATCCTTGGTTCCACAAAAAGCTTTCCTATTTAGAGGTACTGTCGAAGAGAACCTAAAATGGGGAAATGAAAACGCAACTACCGAGGAGCTTTGGCATGCTTTGGAAATAGCTCAGGCTAAGGAATTCGTCATGGACATGGCTGGCCAGCTTCAAGCTTTCATTGATCAAGCTGGTGCCAACGTTTCCGGCGGTCAACGTCAAAGGCTCTCCATTGCCAGAGCTTTGGTTAAAAAAGCCGACGTTTATGTATTTGATGATTGTTTCTCCGCTTTAGACTTCAAAACCGAATCGCTAGTCCGTTCAGCTCTTCGAGAAGAACTCAAAGATGCCACAGTGATAATAGTTGCCCAGAGGGTGAGCAGCATCATGGATGCCGATAAGATTGTTGTCCTAAACGACGATGGTACCGTTGCTGGTGTTGGAACCCATGATGAACTGTTAAAGACCTGTAGGGTATACCAGGAAATTGTTTACTCACAGCTTTCAAAGGAGGAAATAGCATGAGCGACGAAAAACGTCCTACAAGTGACACACAACCGCGCGGTATGATGGGCCAAGGCGGTAGGCGTGGTATGATGCCTGGAGAAAAGCCTAAGGACTTTTCAGGTACAGTTAAGCGTTTACTAGCCTACTTTAAGCCCGAAATGATTAGACTTATTATCGTAGTTATATTGACCATAACCAGTGTGGTTTTTACCGTTTATGCTCCAAGGATTCTCGGCAATGCCACCAATGAGTTGTTCAAAGGGATCATAAGCAAACAACTTCCTCCTGGAGTAACCAAAGATCAAGTAATTGCCATGCTTAAGGCTCGTGGCCAAGATCAGTTCGCTGAAATGATATCCAACATGGATTTGGTTCCAGGTGCTGGTGTAGATTTCGGAGCCATCGGTAAGATTTTGCTTACCCTAGCTGTGATTTACCTTTTAGCTGCTCTCTTTCAATGGCTTCAGCAGTACATTATGGCTGGCGTCTCTCAACGTACAGTTTATAGGCTACGTCGCGATGTGGACCAAAAACTACAAAGGCTACCGCTCAAATACTATGACAGTCATCCTCATGGAGACATCCTAAGTAGAGTTACCAACGATGTAGATAACATTGCACATACGCTTCAGCAAACAATAACCCAAATGTTAAGCTCCATTGTTACCGTAATAGGAGTACTTATTATGATGTTCAAGATCAGTACATTGCTTTCTTGGATATCTTTGGCAGTCATACCTGTATCGCTAGTAATAACGCTTCTAATTGCTCGACAGTCTCAGAAACAATTCATTAGACAATGGAATAGTACGGGTGCAGTTAACGCTCATGTGGAAGAAATGTTTACGGGTCATAACCTTGTCAAAGCTTTTAACCGAGAAAAAGATGTTCTTGAAAGGTTTCGTCAGCAGAATGAAAAACTATATGAATCAAGTTTTAAAGCGCAATTCATATCAGGTTTGATTCATCCTGTGATCAACTTTGTTAATAACCTGAACTACGTAGCTATTGCAGTCTTGGGCGGAGTTAACGTCGCAAACGGAGTAATCTCTTTGGGTGACGTACAAGCATTCATACAGTACTCCAGACAGTTTACTCAGCCCATAGTGCAAGTTGCCAGTATTATGAATGTGCTTCAATCCACAGTAGCTTCAGCCGAAAGGGTTTTTGAACTACTTGATGAGGAGGAAGAAGTGCCTGATGTGGACAATCCAGTGGTTTTAGAGGACGTAAAGGGTAATGTACGTTTCGAGCACGTCTATTTTAGCTATGATCCAAATGTTCCATTGATTGAAGACTTCAATTTGGATGTTCCAGCAGGAGATATGATAGCCATTGTTGGGCCCACCGGAGCTGGAAAGACCACATTGGTGAACCTTCTCATGAGATTCTATGACGTTAATAGTGGGAGGATCACCATTGATGGGGTGGACATAAAGCAAATGCGTCGAAGGGACTTGCGCAAGATTTTTGGCATGGTGCTCCAGGATACGTGGCTGTTCAGTGGCACCATAAGGGATAACATTGCCTATGGCAAAGAGAATGCAACCGAAGAAGAGATAATTGCTGCAGCAAAAGCGGCGTACGTGGACCATTTTGTTAGGACATTGCCTGACGCTTATGATACGGTTCTTACGGGTGATGCTACAAATATCTCTCAGGGGCAGAGGCAGCTCATAACCATTGCAAGAGCCTTCTTAGCTGATCCTAAAATTCTAATTTTGGATGAAGCTACAAGCTCTGTGGACACCAGAACTGAAATGCTCATTCAGAAAGCTATGCAGAACCTGATGAAAGGACGTACCAGCTTTGTCATTGCACATAGACTATCGACTATTAGAGAGGCCGATAACATTGTGGTTATGGATCATGGCAGGATAGTGGAGCAAGGTAACCACAAACAGCTCATGGAAAAGAAGGGGTTCTATTACAACCTTTATATGAGCCAATTCATGGGTGCTTTAGTGGACGAAGCCATGTAAGGGGTGACCAAGTTTGTAAAAAAGGAGCCGACTTTTTTTGGCGGCTCCTTTTTTGTTGGTTGACTTGTTAGAGTAAGAAACTTCTACTATTATTACAAACTGCTTAACCACTCCATTAGTGTATTCCATTTACGGGCGTTTTCCATCATTACCATGAGATCTGTCATCGCGTTCGCATAACCTGTGCTCGATGTAATTGTGTCCATGTCATTCATGTACCTTAAAGACAGATCATGTGATATAGAAGAAACAGGTGTGTCTTTTGACACGTTTGCTAAAGACTCTATATCGGAGCGAACCTTTTCAACAAAGGTAGTTAAGTCTCGTTCGTTCAGTGTGACTAAAACGGTTGCGCTATTTTGGTCAGTGTAAGAAAGGTCAGTAAAGACACTCATATCTCCCAGCTCTTTGGATAGTTCGGCATCCGCATCGAACTTTGCGGCTACTAATATCTTCTGAAGAGCGGAAATATTGCCGCCGCTATGTAAGTTTGTGGAAACAAACTGCCGTTCAGCCTTAAAAAGCCAAGGAATGTTTACGGCTTTTGAAGGATCGCTAATGATCTCATTCTGCATGGAAGTCTGCAGCTCTGTGGTGTTAGCTGAAGGCGGGTAAGTATCGGTAAGTGACGCGATGGTTTTGCTTGCAGTTTGTGCCATCTTTTCTAGTGCTTCACCTGGCTTTGCCATACCTTCTAGGACTTCTTCATAAATGTCAACCACTTGGTTATATGCTTTTATGACTGCAACAGCGCTTGCCGCGGTCTGAATGTCGGTGGAAGCAGTTGCCGTGCTTAGGAACTGCAACACGTCTGAAGGGTAGGGTATCTGCATTGCGTAATAAAGGTTGCTCAGGCGTTCTTGTGCCACTAAGTAAGCCATCAATGTGTTTTTGTCAGCTGAGGTAGGCTCTTTAAGTGTTTTCAGAGTCATGCTGGATAGTTCTTTCTGCAGGCTGGTTTTGTCAGCTGAAGGTGTGATCATAGCGCTGTAGAAATACAGGTGACCATTCAAGATGTCATCCACTGTTAGGCTGCCAGTGAGTTCTTCCAGAGAGGATGTTGAAGTTCCTTCGGAGAGAACATCTCTTACCTTTAGGACCACCGATTTGTCTGGGTCAGTAACAGCATTGATGGGTACCGTTGCTGTTAGATTCCCTTTCAAAGAGCTAAGGATTTTCTCTTGGTCTTGAGCAGTGACAACGTTCTTGCTCTGGTGCAAAATGATGCCTACTGTTAACGTTACGGCAATTGCAACCAGCAAAATCACAACAATGATTGTTCTTCTAGACTTCATAATTACCTCCCTCTACAAACCCAGGTCTTCAGATATTTCTTGCATTGCTTGTAATACCAGACTCACAAATTCTCCCAAACTAAGGCCAAACTCCTCGCATGTGGCAATTTGTTCTCGATTTGCCCCAGCTGCGAATCGTTTCTCTTTAAATCTTTTAAGCACTCTTTCGGGTGTAACACTGGATAGCTTCTTGTCAGGCATTACTAAGGCTACCGCCGTGATCAGGCCTGTCAATGGGTCTACGGCTTTTAACACCTTGCCCATCAAACTATCGGGCTCAATACCATGTGCCTCGTTGTGAGTTAAGATGGCTCTTGCGGCTTCTTCTGGTAAGCCTAGATTTTTTGCCATGTCGTATCCCACTTTACTGTGTTCAACGGGGTCTTCGTTGGTGATTTCAGTATCGATGTCGTGAAGCAAGCCTGTCAGTCCCCACAACTCTACATCCTCATTAAAGTACTGAGCAAGCTTCTTCATGGCAGCTTCCGTAGCTAGCATGTGTCTGATCATGTTCTCGTTCTTGATATGTTTTCTTACCTCTTGAAGTGCTTCTTCCCTTGTTATCAAAGCCAAACCGCCCTCCCATCTGTTAATATTTCCTTTTTCCAAATAGGCACCTCTTTTTTTATACGGTCGATGATCTCCATGGTTGCCAAGAAGCCCTCTTGTCTGTGGGACGAAAGTGTTGCAACAACCAAAGCTGTTTCTCCAACAATCAATCTACCAATTCTGTGCGCGGCGTACACTGTAACGCTGTATTTTTCTTCAGTCTCCTGCACAATTTTTCGCAGTTGCGAAAGCGCTAACTCTTCGTATGCTGAATACTCTATGGCTTGAACTTCACCATTCTCAGAATGGTTTCTTACCTTTCCTTGAAAAACTATGAAAGAGCCCATGTTTGGATCTTCCATAGTTGGCACTGCTAATGGGTCCTTGGTTATGATGGCTTTTTCCAATCTATCCACCTCCCACAGGTGGCATAACTGCCAATTCATCGCCGTCTTCAAGTGTAACATTGCAAGAAACCAGTGCTCCATTCACGGCTAGCATATAAGCACCTTCCACATTTAATTCTATAAGTAATTCCTGAATCGTTTTCCCTTTAGCATTTTCTAGCAGTAGCTCCGTTCCATGTGAATCAGCAAATTTCCCAAAGAATTTCACCTTTACCATCTCATCACTCACCATCTTTTTTCTTCCTAGTTGGGAATTCAATTACCACTTCTCCGTCCTTTAGCACAACAAAAGCTCTATAGGCTTTACCAGCTTTTGACCTGAACCGTTTTAGTCTCGTCCTACCTTCTGCGACTAAGCGTCTAACATCGTCAGCAGTAATGACTCCTCCGTTCATGTTCTTCCACACCCTGAATTTGCAGCCTTCTTTCCAGTTGCTGCAGTAATACGATTTTTGGCCTTCCAAGATATAGCCATCACAAAAAGGACACTTAGCAATGGGCATGTTCTGTTTGCTTTTCAAGGTTTTTGAGCTTTCTTCCTTAGACAAGGTTTGCACAATGTCCTTGACATATTCTTCAATGGACCACATGAAGCTTTCAGGTGTCTCTTTTCCTTTTTCGATGAGACCCAGTCGCCGTTCCCACTCGCCAGTTAACTCAGGTTCAGTTAAGCTCTGAAGTTTTACTTCGCGCAGGGCATCGATTAACATAATCCCCTTGGAGGTGGGAATTAGTTGAGGTCCATTTCTTTGCACATAACCCATTTCTATGAGCCGTTCTATGATTTCTGCGCGTGTGGCTGGTGTTCCGATGCCTTTTTCCTTTAGTATTTCTGCCAATTCTTCTGATTCCACTAGTTTTCCAGCTGTTTCCATGGCTGCTATGAGCATACCGTCTGTAAACCTGGGTGCCGGCCTTGTTTGTCTTTTTTCTGCTGATGTTTCCAAAACCATAACTTCGGCAATTTTTGGTAGCAGTTCTTGACTTTCTTTACCACCCAGTATTGTGTACCAAGAAGGGTCATCGACCCTGACGGCTGCATATTCAAAGAGGTGGTCTCTATAGCTAAATACGGTTTTTTGATGAGTTTCTAGAGCTGGTGGATAAAATGCAGCTAGGAAACGATCTACCACGTAGTTAAACATTTTTTCATCGTCACCTTTTAGTTCTTTGATTTTTCCTGTGGGTATGATAGCGAAGTGGTCTGTGACTCGAGCGTTGTTAAAAATGCGTCCACGGTTGTTTAGTTTTTTAACGTATTCCCAGTTGCCTTTTGCAAATAACGGTTCCAGTTGATTCGCTGTTCCTATCACTTGCTTTTTCATATCCGTAGGCAGGTAGCGTGAGTCAGTTCTGGGGTAGGTGATGAGAGCATTTTCGTACAGCTTCTGCAATATTTTGAGCGTTTTTTGAGCCGACCATTTGAACGATCTGGAAGTGAATTTTTGTAAATCGCCTAAATCAGGCAGTAAAGGTGGATTAATCTTTGCTTGTTCTTCAGTTTGTTCAGTAACAATGAGAGTTTTTCCTATTAGCTCTTCAGCAAGCTTTTCGGCTTCTTCTTGATCGTACTCCTTAACACTCTCTGCCCAGAAGCTTTTCCCTTCTACTTCAAAACGAACTTTTACCTTGTAGTAAATACGGGGTACAAAGCTCTGTATTTCTTTTTCCCTGTCTACTAGAATGGCCAAAGTAGGCGTTTGCACCCTGCCAATGGAAAACACTTCCTTTTTGGAGACCACCGTGAAAGCTCTTGAAGCATTTATACCTACGAGCCAGTCGGCTTTTGCTCTAGCCAAAGCAGAGGCGTAAAGATTATCAAGTTCAGATAAATCCAGAAGTTGCTTTATCTGTTCTCTAATGGTTTCTTTGGTTAAGGACTGAAGCCATAACCTCTTTATGGGTTTTTCTATACCCACATACTGCTGGATCAGGCGAAATATGAGTTCTCCTTCCCGTCCGGCGTCAGTTGCACTAATAACCATATCGGCTTCCGCCCACAGCGTCTTTATTTCTTCGAGTTGTTTAACAGCTGTTTTGCTAATGGGCACTAGTTGCCATTCATCTTCCTTTGGCATTATGGGTAAATCTTCCAAGCGCCACTTTTTATATCGCTCGCCATAATGTTCCGGGTATGCGAACTGAAGCAAATGTCCCATGGCATGGGCTATGACATACTCACCCACTACCAAATGATTTCCTTCTTTTTTAGGTTTTCCCAGTGCAGCCGCGATTTGACGCGCCACAGAAGGTTTTTCAGTAACAATCAGTATGGACATGGCACCACCTTTTTATAATTTCGGGCATTATTTTTTTCCTCTCTTCCTTGCATTGCTGTGCACCATACGTATACCTCTAAGTCTTTATGGGCTTACCCACCAGTGGCTTTGCAGCAGAGGTAATACCTTCTTGGCATACGTTCTATTCCTTATTCTCGCATCTCCGAATGCATTAAATGTTGACAACATCAACACTCATTCCACTGTTCTATAAACATTAACACCTATTATAACCTTCTAATACAAGTTGCGGAAAAACTGAAAAGAGTTTAAAGTTAATCTTCATTACTACTCAGCTGTATTCGATAAAGCCTCTTCTACCAGGTGCAGTAGTATGAAGTCGAGTTCATTTGGCCAATTCTCCGGGAGAACCAATGCTATTTTGGCACTATCTAAACGCATCAGGCGACCCTTGAAGTTACCCACGTTTGTATCTGAAAAATCTTCAATTATGCTGAATCCAGCACGATTAAGCGTAGCGATGAAATCTTCACGTGCCCTTGCTCCTTCAAGTTTCTCCAGCTGCGATAGTGCTTGTTCCATGTTGGAGACTCTGGAGTTGCTCCTATGAAGGGCTATAACCAAGTACAATGTGTTACATAGCGCTGAAAGTAGCTGATTTGGATTAGGAATGGCTGGATCCTTTACTATGACAAAGCCATTCTCGGTTTCGAAACTTCCCAAAGTACCTATGAATACTTTCTCTCCTGCAACATTTTTCTCAACCACATTGCCTGGCTGGGAGGAAACATAAACCATGGGATCAGTCATGGCTAAAACTGGCTCGATGCCCTCTACGTGTCCGCCAGCGAGAATGTACTTGTATTCCTTTGGGTTGTAGAGGTAAAGAGCTACTTCTTTCGCTGAAAAGGAAGTTTTCATCCTATTACACATCTGATCAATGAATTCAGCAGATAAGGAATCTGCTTTTCCAATGTTTCCTAAAACTTCCAACTGCTTAAGCAATTCTTTGAACGCACTTATGTAAATCTCCAAGCCTTTTTGTGCCTGTGCCCACTTTTCTTTCTGTTCCGTAAGTAAAGTATTATCATCAACCAGGATTCTCATTTGATGTTGTAAATCAAGTAGTCGTGATTGCACGGTTGACAGTTTTTCAAGCTGCAAACGATTTTCATCTTTGTAATGTCGGTTTTCTTTCCTGAGCTCAAAAAGCAGGACTCCCAGTATGAACAAAAGAAGCACTGATAAAAACAAAAGAAGCCATGACCACGGACTGCTCCAGAACAGGTTTGCCAGAGTAGGTTTTAAAGGCGTAAATCCCACCGATTTGGCAACCAATGAAACAGCATCGTAATTGCGAACAAGGAACTCTTCAAATTTGTTTTGGAAAAGACTCCCTTGCGGAGTTTTTGCGTAAACTGGGACCAGCGTTAATTGTACATCCATTGATGTTGTGCACGTAGTGGTAGCTGAAAGCCCCAGTTGTAAGCTTTTGGCTATTCTTAAGTTTTCTGAAGTTGTTGGCAAGCAAATAAAGCCGCCGTGAGCAGGTAGGGTTGTAGAGACTGTAGCCAGTGGGGAACCTTCAAAATAAGCATCGGATTCTGTAATACCTGTTCGGGGCCTGCTCAGTACTGCATCAATATCACCCTGTATGAGCTGTTGCATTAACTGATCTAGTGGTTCTTCAACTATGTTTGGTTCAACGCCCGTATACCCGGCAAACAACGTTATGACGCCTTTGCCAAAAGTGTGCAGCTCAGCTAACGGTAAGCCTGTTAAAAGTTCGTCAGGAACGCCTATGGTTATACCTAAAGCGGGTTTAGCCACAATAAACAAGAAGAATACGAGCAAAGCAGCAAAAGAGATCATAAAGCGCGAAGCGAATTGTTTTTTCAGTTTCCTCACCCCTGCACCGGCATGGTGATTACATTCTACTATTGCCAGAGATAGGTAGAAGTGTTTTTAACCAAAGAAGAATCCAAATGCCAAAGCCTGAGACCACGGCTGGTAGAAATGTGTCGAAAAAATGTTCAATAAGATAGGAATCGATAGGAAGAATCCAAAGCTGATTTCTAAATAGGACATGATGCATATAGTTCCAAACAGTGTCAAAACGTAGCAGGGTAATAGTGACAAAGCCCAGTGTAAGCAATAAAATGATCACGCTTGTTCTTCGTCCAGGGTAGACATCTTGTGGTATGACCCACACAAATGATGCGAGCTCGAGCACCAAAAACCAGGTTCTTACATCTTGCATGTGAAGCATTTCCGTTTCGGTGAGCTTTAGCTGAGTACTACCTGTAAGCAAGTAAGTAAGTAAGTACATTCTTGTTTTGTGCACCTGGTTTTGCTAAAAGAAAGCTAACCAATGTAGCAAACCAGATTGCTAAAGTTAGTGCCTTTACTATGAAGATTAGCAGCTGTACCTTAGGGTTAGGTTTGTCTTTCCCACCCATAGAAATCGAAGTTATCTGACGAATAGAGTTTCAGCACAAAATCCTTATCCAAGTGGTGAGGGCCTTGAAGTTCGTCTACCACTTTAGCAGCTTCGAAAGGGCTCACGTCGTCCACAGGAGCGTCACTGCCCACTAGTAGTTTTACGCCATAATCCTTCATAAGTCCCCACGCATAGCTTGTTTCAATCCGATTGCCCACACGCTCAGTAGCCCAAGGGAGTTCCTTCGAGAAAATGGGTTGTATGCATGCTGCAATCTCGAGTTTGGCCAGCTCTTCTATCTGATCTAAACGTGTTATTTGCAGGTGTTCTATTCTATCTAATGGGTGTCTTGATTTCTTTAGTACACTTAAGGCTTGATCTATGGCTCTATCTCCGATGGCATGTAGTGCTACTGGTTTGTCCTTCTTGTGGGCTAGCTCCACCAAGGAAAAAAGCTCTTCATCAGTGTGGTTTAGCTTGCCATAATTTCCTGGATCATCACTGTATTCCTTTGTTAAAGCAGCTGTACGTGCTCCTAGTGAACCGTCTAAAAATACCTTTAGTCCCAAAGCATCACTTAACAGGTCGGGATCTGAGGTGTAGAAGGGGAATCCAGCTAAAAGACTCGCGTTTTCTTTGGTTACATGCATGTCAACGAACTTTGTTATGCCAAATTCACTGAGCCTACGAACACCTTTTTCCAGCACTTCCTGCTTTGGAATGGCATTTACCTCAATAAACTTCTCCAGAAGATTAAAGACTTCTTCCTCTAAGAGCACGCCTGAAGGTGCATTAAACCCAAGCTGTTCCATGGCTTTGGTGTTCAGTACTGCTAAGTGAAGGCATGTTCTCACCAAAAGGGCAGGATGGTCTGGGAACCATGAATCGAGCAAGGCTTTTGGCGGGATTTGCTTCTCTTTTAGGAACTCTTGATTAAACCTGACTCCAACGTACCAATTGTTCAAAGGATGTGCTCTCAGCGTTTCTTCTATTTCTTCGAAGCTAGTACACTTAGAAAGGTCTGGAAACAGGTTAAGCGCGCTGTAAGTCCACGCATGAAGGTGAAGGTCTGCAAATTTCATTTTATTGTTTTCCATAAAACAATTGTAGCAGGCTCTTTAGGGTTTATAATACTTAAGCCTATTTCTTTTAAACAAAAGGAGGCTACTGCTGTGAAGGATGTGGTTTCGGTTAGTTTGGGTTCTTCCAAAAGAGATAGCACAGCGCAAGCCGTGTTCTTGGGAGAAGAGTTTATATTGGAGCGTGTGGGAACCGATGGCGACATGCAAAAAGCTGTTCAGAAGATAGGAGAGCTCGACGGGAGGGTAGACGCCATTGGTTTGGGGGGTATTGATCTTTACCTGTGGTTGGGTGAGAAGCGCTACGTTATCAGGGATGCAAAGAAGTTAAAAGAAGCAGCTAAGATAACGCCCGTGGTAGACGGTTCGGGGCTGAAACATACCTTGGAAAGGAAAGTAGTGGATGATCTTTTTTCCAGAGGAATTTTCCGTCCTGGAATGACTTTTTTCATAACCAGTGGTGTGGACCGCTGGGGTATGGTGGAAGCCATTAGTAAGAATGGCGGGAAGCTAATAATCGGTGACCTCATGTTTGCCTTAAACATAGCCATACCACTTCATTCCATTGGCAGCCTGCGTACTCTTGGATCTGTCATACTCCCCATAGCTGCTAATCTACCTTTTACTGTGCTATACCCTACCGGATCGAAACAACTGGAGCGCACTCCGAAGTTTGTACAATACTTTAAACAAGCTGATGTCATAGCAGGCGACTATCTTTACATTGACAAGTACATGCCGGAGGACTTGCAGGGCAAGATCATTTTGACAAATACAACCACTTCTGAGAATGTGGAGGAACTTAAAAAGCGTGGTGTTTCGCTTCTTATAACTACCACGCCTGTTATCGAGGGAAGAAGTTTTGGAACCAATGTTCTGGAGGGCGTTTTCACTGCTCTGCTGGGCAAACCTGGTACCCCTCCTCATTATCCAGAATACGAGAAACTGATAGCCCAACTTAACTTAGGCCCCACTATTCGAGTTCTTAACGAAGATTAAAGTATTAAAATATCGCAGATATGGTAAAAGAATTAACAATGGAAAAGATGAAGAATGAATCTCGGCAAAGTTATTTTTGCTGTGGCCATAGCGCCGGAGGTGGAATAGTTGCATGGCTAAATTTGGTTTTGTGTTACATCCATTGTCCATCGAGGACATAAAGAGCCATATAGGATTTACTAGATACCTACCAGACAGTCTCGTGGAATGGGCAGGCAAGTATGCCAGTCCGTACATAGCTTCCCATGTTACTGGAGTAAGGTCTCTTACTGGTAAAGAAGTAGATGGTTGGTTTGCAGTGGTTCCCATGACACCAAAAATGATGATGCAGGATCAAGACTATGCAGTAAAGCAGATAATAAAAGCTGGCAAGCTACTTGAAAAGCAAGGTGCTCAAATCATGGGCTTAGGTGCCTATACCTCAGTAGTAAAAGATGCTGGCATTTCCATTGCAAAAGCACTGGATATAGGTGTGACTACCGGTAACAGTTATACAGCTTACACTGCTGGGGAAGCATTACTTCTGGCAGCTAAAGAAGTAGGCATTGATCCCAAGAGTTGTACGTTGACAGTGGTAGGAGCCACAGGCTCCATCGGAAGCGTACTTACTAAAGTATTAGCTCCCCAGGTAGGGAAAGTCATTCTGGTTGCACGAAATATGGACCGTTTGCAGTCATTGGCTGAGGTTTTGAAAAACTACGATGTGGACTACACCAGCAACGTCAGTGAAGGAGTTAGGAAGGGTGATCTCTTGATAACTGTCTCTTCGGCTCCAGAAGCCATAATCGATGCTGAGGATTTGCAGCCAGGTGCCATTGTTGTGGACGTGTCTAGGCCTCGGAATGTTGCGGAGTCTGTTGCGAAGAAGCGATCTGACGTGCTGGTATTGGACGGCGGCGTAGTTCGCGTGCCCGGTGATGTAGAATTTAACTTTAATTTCGGGTTTGAGCCTAAAACAGCTTATGCCTGCATGAGTGAAACCATGATGCTTGCTTTGGAGGATTGGACAACGGACTTCAGTCTGGGTAGAGACTTGAAGGAAGAACAAGTAATGTTGACTGGTCAGTGGGCAAAAAAGCACGGATTTGAGGTTATTTGGATGCGGTCATTTGACCGTCCAGTGACAGAAGCACAATTAGATAGAATAAGGGCTATTAGGAGGGTTTCTTGACATGAGAAGAGTAGAAGAAGAAGCAATTTTGACCGAGGAAGGATACAAGAAGATTTTAGAGGAATTAAAATACCTCAAGGAAGTAAAGAGAAAAGAAGTTGCTGAAAAGATTCAAGAAGCCAGAGCTTTGGGCGATCTCTCAGAGAACTCCGAGTTCGAGGCGGCTAAGGAAGAGCAGGCTTTGTTGGAAGAGCGCATAGCTCGCCTTGAGACGCTCGTTTACAATGCCAGAGTAGTGAAGGCGGAGGATTTGGCGCTGGATCAAGTTTCTGTAGGCACTAAAGTGTTGGTGCTTGATGAAAGTACTGGTCGAGAAGAATCGTTCATCATTGTGGGTAATTCTGAAGAAGTCGATCCCTTCTCGGGGAAGATTTCCTCAAAGTCCCCTCTGGGTAGCAGACTTCTTGGCCGCAAAAGAGGCGACCGTGTTGAAATTAAGCTTCGTAATGGAAGCAAGGCAGTTTATGAAATCCTGGACATAGTGGTGCCGTAGCCATGGAAGAACGTGAGGTCAGACTTAGTAAGCTTGAGCAACTAAAACAGTTAGGTATTGATCCCTTTGGCGTCGTGATCAGAGATGTTGTGCCTATTTCCAAGGTGCGACAGGCGTCAGATGGTGATAATTTCAGCGTTATGGCTCGTGTAACCAGCATACGTCAGCATGGCAAACTCACCTTTGCTGACCTCAAGGACTTCACTGGAAGGTTGCAGATTAGCTTCCGAAAAGACGTGTTGGGTGACAAATACGACTTTTTCAAGAAGTTTATTGATGTGGGAGACGTCATCTACGTTAGGGGTAGTGTCTATCATACGGGCCGTGGAGAGCTTACTTTGGATGTAGAAGACTTCAGGCTTCAGAGCAAATGCCTGAGGCCTTTACCAGAAAAATGGCATGGTGTAAAGGACCCAGAAGTGCGTTATCGTCAGAGGTATTTGGACCTTATCATCGACGATGATTCTCGTGAACGTTTTCGTAAAAGAGCTGATATCATAAAAGCCATTCGTGAGCTGCTGTGGTCCAAAGGTTTTGTAGAAGTGGAGACGCCCATTCTTCAACCCATACCCAGCGGTGCCAGTGCTAAGCCATTCGTCACGCACCACAATGCTTTGGACATAGATCTTTACTTGCGCATTGCTCCGGAACTTTATCTGAAACGTCTTGTAGTGGGTGGTGTTCATAAGGTCTTCGAGCTGGGCAAAAACTTCCGAAATGAGGGCATTGACCAGAATCACAATCCTGAATTCACCATGCTGGAGCTTTATCAAACCCCGGGTGACTACGAAGACATGATGCGAATAACTGAGGACATATTCAGCGCTGCAGCTCAGGTTAGCGGTGCGGCCGAGTGCGTGAGTTTTAAGGGAATGACGGTCAGCTTAAGCCGTCCTTTTAAGCGTCTTACGTTTAAAGAAGCTTTTAAACACATTGCTAATTTGGACTGGAGCGATCTGGATACACTGGAAAAGGCCACGGCCGTTATGAAGGCAAATGGCATAGAAATGACGAAAACGCCAACCTGGGAGAATATCATACAAAAGCTGTTTGATGAACTTGTTCAGCCTCATTTGGTTGATCCCACATTTGTTCTCGATTATCCTGTGGAGATAAGCCCGCTTGCTAAGAGAAAGCCAGACGATCCGCGATTTGTGTATCGTTTTGAGCTTTTTGTGGCTGGCATGGAAATGGCGAACGCTTTTTCAGAGCTTCAAGACCCATTTGACCAAAAGGCACGTTTTGAGGAGCAGATGAAACTAAAGGAACAAGGTGAAGAAGAAGTAATTCTCATGGATGAGGACTTCGTAGTAGCACTGGAATATGGTCTGCCGCCCACAGGAGGACTTGGCGTGGGCATAGACAGGTTGGTCATGCTACTAACAGAGGCAGAGAACATAAAAGACGTGATTTGGTTCCCCACGTTAAGGCCGAAGTCCACGGAAGCCGTGGTAGAAATCACGGAGCTTGATCAGTAGCACCTGTCTTGGAAGTAAGGCTTTGCTGCCGCAAATGGCCGCAAAGCCCCGTGTGGTTCACTATTGTTTATTGGCGCTGGCGACAGCTAGATTAAGCAGGTAACTTTGTAACAGTATTGAGTTTTTAATATAATAAGGATGAACGGGCAGAGAAGCTTACGCATTTAAGTCTTTTGACTTTTCTAGTTTGGCGCGTAAGAGGTTTTTTGTACGAACAACGTATTGTGTAGTACTGCGAATTAAACGCGCCCGTAGCTCAACGGATAGAGCGTCGGCCTCCGGAGCCGAAGGTTGGAGGTTCGAGTCCTCTCGGGCGCGCCATTAAAGAGAGTGGTGCATTTACGTGGTCTTGAAAGTCGATCCTTTGAAACCAGAGCAAAGCTTAATTAGAAAGGCATGTCAAGTTCTGCTTGATGGCTTTGTGGTGGCATTTCCCACCGAGACCGTTTATGGCTTAGGCGCTATTGCCACCAATGAGGAGGCAGTAAGAAAGATTTTTTACTTGAAAGGACGCCCTACGGATAATCCCCTAATTGTGCACGTTTCTGACTTAAGCCAAGTTTACGACTTAGTGACGGAGGTTCCTGAAAAGGCAAGAAAAGTTATGGAAGTTTTTTGGCCCGGCCCTCTTAGTGTCATTCTGCAAGCAAAAGAGACCGTGCCTTTGGTAACGCGCGGAGGATTGGAAAGCGTGGCAATCAGAATGCCTGCTCATCCTGTGGCTTTATCACTCATAAGATGTGCCGGTCCAATTGCGGCGCCCAGCGCAAACAAGAGTGGTAGGCCTTCACCTACAACCGCTGAGCATGTTTACCAAGATTTTGGTGACGATGTGCTCATCTTGGATGCTGGTCCAACCTTAGTTGGTCTTGAATCTACGGTGGTTGATGTAAGGGAGGAACCTTGGAAAATATACCGCCCCGGTGCGGTAACTCGCGAAATGCTTGAAGCACATGGCCATGTTTCAGTTGAATACGTTGGAAAAATTGAGGAAAATGGCTCAGTGCCCTCTCCTGGCATGAAATACAGGCACTATGCCCCAAACGTACCAGTTTTTCTTTTCCGTGACGTTGACGAACTCCCGCCAAACCAAGACATAACAGTGATCGCTTTAGATGGTCTGGCTGCCATTTTGTCTGGAAAACCCAACATCATATTCATCAGTCTGGGCTCTGATCAGCATTCCGCTGCTGCCCGTATTTACATGGCCTTACGGCAAGCTGAACAATTTGGCCGAACTGCGTATGTACAGCTCATGGACGAGGAGGGTATTGGTATTGCCTACAATGAGCGAGTCCGAAAAGCCGCTGGTGCGTCAAGAAAGTTGGCTAATTAAAGTAGCTAGAACAGGGCTTGTGGCTGCACTTTATGTCGTTCTTACTTATCTTTCCAGTGTTTTCAATTTAGCTTTTGGCCCATTGCAATTCAGAGTCTCAGAAAGTTTAACGTTACTACCTCTCATTTGGGGTGAAACCGTTTTTGGATTGACGGTGGGCACATTACTCAGCAATCTTGGTAGTCCCTACGGCATCATTGACTGGGTATTTGGCACGTCGGCCAGCTTTGTTGCCTTAAGTGCGGTTAGATGGATAGGTAAGAAAGGCTATTCTGAGTGGATAGCTGCTTTGGCAGTGTCGGTGGTAAATGCACTTGCCGTTCCGTTTATCATTCTAATTGGAGCTATGGGGTTAAGTTCTTCAAGCATCGGCGGAGTGTTTGTAAGTAGTATTTACTGGTCCTACGCTGCAACCATTTTCATAGAGGAGTTTTGCGTTGTAGCTTTTTTGGGTATACCACTTATTAGGACCATAAAAGGGAGGGTACTAAAGTGATTCAACCTTTGAAATACGATAGAGAAACTGGAACACTTTTCTTGCTGGATCAAACATTATTACCCGATGAGGAGCGCTATGTTCAAGTAAAAACACTGGACGAACTTATCGAAGCTATAAAGGCTTTGAGGGTCAGAGGAGCTCCACTATTGGGTTTAGCAGGCGCATATGGTCTGTTCTTTGCAGTTCTTGAAAGTGAAAAGTCTGCACTCTTCTGGGAAGAACTGCAGAGAAGGGTAGACTTACTGGTTAACGCAAGGCCTACTGCCGTGAACCTAAAAAAAGAAGTGGAATCCATTTTGGAGGATATCCCAATGACAGCCGAGCCTTATGAAGTGGCTGCCATAGTTTACGAGAAGGTACTCTCTTTGGAAAGCAGGTTAAGAAACGATGATTTAAGCCTAGCTATGCATGGGGCAGACCTGCTTAAGGGTAAGCGCCGCATACTGACCATATGTAATACTGGAACACTGGCAACTGGGGGTATAGGCACTGCCTTGGGCATCATAAAAGTGAAACATTCTAAAGGTGATTTGGATGTAGCTTACCTGTGCGAAACCAGACCTGTTCTTCAGGGGGCAAGGTTATCTGCGTGGGAACTTCTTAAAGAGAACGTTCCCCACTACATAATCACTGACAATGCAGCACCCTATTTAATGTCTTTGGGTAAGGTGGACGCCGTGGTGGTCGGTGCAGATCGTGTGGTTAGAAATGGGGATACCGCCAATAAAGTAGGAACGCTTATGCTCGCTATTGCTGCCAAGCATTATGGCATAGATTTTTACGTTGCTGCTCCTACCAGCAGTTTTGACATGACCATAGCTAATGGTAATGGCATCGTAGTGGAAGAAAGGGACCCTGAAGAGGTTTTACAGATTCACGGGGTAAGGATTGCGCCTAAAGGTAGTCGGGCATTGAACTACGCTTTTGACGTTACGCCAGCGTCTTTAATTGATGGGTACATCACAGAACAAGGTATTTTGAAGGCACCCTTCGCGGAGGTGAACTACATTGGACGATAAGCAGAAAACAAACGAGGAAGTAAAAGCTTCTTCTTTTGACTCAGAGAAGAGTAGTAAGAATCAGGCATTCGAAAACACTGAGGAACCTGCTGAAGGTTTTCAGAACGTTCAACATGATAATGGATCTAATCCCGCGCAAAAACAAAACAGTGAGGCTAAAGAGGCAAGCAAGGACCAAACCAACATGAATAACAATGAGCTTTCTAAAAAACTGGAGCAACTTGAAACTGAAAGGTTGACACTTCAAGAGAAGATTGCAGTTTTGGAGCAGCAGCATAGGGAGCTTGAGGAATTTCTCCTGAAAATGAAACATGAATTTGCATTGGCAAAAGAAGCCCTTAAGCGCGACCAAGAGAAAAAGGAGAGACTCTTAGCAGAATCCATGGCTCGAGATCTATTTCCCATACTTGATACCTTAGATCACGCCTTGGAGCATGATGGCGAAAACAACGGGTTAAGGTTGATTAGAAGCCAGCTTGTTTCAGTTTTAGAAAAGTACGGCGTCGTTGAAGTGGGTAAGGAAGGCGAAGTTTTTGATCCTAATTGGCATGAATTCCTTGGGTATGCAGAAGGGCCAGAAAATAAAATCATAAAAGTGGTGCGAAAGGGGTACAAAATTGGCGATACACTGCTGAGGCCAGCATTGGTGGTCATAGGAAAGGAATCTTCCTGCTGATTTCCATATCTTTTTCACTGATGTTTTGTCCATAAATCTAGGACAAGTACCTATATATTCGCAAGCCATGTTAATGTAATATTAGTATATGAGAAGAATTTTGCGATTTGTCAAAGAGCATGTCTGGTTTTATGTAATTGCTTTAGGTTTGCTTATCGGCGTTGATGCAGTGCAGGTCTATCTTCCTTTGATCTTGGGTGACTTCGTTAATGCTGTTACGGCCCTTGAATCTAATGTGGCTCGTTATGCTTACATATACCTGGCGCTTGTAGTGTGCATGACGCTTATGCGTTATGCGTATCGTTACATACTTCAGCGCATGGCACTAGTATTTGACTATGACCTAAGAAAGAAGACTTTCAGCGAACTTTTGAAGGTACCTAATGAGTTCCTTTATGATTACGATATTGGAGACCTTATGAGCAGACTCACCAACGACTTGCATGCGATTAGACAATTTATGCAAATGGGCCTTATAAGCTTAATAGACGTTTTAGTATTAGGTGTTAGCACCATTGTGATGATGCTCTTACTAGATAGGATGCTGTTTTGGTATGCAGTTGTTCCTCTAATTGGTGTGACCATTTTCACTATTTTCTTTAGCCGGTATATTTTTGTTTTCTTCAAGAAAATTCAAGATACTTTTGGCTCTCTTACCGAGCGTGTCCAAGAGTTTCTTACTAATATTAGAGTGCTGCGTGCTTTTGGAAAAGGCCACAAAGCCATAGGTATTTTTGAATCAGTGAATGCTGATTACTACAAGTATTACTTAAGAGAAGTGCGTCTAGATGCTCTGTTTGGGCCCATAACAGGCCTTTTCGCAGGTATTTCCACGCTTTTGGTAATCTGGGTAGGCATTAGGGAACTTCAGGCGGGACGTCTGGAGTTAGGAACATTGGTTTCCTATGTTAACTACATTGGATTGCTGCTGTGGCCCATGATGGCGATTGGGTTTGGTTTGTCGAACCTGCAACGCGCCAATGCCTCTATGAAGAGGATAGAGGACATCATATTGGCGCCCAAAGAGGTTCCTTGTTTTGAACCCTGTCGCCATGTTGATAAATTTGAAAAGCTGGAAGTTAAAAACTTGCATTTTTCTTATGGTGATCGCAAAGTTCTTGAGAACGTACATTTAGAGGTAAATGCTGGTGAGTTAATTGGTATTGCCGGTCCTATTGGTAGTGGAAAATCCACCCTTACAAAACTTCTCATAAGGGTGCTGGAGCCACCGGAAAATACGGTTTTCGTGAATGGCATAGACGTCAGGCACATACCACTCAAGGAGCTCAGATCTTTGGTGACTTACGTACCTCAGAGTATTTACCTGTTCTCCATGACGGTTCGTGACAACCTAAAGTTTGGGAATCCGACAGCCACAGATGAGCAAATCTGGGAGGCCCTTGAGGTAGCTTGCTTGGCAGAGGATATTAGGCTGCTGCCGCAAGGTCTGGACACCCTCATTGGTGAAAGAGGACTGACTTTGTCTGGTGGTCAAAAACAGCGCATGGCAATAGCGCGTGCCTTACTGGCTGACAGGCCTGTTCTCATGCTGGACGATGCTTTTTCTGCTCTAGATACGGTTACTGAGGAACAGTTGGTCAAGAATCTGGTTGACTATGCTCGTTTAAACAATAAGAGTGTAATCCTGGTTAGCCACAGGATTAGCGCTCTGCTACCCACGGACAGAGTTTACGTGTTAATAAGCGGTAGTACCAAAGAATTTGGGCCTCCTGCTGAGCTCATAAAGCAACAGGGATATCTGGCTCACCTTTATAGAATCCAAGTGCTGGAGGGGTTAGTCCATGGATGATGTTCTGGAACAAGAAGAACAGACGCGGCACCACAATGACAGGGAACTGTTAGCGTTTTTGTGGCCCTACATAAAACCACATTTAGCAGTTATAATTGTCACACTCCTAGCTACCCTTGGTTCGGCAATAAGTTCTGTACTCCAGCCTTATATCTTTAAAATCATCATTGACGAACACATAAAAGTTATGAACTTCAGCGGTTTAGGCACTTTATTAATTATTTACCTCGTACTATTGGGCGCTTACTTTGCTTTCAGCTGGACTCAAATGTATCTTAGCAACGTATTTGGACAGAAGATTACTTGGCAGCTTCGTGTGGATTTAATGAAATACCTCATGTCTTTGAAAGTAGATTTCTTCAGCAGAAATCCTGTTGGAAAGTTGGTAACGCGTGTAACTAATGACGTAGCAAACCTCAACGAAATGATAAGTGCCGGTTTCGTGTCTTTAATTGCAGACGTTTTCCTGTTGGTCAGCATCTTTATCATGATGCTGCTTATGAACTGGCGCCTTACTTTGGTGGTGTTATTAGCTGTGGTACCTGTGGGCATCATGCTGCAAGTACTGGGTTTTGCTCTTAGGCGTGTGTGGCGTGTTATTCGACGTGTAGTCTCGCGTATGAATGTATATACTCAGGAAATGCTTTCGGGCTTTGTGGTAGTAAAGGCTTTTACCAGAGAGCCGCTATGTGAAGAGGAATATGATGCCATAAACCAGGAACACTACAAATACCAGTTGCAAGCAGCTCGATTAAGAGTTTTCTTTTACCCCTCAGTGAGTTTTCTCAGAGAGCTCAGTCGTGCGCTGGTTCTATTGTATGGCGGTTACCTCATCTCAAGGGGACTGGTTACCGTGGGCACACTGGTTTCTTTCTTCCAGCTCCTGCCTATGATGTTCGACCCCATTGCAGATTTTTCCGATAAGTTTACGCTTTTCCAAACAGCCTTCGCGTCTCTAGAAAAGATCATGGACGTCATGGAAGTCAAGGAAGTGGAGTACAAAGGAAAAGATTATGCCGGTCCACTCCATGGAGACATTGCCTTCGATTCAGTGAGTTTTGCCTATGAGGAAGAACCTGTTCTTAAAGATGTTTCCTTTGATCTCGGGCAGGGACAAACGTTAGCCATTGTTGGGCCAACAGGTGCTGGCAAGTCTACCATTTTGAACTTACTTATTGGTTTCTATGATAACTATGATGGCAATGTTTTAGTGGACGATGTAGAACTAAGGGATTGGAATATCGATGAGTACCGTCATAATTTGGCTTTGGTTCTTCAGGAAGTGCAGCTTTTCCACGATACCATAAGGAACAATATAACGCTGTGGGATGATGCCAGCGATGAGGAACTGGAAGAAATACTAAAAATAGTTAATGCTGACTTCGTTATGAATTTGCCGGGCGGTTTAGACTACATGTTGGCTCCTGAAGGTGCCAACCTTTCTCAGGGGCAAAGGCAGCTCATAGCTTTTGCCAGGGCTTTGTACCATAAACCGAAACTCCTTTTACTTGATGAAGCGACTGCAAACATCGATACTGATACTGAACGCTTAATCCAGAACGCGCTGCCGCGGTTAATGGCAGGGCGTACAACTGTGGTCATTGCTCACAGGCTGAGCACCATTCAAGAAGCTGATAAAATAATCGTAATTAACCATGGAAGGGTGATAGAATCGGGAACTCATCAAGAATTAATAGCGAAGAAAGGATTTTACTATGAACTTTACACCACCCAGCTCATGGCTGGTACTGCGGGAGTGATGGAATGAACCTGTTAAATCAAATCTTGTTTTTTGTTCTGTTCATGTACTGTGTAATCTTGCATGAAGTTGCTCATGGCTACGCAGCCCGTATCTCTGGTGATGACACTGCGTACTTAAGCGGGAGGTTAACGCTTGATCCGCTAGCTCATATCGACCTAATGGGAACTGTTGTTTTGCCGCTCCTTCTTTACATCATTGGGTCTCCAGTGTTGTTTGGTTGGGCAAAACCTGTGCCCATAAATTTGTATAAGCTGGACTCAAAAGGGCTTTTCTTAGTAAGTGTTGCTGGTGTTTTTACAAATTTTGTGCTCAGCCTGCTTTTGTTGGTACTGTATAAGTTTATTCCGTGGTCGGTGCTACTGGAATTATCGCTAGTCAACTTTTGGCTTATGGCCTTTAACTTAATTCCTTTGCCACCATTGGATGGAAGCAAGATTCTTCTCAGTTTCTTTTCTTTTGAAACCAGAGCAAGAGTAATGGCATTTGATCGGTATGGGTTTTTCATTGTATTCTTGTTGCTCGCGCTGAACTTCTTCAACGGCTACTTTAACTTGGTTTACAGAGCTTTCATTAGCATTGCGAACCTCATTTTGTGAAGAAACTGCATGCTTAAGTCAATAGGCTTTTTGTACTTCAAGCGTTGGTTTGTCTGTCTCTATTGACAAGTTCCGTGTCAATGCTATAATAATAACAGTTGGTTCCGGAGTAGCTCAATCGGCAGAGCAGCGGACTGTTAATCCGTTGGTTGCAGGTTCGAGTCCTGCCTCCGGAGCCATTTTTATTTTGTCATGTAAAAAACAAAGAGCCCCCGTTGATTCGGGGGCTCTTTGTCATAACATTTATTGGACGCGAGTGGTTTATTCTCTTTGGCCAAGTTCATGGTCCAGCATGAGCAAACCTGCTGGTGCATCGTTTATCATTTCAAGCTTTTTCATTACATGCTCAGCCTGAGCTTCCTCTTCCACTTGTTCTTTCACATACCACTGCAAAAACTCCATGGTGCCATAGTCTTTTGCCGACTGTGCTATTTCAAGAAGGCTGTAGATGGACTGGGTGATAAACCTTTCATGGTCATAGGCGTCTTGGAAAACCTTCAAAGGCGACTCCCATGTTTGCTGAGGCTTCTCGATGGCCATAAGCTCCACGTGCCCCCCACGTTCCAGCACGTAGTTAAAAAGTTTCATGGCATGGTTGAGCTCTTCCGCGGATTGTGCTTTCATCCATTTAGCAAACCCAGCCAAATTCTTAGACTCAAAGTCAGCAGCCATGGATAAATACAAGTAAGCTGAGAAGAGTTCCTTATTAATCTGTTCGTTTAAAGCTTTTTCTACTGTTTCTGTAAGCAAGCTAATCTACCTCCCTGCCTATTCTAAGGCTTTCACAATTTCTTCGTAAGGTGGTTCCTTACCTGGGTCTTCGCTCACCCATGCGTAAGTCACTTTTCCGTCTTCCACAATAAACACTGCTCTTTTCGCCGCAGTATAGTTAGGAACACCGGCAAAATCAGTGTGAACTCCGCCGTATTGTTTTGCTACTTCTCCGCCAAAATCCGATAGTAAGGAGAACTCAATGCCGTTGTGCTCTGCAAAGGCTTTGTTAGCAAAAGGTGTATCTACGCTTATTCCTAAGACTGTTGCCTCAAGTTCGTTGAATCTAGCCATCATGTCTCGGAAGGTGCACATTTCCTTAGTGCATACGCCAGTAAATGCTCCAGGGTAAAAAGCCAGAACAACTTTTCCTTTGAGCGAGGACAGTCTAACTCTTTTTAGATTATGATCGGTTAATTCAAAGTCTGGTGCTGAACTTCCCACTGTTAACATATTTTTATCACCTCTAAAAAAGGAATACCCAAAATCCTGCACACTTATTCTTTACTATGCATGCGAGAATATATCCAAAGACAGGAGGTGCTTTATAGGCTATGAAAGAGGGCTTAGATGTGGTTTTGAATTTTCAACGCAATGAGATTACTGAGGCGCAGGTTTACGGTTTTTTAAGTAAATTGGCGAAGGGGAAGAACAAAGAGATTTTAAACAGAATCAGAAATGACGAACTTAAGCACTACCAAATGTGGCGTGAAATCAGCGGTCAAGATGTGAACATAAACTGGCTAAAAGTGTTTTACTACTCCTTGCTGGCACTCATATTTGGTGTCACCTTTACCATAAAACTCATGGAAAAGGGAGAGCAAAGCGCAGAGCTCGCCTACAAGGGCATAGCTTCCCAATATGCTCAAGCAGAAGCCATTTACAAAGACGAAGAGAAACATGAAGAAACCCTGTATAAGCTTATCGAGGAAGAGAAACTGTCCTACTTAGGTTCCATTGTTTTGGGTTTGAACGATGCACTGGTGGAAATTACAGGTACACTGGCAGGGCTGAGTTTCGCTTTACGGGTATCTCAAACTGTTGGCATTGCGGGATTAATTACTGGGGTTGCTGCTTCACTTTCCATGGCAGCATCGGAGTATTTGTCTCAAGTTGCTGATGGAAAGCCTAACCCAATGAAGGCTGCCATTTACACTTTAATTGCCTACTTCGTGGTGGTGTTGGCTCTTGTGCTACCATACTTCTTTATAGGTGACGCTGTTACCGCTTTTGTGTTTACAGTGGGCATCGGACTACTTGTAGTAGTTTACTATGCTGGTTTCGCGTCCGTAATACATGAAAAATCTTTTGGGGGCACTTTTCTGCAGATGCTTTTAGTCGTATTTGGAGTTTCCCTAATATCCTTTGGCATAGGTGAACTGGCACGACGTCTGTTTGGTATCTCTGTTTGAATAGCTGCTGTGGTGTACTACACTACCAACTGTTTAAGTAGTACCAGTTATCTTGCGGCAAAACAGGTTCATGATAGCGATCATTGGTGTGAGCGTTAGTGAGTATCTCAATGGTATCATTCCTAACTACTATCATGGTGTGTCCTTGGTCAGCCATCATAAGGCCACCTGCCCTTATTTCCCAGCTTTTTACTGAGCGGACTATCTTCTTTTGTTGAAGTAAGTAGCGTCTAAGTCCTGAAGAACTTGTCCACGCCCAGCCGTTTGCAGCGTCTTTTAGCCGCTGCCATTTCCCCGGCTCCACTGGCAATCCTGCATAGTTCAAAGCTTGAGAAGCGAAATCTGCGCAATCAGTGCTGCACAAGAAATCGTAGTAAGGCCACTGCTCGTTATTCCACTTTGTGTTATCGTTAGCGATGACGGTTCCTGGGCACACTGTGGTAGCGTTGCTGGTGTATTTATCAGCGTACTCAACCACTTTCCAAGGGTCGTAGTACATGTTCTTTAGAGGTATGGTAGTTCCGTTTAGGACTCTTTGCATGCTCTGTTTACCAAGGTCGTACATGGTTTGAGCAGGTAGTGGTTTGAAGTCTTTAAGTTCTATTCGCTGATATTGTGGTTGTTCCACCAGTACCTTAAGGTTGTTTTCGCTCAAGGTATTTGATGCGGTCAGAGATGCGGTCACGTACAGAAACATATAACTGTCGTATTTCTTGCCTATGTACCGAGCGAGTTCATCATATGTTCTATCCAGGTAAGTAACCACATTTGTCAGTGTCGAGGCTGAAAGATTCTTGTTCTTTTGCTTTATAAGTTCCACTTTTTGGTTCTGCTCCTCTAAGTATGGGTAGCTTTGCAGACCTAAAGCACCTAGAGCACCTTTTATGAAGGGGAGCTCATCCACTGTCTTGTACTTTAGGGTTTTCACTGCTTTCATTAAAACAGTAGCTGTATATGTATTTTTGTTTGTGTTTTCGCTCACGAAGGTCAAAGAAACGCTGTCCACTTGGTAAAAAGTTTCATAGTTGCGTTTATAGGCATCGATGATGTACCGCTCCAACGTTTGCTGGGGTGTTTCGGGTATTGGTAGTTGCCCTTCGTATTTTCCGCCCTCAGCTCTCGCACTACTAGAACTGGTGACATTACCATTCGCAGCGGGGCCGCATCCTGCCAAAAAGAACACAACTAAACACAAAAGAGCGACAACCTTAGTCTTCATAAGCTCAGTTTACCATGTGTCTTTCTGAAAAGAAACACACACACGCAATCAACTGTTTTAATTGAATATACTTAAGCTTTGTAAGGTATATCTCTCTTGGAGGTGAACACTTACATGATCAATTTTACGTTTTATACCCCAACAAGAGTTCTCTTTGGTGTGGGTAGGATAAAAGAAATCGGATCTGAGATTAGAAAGTCAAATGCAAAAAAAGTGCTACTCGTTGCTGGTGGTGGCTCCATAAAGAAAAATGGAGTTTACGACACCATTATAGCATCTCTTCAGGAACAAGGCATTGATTGGGTTGAGCTTTGGGGTGTAGTTCCAAATCCAGTGCTCAGTAAGGTCATGGAAGGAATATCTTTGGCTAAAGAAAGTGGAGTCGATGGAGTCCTGGCTGTTGGTGGTGGTAGTGTTATTGACACTGCAAAAGCTATCGCTTCTGGCATTTACTTGGATGATGTATGGGCATCCTTCTTGGGAAAAGAGAAAATCAAGCAAGCACTTCCCATTTTTGTTGTGTTAACTATTTCTGCTACGGGGTCTGAATGCAACGGTAACTTTGTCATAACGAACGAGGAGACCAAGCAAAAATTAGGTAATCACAGTCCACTGGTTTATCCCAAAGTGAGCATTATTGACCCTTCTGTGCAGCGTACCCTTCCTTGGAACCAAACAGCTAACGGTGCTTGCGATGCTTTGTCTCACATCATGGAAAGCTATTTCAGTGGTGGTGGCAATGAAACCACACTCTACGTAGATGAGGCACTGACCAAAGCCATCATCGATGCCACTGACAAACTCATGCTCAATGAGGATGATTTGGAGGCAAGAGCAAACTTAGCTTGGGCAGCTACGTTGGCCTTAAATGGTGTGAGCGCTGCTCAGCTTAAAGGCGACTGGGCTAGCCACGATATTGAACATGCCATAAGTGCCTTGCATCCTGAGGTGGCACATGGTGCCGGTTTAGCTGTAGTGTTTCCTGCGTGGATAACCCATGTTTGGAAAGAAAATGAGCCCACTTTTAGACGCTGGGCAAGAAACGTTTGGGACACTGACGATGTATTGACGGCTGTAGAAAGACTAAAATCAACCTACAAGAGGTGGGGGCTACCAATCAGTCTTAGGGAATTGAATCTTGAAAAATCTGAAATTCCGGCAATTGCTCAAAATGCTACGCAGCTGGGTAAATTGGGTACTGTGAAAGAGCTTACCCAAGAAGATGTAGAGAAAATCTTGGAGATAGCCTATTAGCGAATTTATTCTAATAATCTGGTAGGTGTAGGTAATAAAAAGTTTAAGTGAAAAGTGGCAACTACTTGAAAGGAAAAAGGGAAAACAAGAGCATCATACGTGGTATTGGAAAGTGCCAGTAAAGGGAGGAAAAACGTTTAGAATATAAACAGACGAATATGAAGGATAGAGAACTTACACCCATGGCCGCTCAGTACTGGGAACTGAAGCGGGAAGTGGGTAATGACATACTTTTAGCCTTCCGCCTGGGTGATTTCTACGAGTTTTTCTACGACGATGCTGTGAAAGCATCAGAAGTATTGCAGATTGTCTTAACATCCAGAGAGTTTGGCAAGGGCAACAAAGTGCCCATGTGCGGTGTGCCTCACCATGCTTTTGAATCCTATGTGAGCAGGTTGGTGAGTGAAGGGTTTAAAGTGGCCGTTTGTGAGCAAATGGAAGATCCCCGAAAAGCCAAGGGTTTGGTGAAACGAGACATCATACGCATTTACACGCCTAGCACCTTTGTGGAAGGGACACAAGAACATGTTTGGTTAGCCATACTACGCGTAAAACATCAAATGTTTGAACTTTTGTTCTTGGACGTCAGTACTGGCGATTTCATGTTGGAGAAGATCCCCGTTACTGAAGGCACCAGTACAGTGGAGGACTACTTTTATACGTTCATGCCCAGAGAACTACTAGTACCCAACACATCAGCTGACCACCCATTAATCAAGAAACTTCTAGAGAAGCTATATAACTTGGTGGTCACGGTAGTGGATGATGCTCCAAGCTTAGAGGAAATAGGCAAGCGCTACCTAATGGAGCTAAAAGCCAGTCCCGAACTGCATTTAAGAAGTGAAGAGCAGGATCATATTCAAATTCCACCTGAAGCGGTTAGAGCTTTAGAGCTGGTTTACAATCCTGTGACTAACTCGAAAAAAGGGTCGCTTCTTGAACTGCTCGATAGTACGTTAACCGCCATGGGGCACCGTGAACTCTACAGGCGCCTCATAGCACCTTGGTCAAACATTGAAAAAATCAATAGCCACCTTGATTTGGTAGAGTTTTTTGTGATGCATCCTTCGGTTTTAGAGGACGTTCGCGTGAAACTTAGAGGAATTGCCGACCTTGAGAGGATTTGCAGTGTTATTCAGGAAGGCAGCAACGTTAAGGTGAAACATCTTCTGGACATCAAAGAGGGCTTGCAGCGGTATGAGCAGCTTTTATCTTCTCAGGTACGGGATTTAGTGAGCAAATCGGTGTCCGATGTTAGCAATGTGCTACAGCTTTTGAATGAGAGCTTGACCGGCGTAGATGCAGAAATAGGTTCTGGCGATGTAATAAAGCCTGATTGGGACGCAGATTTTGGGAAACTACTATCATTTGCTAGGGAAAGTCAAAAGTGGTTAGCAGAGTTTGAAAGCACTGAAAAAGAAAGAACGGGTATAAAGAATCTCAAGGTTGGATACAATGACACTTTTGGCTACTACATTGAGGTGCCAAAATCCAGATCTAAGGATGTGCCTCCCTATTACATGAAGAGGCAAACCTTGGTAAATGCAGAACGCTTTGTAACCAAGGAGCTTTTAGAATTTGAATCTCGAGTACAAGACGCTTACAGCCGTATTGAGGAAAAAGAAAAGGAACTGTTTGCTGAATTAGTAAAGAAACTGGCTGATAGCCTTTCGTCTTTGCGCCGTGCGGCGGAGTGGATAGCTTACGTGGACGTTGCTGCGTCGCTGAGTCTGGCAGCGAGAAAAATGGGTTGGACAAAGCCGCAAATTGTCCCAGAGAGGATACTAAGGATAAAGAATGGCAAACATCCCGTGGTGGAATGGTACAGCGATGTTCCTTTTGTGCCTAACAGTGTGGAGCTTGATGGAAGTGTGCGTACGGCTTTGGTAACCGGCCCTAATATGGCTGGGAAGTCCACGTTCCTGAGGCAAACTGCCATAATCGTTTTGTTGGCGCACATGGGAAGTTTTGTGCCAGCTCAGGAAGCTGTTGTTCCCTTAACAAAGAAAATATTTGCTCGCATGGGTGCTGCTGACGAAATCATATATGGCCGTAGTACTTTCATGGTGGAAATGACGCAAATAGCACGCATTTTGCGTGAAAGCGACGAGTATTCCTTGGTGGTCATGGATGAAGTAGGTAGGGGCACTGCTGTGGCTGACGGATTAGCCATCGCATGGGCTGTCATAAAGGAGCTTTCCATGAGAAAGCATAAGCCTTTCGCGCTTATCTCCACACATTACCCTGAAATAGCTGAGCTCTCTGCTGACCTGCCAGTGCTCTTTTTGGCAGCACAAGTGGCTGAGACTGAAGAGGGACTCACATTCCTTTACAGAATCGAACAAGGCGTCTCAGATAAAGCCTACGGTCTGGAGGTGGCAGCTTTAGCTGGCGTACCTCCTCATGTCCTAAGCGAGGCAAGCAGGGTGTTTCAAAAACTAAGCAGTCAGGATCTATTTCAAAGACCTGAGGCGAAACAGATGAGGTTGTTTTAATGATTAGAGAACTGCCATTGGAAGTCAGATCAAAGATTGCAGCTGGAGAAGTCATAGAACGTCCAGTATCTGTGGTCAAGGAATTGGTAGAAAACGCGCTGGATGCAGGTGCCACTGACATAAAGGTCTCAGTGATTAACGGTGGCTTGGATGAAATCATGGTCAGCGATAACGGCTGTGGCATGCCTTTTGAAGAGTTGCCCTTGGCTGTAAAGCGTTTTACCACAAGTAAGATTGGCTCAGTTGAGGATTTAGATAGCATTGCTACACTTGGGTTCCGGGGTGAAGCTTTGGCAAGTATTGCTGATGTGGCTGATTTGACCATTTTCAGCTGTGACGGGGAAACCTCAGGTCAGCTACGCATAAGAGGCGGCGAACTCTTACTATGCAAGCCTGTGGCATCTCCTAAAGGTACTCGTGTCATCGTTCGTGATCTGTTTTTTAATCTGCCAGCTCGTAAGAAATTTCTTCGGTCTGCTTCCACAGAGTTTTCCCACATCCAAAAGTTCCTGCAGTCCATGGTACTCATTTACCCAAATGTTCAGTGGACTTTCACCAGCGAAAAAGGCGTCATTTGGCATGTCCCACCGCAGTTATCTGCGGAGGAGCGGTTCTACAGCTTATTTGGTCAAAAAGCCCAATTTCGTGCTTTCACAGCTTCGCAGGGCGAATTGGACATTTATTTAAACCCCAACATAGTTGGAGAACTGATTTTGTCTGTGAATGGCCGACTCATTAAAGGTTCTGCCTACTTCCAAGTGCTTCGCATACTCAAAGACATGTGGGGAGGAGCTAATCTGCCCGTAATGGTTCTTCGTCTTAATGTTGAACCAGATCAGGTGGATGTGAACGTGCATCCTCAAAAACTGGATATTAGGTTTAAATCTCAAGTATGGCTTAGGCAGGCACTTCAAGAGCTTATCACTCAAGTTAGGGGTGAAGCTGGAGGGCTTGGCATTGATTTTAAGACTAATGGTGAAATGCCGCATTATCAATCAGAGGCGTGGACTACCACGCCAAATGACGCGCCTACCGTAGTTAGTGAAACAATGCGTGAGAACTACATGCTGTTCCAAAAAGAAGCGTTGCAAAACCAGAAGGACGTGGGCTCTGTAGTTTCAAAAGGTTTTGAAATCAAGGATTATCTGTATGATACATACATTCTTATTAAAAGAGATGGTGTTTACGAACTTTGGGATCAGCATGCAGTAAACGAAAAGATAAATTACTGGAGGTTATCCAGCCTTTATGGAGTGCAGTTTTTGCTGGAACCTTTGTTTTGTAGCGTGGATGAGGAAACAGCGCAGGCTTTAACAGAGATGGGCTTTGAACTTCAGCAGGTTAGGGGAGGTTATCTTATTAAAGCTGTGCCTTCTCTGCTCCTTTTGAGCCGTTCTTTAGACGTAATAATTGACGATTTGGAAAGCATAAAGGGCAACATTGAGAAGACAAGAGCTGATCTGGCATGCAAATCAGCTGTGAAAGCCGGGCAGAAGCTTTCACCCATGGAAATAGAAGCACTGGTTGTTGAGGGTTTGAAAGTACTGGACGTGAGCTATGATCCACATGGCAGACCTGCGGTGGTCAAACTGGATGAAGCACTCATAGAGAGGTTGTTTAACAGATGAGAGCGGTTATTGCTTATTTGCTACATAACCACATAGACAGCGCCCTTCTGGATTACGACATTCAGGAGATCAAAGAACTTGCAAAAGTTATCGGATTTGAGGTTGAGTCAGTAGTCATTCAAAAGAGGGAGCCTGATGTTAAGTACTTTATGGGGGAGGGCAAGGTAAAGGAGCTCTCTGCCATGGTTAAGGATTTGGGTGTGGATGCGGTCATATTCAATGAAGAACTCTCCCCAAGGCAAGTAAGGGCATTGGAGGCAATGCTTGAACCTGCTCAGGTGTGGGACAGAACACAGGTCATTTTGGAAATCTTCCGAAGGCGTGCTGTGACAAAAGAAAGTAAACTTCAGGTGGAATTGGCTGGGTTGAATTACTTGTATCCAAGGATTTACGGATTAGGTGGAGTCATGTCTCGTTTGGGTGGAGGAATTGGTACCAGAGGACCTGGTGAAACCAAGCTGGAGATCCTAAAACGTGTAATCAGAGGACGCATAAGGAAACTGGAAAAAGAGCTCAAGGAAGCTGAGGCTCATAGAGTCACTACGAGCAAACAAAGAGTTCGTAATACCATGCAAGTATCGATTGTGGGTTACACCAATGCTGGTAAGTCCACCTTGCTTAACGCCTTTTCGAAAACGTCAAAGCCTAGTTACGCTGATGATAAAGTTTTTGCCACGCTGGACACTCGACACCGACGGTTTCTTAACCTGGAAGGCAAACCAGTAATCTTGGTTGACACTGTTGGTTTTGTCAATTTCATGCCTGAAAAAGTATTAGACGCTTTTAAGTCCACCTTAGAAGTGATTCGCTACAGCGACCTCATACTCCATGTTATTGACCTTAGCAGCCCCATCATGGATGAGCAGGAAAGAACAGTCATGCGCATTCTCGAAGAACTAGGTGCAGGCGACAGACCCGTGATTAAGGTGTATAACAAGCTAGACCTGTACAAGGGCCCCGTATTACAAGACGGTATTTCCGTTTCTGCCCTAAAGGGAACTAATCTGGATGAGCTAAAGAATGCTGTGGTTTCAGCTTTACTAACTGTGGATAACGACGCTGTCACTTAGTGACAATCGCTCGCTCATTCTAGGTAAAGTCCTGCAAGACAGCATTAACTGCCAAGGCGTACCTAAGCCTCATCCTTACAATTTCACAACTTAGGGGGTTCTGGCCCCATATGTTCCCCGTGGTGAAAAAGCTATCTGCATGGCAACCGCCACCGCACAAAGCTCTTGCCCAGCATTCTTGACAATGTTTTTTGTTGAGTGCGTGGGCTTTCACAAAATCAGGATGTGGCTTTACCGCAGCTTGTCCAACGTTACCCATTTTGTATGACAGGACGTTGTCAAATTGGTGACAGGGGAAGATATCTCCCTTTGGGTTTACCGCGAGGTATTCCACACCAGCCCCACAACCAGTGAAACGCCTTAAAACTGAGGGTGGATTCATTGGGTTGAGCTCAAAGTGGTAAAAGTAGAATCTCTTATCATTTCCTTCCTTAGCGCGCATCAAATAGAAATTTGCTAACTTTTCGTACTCCTGCCCAATTATGGGTAAATCTGTCCATTTTATGCTCCATGGTAGCCCTTCGCCTGTTACTGGCTCCATAGAAATGGTCTTGAAACCCTGATCCACCAAAAACTTGACAGACTCTGAGAAATTCAGTGTGTCATGGGTGAAAGTGCCTCGTACGTAGTAGTTTTTCCCTTGGCGCCTCCGCTCTACCTCTTTGAAAGCTTCCATGACCTTGTGGAAGGTGCCATTTCCTGCTCTGTCAACGCGAAACTTGTCATGAACCACCCTTGGACCATCCAGTGACAATGTCAGATTTACATTGTACCGATCAAGTACATCCAGCTTATCCGGGGTTAGTAGCAGTCCATTAGTGGTCAAAGAAAACCTTACTTTCTTGTTCTTTGCCATGGCTCTTTCTGTGGCATAAGCTAGGGTTTGCTCAACGGTGTCCCAAGCAATAAGCGGCTCACCACCGAAAAAATCAATATCTGCCCAGGAAGAAGAGCTTTCCATGAGTAAGTCCACAGCATCCTTTGCAACGGCAAAGTCCATGACAGCTTGCTGACCACCGTAGTTGCCCTGCTGAGCAAAACAGTATTTGCAAGCCATGTTGCAAGTATGAGTGACGTTCAGACACAACGCACTAAGCTGCCTTGGTCTCTGTTCAAGTTGGTTTCTGAGCCATTCCAAGGTGGGCTGCTCAGGTAACACAGCTGTGAGCTCATCAGGGCACTCGCCTTGCTGAACTTCTTCAAAAACTTCCTGGTCAACTTCAAAAAAAGAGCCCGTTTCTTCGTGGACGACGAAGAAACGGCCTAAAAGAGAAAATGGGTAAAGACTCACTGCTCAGGTTCGAAGGTGACGTTGCTCACAGTTGCTGATGTTTTGCAGGCTGTTTGGCAAGCGCCTTTAAAATCTTCTTCTTTCTGCAGTTCGTTCTTTATAATCACTCTTACCATAGTTTGTTTTGCACCTCCTCAGTTTCCTTAACTTAAGAAAACACGCTTTCATTTTAACATTATAGCCAAGAAAAATATTTTCCCAGGAAGCGCTCAGCTTTTTTCTTATAAAGGTCCTTGTTGAACTCAGTTGATGTCAGCAAAGCCTTTTGTACAAAACGTTTTTCTTCACGCTGATCTTTCTGTGCATTGACTATGGCTTGAGCGGCTCTTTGCCCGCTCGTTCCGTCACGTACAGCAAACCATTCTTGAGCTACTTCCTGACGCTTTTCCAAGTAAGGATCTTCCTCCAGCGCCTGTACTATGTAATCACGTAGTAAAGCTTGGTCGCTGGTGTGCAGTGCGTAGTTACGCACTACGTGCTCCAAGCTGCTAGGCGTGGTACTTGGGAACGTTTCAGCTCCCGGTATATCAGCTAAAACCAAGGGTTTCTCGGCCAAAATAGCATCGAAAATGGCGCCAGAGTAATCAGAGACTACCACATCGGCCGAAGCTAGTAGGGGCAAGATGTCCACGTCGCCTCCCAGTATTTCCACTCTTGAAAAGACTTTCTTTAGTTCTGAGGCGTTTGTCCCATGGTGGGTCTTGAGTATCACATTGAAGTTTTCTGCCATCTTGCTTAAAACAGGCAGCACCCAAGACAATGTGGATAAATCATCATAAGTGGGTAAATACAATATGGTTTTCTTGTTTGGCTCTACTGGGTATGGTTCAACGTTGCCATTGAACCAATCGTCAAATTTCGGATTGCCAATTTTCACCGTTGGTCCATAAAAAGACAGAATCTTTGCATCGTAGCTACCATAAACTAGAAATTCGTCGAACAACATATTCCACCAACCGTAGTTCCAAGTGGCTTTACTCAAACCATAAACCATGCGCACAAATATTTTTTCTTGATTTTCCTTGTAAACCAGAGGCATCAGAAAAGGGCAAACCAATACGTCAAAATCTTTTATCACTTGCGGGTTTTCCACTGCGTCAAACACATGCCTGTCTCTAAAGAATTCTCGTGCAGATCTGTATTGACGAGGATTGGATTCTACCAAAACGTAGTTACTATTGCTCAAGAGTTTCTTAACAGGCTCAAATAAATAGTAGTGGAATGGCGTAGTACACAGGAACCCTATCTGCATATCAGAGTAAACCGAAATGCCTTTGCCAGCCGTTTCCAGCGGTTCGGGTTTAATCCTGCTCTCCATAGCCATTCCAGATGGAGTTTCCTCATCCATTTGGGTGCTCTCTTTTTTATTCCTGCCCATACGTCAAAACTACCGCCAATTCCCAATGCCAATTTTACTCCAAGTTTTTCTTTATTCCTATATATAAACAGATCTTGCTTCGGGGCGCCCGTGGCCACCAGCAGTACATCTGCACCGCTTTCTTGTATCTTTTCTAAGGCTTCGGCTTCACTTGAATAGCCGTGTTCAATGCCAGCCAACTTGAACTTGTAGCGTTTTTTAAGGTTTTCCACAGCTTTGTGAGCCACACCTGGCTGAGCTCCATAGAAAAAGAAAGACAGGTTTTCGCCTTTAGACAGGAGGTATTCCGCAAGCTCAATACCAGGTTGCCTTTGTAGGTAATAGCCTTTTCTTTTTGCTGCCATCACAATTCCCGTTCCGTCGGGAATAACGAAAGCGGCATCAAAAAGTGCTTTATGTAGTTCTTCATTATGCCAGCTGTCATATGCGATTTCAGGGTTTAATGTGATTACTTGTTTAACTACGTATACTGAAGCATCATCTTGTATACTGTCGTATATCTCCGAAAAGTCCACTTTGTCCACGCGAATACCGCAGAAAAAAAAGCTCTTCATTGTATATAATTTTAACATCGGAATAAACTTCATCATTGAGTCCGTAGTAACTACATAGGAGGTGTTCACATGAAGAAGAAAGTCATTATCATGGGGGCTGCTGGACGCGATTTTCACAACTTTAACGTGTTTTTCAGGGACAACGAAGAATATGAAGTAGTCGCTTTCACAGCTACTCAGATTCCCAACATTGAAGGCAGGAAGTACCCTGCAGAATTGGCAGGCTCTCTTTATCCAAATGGTATCGACATTTATCCAGAGTCTCAGTTGGATGAGCTTATTAAGAAATTCAATGTGGACTTGGTAGTGTTTAGCTACTCTGACGTTGCACACGAATACGTTATGCACAAGGCTTCCCAAGCCATGGTTGCAGGAGCTTCTTTCATGCTTCTCGGGCCTAAGCAGACCATGGTTGAATCCAGCAAGCCCGTAATTGCCGTATGCGCTGGCAGAACCGGGTCTGGAAAGAGCCAGACTACCCGCCGCGTTGTTGAAATACTTCGTGATCTGGGTAAAAAGGTCGTTGTGGTAAGGCATCCCATGCCCTACGGTGACTTGGTGGCTCAGAAGGTGCAGCGTTTTGCCACCTATGATGATCTTGATTATCATAAGTGCACCATTGAAGAGCGCGAAGAGTACGAGCCACATATTGACCGCGGCGCAATAGTTTATGCGGGAGTGGACTATGAAGCCATACTCAGACAAGCTGAGCAAGAGGCGGACGTTGTTATATGGGATGGAGGCAACAACGACTTTCCATTCTATAAGCCGGATCTCATGATTACCGTTGTTGATCCACACAGACCTGGACACGAAATCGCTTATCACCCAGGTGAAGTGAATGTGCGCATGGCTGATGTGGTGGTCATAAACAAGGAAGACACGGCAAACTTTGAAGATATTGAAGAAGTCAGGGAAAATGTAAGGCACGTCAATCCACAAGCCATCTTTATCGATGCAGCTTCCCCACTTTTTGTTGAGGACATCTCCCAAATTGCAAATAAGCGTGTCGTAGTAGTAGAAGATGGACCCACGCTGACCCACGGTGGCATGTCCTATGGAGCCGGATACATTGCTGCCATAAAGTATGGTGCAGCTGAGATTGTTTCACCAAAACCATATGCTGTGGGGACCATTGCTGAAACCTATGCAAAGTACGGACAAGTGGAAGAGGTTCTACCTGCCATGGGTTACAGTGAACGACAAATCAAAGATCTTGAGGAGACTTTGAACAGAGTTCCTGCTGATGTCATCGTTTCTGGCACTCCCATAAACATAAGCAGATTGGTTAAGGTAAACAAACCCATCGTACGTGTCATGTACGAGCTTGAAGAAATTGGGAAGCCCACACTCAAAGACGTCATCACGGAGAAAATGAGGTGGTAACGTGTCTGTAAAACTTAAGGGAAGGGATTTACTCTCCATTGCTGATCTCACTGAGGAAGAGTTTTGGGAGCTTTTGGAATTCGCTAAATTGCTGAAGTTGGAGACCTTAGCAGGGAAGAGGCACGAGTACTTGAAGGGGAAAACACTTGCCATGATATTCCAGAAACCTTCCACAAGAACGCGTGTGGCTTTTGAAGTGGGTATGTACCAGCTTGGTGGCTACGCGCTTTATCTGTCTTCCAACGATATGCAGCTCAGACGTGGTGAAACCATTGCTGACACGGCTCGAGTTTTGAGCAGGTTTGTAGACGGCATCATGGCAAGAGTCTTTGATCATCGAGATGTAGTGGATTTGGCAAAGTACGGAAGTGTACCAGTCATCAATGGTTTGTCGGATGAGGAGCACCCCAGCCAAGTTTTGGCAGACTTCTTAACCATCTGGGAAAAATTCGGCACTTTGAAGGGGCTTAAGTTGGCATACGTGGGTGATGGCAATAATGTCGCCCATTCGTTACTGCTGGCTGCAGGTTTAGTGGGCATGGACATTGCGGTTGCCACACCACAGGGTTATGAACCAAAGTCCTTCTATGTGGAAAAAGCAAAGGAATTAGCTGCGAGGCATGGTAGCTCTGTACAAGTGCTAAGAGATCCTGTAGAGGCGGTTACCGGAGCCAACGCTGTTTACACTGATGTTTGGGCTTCCATGGGCCAAGAAGCAGAGCACGAGGAGCGACTTAAGATTTTTAAACCGTATCAAGTTAACCCAGAACTGATGAGTCATGCTGACAAAAATGCCATCTTCCTTCATTGCTTGCCTGCCCATCGCGGTGAAGAAGTAGTGGATGAAGTAGCCGACAGCCCTCAGTCTGCCATTTTCGATGAAGCAGAAAACAGATTGCATGCACATAAAGCCATTTTGGCCTTGTTAATGGGAGATTAGTGCTCATGAAAGTAGTTCTTGCCTTGGGCGGAAACGCTCTCCAACTTCCAGACGGGCCCGATGGCATAGAGGGGCAGCAGTATGCCGCTGAGCGTACTGCTGCTCAGCTTTTGCGACTAGTCACTGATAAGAGTATCAGTTTAGCCATAACCCATGGTAACGGGCCACAAGTGGGTACAGAACTTCTGCGTCATGACAGGGCAAAGGACGTGGTCACTCCTTTCCCCTTAGATGTGTTGGATGCAACCACAGAGGGTTATATTGGGTACGTGCTTCAAAATGCCTTTCATAACGCTGTAGCATTGGCAAAAGAAAAACGAAGCTTTGTTTCTTTGGTGACGCAAGTAGTAGTAGATGAGGATGATCCAGCCTTCAATAACCCAAGCAAGTTTGTAGGGCCCACATACGACTACGAGACTGCCATGCAAATTCAAGCTGAAAAAGGCTGGGTTTTCAAAGAAGACAAAGGCAGAGGGTACAGGCGTGTGGTGCCATCTCCCATGCCGCGTAGAATTGTTGAACTTTCCTCCATTAGGGCATTAATGGAGGAAGGTATTGTGCCTATTACCGTGGGTGGCGGTGGTATTCCTGTTGTGGAGCATGACGGAGCTTTGCGCGGAGTGGAAGCTGTCATTGATAAGGATTTAGCGTCTTCCTTATTGGCAGTAGAGCTAAAAGCAGAGCTTTTTGTCATATTGACTCAGGTAGACAAGGTCTACATCAACTACAAAAGTGATCACCAGCAGCCTTTAGAAAGGGCGAAGCTGGATTACTTAAAAGAGCTCTATGACCAGGGGCACTTCCCTGCTGGGTCTATGGGTCCCAAGATTTTGGCTGCCATCAAGTACTTGGAAAACGTTGATGGCCAGGTTGCAATTGGGTCTTTGGAAGAAGCGGAGGCAGTAGTAAGGGGTGTAGCTGGTACAATAATTTATCGATGATAAGTAATTTCTTGCCAAGTGTGGGAACAATTCTTGGTGCCGTCATCGATGTGGCGTTGGTGACGGCATTGTTGTATTGGCTGTTGTCCAGTATTTACGGGACACGGGGCTATCATTTGGCACGAGGGTTGCTAATCATATTAGCTAGTTTAGCTGTACTCAGTTGGCTGGGTAAATTGTTTTCTTCATTGCAGCTTACAACATGGCTTTTCAACAACGTCGCCACCATGATGATCTTTGCCATACCTGTCATTTTTCAGCCAGAACTTCGGCGAGCCTTGGAGGAGTTCAGTTTGGATCCTTTTAAGAACCTTTTTAAAGCGGTTCCTGAGTACGATATCAAGCGTGTCATTAATGAAGTAGTCAGAGCTGTGGAACTTTTGTCGGCTAACCGTACCGGTGCTTTAATTGTGTTTGAAGGTAAAGTGGGTCTAAAGGATCTCATACAACAATCAGGAACTATGTTAAACGCTCAGGTTTCTGCAGACTTACTCTTGTCCATATTTAATACCAGGAGTCCTCTCCATGATGGCGCCGTAATCATTAAGGAAGACCGCATTGTGGCCGCACGGGTCATACTTCCGTTGGCTGATAGGCGAGATGACCGCATTGGAACACGGCACAGAGCGGCCATTGGCATCAGTGAAGAAACCGATGCAGTGGCATTAGTGGTTTCTGAAGAAACTGGTATCATCAGCTTTGCCTATAAAGGTCACCTAACCAGGTATGTGGAGCTAAAAGACCTGCCTTTTATATTAGAATCTTTTATATCTCCTGGTGGGAACCATGAAAAATAATAGCAAGAAAAAATTCGAGTTTTCTGATAAGACTAAACTGCTGCTACTGTCTTTTCTTATCGCTTTGGGCCTGTGGTCTTCAGTGGCTGCAGGGAGCCTGCCTGTACGTGTAAGCGAACAAGTAGAAGTTCTGCAGGTCAATGGTCAGGCAAACTGGTACTACGAGGTCACGCCAGCGGTTGTGGAAGTTACTTACGAAGTGCCACTCATAGGTGACAAAGAACCACCAGTGGTATTTGTGCGTCTGGATCAAGCAAAGTGGGGCGATCAAGAGTTAACTCTGCAGACCTTTGCTCCCACATCTGGTAGGCTGATTTCCATAAATCCGAGCAAAGTAAAGGTTCACGTAGAGCCCATTGTTAGCAAGCTCATGCCAGTGAACTTACTCAATATGAAAGTGGAGCCAGGACAAGTCATTGTCACAGGACCTGAAACCGCTGTGGCAAAGGTCGCTGACATAAAGACAGAGAGCCCTGTTTCAGGTGCAGAAGTGATGCAGTTAAAGGCTATTGCTGTGGACAAATCAGGTAATTTAGTGGAGAACGTTAAGATTAGTCCTGACTTACTCACTGTTACGATTCAGCAAGCAAAGGACATTGTAACCATGCAGGTTGCTGTACTTCCGCAGTTTGACGTGCCGCCTAACGTCTTTCTTAAGAGTTATTCTGTGAGACCTCGGGTAGTCACTGTGCAGGGTACGGCCAGTGCTCTTGAGTCTGTAGCTTTTATTCAGACTTCACGCGTGACGGTAGGGGCTGGGAGTAGCTCAGCTAAGGCTTCTCTTCAGTTACCTGAAGGTGTTGAATTGCTGGAAACTGAGGACCAGTGGGTAACCGTGTCTTACTCTGCTGAGCGCATGGTGGCAAGCGAATTCATATTGGAAGGCAGTGTCTACAGATTCCTATGTCCGGAGTCTGTGCAGTTGACGGCTTCTGACATTGTTGTAACTGCCACTGGTGTGGACTACCCTTCGACATGCGTATTCTTAGGAAAAGGAGGCAACTACTAATGCCTAATTTGTTTGGAACGGACGGGATTCGCGGTCGCTCCAATAAGGAGATGACCCCCGAGCTGGCTTACAAGTTGGGGAAAGCCATTGCGATTTTACTAAGGGAAGGATCGATAAAGAGAAGCAGGCCACTGGTTGGAGTGGCACAAGATACGAGAACATCTAGCAACATGCTTTTTACTGCTTTAAGCTCCGGGTTAATGTCATATGGGGCAGATGTGCTTTATTTTGGTGTACTGCCCACACCTGGTTTGTCCATGTTAACGCGCCGATTCGGAGCTGACGCCTCCGTCATGGTCTCAGCGTCTCATAATCCCATGGAAGACAATGGGCTTAAGGTACTAAACAGTGTGGGGTTGAAAATGCAGGAGGCGGAAGAGGAATTACTGGAACAGCTCATGGAAAGCGACCACAAGCCCGTATCCTGGGACCACATTGGCCAACTTCATTATGTCTCAAATAGCACCCAGCTTTATGGTGACGAAATTCTGGAAAAAACGCATCTGATGTTGGATCAAGTACCTTTGGTAGTGGACGTGGCTCATGGTGCTACGTATGCAGCTGCCCCCTATGTTTTACAAAAAGCTGGAGCACGGGTTCATACGCTCTTTGCAACGCCTGATGGCTACTGGATTAACCACGGCTGTGGTGCTACAAATTTGGAGCCCCTTAAGGAAGTTGTAAAAACCATGGGTGTGCCTCTCGGTTTTGCTTTTGACGGCGACGGTGATAGGGTCATGGCTGTAACCAGCAGTGGCCGAGTCCTTGATGGTGATGATCTCATGGCGATCATTGTTAAATACCTTTCCCAAAGACGGCTTTGGGATCCAAAGCTAGTTGTTGGTACGCTCATGACAAACAGCGGTTTTGAGGAATTCCTCAAGAAGATGGGCGGAGAGCTTGTCAGAACCAATGTGGGAGACAAATACGTTTCCGACTCCATGCGTGAGAATGGTGCTATGTTGGGTGGTGAACCTTCTGGTCATGTCATTTACACCCCTGTTAATCTAACTGGAGACGGAATTGGCATAATGGCAACGGTTTTGAGTATTTTGAATCAAACGGGCCAGTCACCTGAGGAACTGCTAAAAGACGTGAACAAGAAAACACAAAAAACTGTTAACGTGCCCTTGGGGAAGCGGCTCAACGGTTCCAGCTTCGACATTGCACAGCTGCCTGAACTACGGCAGTTGGTTGAAGACTACAGTGGACAAGGCATGAGGATTGTGCTTCGGCCTTCAGGCACTGAGCCACTTCTAAGAATCACCATTGAAGGTGAAGAGGAGCAAGTATCACAAGCTCTGGAAGCCATTGTGCCACTTGTGGAACGTATTTTCAAGGGTGATTAGAGTATGTGCGGCATAGTGGGTTACGTGGGGCAAAAGAACGCCTATGACGTAGTCATCGAATCACTGAAGAAGCTGGAATACCGAGGTTATGACAGCAGTGGTGTGGCGCTAAAAACTGATGAAGGCATTTTCATTGCAAAGAAAAAAGGACGCATATCGGAGTTAGAGAAGGATTTTCCTTCTGTTCCCAGTTCTAACATGGGCATAGCGCACACTCGATGGGCAACCCATGGTGCACCAAAAGACGAGAATGCTCACCCACATACTGATTGTACTGGGACCATTGCCGTGGTGCACAATGGCATTATCGAGAACTACAGAGAACTCAAAGCATACTTAGCTGAAAGGGGACACAAGTTTACTTCTGAAACTGACACGGAAGTAGTGGCACACCTGCTGGAGGAGTTCTACCAGGGTGATCTGTTTACTACGTTGCTAAAGATTTTACCGCTACTAAAAGGTGCTTTTGCTCTGGCCATCATCAGTCAAAAAGAAGACAGAATTTTAGCTGTTAGGCAGGATTCTCCACTGGTGCTGGGTTTGGGTCGTGGGGAGAACTTTTTAGCTTCTGACATACCGGCTTTGCTATCACACACACGTGAGTTTGTAATAATGGAAAATGGACAAATTGCAGACATTCGTGCGGAGCATGTGGAGCTTTACGACTTTGAAGGCAATGCCATTCCAATCAAGATAACCAAGGTGGACTGGGATGAGAAGCAAGCAGAAAAAGGTGGCTATGACCACTTCATGATAAAAGAAATCATGGAACAAGATGAAGCCATAAGGAGCACCCTGTTGGGGCGTGTGGATCGCGGGAGAGTCAGGCTCGATGAACTAGAAGCGCTTCAAGAAGAACTCAAGAACGCGGAGCGCATCTACATCACAGCTTGTGGGACTGCCTATCACGCAGGCATGGTAGGTGCCTATTTGCTTAGGTACGTGGCTGGTTTGGATGTGGAGATTGAAGTGGCAAGCGAATTCAGGTACGCAAAACACCATTGGCGTGAAAACTCCGTGGGGTTAGTTATCAGTCAGTCAGGTGAGACAGCTGATACTCTTCAGGCTTTGAGAATGATGAAAGCAGATGGCATTCCTGTCATAGCCGTGGTAAATGTGGTTGGTAGCTCCGTTTACAGGGAAGCAGATGCATCGCTCTTAACACAAGCTGGGCCAGAAATTGCTGTGGCTTCCACAAAGGCTTACAGCACGCAGCTGGTAGTTCTTTATTTGTTTGCCCTGTACATGGCGAAGCTCAAAGGGCTACTGACACAGGAGGAAGAACAAAATATTTTAGAAGACCTTTGGAGTATACCAGAAAAGGTTAAGCAAGTACTCAGCAACGCTGAAAGCGTAAGAAGAATTGCACAGGACACCTATAAAGCTAACGACATATTCTTCATTGGAAGACAGCTGGACTACATGCTTGCCCTGGAGGGGTCATTGAAGCTGAAAGAAATCTCTTACATACACAGCGAAGCATTTCCTGCAGGTGAGTTAAAACATGGGCCGTTGGCATTGGTTACAGCTGACACCCCAACATTGGCAATTTTGATGCAGGAAGATGTACTTGAAAAGACGCTTAGTAATGTGTCCGAAGTAAAAGCTCGGCAAGGGGATGTTTTCGTGCTCGGTTTCGAGCGGGACAGGAAGAGGCTCGAAGACATTGGTCGATGGTCGTTTTTCGTTCCTGATACATTGCCCTTGCTTGCACCACTTGTTGGCATTCCTGTGCTTCAGTTGTTTGCTTACTACAATGCCGTCCTAAGGGGCACTGATGTGGATAAACCAAGAAACTTAGCAAAGTCTGTAACAGTTGAGTAGGAGTGTGATTGTTCTTTCTTGTGCGAGGATGGTTCATACGTATTATGCAGGAGAATAATAGAAGAATTAAAAATGCGAAAACAAAGAACGCACATAACAGACAACATAATGTGTTTTTTTGTACGCGCGTGTGTGGGCCTTTCCACATATACATATATGTGTATGATATGTGTGCGAAGATCAATTTTTTTGTGCAAATGGTCAACAATATACAATAGGAGGCGAGCAAAATGGGACTTTATTACGTTACCACACCTATTTACTATGTGAATGCTGAACCTCATGCAGGGAGTGCCTATACCACAGTCTATGCCGATGCCTTGGCTCGGTATCACAGGCTCATAGGTGATCGTACGTTTTTTCTTACGGGCACCGATGAGCACGGTCAAAACATTCTCAAGGTTGCCAATGAAAAAGGTATAAACCCACAAGAATTCGTGGATCAAATGGCACAGAAATTCAAAGATGCTTGGAGATTCATGCGCATCTCCAACGACGATTTTATACGTACCACGGAGCCACGTCATGAAAAAGTAGTCCAACGAGTCATTGAAATCATGTATGAAAAAGGAGACATTTACTTAGGCACTTACCAGGGTTGGTACTGTCCCAAATGTGAGACGTATTACGGCGAGAATGAATTAGAAAATGGAAATTGTCCCATCCACAAAACACCTGTGGAATTCGTATCTGAAGAGTCGTACTTCTTTAAGTGGAGCAAGTACCAAGACCCGTTGCTGGAACTTTATAGAACTAGCCCAGATTTTGTGGTTCCTGCCACCAGATTGAATGAGATCAAATCCTTTGTGGAAAGGGGACTAAAGGACATATCCGTTAGCAGAACCAGTGTGCCCTGGGGTATTCCTGTGCCTTTTGACACGAAGCACACGGTGTATGTTTGGTACGATGCTCTTATCAACTACATTTCTGCTCTGGGATACACTGACTCAGGCGAGAAGATGGAATTTTGGCCCGGTGTACATCTCATTGGAAAAGACATTCTCAGGCATCATGCAGCATTGTGGCCTGCCATGCTCATGAGCTTGGAACTGCCAGTTCCAAAGCGCGTAGTTGCCCATGGTTGGTGGTTGGTTTCTGGGCAAAAGATGTCAAAAAGCGTTGGTAACATATTCAGTCCACAGGACTTAGTTTCCCACATAGAAAACTCTGTGGGCTTGGCTGAGGACATTGCGGTAGATGCTCTCCGCTACTTCATGTTAGCTGCAGGACCTCAAAGAGATGATGCTGACCTTTCTCTGGAAGCTCTTTGGGGGACCTACAATGCAGATTTGGCAAACGACTACGGTAATCTACTTCACCGTGTACTGGGCTTCATGAAGAAAAAAGGCATTGATGCGGCGCCAAGGGTTACGGGGCAGCGTTACAGTCGAGTAGCAGCCGTGGTACAGGAGCAGCTTCAAAAGTACCATGCTGCTTACGAAAAGGAAGACGTCCAAGGTGCGTTAAGCAGTGCCCTGGACCTTATTAAGTTCCTCAACGATTTTCAGGACAAAGAAAAACCATGGACCCTTAGTGGAGATGATTTAGCGGAGTTTCTGTACAGTGAACTAGAGGCTTATCGTGTTGCTACCACCATGCTCAGTCCAGCTATGCCTTCCGCTGCCCAGCGAGTGGCAGCTACCTTGCAAACGCAACTTTCTCTAACCTTTGGTAAAGTCAGCGGTTTTAAGCCAGACCTAACGCAGCCACCGCTGTTTCCCAGATTCAAGGAGGATAAAGATAAGCAAGGCGGTAAGGCCGGCGCAAACAATGAACAAACCAAAGAAAGTGCGTCCCCTGAAGTGGATGAAGGAAAACCAGTGGTGGACTATGACACATTTAGTAAGCTGGACCTGCGCATCGGCTTGGTGGAAGCTGCAGAACGCGTACCAAAGAGTGACAAGCTCATAAAACTCTCTGTGGATTTAGGTCCTTTGGGGAAACGCACCATTGTGGCTGGAATTGGCCTCAAGTACGAGCCTGAGGATTTGGTAGGAAGGCGTGTTGTGGTTGTAACAAACCTTCAGCCGAGAAAGCTCATGGGCGTTTTATCTGAAGGCATGCTTTTAGCAGCCACGGGAGAAGATGGTTTGCCCAATCTGTTGGCTGTTGATGGAGAGCCCGCCCCGGGTACCAGGATAAAATGAGTAACGATTTTTCAGATCAAACCAAACGTTGCTTTTTCATTGACTCTCATGCACACTTGCAGGACCCTGCGTACGACGAAGATAGGCAAGAAATACTGGAAAAGGTAAGGCAAAAACTGCTCAGCTTCACATGGGTTGGGTATGACATGGAGTCGTCGCAGAAAGCCTTGCAGTTAAGACAACCTAACGAGCCTGTTGCGGTGGGTGTTCACCCCCATAACGCTGTAGGCCCTTTCGAAGGTGTGCTTAAAGAGTTTGAAGGCATTTATCAGGAAGCTGATGCCGTTGGCGAGATTGGCTTGGATACTGTCAGGTCTCAAACCACTTCCGAGGACCAGCTCATGTGGTTTCGTCGTCAGGTGGAAATAGCTCTTTACTTTGGGAAGCCCATAGTTATTCATGAAAGAGAAGCATTTCCTTATGTTATGGAGGTTTTGAACAAATACGGTTCCATACCTGTGCCCGTAGTGCTCCATTGTTTCTCGCATGGACCCAATGAAGCTTTAGAGGCTCTAAAAAAAGACTTCTTTATTTCCTTCGCAGGCAATATAACTTACCCTAAAGCAGACTCACTTCGCTCGGCTCTAAAGATGGTGCCTTTGGATCACCTCCTTTTAGAAACTGACAGTCCTTATCTGCCGCCGCAAATAATCAGGGGTAGACGCAATGATCCCACCTACGTGGAACAGGTTTACGAAAAGGCGGCTGAGGTGAAAGATGTGCCCATGGACCAGCTTTGCCAAGTTTTATGCAAAAACTTCATTTACGTGTTTGGTATTTCGTTGACTTGTTCTGAAATAGTTGAGTAAAAGCATTGTTAATGTTATATTAAATGTGAGAAGATTAACATAATGCCATTCGCTACCCTATGCGGTGGCGAATGAGGAGGTGACACTTTTGGGAAACTTTTCTGTATCCGTGGATACCAGGCTTTGTAAAGCCTGTGGATTGTGTATAATGGTGTGCCCCAAGAAGGTGTTTGAACTGAGAGCCCCCGATGGTAAAAGTGTGCCCGTGCGAGAAGAGGACTGCATTGGATGCACCCAATGTTTTAACATTTGCCCTGATTTTGCCATCACGGTTTACAAGAAGGAAGGTGTTCGGGCTTGAGCAGAATAATCATGGGCGACGTGGCATGTGCCATGGGCGCCATCGACGCAGGTCTGAAGTTTTATGCCGGATACCCCATCACACCCTCCTCTGAAATCGCAGAAACCCTGTCAGAACTTCTGCCCAAACACCAGGGCATCTACCTGCAGATGGAGGATGAAATTGGCAGTATTATGGCCGTCATTGGCGCTTCCTATGCTGGCTATCCTGCAATGACTGCTACCAGCGGGCCGGGGTTTTCTCTCATGCAGGAAGCCATCGGGTACGCTGCCATGGCTGAGATTCCCATAACCATTGTTAATGTCATGCGTGCTGGTCCTTCCACGGGTTTGGCTACCCAGATTGGTGAAGGAGATCTAATGCAAGCTATTTGGGGAACTCATGGGGACCATCCCGTGGTAGTGTTTTCTCCAGGTAATGTTCGGGAGTTTTACATTTACACGCAAAAAGCCCTGTACTGGGCTGAGAAACTTCGCGTTCCAGCCATTGTTTTGGCTGATGAAGTAGTGGGTCACATGAGAGAGAACGTGGACTTCCCAGAGCCCATAACGATTCCCACCAGAACAGTACCTGACATTCCCCCTGAGAAATACCTTCCTTACGCCACCGTAAACGGTGATCCGGTGTCTTTGCCACCGTTGGGACAAGGGTACTTGTGGCACGTTACTGGTTCTGCTCACGGGGAAGATGGTTTTCCCACCATAAAGCCGGACAAAGTAAAAGCGTTGCTGGATAGGTTAAATACCAAGGTTGAAAGACATCGCAAAGAGCTCATCGAGTACGAAACTTATGAGCTAAACGACGCGGAAACATTGGTGATCAGTTTTGCTTCCATGGGCAGAGTGGCTAAAGGCGTTGTGGTGGAACTTCGCAGTCAGGGACACAAAGTTGGATTGGTTCGTCCTTTTACCATGTGGCCATTCTTCAAAGAGGAGCTTAGGGACATTGTTAGCCACGTTAAACCGAAGAAAATCGTCATACCGGAGATAAATTACGGACAGCTCAGACTCCTGGTGGAGTGGGCTTTGAAGGGCTTTGACGTTCCCGTTCTGGGCGTAAATGTGGTAAATGGTGATCTCATCCCGCCCGAGCTAATTGAGGAGGCGATTCTCCATGGCTAACACAGGCAGCAATCAAAATGCCAATAACGAGGTTAATCTGATGCCCATGTCCGAGGCTCCTGATAAGTGGCTGAGAAAACAGTACTTACCGCACATTTGGTGCCCCGGATGCGGTATTGGTACCATTCTAAGGCAGGTTATCGAGCAGTTCACAAAATTGGGATGGCGTAATGACGAGGTTGTCTTTGTCACCGGTATTGGTTGTACTGGCAGGGCATCTGGCTATGTAAATGCACAAACACTTCACACCATACACGGTAGGGCACTACCTACCGCCACCGGCATAAAAATGGCTCGACCTGACATGCACGTGGTTGCCATGTTGGGCGACGGAGATGGCGTTGGTATTGGTGGTAACCACTTCATTCACGCGGCAAAGCGCAACATCGGAATCACTGCCATTGTGGTTAACAACCGCATCTATGGAATGACAGGTGGCCAAGTGTCGCCTACCACACCCTCGGGAGCGAAATCCAGTACTACTCCTTACGGGAATGCGGAGCCTGCCATGGATGTGAGCAAACTGGCTCTGGGAGCTGGTGCCACGTTTGTTGCCAGAGCCCATACGGCAAACCCTGTCTATTTGGGGCAGTTAATCAGGAGGGCATTGGAGCACGATGGATTCAGTGTGCTGGAGGTTCTATCTCAGTGCCCGACGTATTTCGGCCGTTTTAACGGTATGCCAGATCCTGTGCAAATGCTGGAGTGGTTCAAGTCCAATACATTCATGGCTAAGAGCCCCTACGATGAAAAGGAAGGCAAAATACCCATTGGGGTCTTCAGAGACGATAAGGAAACGCCGGAGCTGAGCAAGAGCTACCGAAAACTTTGGGAGGAATAGTGCCATGAGACGAGAAGTTTACATAGTTGGGTCTGGAGGTCAGGGAGTTGTCCTCATGGGCGCCCTTTTGGCTGAAGCTTACGCACTGAAGAATTGGAACGTGGTGCAGACAGTGGTTTACGATGCTGCACAAAGGGGCGGCTTAGCGCGGGCTGAAGTGGTCATGAGTGATGGAGAGATTTATTATCCCAAGGTACGCAAAGCCGATGTCGTGGTGGCTTTCTCGGCTGATGCTTTACCAGGAGCTAAGCCGAAAATGGGTGAGCACACCGTCATTTTGGCTGATGAGAGTCTAAAAGACAAAGGCGTGGAGGATCTTGGGTTCAAAGTGATTTACGTGCCTTTTGAACGTTGGGCCAGAGAAGAGCTCCACAGTACTCGTGTCATGAACATGGTGGCTTTGGGATACTGCTTAAGGACGCTTGGGGACATTAGCTTGGAAGAAGTTGAAAAAGCGTTAAAAGAACGATTTAAAGGAGATTTATTCAAGTTGAACATGGCTGCCGTTAAAATTGGGCTGGAAGCAAGTGAATTTTAATTTACTGTGGATTTTTTAGGAGGCGGTTGAATATGGAGTATGCTGAAAGCCCGGTTGTCATTGATGTGAAGGGACGTATGGTTCTTGATTCCAGAGGCAATCCTACTGTGGAAGCTACTGTGCTGCTGGAAGACGGTAGCATGGGCACGGCAGCTGTGCCTTCTGGCGCTTCTACTGGAACTAGAGAAGCTCTGGAACTGCGGGACAACGGCAAGGAGTTTGGGGGCAAGGGCGTGGACAAGGCCGTTGCCAACATAAATGAGGCACTAGCAGAAGTAGTTATTGGCATGGATGCTTACGATCAAGCTGGCATTGACATGGCCATGATTGAAGCTGATGGAACGGAGAACAAATCCAAGTTAGGAGCTAACGCCATTTTAGCAGTTTCTTTGGCAGTAGCCCATGCCGCTGCAAAGTCGCTTGGTTTACCCTTGTTTGCCTACCTTGGCGGTGTTCAAGGTAAGGTGTTGCCTATTCCACTCATGAATGTTATAAATGGCGGCGTACATGCTGATAGCGGTTTAGATTTCCAAGAGTTCATGATTGTACCTGCTGGTTTTGACAACTACAGCGATGCTCTTAGAGCGGGTGCCGAGGTCTATCAGGTTCTTAAGAGTGTGCTCAAGAAACAAGGTTACAGAATTGCCGTTGGCGATGAGGGAGGTTTTGCTCCCACTTTACCAAATCACAAGGCAGCTTTAGAAGTTTTGGTGGAAGCCATACAAACGGCTGGATATGAACCAGGTAAACAGGTTTTCTTGGCCCTGGATGCCGCAGCATCAGAATTTTACGATGGCACCAGTTATAAGTACGAAGGCAAACAGCTTTCCTCCAAAGACATGCTAGCTGTGTATGAGGAAATGGTTTCTCAGTACCCCATTATCTCCATAGAAGACGGTATGGCTGAGCAAGATAAAGAAGGCTGGAAGCTGATCACACAGAGCTTAGGCAGTAAAGTCTTGTTAGTGGGTGATGACGTGTTTGTCACCAACCCAGCAATATTCACCAAGGGTGTAGAAGATGGCATAGCTAACGCCATTCTCATTAAACTGAACCAAATCGGTACTCTGACTGAAACGCTGGATGTTATTCGCACAGCACACCTAGTAGGTTACCGCTGCATCATTTCACACCGCTCAGGTGAAACAGAGGATACTACCATTTCTCATCTGGCAGTTGCCACCAACGCTGGTTTTATTAAAACTGGTGCACCAGCCAGATCGGAACGCGTTGCCAAATACAATGAATTGCTTCGAATCCAGGAATACTTAGGTGACAGTGCTGTTTACTTCGGCAAAGTGTTCCCGTGGTGGAAAGCAGTAAAACGTTGAGTTTGAGGTGAGTGATTTGCGATGAAAGAATTCCTCGTAGCTTCTGCCAGCGAGATTCTCAGCGGAAGCGTTACGGATGCTTATTTTGAGCGAACAGAAGAGATTCTCTCCAAAGCAGGTAAGAACCCAGAAGTTGTCATGGAGCTTCACGTAAAACAATTTCCTTCGCCAGATTACGGGTTTGGCGTGCTGGCAGGCACTTACGAGGTAATGAAGCTTCTAGAAGGCTTACCCGTAACCGTGGAAGCCATGGAAGAAGGTAGTCTTTTCTTCCCCGGTGAACCGGTAATGAATATAAAAGGTCCTTACCTAAGTTTCGGCAAGCTGGAAACGGCAATTATTGGCTTTGTGGCTTTCATGTCAGGTGTTGCTACTAAGGCGGCGCGGTGCAGAGTGGCGGCTTGGGATAAGAAAATGCTCAGCTTTGGCACTCGCCGTATGCATCCTGTGGTGGCACCAGCCATTGAGTACAGCGCCTACATAGGTGGTATGGATGGTGTGAGTAATACGGCCGGTGCTCGTAGGTTGGGTATTCCAGCTGCAGGCACTATGCCTCACGCTTTGGTCTTGGCTCTGGGAGGAGACCCTGGGACGGCCTTTGAATACTACGACAAGTACTTGGATCCATCAGTTCCTCGAATCATGCTAGTAGACACTACTGGGGCGCCCTTCAATGAAACCATGGAAGCTGTTAAAAGACTTGGACCTAGGCTCGAAGGCATACGTCTTGACACAAAGGATTTAGCCTATATTCTTTCCAGCATAAGATGGGAACTGGATCGTATGGGTCTTCGCAATGTAAACTTCTGGATTAGTGGTGGCATTGACGAGTACGAGATTCCTGCCTACGCACCCATGGTTGAGGGGTTTGGCGTGGGCACGAAAATCGTAAACGCGCCGGTGTTCGATTTTGCCCTCAAAATTGTGGAGGTCGATGGTGAACCCAAAGCCAAGTTTTCAAACACACCCGGTCATAAGAATGTTTGGCGCAGTGCGTGTCATGATGTGGTTTCACTGTGGGATTCCCGGATAAGCGAAGGAAAGAAAATGCTTGAACCAGTATTGGATCATGGGGTACCGGTAAAGGAAGAGAAGTCTCCTCAGGAAGTAAGAGCGTTTGTATTGTCTCAGCTTGAGCAGTTGCCTTTGGAAGTAAAAAAGATTAAGTCACCGTCAAAATGGGAAGTGATTTACAGCGCTAGGCCCTAAGGCCTAGCGCTGCTGCCTTAAGAAATTATAAACGTCCTGAGTTTTGCCAGTGATGAGCAGTATATCAGAATCCTTAACTACGTAGTCACGGTTGCCCAAGATAAAGTCTTCAGAGCTTTTTACACCAACCACGAGAACTCCGTATTTACTGGGTACGTTTAAATCGCTTAGTTTCTTACCTATCCAACTGTTGGGCGGTTTAAGCTCTGCCATGACCAAATCCGTGTAAATCCCCATTACGTCGTAGATGTGTCCTTCCAGAAGTTGATAAGCGGCTCGCACACCGCTTTCGGCTGCAGGCATAATGATTTTCTCCACGCCAAGCTTTCTTAGCAGTCTGGCTTGAAGCTCCGTGTTTGCCCGTGCTACGACCTTAATGCCTTCTTCCAACAGTTCCATGGATAGCAGAGCAGAAAGGTCTAGCTCGGAAATGGCTACCACTGCAAAATCCACGTTGCGTATGCCAAGGGACAAAAGGTCGTCCTTAGTGAGTTTATAAAGATCTGCCTGTGCTGCAACTACTAAATAGGGCGACAGCTCCTTGATTACTGTTTCGTCTTTGTCTAGGCCAATAACCTCGTGTCCCAATTCTGCTGCAGTTTTTGCGAAGGCACTACCGAATCTGCCTAATCCCAAGACTGCTACGCTTTTCTTTGCCACAGTATTACCTCCTTGTTTGTTACCCTACAATTATATCCTCTTCTGGGTAAGTGTAGCTTGGTAGCTCTGGTCTGAATATGTAGCCCGTAAGAATGGTGAACACACCCACACGGCCCACAAACATGGTCAGGATAAGTACTATTTTTGAAGCCACAGAAAGATTAGGGGTTATACCCGTGCTCAGTCCTACTGTACCCAATGCGGAAAATACTTCAAATGCGATTTGATGCAGATGCAAGGCCGGTTCAAAGATGGACAAAAGGACAGTACTGATTATCGCTATGGTTATGTTCAAAATTAATATGGCGTTAGCTGTATCCAAAATAGACCATTTGATGGTGCGGTGAGCCACATGCACCCTGCTTGAACCTGTCAACACGGCTCTTATGTACTGAAATACACTAAAAAAGGTTGTGGTCTTAATACCGCCTGCAGTACCCCCTGGAGAGCCGCCTATGAACATGAGCAGCATGGTGATAAGCAGTGTGGGTAAAGTGGCGTAACCATGGTTAATTGTTGAAAAACCAGCTGTTCTTGGTGTCACACTTTGAAAGAGTGCTGCCAGTATTTTCCCTGAAATGCTCAGTGGACCCAAGGTTTTGGGGTTGTTCCACTCAAAAATGCCGATTAGCAGGGCTCCTAAAACTATTAGCACCAAGGTAACGCCAAGTACTATGCGCGTATGCAATGAAAAATAAAACTTTTTTTGCCTGACTTTCTGGAATATTTCAGACCAGACTACAAATCCCAATCCTCCTGCTATGATGAGGCCCATCATGGTCAAAGTGACGACGGGGTCTTGAGCAAATTCACTGAGTGACTTAAAACCGCCATGAATGTCAAACCCGGCATTGTTGAAAGCGCTAACAGCATCGAAAACTGAGACCCAAATTCCCCCTGCCAAACCTCTTGAGTTCAAGTAATGCGGAATAAACGTCATGCTAAGAAGCAATGTTCCTATGAGTTCAACCAAGAGAGCAAATCTTACTGTAAAACCGAGCAGTTTGACAACCCCCTGAAGAGTATTCACATTCCACTGTGAAGCCAACGTAATACGGGTTCTCAAACCGATGCGAGCACCTGTCAGAAGAAGCAGTGTGAACGTGGTAATGGTCAGATAGCTCAAACCTCCAAACTGAATCAGCAACATGATGATAAACTGACCTGCAAAGTTCCAATAATCCCATGTGTCCTTTACTATTAACCCTGTAACGCATACTGCTGAAGTGCTAGTAAACAACGCATCAACAAAATTAGTAAAACCTCCACCTCTGCTGGCTATGGGCAGAGCCAATAGCACGGCTCCCACCAAAATTACCGCGGCGAAGCTTCTCACAATGAGTCTTCTTGCTTTAATTGCTGCTTCCATGTTTTATCACCCTCGCAATTCTCACGGCTATACATTATAGAACAAAGTGTGCAAAAGTGTTAAAATAATATTAACTACTAAGGAGGTGTTCTCATGAATAGACCGCAAATTAAGACGGAGCTGCCGGGCCCAAAGGCGAAAGAAATTATCCAGCGCGACGCGAAGGTGATGTCCACTTCACTAAGCCGAGATGTTCCCCTGGTAGTGGAACGAACGCAGGATGTATGGATTTACGATGTAGACGGCAATGAGTTTCTCGACATGACCAGCGGTGTGGGAGTAACGAACGTTGGCCACACAAATCCTCAAGTTGTGGAAGCCATTAAGAATCAGGTGGAAAAATTCCTTCACTTTGCAGGTACTGACTTTTACTATGAACCCCAAGTTACTTTGGCAGAGTCCCTGAATGACATAAGGCCCTTCAAAGAGCATGGCCGTGTGTTTTTCACCAACAGCGGCACCGAGTCAGTGGAAGCTTGCATAAAGTTGGCAAGGTACAAAACGCGGCGGCCACTTTATATTGGGTTCTTAGGTGGTTTCCACGGAAGAACCATGGGATCTTTGTCTTTTACTTCTTCAAAAGTGATTCAGCGCAGATACTTTTCTCCCATGATGCCTCAAGTGGTTCATATTCCTTTCCCCGACACCTACAGGCCACCTGAGGGCGTAGTGCCTGAGAAAGTAACCGATTTCGTGATCTGGTATTTGAATCGCATGTTTGAAACCGTTGCTCCACCTGAGGACGTAGCCGCTGTGTTAGTAGAACCCATTCAGGGTGAAGGCGGTTACATCGTGCCGCCAAAGGATTTCTTCCCCCGATTAAAGCAGGAACTAGATAAGCATGGGATATACCTCATCGTTGACGAAGTACAGAGTGGCATGGGGCGCACAGGAAAAATGTTTGCCATTGAACATTTTGGCGTGGAACCTGACATAGTTTCCATTGCAAAAGGTATCGCTTCTGGAATGCCCATGGGTGCATGCTTGGCAAAGGAAAGTGTCATGGATTGGGAAGAAGCAGCTCACTCCAACACCTACGGAGGCAACCCGGTAGCCGCTGTGGCTGCCATTGAAACCATAAAGCTTCTAAAATCTGGTTTAGTTGAAAACGCAGCCAAGATTGGCGACTATTTCATAAACCAGCTACGTGAACTTCAGAAGAAATACGAAGTAATTGGCGATGTGCGCGGCATAGGGCTCATGCTGGCAATCGATTTTGTAAAAGATCCTGTTAAGAGGGACTATAATTATGAATTAAGAAACAAAGTCATTCAGGAAGCTTTCAAGCGTGGCTTGGTGTGCTTGGCTGCTGGCAAGAGTGCGATCCGTTTTGCACCACCATTAACGCTAAAAGAGGAGCATGTGGACATAGCTATTGAAATTTTGGATGAATCAATAAAAGCTGCGCTGGGATAGCTTCCTAAAAGTTTCCGTATATGTTTTTAGGAGGCGATGAATCTTGGGGCTCAAAAGAACCTCTTTGTATGAAGTACATAAGACACTGGGAGCAAAGCTTGTTGAATTTGCCGGCTTTGAAATGCCCTTGCAGTACAGTGGCATAATCGACGAACACATGGCTGTGCGAACCAGTGCTGGCATGTTCGATGTTTCCCACATGGGCGAGTTTTATTACAAGGGCGACATCGATGCCATAAACATGGTGGTTACGGCGGACCTCACAAAGTTGGAACCGTTGAAGGCTGCTTACACCATGCTGTTGAACGAAAGTGGTGGAGTCGTCGATGACTTAATCGTTTACCGCCTATCGCCAGATGAAGTACTGCTTGTGGTAAATGCGGCGAATATTGAGAAGGACTTCCAGCACATACTTAACTACCTGCCCAAAGAAGGCTCTCACGTGTTCGAGAATGTGTCCGACAAGTGGTTTGATATTGCTGTGCAGGGACCAAAAGCCGTGGACATATTGAAAACCTATTTCCCTCAGGTTGTTGATTTGGCTGCCTTTGGGTTTGTCTCAGTGCCTGAACATGGGCTTATCATAAGCAGGACTGGTTATACTGGCGAGGACGGTTTTGAGGTTTACGGCCCCATGGAGGAAGCCCCCACGTGGTGGAATAAGTTCATGGATGCTGGTTCTTCACTGTGTTTGAAACCAGCTGGCTTAGGTGCTCGTGACACACTTCGCATTGAAGCTGGTTTGCCCCTTTATGGTCACGAACTTAATGAAGAAACGTCGCCGCTGGAATCGAATTACGCTTTTGTCATTGACTGGGATAAACCGCAGTTCATAGGTCGAGAAGCCTTAGTAAAGCAAAAAGAATCAGGCATTCAAAAGAAGCTCATGGGATTGGAGATTACCGGTGGTATTGCCCGAGAGGGTTACAAGGTCTTTTCTGAAGGTGAAGAAGTGGGTGTGGTTACTTCGGGAACCATGGCTCCCTTCTTGAAGAAAAGCATTGCCATGGCATTCTTGCGTGTGGATAAAGCGAAAATAGGCACACCTGTTGAAGTTCAAATCCATGGACAAATGGTGCCAGCCAAGGTTGTGTCAAAGATGTTCTACAAGCGAGGGAAAACGCAATGAGGTACGTGCCGCATACCAAAGAAGAAATCAAAGCCATGCTGGAAGCCGTCGGGCTTCGAAATGTGGATGAGCTTTTCAGCGACATACCCACCGAGGCACTGCTCAAAAGACATCTTCAAGTTGAAGGTGGCTGGGACGAAGAACAGCTTAGGGCGTATTTTAGAAAAGCTGCAAGCAGTATTCCAGATGCAAATAGTGCTGTTTACTTCTTAGGCGGTGGCGTTTATGACCACTACGTACCTTCAGCAGTGGACAAGATAATCGCTTTACCCGAGTTCTACACCGCTTACACACCTTATCAGGCTGAGATCAGTCAGGGCACCCTTCAAGCCATGTTTGAGTACCAATCACTCATCTGTGAGCTGACGGGCATGGAAGTAGCGAATGGCAGCCTTTATGATGGTGCCAGTGCAGTGGCTGAAGCGGTGCTAATGGCTATGCGCATCAATGGGAAGAGACGCGTTTTGGTCTCTGAGTGCGTGCATCCTGACATCATAGAAGTTCTTCGAACGTATCAGCTGGGTCAGGACTTTGAAATACTCACTTTATCCCAAAAGGAAGGGGTAACCGACCTTTCTGAGCTTGAGGATTTATCAAATGTTTCCTGTCTGGTTATGCAAAACCCCAACTACTACGGTTTCTTAGAAAACATGAATCAGGCTTCAGAGCTTATCCACAAGGCAGGTGGCTTATTTGTGGCTGCCGTAGATCCGCTGTCCTTGGGCGTACTGAAAAGCCCACATGAATACGGAGCCGATGTAGTAGTGGGAGAAGGGCAAAGTCTTGGTAACCACATGAGTTACGGTGGACCACATTTCGGCTTTTTTGCAACCAAGATGGACTACATCCGCTACATGCCCGGTAGAATGGCTGGGCAAACTGTGGACGTGGATGGAAGGGTGGGCTATGTGCTCACATTGCAAACCCGTGAACAGCACATACGCCGTGAGAAAGCTACGTCGAACATTACCAGCAACCACTGGCTCATGGCATTGGCATCTGCTGTTTACCTGTCTCTCATGGGAGGATCATTTCCTGAGCTGGGCCAAACCATTTTGAACAGGAGCACCTATTTAGCTCAGAAGTTGGCTTCCGTGGGCTATCCACTTTGGCACCGTCAGTACTTTTTCAAGGAATTCCCCATAAAAGCACGGGATGCTGAGGCTGTTCAGGAGGCTTTGGCTGACTCCGGGTACTATGTGGGTCCCGTCATTGATGAGCACACGCTTTTGGTGGCAGTCACAGAAAAGCGCACCAAGGAACACATGGACAAGCTTATTGAGCTCATGGAGGGTCTGCGATGATGAACAGTAGAAAAGGCACATTGCCCTTGCTTAAAGAACTGCATAAATCGGGTAGGCGTGGGCCCCAAGTGCCAGTGAGTGGTCTTGAAGATCGGCCCGTATCTGACATTCTTCCCAAGGAGTTTCTTCGAGAAGAACCACTAAGCATGCCTGAACTTAGTGAAGTAGAAGTGGTCAGGCATTTTGTCAATTTGTCAAACTTAAATTACGGTGTGGACAACGGTTTTTATCCACTGGGCTCCTGTACCATGAAGTACAACCCCAAGATAAACGAAGAAGTGGCGGCGTGGTTCCAAGACATACACCCAGCTTTGCCTGAAAACAGAGTTCAGTCACTATTGGAACTGCTTTATATCTTGCAGCAAGATCTTCTTGAAATAACGGGCATGGATGCCATAACCTTGCAGCCTGCTGCGGGGGCACACGGAGAACTCACCTCACTGCTCATGGCAAAAGCTTATTTCAAAGACCATGGTCTTCTGGAAAAGGACACTGTAATCATTCCTGATTCCGCTCACGGAACCAATCCCGCTTCTGCTACCATGGCAGGCTTCAAAGTGATTACTGTTAAGTCTGATGAAGAGGGCTTAGTGGACTTGGAACAACTTAAAACATTGGTTAACGATCACACAGCAGTTTTCATGCTGACTAACCCCAACACCCTGGGCAAGTTTGAGAAAAACATCTTGGGCATTGCACAGCTCATACATGGTGTGGGTGGGCTTATGTACTGCGATGGCGCAAATCTAAACGGCATGCTGGGTTGGGCAAGACCAGGGGATATGGGATTCGACTTTGTTCACTTGAATCTGCACAAAACCTTCAGCACACCCCATGGTGGAGGAGGTCCTGGTTCTGGTCCGGTGGCAGTCAAAAAAGCTCTGGAGCCGTTTTTGCCGAAGCCTGTTTTGGTAAAAGCAGAAGATGGAAATGGTAGCTACCATTGGGATTATGACAGGCCTCGTAGTATTGGGAAGGTACGTTCCAATTTCGGGAACATTTTAGTTGCCTTAAAGGCTTTGGCTTACATAAAATCCCTGGGCGGAGCGGGACTGCGCGAAGTGGGTACCATGGCGGTCTTGAATGCCAACTACATGCGCGTTGCCATGGAGGATACGCTGCCCACAGCTTATCCTGGTTTGTGTAAGCACGAGTATGTTGCCACAGCAGAAGAGGTAAAAAAGCGCTACGGTGTGAAAGCTCAGGATATTGCAAAACGTTTGCTGGATAAAGGTTTTCATGCACCAACCATGTATTTCCCGCTCATTGTGAAAGAAGCACTCATGATTGAACCCACTGAGACGGAAACAAAAGAAAACTTAGATGCCTTTGTGCAAGCCATAAAGGAGATTGTGGAGGAAGCGGCTACTAATCCTGATGTGGTTTTGAGTGCTCCACATGACACCCCTGTTAGGCGCCTTGATGAGGTAAAAGCCAATAAGGAGTTAAAAGTTCGTTGGTGAGGGAGTCCCCCACTGAGGTGGGGCTCCTTTTTCTTTTTACAAACACGAGTATTTGCGCTACGTAACATCTATCTTTCTTTTTTGTGTGGGTGTTTTGAAGATTGTAAAATTGACCTATGAAAGAGATCATTTTTTGGTTTTTTTACAAAGCAATAATGTGCCTGCGCCATAGTTAACTGTGCACAGGCATGTATGTATGCATATGACTTGTTTGCGAGGTGATGAAAGCTTATGGCTTTAATAATGAAAGGAAAACCGGTGGCAGATGCCATCTATGAAGAGCTTCAGCCCATGACGTCACTGAACTTGACGCTGGGCATTATTAAGTACAAGGGCTCTGATGCAGGTGGTTACTTAAGTGGCCTTTCCAAGGCAGCCCAGCGCCTAAATGTTCAACTTCGAGTAAACGAAGTAGAACAGTTTCAGGAGCTTACTCAAAGTGTTGTTGCCATGGGCAACGATCCACAGGTTCATGGCATATTACTGCTAAAGCCTTTCCCAAAGGAGTGGAACTTTAGGCAAGCTTCTGACCTCATACCTCCTGAGAAGGATGTGGATGCTCTGCACCCAGTGAATTTGGGGAAACTGGCGCAAGGCAGAGGCAAGTTGGTACCGGCAACCCCTCAAGCTGTACTAAGTATTTTGGATTTCTACAACGTGTTACCCTTGGAAGGAGCAAACTCACTGGTCATAGGTAGAAGCGAAGCGGTAGGTCTGCCAGCGTTTTTACAGCTCATGCAGCGCAACGCCACTGTAACTGTGGCACACAGCCGCACAAAGGATTTACCTTCTTTATCAAGGCAAGCAGACTTAGTAGTAGTAGCAGTAGGTAAGCCCAATTTCCTTACCAAAGATCATGTAAAAGAGGGTGCTGTGGTCATTGATGTGGGCACCAACGTATTGGAAGACGGCAAGGTGGTGGGCGACGTAGATCGTGAAAACGTGGAACCACTAGTGAGTGCCATCACACCTGTGCCCGGTGGAGTGGGTTCTGTAACTACGGCTTGCCTGTTTAAGAATCTTTTCTTGTGTTATCAGGAGCAGACGCGTTAGGCGAATCCGTATAAGCCTTATTAGGTTCACTGCTTAGGCTTTTTAGCAGAGTGTTTACCGGTGGTCTACGCAGCTGCGTTATATTTCGCTTTAGCAAGGAGTACTTTTCACTGGAAAGAAGGGCATAAAGCAGAGAGGTTTTTAGCTCCACTGTTTCCACCTGAGCATTCTCTGTAGCGTCGTGAAAAGCCTGCAGTACTTCCGTGCTCATGCGTGTTAGAGCTTCAATTCTTTGGTTACGGTGTACAATCCATCCAACGTCGCTCTGGGCAATAGCGCTTACGCCAAACTTTTTAGCAGTGTGTATGAGAAAACCAATTTCTATGCCGTAGCCCGTGTAAAAGGGTATAGACCTTAGTAAGGAGGTGCGAGCAGCTGTAAACCCTGACAGTGGCTGAAACAAAAACAGCAGCTCAGGCATTTCCATACTCAGCAGTGGCCTAACCAGTATTTCTGTTACTCTGCCGCCACCACTTTTAAGGTTTTTGTCTTCAGGTCCACCGCGGTTGAAGTAGCCCTTAACCAGTTGTATGTCCCTTCTTAAAACCAGAGGTCCAATGGTGCCCAGCACCATGTCTTCAGTGGGATTCTTTATGTCAGCGTCCAGAAACGCCACAATGTCAATGTTATTTAGTACAAACAGGGATTTCCACAGTGCTTCCCCTTTTCCACGAAAAGCGCCCAGTTCCGGATGAATTTCACCACTTCTGAAGACCTCAGCCCCTGCCTTACTTGCTATGTCAAAGGTGGCATCAGTGGAATCGTTGTCTATTACAACGATGCGATCCAATATGCCTTCCTCCTTCAGGGGCAGGTAGCACTGCACTACTTCGGCAATAGTTTCCTCTTCATTAAATGCTGGTATGACCACAGCAATTCTTTGTTTCCTTTCATTTTTCCGCTGTTTTATCCATTCCTTGTTGAAAGAAGCTTTAGGAAATGTGTTGCGTACGAAAACTGTTGTGGGGTCCTCTGTTTCCACTCTGTGTGGGCGCTGTTTTGGTTTCTGCATGCGCTGTCGAACCAAGATGAAGTCGGTTCCGCCGTTTCCGTTTTTGATTCTTTCTACTAAGTGCCACAGAAAATGTTCTGTGTTCATGGGATAGGGCAGACCAAGTATGGCTAAGTCCAGTTTTGGCAGTTGCTCCATGATCGCCACAGCAGCATCTTCAGAGCTAAGGGGTATGAAGTTGATTTCTTCCAGTTCGTCCTGCTGCAAGCTTCTGTCAAAAGTAATGTCATCCTCTGTTATTTCTGTGGTTTGTGGTTTGTACAAGTTAATCAGCTTTGCGTTTTTAACCAGTCCCGCCTCTTGCAGAGCAGTTCCCACCGTATCAAAAAGTGCAATGTTTGCTCTGCCTCTGCTAAATATGCCCACCTTCTTTTTCTGGCGCATACTGTGTAGTCCCAAAAGTAGCAGGTTATCGCTGTTTTCCATGAGTGCGTTTAGGGCCTGCACGTCCAGATTTGTTGTGAGCAAGTCCACGCACACATATGAATCCACTTTCTTACTTAGTAAGTCCACCGCCTCTTGAGGTGTGTTTACGCGCTTAATTTCTTTTTTTGGAGAAAGGTTGTAGAAGAAGTTTTTTAAGGTTTTATTGGGTTTTCTTTGGCTCACATATATCATAATCTGCATTTTACACCTATAACTTGCCGTATTAGTTTTCTACAAGGTTAAATGACGCTAAGCACCCAAATAGGCTTTATGCAGGTGTGGTCTCTTGACAAACTTTCTCTGATGCCTTATACTTAACAATGCCTGCCTAACGAGATAGGCACGGTGAGGCGCAGCGCGGGAGCGAGGCGCTATGGAGCAGAACACCGAAAGGTGAAAAACCGGGGACAGGAAGAAGAGGAAGAAGCGGTCGGAAACGACAAAGCGTATCCAATAAGGATACAGTGAATCAAATAGAGTAGGGATTAGACCTAAAGGGAAAAGTA
>Ga0134101_1000042_pt1 | contig 174324 bp, 183 predicted proteins | sample 12_3_2metaG_FD_94446 | JGI IMG/M metagenome (GOLD analysis project Ga0134101, IMG submission 94446) | Switchgrass degrading microbial communities from high solid loading bioreactors in New Hampshire, USA - 12_48_3.3_201_A2 metaG | ecosystem: Engineered > Bioreactor > Semi-continuous >...
GAAAGTAACTCTGCTGACACAGACACTTAGATCCATACGGGATAATGGATTTGCCATATGATCCTTGCCCAAAAAGAGGGGCAGACAGTGACATAAAACCTAAAACAAGTTGACACGACCAACTCGGAGCAGTGCATTATACAAATTTCTGATATTATGCTATAATTAATAAGTTGTTTTAGCAGTTTTACTAAAGATTAGCAATATGGAGGTTTAGAAGTGAGTAAAAACAAAATAAAACTGATACCCCTCGGAGGAATGCAGGAGATTGGCAAGAATATTACTGTACTGGAGTATGGCAATGACATTATTGTTATAGATTGCGGTATGACTTTCCCGGAAGATGACATGCTTGGCATAGATTTGGTGATACCTGATGTCAGTTATCTTGTAAAGAAGAAATCAAAAATAAGGGGTATTATTCTTACCCATGGTCATGAGGACCATATCGGCGCTTTACCGTATGTCCTAAAAGATTTGGACGTGCCTGTTTATGGCACCAAGCTGACGCTGGCCCTTGTCAGGAACAAACTGGAGGAACATGGGATGCTGGATAAGGTATCATTGAAGACCATACATCCGAAACAGACCATCAAGCTGGGCGAGTTTTCCATTGAGTTTATCAGATCCACCCACAGTATAGCTGACTCGGTCGCCCTGGCCATTACGACACCGGTAGGGGTTGTGGTGTTTACTTCTGATTTTAAGATAGATTTTACACCTATAGAGGATGAGCCCATGGACCTTGGAAGGCTTGCTGAAATAGGGAGGAAAGGCGTACTTCTCCTGATGTCGGACAGTACCAACATTGAAAGGGAAGGCTATTCTATGTCTGAACGGACTGTGGGCGAAGCCTTTGAAGAAATTTTCATGAAGGCTGAAGGCAGAATACTCGTGGCCACATTTGCTTCCAATGTTCACAGGATACAGCAGGTTTTCAATGCTGCCATGAAATTTAACAGGAAGGTGGCCCTTTGCGGCAAAAGTATGATAAACGTTGTAAACGCGGCGCAGAGTGTTGGATACCTCAATGTGCCGGACGATTTGATAATTGATATTGACAAGATTTCGAAATACAATTCTGAGAACCTGGTAATACTTACAACCGGCTCCCAGGGGGAACCCATGTCAGCCCTTTCCCGCATAGCAACCAATACCCACCGCAAGGTACAAATAGTACCGGGAGACCTGGTTATTATTTCCGCAACTCCTATACCGGGAAATGAAAAACTGGTCTTTAAGGTAATAAACGACCTGTTTAAAATGGGAGCTGATGTAGTATATCAGTCCCTGGCGGATATACATGTTTCGGGGCACGCTTACAAGGAAGAGCTGAAACTTATGTTAAAACTCATCAATCCGAAATTCTTTGTCCCTGCCCACGGCGAGTACAGGCATTTGAAACAGCATGCCAACCTGGCTTTGCAACTGGGGATACCTGAAGAGCATATCTTCATCATGGAAATCGGAGAGGTACTTGAGGTTTCACCCAGCCATGCAAAAATTACAGGCACTGTAACTGCCGGCCGGGTTCTTGTGGATGGTCTTGGAGTCGGAGATGTAGGCAATATTGTGCTCAGGGACAGAAAGCACCTGTCACAGGATGGCTTGATCGTTGTGGTAATTACTACGGAAAAACAGACGGGGCACCTTATTGCAGGACCTGATATCATTTCAAGGGGTTTCGTCTACGTGAGGGAATCGGAAGACTTGATGGAGGAAGCAAGGGAGCTTGCCAGAACGGCGTTAGAGAAGTACGACGACAAGGACAATGACTGGTCGGCAAAAAAGAGCATTATAAAGGATGCCCTTCGGGATTACCTGTACGAGAAAACAAAAAGAAGGCCCATGATCCTGCCGATAATTATGGAAATTTAGCCCAGGACACGAGGACGTTCTCTTGTCGTAAAGCAGGCAAGGTAACAGTACTTAAGAAAAAAAAGGCCGCGTGAAGCGGCCTTTATGTTATGTTCATTATTGCTGGCAGAAATTGAATGCCAGGTCGGCAGCGGTAGCTGCGTCCGGTGCATAAGCATCAGCGCCGATGCTCTTGCAGAAGTTTTCGTTGACAGGCGCGCCACCAACCATGATCTTGACACTGTCCCTAATGCCTGCTTCTTTTGCTTTTTCAACAACATTCTTCATTTCAACCATGGTGGTGGTCAGAAGAGCAGAACATGCAATAATCTTTGCATTTCTTGCTTTAGCTTCGTTTATGAATTTCTCAGCCGGAACGTCGATTCCAAGATCTATTACTTCAAGACCTTTGCCTTCCATCATCATTCTTACAAGGTTCTTACCAATGTCATGTAAATCGCCTTTAACGGTACCGATTACTACGGTGCCTTTTGCCTTGACACCGCTGCTGGCGAGCAATGGTTTTAAAATCTCTGTGCCCGCATTCATGGCACGTGCAGCTATAAGTACATCAGGAACGTAAACTTCATTTTTCTTGAATTTTTCACCGATAACAGCCATACCGTCAAGCAAACCCTGGTTTAAAATTGTTTCTGCGTCATAACCTTCTTCAATGGCCTTGCTTACCAATTCTTTAACATTTTTCGCCCTGCCTTGCTGAAGATTCAAGGAAATGTCTTCCAAAATACTCATAATGGAAACCTCCTGACAAAATCAGTTTTTATTATATAAACGATTCTTACCCTCAGGGTATATAAACCGTTCACGTTAACTGGCCCCTGGACTCCCTGTACCCTGTTTCGCTAAATGCCATAATACCTTGACCTGCAAACTTTACCACTATTATATCAGAAAACCCGTTCCAGTGTAAGTGCAGACTAAAGTCAAGTCCATTTTACCCATTTTTAGATAATATTGCATTGAAGTTTATTGTTCACTTTTTGTACTTTTAGCTTAACATAATCCTGTGGAAGGTCTTTTTACCTTTCCTTATTATAATCCTGCCATCTTTAAAGTCTTCCGGGGTTACAACCAGGTCTATGGTCTCAACCCTGTTTTCGGAAATGTAAATACCACCTTGCTGAACAAGCCTTCGTCCTTCACCCTTTGAAGGAATGAGGCCGGCTTTGAGCAACAAGTCAATTACATTGATTCCATCACCAATTTCATCTCTTGATACTGTTGTCGTGGGCATGTTTTCATCGTCGATGCCTTTGGAAAACAGGGCTTCGGCAGTCTTAAGGGCTATGTCGGCTTCTTTTTCTCCGTGTACCAGCTTGGTGACTTCGTATGCCAGCACTTTTTTAGCTTCGTTTAGTTCCTGGCCTTTGAGTTTTGCATATTCATTGATTCTCTCCATGGGAACGAAAGTTAAAAGCTTCAGGCATTTTATTACATCTTCGTCATCCACGTTACGCCAGTACTGGAAAAATTCATACGGCGTCGTCTTTTCCGCATCCAGCCAAATGGCGCCCTTTTGGGTTTTTCCCATTTTATTGCCTTCACTGGTAGTGAGGAGGGTAAATGTCATACCATAGCATTCCTCACCTTCAACCCTTCTTATAAGGTCGATACCGCTTATTATGTTGGACCACTGGTCGTCGCCTCCCAACTGGAGCCTGCAGCCATAATCCTGGTAAAGTTTCAGGAAGTCGTAACTTTGCATGAGCATGTAATTGAACTCAATAAAGCTTAAGCCTCTTTCAAGACGAGTTTTGAAGCATTCCGCCGTCAGCATCCTGTTTACTGAAAAATGGACGCCTATTTCCCTTAAGAATTCCACATAATTGAGCTTCAGCAGCCAGTCTGCGTTGTTCAGCATTAGCGCTTTTCCGTCACTGAAATCGATGAATTTTGACATCTGGACCTTGAATCTTTCCGCATTGTAGTTAATTTCTTCAGGAGTCAGCATTTTGCGCATGTCTGTTCGTCCGCTGGGGTCTCCCACCATGGCAGTTCCTCCGCCTATAATGGCTATTGGACGGTGACCGGCCTTCTGCATATGGGACATGACCATAAGCTGAAGGAAATGCCCTACATGAAGGCTGTCTGCCGTAGGGTCGAAGCCTATATAAAACGTTACTTTACTGTTTTCCAGCAAGTTTTTTATTTCTTCCTCATGGGTCAACTGAGCAATATATCCTCTTTCCTTAAGCGTTTCAAAAACGCTGCCCATAACCTGATACCTCCTTATGCAATTATATTTCCATTAAGTCTTGTTATTTAAAAAGGGCTTTCCGTCCTGGATAAGGACGGAAAGCCCGTGGTACCACCTTAATTCGCACTATTAACAGTGCCTCGTTTAAAACACCCTTGGATAACGGCAGGGAACCGGCTTGATAGCTACTCACTTAAGTGTAATTCGGTACCTGTACTCTATGAGCCTTGCACCAACCGGCTTTTCTCTGGGATAGTCCATACAGGCCTTACTGGGCTTAAGTTCATCGTATTTATCTTTTCAAATATTTGCAAAGTATATTACCACAAGATTATCATAAATTCAAGCTTTATTTCCAGCTTCGCCAGGCTCATCCGGGGTATGCAGAATACCCGTCTGCATTATCACTTTTTGGGTGTATTCCTGGCCGCCTGCCCTGTAGTTGGGATTCTCATAACCTAATACGTATATATCTGTCAGTATGTTCTCAATTTCAAACATTCTTACCGCCAGTGGATTCTTCAGGTACTTAAGGTTTGCGGTTTTTATAATAACGGGCAGGGAAGCTGTTTCTTTCATGGCAGCCAGCAACTCCCGGCCTGCATCGCTGAATCCCAGTACCCTAATATATTGTGGTCCACCATTTTGGTAAAATTTGGCGAATTCCTGTGATGTCATACCTGACAACGCATTGAAAAGAATCCGCTGGATTCGGGTGGTTGTGTAACGCCTGGTTGAAACATTGTCTATAAATTCCGAAAGGGTGGTGCTTTTGTCCGCTGCCTGTTTTAACCTGTTTTCCAGACCTTCAGTAACATAAGGAAGTTCCTTTACCTGTTCAGGGGGCATTCTGCGAAACAGGGCAAGTATCAGCTTTTCAAAAGTTTCCGGAAAAATGGGACCTTTTCCGGCGGCAAATTCCTCTTCAAGTACTTTAGCGCTGAAGGATGGCAGTGCACTGGTCAGGGATTCGTCATGACAATTTCCGCTTTTCATTATCAGGTTCCTGATGGAAGTGGCGCTGGAAACAGGTCCATCAATGTCGGGACTGTTATAGTCGTTTCCTATCCTTTTTATAGTGACAGGAGTTATGGCGCTTTTGAGCCTTTTAAGAGCCTTTATATATTCAACTCCCAGTATATTGTTTGAAGAGGCAAGTATTTCCCTGGCGTCAAAATTATTGTTGCTGAAACGGCTTAAATACTTTTCCATTGCGGCGGCGCGGGCAGCGGGGAATGAAAGGCCTTTCTCCAGCATTTCGGCCAATAAACCCCTGTATTCAGGGGGTTCGTCTTTCAAAATATCCGCTGTTTGTTCAAGTTCATCAATCCTGCCTGATTCGCTGCCGAAGCATATTGTATTTACAACACCGGTGGCATCCAGCAATTTTACGGCTCCAAAGGCAAAAAACTCTGCACTGGCAAAGGCATACACCGAAGGCAGTTCTATGACCAGGTCAATGCCTGCCGATAATGCCATCCTTGTCCGGGCCCATTTATTTATGATGGCAGGTTCGCCTCTTTGTATAAAATTACCGCTCATTACGCAGACCGTATAGGCAGCGTCTGTGATTTCCCTGGACTTGTTCAGGTGATACAAATGCCCGTTATGGAACGGATTGTATTCTGCAATAATGCCCAGAACCTTCATTAAAGCCACCCCCTGCTGGTTTCTTTTATTATATGACAGCTAGGGGACCTTGGCAATGTCATCCTGTGTCGCTGTTACTGGCCGGAATCCTGTCCCTGGCCCTGCTCCTGGCCTTTGCCTTTTTCCAGAGCTTTTTCCAGTTCCGAAATATTTGAGATGGCAATTCTGCCCTTAATGTCCGTAAGTTCCTGGTTTTTTTCAGATATAACCTTGTTCAGTTCATATATTGAGAAATCCAGCTTTCCGGATATATTTTCCATTTCCTTGCCAATGGAGTTTTTGTAAATATCCCAGGTGTCTTTTAAATTTTCCATATACTGTGCGGCATGTTCCCAATCACCAGTTTTAGAGCTTAACACGACACTGCGTGCAAAATGGCGGATTCTTTTTATATCCGGCGAATTGCTGGTTCTATATAAGCCAAAAAAATCAGGTATACAGGAGTATAGTTCACTTGCAACCAACAGGGTTTTGTTCACATTTTTTTCTCTTAAGCTGTCAGTGAGTTTATTGAGGGCATCGCTGAAATTATCGATCAGTTCACGGTTTGCGCCTTTTTTCACAGCATCCGGCATATATCCGTTCCACTTATAGTGAAGTTTGTCAATTATTGACCTTATGTCCTGCCATAGCATTTCTTCGGGATTTTTATCTTTCTGTTCCTGATCTTTTTTTTCTTCCTGCCCCTGTTTTGACTGCCCCTCCTGTTGTTTTTGGCCTTGTTCGGACTCAGCCTGTTCCTTGTCCTGGCCTTCCTGTTTCTGTTCTCCTTTTTCCTGGCTGGAGCCTTCCTGATCCTTTCCTTCCTGTCCTTCCGCTGCGCCGCCCTTTTCTTCTTCTTTCTGTGAAGTATCCTTATCTTTTCCTTCTTCCGAAACAGAAGGTCCGTTCAATTTTGCTATTATATCTTCAATACTTGTTTCTATTTCCTTCAGTTGGTCAGGAATCTTTTCCGCTTTTTGCTCCGTACTTTGCTGCTTCGCCCGGTTCTGCTCTTCCTTACCTTCAGAACCGCTGCAGCCATAAAAAAGTATAAGAGCCGGCAAAACTAACATTATAATTTTGCCTTTGTATTTATATATATTTTTTCCCATTGCAATAATGGAACCTCCTTCTTTACAATACAGCAAGGATAAGCATTTTTATTAGTATTCTCTTTTGCAATTTCAAAAATACGGCACAGTTTCCCCACGGATTTATGAATAAATTAACAGGAGATAATCCATTCAGACTGTGATACAATGTACTTGTTTAATACCGCACTTTCTGGAGGGTCAAAAATGTCGATAGGTATAAACATGTGGTCAAACAAAACAGGGAAAATCAAGAGTTTTCTGGAAAGCTATTTTCAGGAAAAAATAGAGATTGATGAAGATACGGGCAAATGGTTTTTTGAGTGCGAAGAACCCCTGGAGTCTGTAGATATTATATCAGCTGCCATGGACAACAGCGAAAAGTATGATCTGGCCCTGTATATCCGGATACCGGGCGGTGACATATACCGCATCACTGAGGAAAACTATAATGATGTAATAAAGGGTTTGTTCATTCTCTTTTATAAAGAAACTTCCTCATCCAAGACCAATAAAAGCCTTTATTAATTCCAGGACAAGCAGTATGACCGGCTGGTGAAGTATATAAATAATCAAAGTGCAGCGGCCGGCCATGTTGATGGGGTTATCAGGAAGCATTATGTTGCTTTTGCCTGTTTTTTTATTGTCAAAATAACCCATTGCGTCCATGAATTTATATGCTGCCATTCCCAGGATGAAAATGCCGGACCACGGTATGAGAGGGTAATAGTCAGATGACTGGAAGGAATTGCTGATAATTCCCAGGAAAAAGAAGGCGTCATGGGTTACAGTTACTCTCTTTACAATAAGTCCCCCCAGGAGGACGAAAATACCTGTAAGTGTCAGAATAAAGGAATTAAGTTTATTGAGAAGCGGGTAAAGGATCATGCAAAGTCCCAGCAAATGAAGTATGCCAAACTTAATGCCGAACTCCTCCCCGTAAATGTGTGTGACGGCGGACAAAACTAAAGCTATGCCCAGCACTTTTAAACCTCTTTTCACATTATTCCTGCTGAAGGCGCCGCTTATCCCCGCGATAAAAATAAACGTTATACCTGAAATCTTGCCGATATAATAATTTATCCCCGATGTGTATGATACCGGCAGCCCATATATTTCGTTGAGGTCAAAGATTATATGGAAATAGACCATGAGTATGAGGGCTATGCCCCTTAAAAAATCGATTTCCCAAAACCTGCCGCTTAGCCTGTCATCTGCCGACCTGTACCTCATTAATCCACCAACCTGCATAAAATTTCTCCGGTAGTATAAATGATAAATTTACCAGGCAAATAAGTCAATGACCTGTGCGGAAAACAGGGTAAAGACGTTCAATTTTACCCTCTTCAGGTAAAACAGGTTTTATGTTAGTATTTTAAAGGCAGATATTTTAAAAAATTTAAGAAATTATGGTTTCAAAATTTTTATAAAATACCCTGAAAATGCTGTATTAAGCATATTACAGGCTGATACGAAAATTTAATGGTCTTGTATACAATAAACGTTTTGTGTTATATAATTAAGTACAGGAAAACTGGACTTGATGTGGTTACAAAACCCAGTCACAATAATGTTTATAAATGGAAGGAGATATTATGACTTTTTTAGAACAAATCGTACAAAGAGCAAAAGCAGATAAAAAAACCATAGTGTTGCCTGAAAGCAACGATATCAGGGTTTTAACTGCGGCATCCAGGGTGCAGCAGCAGGAAATTGCTGATGTTGTTCTCATCGGAAAAGAAGAAGAAATTAAGAAACTTGCAGGTGACCTGGATCTTCGCGGTATTAAGATAATTGATCCTGAAACAGCTGAAGATTTTGATGATTTCGTTGAAACATTCTATGAAATGCGCAAGGCAAAGGGCATGACCCCGGAAAAAGCCCGCGAAACCATGCTGAACCCGTTGTATTATGGCGTAATGATGATCAAGAAGGAAAAAGCGGACGGAATGGTTGCCGGCGCAATAAACTCCACTGCCGATACTTTAAGGCCAGCCCTGCAGATTCTGAAAACTGCGCCTGGAACAAAACTGGTTTCAGCATTCTTTGTTATGGTCGTTCCCAATTGCGAGTATGGTCATAACGGAACCTTTATATATGCAGACAGTGGCCTGGTTGAGAATCCTACTGCAGAAGAACTGTCTGAGATTGCCGTAGAATCAGCAAAGACATTTAAAAAACTGATACAAGCCGAGCCAAAGGTTGCCATGCTTTCTTACTCTACATACGGCAGCGCAAAGAGTGAACTGACGGAAAAAGTGGTAGAAGCTACAAGGCTTGCCAAGGAAAAAGCACCGGACCTTATAATTGACGGGGAACTCCAGGTGGATGCCGCCCTGGTAAAATCTGTAAGCCGTGCAAAAGCTCCCGGCAATAAAATTGACGGCGAAGCCAATGTATTGATTTTCCCTGATTTGAACTCCGGCAACATTGCTTACAAACTCACACAGAGGCTTGCCAAGGCTGAAGCTTACGGTCCTATCACCCAGGGAATAGCAAAACCGGTTAATGACCTTTCAAGGGGATGCAGCGCGGAAGACATTGTTGGAGTTGTGGCAATAACGGCTGTCCAGGCCCAGGATGCATAAAACACGATAAATAAAGCCTTGAGGTTACGAAAGGAGTTTATTTAAATGAAAATTTTCGTTGTTAATTCCGGCAGTTCCTCGCTGAAATACCAGCTGATCGACATTGAAAACCAGGCTGTTCTTGCCAGAGGCCTGTGTGAACGTATTGGTATAGATAATTCATTTGTAAAGCATAACGTGCCGGACAGGGAACCTGTTATTATTGAAAAAGATTTATATAATCACAAGGTGGCCCTGGAAGAAGTAATACGCCTTCTTACCGCGGAGGATACAGGTGTGGTTAAAAGCCTGGATGAAATTTCGGCAGTTGGCCACCGTGTAGTGCACGGCGGCGAAAAATTCCGCGAATCTGTATTGATAAACGACGATGTTATGGAAGCTATACAATCCTGTGTTGAACTGGCTCCCCTGCATAACCCGGCAAATATTACAGGAATCGAGGCTTGCAGGCAGCTGATGCCCGATAAACCGCAGGTTGCCGTTTTTGATACGGCATTCCATCAGACAATGCCGAAATACGCTTACCTTTATGCTCTTCCTTATGAAATATATGAAAAGTACGGTGTGAGAAAATATGGTTTCCATGGTACATCCCATAAATATGTGGCTGAAAGGGCTGCCATAATGTTGGGAAGGCCTCTGGAAGAACTGAACCTTATAACCTGCCATCTGGGTAACGGTGCCAGCGTATGCGCCATAAAGAAAGGCAAATCGGTGGATACAAGCATGGGATTCACACCACTGGCGGGGCTTGCCATGGGAACCCGGAGCGGAACCATTGATCCTGCTGTTATATCTTTCCTGATGGAAAAGGAAAACCTGACCATCAGCCAGATAAATGAAAATTTAAACAAAAAATCCGGTATCCTTGGCATTTCCGGCATAAGCAGCGACTTCAGGGACGTCATAGCTGCTGCGGAGAAAGGAAATGAAAGAGCCCAGCTAGCCATTGACATATTCTGCTACAGAGTTAAAAAGTATATTGCTGAGTACATGGGCGTTCTCAACGGTGCAGATGGCATTGTATTCACGGCAGGAATAGGTGAAAACAATGCCCTGATCAGGGAACTTATTGTGAAGGACCTGGATTACCTAGGTATCGAGCTTGATCCTTTGAGGAATGATGTCAGGGGCGAGGAGAGAATAATAAGCAAGGACAGTTCGAAAATTAAGCTTCTGGTCATTCCAACCAACGAAGAACTGGCAATTGCAAAGGAAACGGCAAAATTTCTGTAAAAAGCAAGCTGAACTGTCTACCAGTGAAAATACAAAGTCCGGGTGTATCAATGGGTTAATGGCAATACCATGATACACCCGTTTTTTATAAACTTGCAAAAACCACTGCAAACATTTAAACTTAAAAAAGGGTATAATGAACTTGTGCAAGTATTAGCGGATGGCCTATTACAGGAGGTTTTTATGGTTATTGCGGTTATTGACGGACAGGGCGGAGGAATAGGGAAAGCCCTTGTGGAGAAGCTGAGAAAAGAGTTGGGAGACGGTGTGAAAATTATTGCTTTGGGTACCAATTCCGCGGCCACGACAATTATGTTAAAAAGCGGTGCAAATGAGGGAGCCACGGGGGAAAATGCCATAAAATACATGGCGCCGAAGGTAGATATAATAGTAGGACCTATTGGTATTATTGTGGCTGATTCAATGCTGGGTGAACTTACTCCCGCAATGGCAACGGCAATTTCGTCAAGCCCGGCCCACAAGGTGCTGATACCATTGAACAGGTGCAATATTTCCGTGGCGGGTGTCATGGAAGACACGCTGCCGTCTCACATTGACAATGCCGTAAGCATTGTGAAGGGCATTATAAAAACGTAATGAGAGTTTGATGGGAATCTTTCAGATTGCAGGAGATATTATGAACGAAAAAACCATAAAAAAACTTGAATTTGACAAAATCATAAGCCGGCTGGCCAGCCTGGCTTCTTCACCCCTGGGAAAGGAACTGGCGGAGAACCTGGTCCCGTCCGCTGATATTCGTGAAATCCAGAGGCTGCTTAAAGAGACGGATGACGGTGTAAGTTTTCTTGTAAGAAAAGGAAATCCCCCTTTAAGCGGTATAAGGGATATAAGAGGCAGCATCCGCCGTGTGGAGATAGGAGCAGTACTTACCAATGGCGGATTGCTGGCGGTGGCTGATGTCCTGAGAGTTTCCAGGCAGCTTAAAAGCTATGCCGCAGACAATACTACGCCTGAAGAATCAAATGTAGTAAGCGGTATGATTAGCGATTTATATATAAACCGGACCATTGAGAACAGGATTGACGCATGTATTGTAAATGAGGAGGAGATTGCAGATAATGCGAGCCCTACTCTTTACAGCATAAGAAGGAAAATTACATCGCTTCAGGCTTCCATTAAGGAAAAGCTTGAAAGCATGTTGCATTCACCCCGGTATAAAAAATACATGCAGGAATCCTTAGTGACAATGAGAGATGACAGGTATGTTATCCCTGTGAAACAGGAGTACAGGCATGAAGTGCCCGGGCTTGTTCATGATGCGTCGGCAAGCGGAGCCACCATATTTATTGAACCCATGGCGGTAGTGGAAATAAACAATGAAATAAAGCAGCTGCGTATAAAGGAAAAGGCAGAGATTGAAAGGATACTGGCGGAACTTACCTCCATGGTATCGGAAATTGTTGAGGAACTGAAAAATAATGTAAGCCTTCTTGCATATCTTGACTTCATTTTTGCCAGGGCCAAACTGAGCGTGGAATTAAGATGCGTAAGTCCCTTACTGAATACTGAAGGAAGGATTGTAATAAGAAGGGGCAGGCACCCTCTTCTTGACCCGAAGACCGTGGTACCCATTGACTTCTGGATAGGAGACAAATTCAGAACCCTTGTAATAACAGGTCCCAATACGGGAGGAAAGACGGTTACCCTCAAAACAGTGGGGCTTTTTGTGCTGATGGCCCAGTCAGGTCTGCATATTCCGGCAAATGAAGGAACCGAAATTGGCGTTTTTAAAAATATTTTCGCGGATATAGGTGATGAACAGAGCATCGAACAGAGCCTTAGCACATTTTCTTCCCATATGACCAATATTGTAAATATTCTTGAAAAAGCTGACAATGAATCCTTGGTGCTGCTTGACGAACTTGGTGCCGGAACTGACCCTACTGAAGGTGCAGCCCTTGCCATAGCAATTATTGAGCATCTATACGGATTAGGCTCTATTACTGTGGCCACTACACATTACAGCGAGCTTAAAATTTATGCCATCGTTACGGAAGGCGTTGAAAATGCTTCCTGCGAATTCGATGTGGAAAGCCTGAGGCCTACCTACAGGTTACTTATAGGGATACCGGGGAAAAGTAACGCCTTTGCCATATCAGAGCAATTGGGGCTTAACAGGCAAATACTGGAACGGGCACGGGAATGGCTGAGCCAGGAAGACATCCGTTTTGAGGATGTATTGAGCTCCATAGAGCAAAACAGGCTGGAAGCAGAAAAAGAAAGGCTCAATGCAGAACATTACAGGAGAGAAGCCGAAAAACTAAAAACGGAACTGGAAAACCGGCGGCTTAAAATAGAGGAACAGAGGAACAAACTGCTTCATGAAGCGCGAGTGGAGGCGAGGCGGATAATTGAAAACGCCAGGTACCAGATTGATGAAGTTGTAAAGAAGTTCCGCGAACTGGAAAAACAGCCGTATTCCACTGATATTATGCGGGAAGCTGACAGACTCAGGTCCTCTTTTGCGGAACGTGCCAACATGGTTGAAGAATCCCTGGCAGAAAGGTTTGAATTTGATAAAGAAAGCGACGGCGGTCAACCTGTAACGTTAAAGGAAGGCGACACCGTCTATATAACAAGCCTAAACCAGAAGGGCACGGTGGTTTCACCACCCAACGCCAATGGTGAGGCTTTAGTCCAGGCGGGAATATTGAAAATCAATATCCATGTTTCAAATTTAAGACTAATAGATGAGCAGTTAACTGAACTGAAAAAAGGCACCATATCTCAGATAAGCAGGAGCAAGAGGGAAACTATAAAGACAGAGATTGACGTAAGAGGTCATACAGTGGATGAAGCAAACCTCAGGATAGACAAGTTTCTGGATGACGCGGCCATTGCCAACCTCAGCGAAGTTACCATAATTCACGGGAAAGGTACCGGAGCCCTGAGAAACGGGATTCACCGTTTCTTGAAGACCAACAAGCATGTGGATTCCTTCAGGATCGGCGATTTCGGAGAAGGCGACAGCGGCGTCACCATCGTTAAATTGAAATAAAAGTCCTTCTTAAGTTTCCATATTAATGCTGCATATATGATTTTGTTGACAATGCAGACAACTATTTTTAGAATGGTACTTGTGCGTTTATTTTGTGCTGCAGGTTTACTGCAAGTTTTACATTGAAAGGGTTTTTCATGTGACTGTAAGGAATGACATCAGGAACATTGCCATAATTGCCCATGTAGACCATGGGAAGACCACCCTGGTGGACGGAATGCTTAAACAAAGCGGAATATTCAGGGAAAACCAACAGGTCCGTGAAAGGGTAATGGATTCAAATGAACTGGAGAGGGAAAGAGGCATAACCATTCTCTCAAAAAATACTGCCGTTGATTACATGGGTGTCAGGATAAATATCATTGACACTCCCGGACATGCCGATTTTGGCGGAGAAGTGGAAAGAATCCTTAAAATGGTGGACGGGGTGCTTCTTCTGGTGGACGCCTTTGAAGGACCTATGCCACAGACAAGGTTTGTCCTGAACAAAGCTCTCCAGCTTAAATTAAAACCTATTGTGGTTATAAACAAAATAGATAAACAGGGAGCAAGACCGTATGAAGTGGTTGATGAAGTCCTGGAGCTTTTCATAGAACTGGGCGCTGATGATGAGCAGATTGAATTCCCTGTTATTTACGCTTCCTCAAGAGAAGGGTATGCGGTACTGGACCTTGAAAAAGACGAGAGAATCAGCCTGGAACCACTATTTAAAACTATAATCAGCCATGTACCGGCTCCAAGCGGAGACAGTGAGGGACCTTTGCAATTGCTGGTGTCAAGTATTGACTACGACGATTATATCGGGAATATTGCCATAGGACGTATTGAACGCGGCCGTATTGTTTCGGGACAGCAGGTTACTGTATGTAAATTGGGGGAAGAAACTTTAAGAAATACAAAAGTGGGAAAACTGTACACTTTCCGGGGGCTTAAAAGGATTGAGATTGAGGAGGCAGGTATCGGGGACATAGTTGCCGTTTCAGGAGCAGGAGTTATTAATATCGGTGAAACCATCTGTGAATTTGACCACCCTGAGCCTTTGCCCTTTGTAAAGATTGACGAGCCCACAATTTCAATGACGTTCAGCGTAAATGACAGCCCCTTCGCCGGAAAGGAAGGAACTTTTGTGACCTCCCGCCAGCTGAGGGAGCGCCTGTTTAAGGAATTGCATACAAATGTGAGCCTGAAGGTGGAAGAAACTGGTACTACCGAAGCGTTCAAGGTTTCAGGAAGAGGAGAGCTGCACCTGTCAATCCTTATTGAAACCATGCGCAGGGAAGGATACGAGTTCCAGGTTTCAAAACCGAAGGTTATATTTAAGGAAATAAACGGGAAAAGGTATGAACCGGTGGAATTACTAATTATTGACGTTCCCGAGGAATATACCGGCATTGTCATGGAGAAGCTCGGTCCCAGGAAAGCGGAACTGCTAAACATGAATACCTTTAACCACGGCTATGCAAGACTGGAGTTCAAAATACCGGCCAGGGGCCTTATAGGATACAGGTCTGAGTTTTTGACCGACACAAAGGGAAATGGTATAATAAATCATGTATTTTATGGCTATGAGCCCTATGCAGGGGATATTACAATCAGGCAAAGAGGGTCCATAGTGGCATGGGAAACAGGTGAAGCAGTTACTTATGGCCTGTATAATGCCCAGGAAAGAGGTACATTGTTTATAGGCCCTGGAACAAAAGTATATGAGGGCATGATTGTAGGAGAGAATGCAAAGCAGGAGGACATAACCGTCAACGTTTGCAAAAAGAAACACGTGACCAATATGAGGGCCGCTGGTTCGGACGAAGCCCTGCGCCTGACGCCTCCCAGGACGCTGAGCCTGGAACAGTGCCTTGAATTTATAAATGATGATGAACTTGTGGAAGTAACACCTCTTAGCATACGGCTGAGAAAAAAGATACTGGACACTTCCAAAAGGCTTAAAATGAAAAATAAGGAGCGCATGGAGTGAAAAAAGTAAACCGGTCCCGGAGAAGTAATTACATTGTAAAAAGAATGAGAAAATTCTATATCAATACAGCAATATTCGTGTTGTTGCTGTTAATTACCGTTGCCAGCATCTACACTTCATATAGTTATGTGACAAAAATAGTCAACAGGGACGACAGCGAAGTACAGATGACTTTCAGCGAATCGGACTCCATGAAAATAGTAATACCCATGGGTTCCGGTACGGAAAAAATTGCCGAAATATTGCATGAAAATGGTGTAATAAAGAATGTCAAGCTGTTTAAATTCCTGTCAAAGATCAACGGATATGACGGAAAGTACCAGGCCGGGACTCATATAATAAGCCGAAGCACTTCCTATGACAACCTTAAGGGCTATGACGACCTGATGCGCATAATGTCAAGCATGCCCGTCGCCAATCCTACCGTAACGGTAACCATCCCGGAGGGATATAATTGCAGGCAGATTATTGAGTTGCTGGAGGAAAAAGGCCTTGTGACCGAAGAATCGTTTATACAGGCCATGAACAAGGCGGATTATGATTTTGAATTCCTTCAGGATCTGCCTGAACGGGAATACAGATTGGAAGGATATCTGTTTCCTGATACCTATATTTTTGATGTTTACGGAGGAGCTGAATATATAATTTTAAAGATGCTCTCCAGGTTTGATGAGATATTCAGGCAGGAATACAGGGAAAAGGCGGAAGAACTGGGTATGACTGTTGACGAGGTAATAATCCTTGCCTCCATTATTGAAAGGGAAGCCCAGGTACCCGAAGACAGGCCGCTGATATCCAGCGTGTTCCACAACAGGCTCAGAAGCAGCGACAGTTCACTGAAATTCCTGCAGTCCTGCGCCACAATCCAGTACATTTTCTATATGCAGGAAGGAATAATAAAGGAACAGATTACAACAGAAGATACAAAGGTGGAACACCCGTACAATACCTACCTTTATACGGGACTTCCTCCGGGGCCCATAAGTTCGCCGGGAGAGGCAGCCATCAGGGCGGCCCTTTATCCTGAAGATACCGACTACCTATATTTCGTTGCCAAGGGAGACGGAAGCCACTACTTCTCCAGGACTTATGACGAGCATGTTAATGCCATGCACAGGTATGGCCAGATTCTTTACTGATAATTGATATGAGCGCTGAAACCTGGGAAGAATAGCTATGATATATAATGAGCATGTTATAAATTTTATAAGAAAAAAACTTAAGGCCGGAAAAGGTGTTCTGGCGGACATTGAACGGTATGCTTACGATAATAATATACCTATTGTCGAACCTGAAGTGGCAAGCTTGCTCATTATATTGGGGAAAATGATCCGTCCCGTAAGGATACTGGAAATAGGCACAGCCATAGGCTATTCCGCAATACTTCTCTCATCGGTGCTTTGTGATGGTGGCTTTATTGATACCATTGAGAGGGAAGAACAGATGGTGGCATTGGCCAGGGAGAATATAAAAAAGGCAGGCTGCCAGGGAAAAATAAATGTTATTGCGGCAGACGCAGTCAATGTGCTGGAATACCTGGACAAGGAATACGACATGATTTTCATGGATGCCGCCAAAGGCCAGTATATTGAGTATCTGCCTCACTGTATACGTTTGCTCAGGAAGGATGGCCTCCTTATTGCGGACAATGTACTATACCGGGGCATGGTGGCTGAAACCTCTGAAATACCAAGGCGGGAAAGGACCATTGTAAAAAATCTCAATGATTTCATTGACACCGTCTGTGCCGATCCCAGGCTTGAAACGGCATTGATACCTGCCGGCGACGGTTTGTCAATATCATATAAGCTTGTTTAAATCATATACAAAGAACGGTGGATTCAATGAAAAAAGTGGAACTGCTGGCTCCGGCAGGAGATCTTGAAAAACTGAAATTTGCCATAATTTATGGAGCTGATGCTGTCTATCTTGGCGGCGAGGAATTCGGCCTCAGGGCCCAGGCAGGCAACTTTTCCCTGGAGGAAATGCGGGAAGGGCTTGATTTTGTGCATTCCAGGGGGAAAAAAGCTTATCTTACCGTAAATGTCATCCCCCATAATGATGATATAGAAAAGCTGCCCCAGTATCTGGATGAAATATCGGAACTAGGTTTTGACGCAATAATCCTTTCGGATCCCGGCGTATTCTCAATTGTCAGGGAAATTCTGCCGGACATGGACATCCATATCAGCACCCAGGCCAACAACACCAACTGGCGAAGTGCCGCCTTCTGGCACCGGCAGGGTGCAAAAAGGATCATCCTGGCCAGGGAACTCTCCCTTGACGAAATCAGGGAAATAAGGAGCAAAGTGCCGGAAGACTTGGAACTCGAAGCCTTTATCCATGGCTCCATGTGTATCTCTTATTCAGGCAGGTGCCTGCTGAGCAGCTACATGGCAGGAAGGGATTCAAACAGGGGTTTATGCGCCCACCCGTGCAGGTGGAAATATTATCTGGTAGAAGAAAAAAGGCCTGGACAATACATGCCGGTTTTAGAAAACGAGCGGGGCACTTTCATTTTCAACTCCAGGGATTTGTGTACCATTGAATTTATACCTCAACTGGTGGAGTCGGGTCTGACCAGTTTCAAAATTGAGGGAAGAATCAAAAGTTCATATTATGTAGCCACTGTAGTAAAGGCGTACAGGCAGGTTATAGACGCTTATTATAGCGATCCTGAAGGATATGCCTTTGACAGCTATTGGCTCGAGGAACTGAAAAAGGTAAGCCACAGGGAATATACCACAGGATTTTATTTCGGAGAAGCTGAAGAAAAGGGTCAAATTTATGAAACCAGTTCATATATAAGGGAATATGACTTTATAGGCGTAGTAAAAAATTATGATAGGAATACAGGCGTGGCGGAAATTGAGCAGCGGAACAGGTTTGAGGTTGGAGATGAAATTGAGGTTTTAAGGCCAAAAGGAAAACATTTTACCCAGATAGTCACATGGATGGAGGATGACGCCGGAAATGGCATCACGGAGGCACCGCACCCGCAAATGACGGTGCGCATTCCTGTTCAGGAAGAAGTAGCAGAATTTGACATTTTAAGAAGGAAGAAAAAAGGCTAATTTGGTATATTTTATGTATATCTTTTACATTACCACCCATAATAATCAGGAACAGACTGGTTATTATGGGTGTTGCCATGTTTGAGCCATATATCAGGTATAAAAAAATACTGTCTCTGTTTACTGGCCTGTTCCTTTTACTGATGCTGAAAATTTTTGTGCTTCAGATTGTCCAGGGCCGTAAGCTTGCTGAAGGTGCATATCTGCAAAGGCTTCAGCATTACAGGATAGGACAGGTCCGGGGAGATATCCTTGACCGGAACGGAATCCCTTTTACCAACAGGGAGAAAAAGGTTCTCACTGTAATACAACCGGACTATGTGGATATGGACGACATCATGCTGGAGCAGATATGCAGATTGCTGAAAGCGGACTTTAAGGATGTAAGTGTAAAACTCCGTATTAAAAGGGAGCCGGTAATAATCGAGGTTAATGACGACATAAAAAACGCCATTATGCGTTTAAACCCTGAAGGCATATCCTTTGTCAGCACCCTGGAAAGGTATGATGACAATGGGCTGGCTCCCCATGTAATAGGATATCTGAACGCAGACGGTGACGGAGAAAGTGGAATTGAAAAGTTCTATAATGATATTCTTAAATTTGACAGTGAAAGTTACATCGCCGCGGTTACAGACGCCAACAGGAATATTGTCCGTGGTCTGGGGTACAGGATAATAACCGTTTCTCCTGTAAATAAGAAATTGAATGTAAAATTGACCCTGGATTATCATATCCAGAAAATAGTGGAAGATGTTCTGGATGAATTCGGAATTTCCGGTGCTGTAGTGGTCCTGGATGTTTCCAGTGGTGATGTTGTGGCCATGGCAAGCAAAAAGGATTTTTACCAGGACAACATCAGGGAATACCTGGACAGCCAGAATAACGAGCTTTTTAATAAGGCCGTGGCATCATATAACCTTGGTTCTGTTTTCAAAATAGTGGATGTGGCTGCGGCACTGGAAAATAACATTGACCTGCCTGAGCGCTATTATTGCAGGGGATATGTGGAAATAGGGCAAAGAATATTCCGCTGCTCGTCATATAATACAGGAGGTCACGGGTTAATCGGCCTTGAGGAGGCCTTTGCCTATTCGTGCAATTCCTATTTCATTGAGGCAGCCTTGAAGACCGGATATGTAAAGACGCTTTCAACGGCAACCATCCTCGGGCTTGGTTCGGAAACAGGCCTTAAATTTCAGGGTATACCTGAATCCTCCGGAAATTTGCCTAAACCGGGTTTTTATTCTGAAGGCGATATAGCGAACCTGTCAATCGGGCAGGGAGAAGTGTTGGCAACTCCCCTGCAGATTGCAAATCTGGCAGCTATCATTGCCAATAACGGCATACAGAACAATATAAATATAGTAGATTCCATTACGGATGATAATGGCAATAAGGTAAGGGAAATACGGATGGACGGTGGCAGGCGCGTGATCAGTGAGAAAACTGCAAAGGTAATAAAAAAACTGATGGAATCTGTTCTGGATTACGGTACGGGTAAAAACATAGACCTGGATGAATATGGCGGTGCTGCGGGAAAGACCGGTACTGCGGAAACGGGGCAGGTCATTGGCGGGGAAAAAGTGGTTCATGCCTGGTTTGCCGGGTATTTCCCCAGGAACAATCCAAAGTTTGCCGTGGCAGTATTTATTGAGAACGGGAAGAACGGCAGCAGAACAGCAGCACCGGTGTTTGAGGAAATTGCAAAAAAAGTTATGAAGAAAGGTCTTTAACCTCTTTACTTTAGCATACTAATGTGATAATATAAAGCAGTGCATAAAGGTCTATGACAAGAAAATATCAGGGGGTACAAAAAATGTGTAAAAAGATAATTCTCATAATTACGGCAGTTGTTCTAATGCTGAGTATAACTGCATGTTCATCCGCTTCTTCATCTGAAAAAAGCGGATCGAAACCCACTTTTACAGTAGGCTTTGACCAGGACTTTCCTCCCATGGGTTTTGTAGATGAAAACGGCAATTTTGTAGGTTTTGACCTTGACCTTGCGGCAGAAGCAGCAAAAAGGATGGATATGGAGCTTAAACTGCAGCCGATTGCCTGGGACGCAAAAGATATGGAGTTGGAATCAAAGAACATAGACTGCGTCTGGAACGGTTTTACCATAAACGGCCGTGAAGACTTATATACATGGACAGAACCTTACATGTCAAATAACCAGGTGTTTGTAGTAAGAGCCGATTCAGATATAGAAACCATTGCAGACCTTGCCGGCAAGAGGGTTTGCGTTCAGGTGGATTCAAGCGCCGAGGCAGCATTGAAAGACAGACCGGAAATAGAAAGTACCTTTAGCGAATACATCAAGGCTGACAACTACAACACCGCTTTGATGGACCTTGAAGCCGGTGCTGTTGATGCTGTGGCCATGGACGAAATTGTTGCCAGATATCAGATAGAAAAAAGAGGAGCCAAATTCAGGGTGCTTGATGAAACTCTTGCAGCTGAGGAATATGGCGTAGGCTTCCTTAAGGGCAATACGGAATTGAGGGACAAGGTTCAGAAAGCTCTCGAGGATATGGCCAAAGACGGTACAATGGAGAAGATTTCCATTAAGTGGTTTGGTAAAGATATTACAACCATTGGCAAGTAATTATAAAAATAAAGCAAAGGCTATCGCGTTTTGTGGTAGCCCTTTGCTTTGTGTCCGGGAAGGTGGCTTATTAGTTGAAATTAACTGTGCTTTTACTTGAACTTGGCAAAGGTTTGCTGGTTTCAGTTGAAATATTTACCCTTACATTGCTATTTTCTCTTCCTCTGGGGCTTTTTGTATCTTTTGGGCGAATGTCCCGGAACTTTCTTTTAAGAAACTTTATTAAGCTATATATTTCCATTATGCGTGGGACACCCCTTATACTTCAGCTAATGGTGGTGTATTTCGGCCCGTATTATATATTTGGCATGTCATTGTCGGGATACAGATTCATTGCCACCATTATTGCTTTTTCAATAAATTATGCAGCATATTTCGCGGAAATCTACAGGGCTGGTATTGAGTCCATGCCTGCCGGGCAGTATGAAGCCGCAAAAGTTCTCGGTTACAGCAGGGCACAGACCTTTATAAAAATTATCCTGCCCCAGGTCATAAAACGTATATTACCGCCGGTAACCAATGAAGTTATAACATTAATAAAAGATACTTCCCTGGCATTTGTTATTTCCGTTCCTGAAATGTTTACAAAGGCCAAGGCCATTGCGTCGGCCCAGGCTTCAATGATTCCTTTTATTGCGGCAGGCGTATTCTATTATGTCTATAACTTTATTGTGGCATATATAATGGAATTCTTTGAGAAGAAACTTAGCTATTACAAATAGGAGAGCAGCGTATGAAGTTACTGGAAATCAGGAATTTACAAAAGAGTTTCGGCAATCTTAAAGTGATAAAAGACTTTTCCATGGAAGTTGAGGAAGGACAGGTTGTTGCCATTATAGGCCCTTCCGGATCAGGCAAGTCAACATTGCTAAGGTGTGCCACAATGCTGGAGACCGTGGATACCGGTGAAATATATTATTTGGGTGAACCGGTGGTAACAACAGGTCCGGATGGCGGTGCAGTCTATGCGTCCCATAAAAAGCTTAAACAGATACGGCAATACTATGGACTGGTATTCCAAAACTTCAACCTGTTTCCGCATTTTTCCGTGATAAAAAATATAACTGATCCCCTTATTACCGTTAAGAAAATGCAGAAACCCGAGGCTCTTGAAATAGGAAGAAGCCTTCTTAAAAAAATGGCCCTGTCCGACAAGGAGAATGCCTATCCCTATGAACTTTCCGGCGGGCAGCAGCAGCGTGTATCCATTGCAAGGGCTCTCGCGTTAAGCCCTAAAGTACTGTTTTTTGACGAGCCTACGTCTGCCCTTGATCCTGAGTTGACAGGAGAAATTTTAAAAGTTATGCGTGATTTGGCAGCAGAACGCATGACAATGGTTATCGTGACCCATGAAATGAGCTTTGCGCGGGATGTGGCCGACCATGTGATTTTCATGGACGGGGGAATTATAGTTGAGGAAGGCCCACCAAAACAGGTAATAAATAATCCTCAAAATGACAGGACAAAGATGTTCCTGAACAGATTTGAGGATTAATTTCAGACCTGTATTAATTTCTAACATATTTTTCACTGGTACTTAGCGCAAACCGTACGTTTCATCAACAGGCTGCACAAAGATAATGCCATTGCCCGGTTTGTCAATTTCCAGTTCCTGTCTTATGGCATCTACTATATTGCTTGTCATATCGCTTTTGCACAATATCAGCACAATTTCTTTTTCGGGTTCGATTTCCATGGAGAACAGCTTGCTGGTCTCATGTATGCCGGACCCCCTTGCGTGGATTATTGTGCCGCCCCTTGCGCCAGCTTTTTTTGCTGCATCCATGACAAGTTCTGCTTTACCCCTGTCCACGACAGTAAAAATTGCCTTATACATGTTGTTATTTACACCTCTGGTTTCCTGTTCTTTGTTTTCTTCTTCATGATGAATAGAATGATGAATAGCTCCTCCAGCGCCGATAATGTCAAGCACAGGCATACTGAAAGCTATGCCATGGTGAGGTTTATCAAAGGCAAACTCGCTGTTAAGCTTGTGTAGTGCATTGCCGGCAACAGATTTACTGCATATCATTAAAACTACTTCTTTCCTAATGTCATTGATGGCTAAAAACTCCAGTAAACGGCTTTGCACGGTGCCTTTTCCCAAAAAAATCGTTCCGCCCGTAATACCGTTTTGCTTTCCTATCCTGATAACCTTGGTACCCAGACCGAAATTGACTATTACACATATCAACATATATTTTTCCGCATAGGCGCCGTTATTCACCATCTTCTTGCAAACCTCCTTTACCGGATTTTATCCTGTATATGTAGCCCAGAATCTGAAGAGTGATTAAAGGTGTCAAAGCAACCAAAGCAATCATGCCAAACCCGTCTATCAAAACGTTGGCGCCTTCTGTTGCCTCAGCTGCCCCCTGGGCAAATGCCAGTGTAAATGTTGCCGTCATGGGGCCGGATGCGACGCCTCCTGCATCAAAGGCTATTCCAACAAACAGATCAGGCACCAAATACATTAGAATTATAGCTATTATATATCCTGGCAAAAGAATATGCCACAGTTTTAAATTGGGAATCAATATTCTCATTATTGATAAGGCTGCGGAAATGCCAACGCCTATGCTTAAGGAAAACATGACCACTTTTCTCTTGACGTAACCGCTTGTCACGTCCTCAATCTGGTGGGTTAAGACGTGTACCGCAGGCTCAGCCAGCACTGTCAGCAGGCCCAGTACAAATCCGATTAGTATGGGCAGGAATTTATTGCCCATAGACGTAATTTTATAGCCGACTATACTGCCCACGTTCATGAAACCGGCATGTACTCCGGTCAGGAATAGCACAAGGCCGACAAATGTATATATCACGCCAATGGCAATTTTCCTGTTTGTTTTCCTGGTGAGTTTGGTGGCCTTTAGTTGGAAAATCACGAAAAGTCCCACAAGAGGCGCAAGAGCGATGAGGCTTTCCCTGGCTACTTGAGGAATTCCCTTAATAAATGGCATGAAAATTGAATTATTATACAGTTCCATTTCGTCTGCGCTTAATGATGCAGGTATATCACCGGATCTTGAGATAATACTTAGGACCATAACCATAATTATGGCACCTGCCGATGCTATGCCTACAAGGCCGAAGCTGTCCTCTTCCGAAGCCTTACTGTCTTTTTTCAGTGAAGAAACACCTACTGCAAGGGCCAGTATAAAGGGAACTGTCAATGCCCCGGTGGTGGCGCCGGAAGCGTCAAAGGCTATAGCCATAAACTCGGAAGATGTAAAAAACGCAAGGATTAAAATCAATATGTACGTTAGTGTCAAGAACCTATGAAGAGGAATATTATATACTATTCTCACAAGTCCCGAGGCCAGCATAACGGCTATGCCAATGGAAACCATTACAAGAATGCTTGTTTTGGATATGTTGCCTGACGTTACAAAATCCACCTGGTCAGCCAGTATGTGCAGATCAGGTTCAGCTATGTTGACAAAGAATCCGAGGATAAATGTGACCGCAAATACAATTACGAGTTTATTGGTCTTGGCAATTATTTCACCCATATAATTCCCAATGGGGGTAAGTCCCACATCCACCCCCAGCAGAAAGATTGACAGGCCGATAATTATAAACAGGGCACCTAGTAAAAATCTTACCAATACAATCGGCTGAAGAGGTGTTATGGTAAAATGCAGTATAAGTACTATTATTGTAATAGGCAGAACGGTGAAAATAACCTCTTTTAATTTGTCAAATAATATGTTCATGACGCATAACCCCTTTGTAAACGATAAAGATTATACCATATAATCCTTTCCAGTTCAACTTCTTATCACGTGTGCCTAACTTACTTACTCTTTACATCAGTGGCTCGTATGCCTGCTCGCGGCCACTTATCCCCAATGTTAACCGCCGCAAATCCATCCAGCAAGGGAACTTTCCTTAAAAAAAGTCCTATTGGCCCAAAAAAAAGTACAGGCACATTCTTTTAGGAAGCGTCATATACTTATAAAGTAGCCTGCTAAGGGGGGTGCCTTACTTTTGCTGCCCGTTGCGTTACAGGTGCTGGTTGAAGCATTGGGCAACATTTTTGTTGCTTTGGGATATGTTTCAAATGTCAATTCTTTCCCTCAGCCCTTATCTCCTGAAGAAGAGACGGAAATGATTATAAAATACCGTAATGGAAGTGAAGAGGCCAGGAATATCCTTATTGAGAAGAATTTAAGGCTGGTCGCCCACATCGTGAAAAAATACAGCACATCTTCCTGTGATAGCGACGACCTCATTTCAATAGGCACAATCGGCCTGATCAAGGCCATATCCACCTTTGACCCTTCAAAAGGCACCAGGTTGGCCACATATGCAGCCCGGTGTATTGAAAATGAAATATTGATGCAGATAAGAACCACCCGCAAAATACAAAATGAGGTGTCGCTCCAGGAACCTATAGGAAAGGACCAGGAAGGCAATGAAATTGCGCTCATAGATGTGTTGGGGAATGATTCGGATGCCATTGTGGATGAGGTGGATTCAAAGATACAGGTGAAAAAGCTGTTGAACAAGATGCAGGAAGTGCTGAAAAAACGCGAAAAAATGGTTATTGAGATGAGATACGGGCTGAATGACGGGGACAGCAAAACCCAGAGAGAAATTGCCAAAATGCTTGGTATTTCAAGGTCTTATGTTTCCAGAATTGAAAAGAAGGCCATAAAAAAATTGAATAAGGAATTAAACGTTTCCTTTTAGGCTAAGCAGTAATCTTAAAAAAACGTTTTCACTTGCCGGTAGTAATATGCCGGCATTTTTTTCATGAAGTTTTCCGAAAAATTCCGGGTATTTTGAAATTTGGGTTTAATTTTGTTATTATATAAGTGGACTGGTTTTTATTTTCCATGAACGGGCTGGATCAGTTAATTAATAGTTAGAAGGAGGTATAAAATTGCAGTACAGGAAATTTGGTAATCTGGGTTTTGAAATCTCAACTTTTGGCATGGGGTGCATGAGACTTCCTTTAAAAGAGCAGCCGGACGGCACCCGTAAGTATGAAGATATTGATGAAGAAGAAGCAATTAAAATGATACGCCATGCTGTGGATAACGGCGTTAATTACTTTGATACGGCATATCTTTACCATGGAGGATATAGTGAACGCGTTCTGGGGAAAGCCTTAAAGGATGGTTACCGCGAAAAGGTAAAGGTGGCAACGAAATTGCCTGTCTGGAAAGTTGAAAAGTATGAAGATCTCGGTGCTATCCTCGACGAAGAATTGAAACGGTTTGACTTTGATTATATCGATTTTTACCTTTTGCATGCCCAGAACAAGGAACGCTGGGAAAAGGTGAAAAATCTTGGCATACTACGTTTCCTTGAGGATGCCAGGAAACAGGGCAAGATAAAATACATAGGTTTTTCATTTCATGATACCCTTCCTGTTTTTAAGGAAATAATTGATGAATATAGCTGGGATATGTGCCAGATCCAGCTGAATATACTCGACACGGATTACCAGGCTGGCGTGGAAGGGCTCAAATATGCAGCCAGCAAAGGTATCCCTGTTGTAATCATGGAACCCCTGAAAGGTGGGCGCCTGGCCAGGGATATACCCGACAGGGTGAAGGAAATGCTGCCTGCCGGCATGTCCCTTGTTGATATTGCATTCAGATGGCTGGGCAATTTCCAGGAGGTAACGGTGGTCTTAAGCGGCGTCAGCACCATGGAACAGCTTGATGACAATATTAGAATATTCAGTGGTATTACTCCCGGAGGAATGAGCCGGGAAGAACTTGAGAGCGTGCAGAAAATACAGGAATATTTCAGGAGCCAGATCAAAGTGGACTGCACCAGTTGTTTTTACTGCATGCCATGTCCTTCTGGAGTTGATATACCGGGAATATTCAGGCTGTATAACGACGCATTCATATTCGACGCGAAAGCTTCCAGTGTCAACAGGTACAAGGAATTGCAGCAGAACAAAAAGGACGCTTCCCAGTGCGTGGAATGCGGAACTTGTGAAAGTGCATGTCCTCAGCGTATCCCAATTATTGAGAAATTAAAGGAAGCAGACAGCTTTTTAACCAGCGAAGTATAATGCAGCAAGGATAAGGGGTTGCCCTGGCCGGAGCTTAATAGCCGCCGGCGAAGGCAACCCTTTTTTTGTTGTTACTTGGCTTCCACAAACCACCTGTCGTCTTCAAGCCATAAAGTGGTTTCTTTTCCGTGCACGCGGCATATATAACGTATGCCGCACCCGCCTGCCTTGAGTGAAGCGGCAGGGCGCACATCCAGCACCCTGTCCACTGAATAGCGCCTGCCGTCTCCCCATATTACGGTAATGGGTATCTTTTGTCCTTCTTTTGTATACTTTACTATAACGTCTACAAAAACCTTACGCATTCAAATCACTTCTTTAATTGCTTAATGGTTGATTAAAGTAGGGGACCGGATGTATAACGTTTTCCTCCACAGGATTGGCGTTAAGGCTGCGGTCCCTTAAAAGCAGCGCCCTCTGGACCGAGTAGTGGCCGAAGCGGGACCTTATTTTATCGATGCTTTTATCCAATAATTCCCTTTTTATGGACCTGTCGTCCGGAAACAGGGAAAGCTGCACGTAATCGTCAGCCGTAACGAGATTTGTTACCCTGACGCCCAAAAGCCTCACGTTTTTTGACCAGTCCCAGACATTGCGGAATATTTCACAGGCCTTTTCCGCAATTTCAGAAGTTGTAAACGTATAGCTGCTTAACGGCGCCTGCCGCTCGATAAAGGTAAGGTCATTGGCCCTTATGGTTATCTGGACTGTTCTGCCTTTCAGATTGTGTTTTCTGAGCCTTTCGCCGACGCTCTCGGACAGTACATAAATAAGTATGCGGGCCTCGTCGTCGCATACAAGGTCCTTTGATGTGGTAAGGGAGTTCCCGACGCTTTTAATCAGGGGTTTGTCTTCAAATTTGCTTACAGGTGTCTGGTCATAGCCGTTGGCGAAGGCCCACAGCATTTCACCCCATTTGCCCAAAAGGCTTGAAAGCAGGCCGCCGGGAGCCTCTGCCAGATCTCCTATGGTACAGATGCCCACCTTCCTGAGTTTTTCAGAAGTGGAACGTCCCACGTACAGCAAATCCTCCACGGGAAGAGGCCATATCTTTTGCCTGAAGTTTTCCCTGGTTATGACGGTGACGGCGTCAGGTTTTTTTATGTCCGAGCCGAGCTTTGCAAATATTTTGTTATAACTTACGCCGATGGACACGGTTATGCCCAGTTCGTTTTTTATTTCATTTCTTATCCTTTCCGCTATTGTTTCGCCGTCTCCGAAAAGACCGGTGCTTTCAGTAACATCCAGCCAGCACTCGTCTATACCGAAAGGTTCCACCAAATTGGTATAGCGGCGGTATATGTCAATGGCAAGGGACGAAAAGCGCAAATACTGGGAATAATTGGGACGTACAACCACCAGTTTCGGACATTTGCTTCTTGCCTGCCATATGGGTTCGCCTGTCTTTACGCCGTAACTTTTTGCGTAAAGGTTTTTTGCCAGTACAATACCGTGCCTGGTAGACTGGGAACCACACACCGCGACAGGCTTGTTTCTTATCTCCGGGTTATAGAGACATTCTACGCTGGCGTAAAAGTTATTCAGGTCACTGTGAAGTATTACGCGTTTCATTGCCATCCCCCAGACAATAAATATCGAACATATGTTCGATATTTATTATACGACGAAACGGCATTATTGTAAAGGCCAATTTGTGCCAGTTGCCTTTATGGACGGCGGGATTCGCCTGTTTTGCTATCTTTGCCGGATTTGCCTTCTTTTCTTTCCTTGGTTTCTTTGACTACTTTGCCTTCTTTACTTTCTTTGGTTTTGAATATTCCGGAAACTATGCTTTTCACGAGAAGTACTGTGATAGGACCGAGAATCAGACCCACAACTCCGATAACCTTAAGGCCAATGTACATGCTGGCCAGGGTAAGCAGCGGGTAAACTCCGATTTGCACGCCTATGATTTTGGGCTCAATCATTTGCCTTACCACAAGAACGATTATATATGTAATAAGAAGGGAAATGCCCTGTCTGATATTGCCTGTGATAAAAGAATATAAAGCCCATGGTATGAGAATTGTTCCGGTGCCGAAAATGGGCAGGCTGTCAATAAAACTTGTGAGAAGGGCAAGTAAGAAGGAAAACTTGATTCTCATTATTGAAAAGGCTATAAAAAGTTCAACAAAGGTTATGGACATAATGATGAGCTGTGCCCTGATATAACCGAACATGCCGGAAAACAGGTCGTTTTTTACATTACTGATCCTCCTAATCCATTCAGCAGGAAGCTGGCCCTTAATAAATGCTATTATGCGGTCTCTGTCACTGGCTATAAAATAGGTAGAAAGAATCGTCGCAAAAATAAACACAACAGCCCCGGGCAGTGAAAACGCAGTGGCAAAGGCCCCTTTTACCAATGATGTGGAAAGGTCGATAAGGGCCTTGGAGATGTTTGAAATCACACTTCCTATGTTGTCGGTAATTCCCTTCGGAAGCCACAGGTATATGTCAGTTCCCTTGGAAATCAGGGTTTCTGTCAGCTCATTATAATACCCGGGAAGCTGGCCGGCCACTATTATAATTTCATTGACCAGCTTTGTTATAAGCAATGTCAGCAGGCTACCCACAGTGAAAAACATAAGCACCATTGAAATTACAGCAGCAAGTTTCCGGGGCAGTTTAAGAAACTTAACCATCAGCTTTATTGGAGGTTCAATTATTGACGCCAGCAAAAAAGCAATCAAAAAAGGCGCTACAAAATAAGCCAGTTTATATAAAATAAATATAACCACTACCAAAATAACTATAGTTACGATTTTTTTCAACAATATATTGTTTTTTAAACTGTTGAAATCCAGAATTAACCACCCTGTTCGATAATAGTCACATTAATTATAATACAATTACTGGCAAATTAATACCCGTCTGGCAATTAATTGTTACATTCGGAAACGGCATGGGTATTATATCATTCAGTAAAATGGGAGACAAGCGGTGTATTGACAAAAAAATGTTAAAAAACGTTGATAATTATTTTTCTGTGTGTTATACTACATACCGGTTAAAAACACACATGGCAAAATTTCTGAGATAGTGCCCTTTTCAAGGGTGTTTCAGAAAGATGCTTGCTGTGGAGGAATAAACTAAACAGGAGGTTTGAATATGTCAGTTATATCAATGAAACAACTGCTTGAAGCAGGCGTGCATTTCGGTCACCAGACCAGAAGATGGAACCCTAAAATGGCGGAGTACATCTTCACGGAAAGAAACGGTATCTATATCATCGATTTGCAGAAAACCGTAAAGAAAATTGAAGAGGCTTACTTTTTTGTAAGGGAATTGGCCATGAACGGAGAGAGTATATTGTTCATAGGCACGAAAAAGCAAGCCCAGGAATCAATCAAGGAAGAAGCCGAGAGATGCGGCCAGTTCTATGTAAATCAGAGATGGCTCGGTGGTATGTTAACAAACTTCAAGACCATCAAAAAGAGAATTGAAAGGCTCAATGAACTGACCGAAATGGAAGAAAACGGTATTTTCGATGTTCTCCCCAAGAAAGAAGTTATCAAGTTAAAAGGCGAAATGGAGAAGCTGGAAAAGAACCTGGGCGGTATTAAGGAAATGAAGGATCTGCCCGGCGCGGTCTTCATAGTGGATCCGAGGAAAGAACATATTGCCGTTCTTGAAGCAAGAAAACTCGGTATTCCTATAGTAGCAATCGTTGATACCAACTGCGATCCCGATGAAGTTGATTACGTGATTCCCGGCAATGATGACGCCATCAGGGCTGTGAAACTTATTGCGTCAAAGATAGCGGATGCAGTTATAGAAGGCAGGCAAGGCGAGCAAATGACCGCTGCGGGATCTGAAAGCGAATCAGCCGAACCGGCTGACCTGGAAGCCGAGGCCGGTGACGAATCCGCGGCTGAAGACATGGAAGAAGTCCCCATGGATGATGTAGCCGAAGAATTCGAAGAGGACGTAGAAGACGAAGAATAAAGCGGATTATATCTCGTTTTTTAGGATAAAATCATAATTAAATAACGAAAAAGTTTGGAGGAATTAGCATGATTACTGCTGAAATGGTACGTAGACTTCGCGAAAAGACCGGTTCAGGCATGATGGATTGCAAAAAGGCTCTTGTTGAAGCAAACGGTGATGAAGAAAAAGCCATTGAGATCCTGAGAGAAAGAGGACTTGCTGCAGCAGCAAAGAAGTCAGGCAGAATCGCTGCAGAAGGTATTGTTGACGCATATATCCATGGCGACGGAAGAATAGGGGTTCTGGTTGAAGTTAACATTGAAACGGATTTTGCCGCCAGGAACCAGGAATTCAGGACGTTTGTCAGGGACATAGCCATGCAGATTGCAGCAGCCAATCCCAAGTATGTGAGAAGGGAAGAAATCCCGGAAAGCGTTATAGAGAAGGAGAAAGCTATTTTAAGGGCACAGGCATTGAACGAAGGCAAGCCTGAAAAAGTAGTGGATAAAATGGTGGAAGGCAGGCTGGAGAAGTTTTTCAAGGAAGTTTGCCTGATGGAACAGCCGTGGATAAGGGACCCTGACAAGACAATTAAGGACCTGGTTAATGAAAAGATAGCCGTGATTGGCGAAAACATCAGTATAAGGCGTTTTGCCAGGTTTGAAAGAGGCGAGGGCCTGGAAAAAAGAGAAGAGAATTTCGCCGAAGAAGTTATGAAGCAAATGGGCAATTAATCTTTTTCATAAAAAAGGGAACATATAAAATATATGTTCCCTTTTTAAAGGATTTTACAAAATAAAGAAGGAAAAAAGGCCACAGTTGTTGAATAAAAAAGAAATGAGGTATTTTCAATGGATAAATTGCAGTACAAGAGAGTAATATTGAAAATAAGCGGAGAGGCGCTGGCCGGAGAAAAAGGATTTGGACTTGATACGGAGACGGTAAATAAAATATCTGATGCTATAAAAAAGGCTTATGAAATGGGCGTTGAAATAGCCATTGTAGTTGGGGGAGGTAATTTCTGGAGAGGAAAAAGCGGCGCCGGGATGGACCGAACCACTGCAGACCACATGGGTATGCTGGCTACGGTTATCAACTCTCTTGCACTTCAGGACGCTCTTGAAAGCAGAAATATACCCACGAGAGTGCAGACTGCCATTGAAATGAGGCAGATAGCCGAACCCTACATAAGAAGAAAGGCAGTAAGACACCTGGAAAAGAAGAGGATTGTCATATTTGCGTGCGGCACCGGCAATCCGTACTTTTCTACGGATACAACGGCCGCTCTGAGGGCTGCGGAAATAGACGCGGACATATTCTTAAAGGCTACCAAGGTAGGCGGTGTATTTGACAGCGATCCGGTAATCAATAAAAATGCTAAAAAATATAAAACACTTTCTTACATAGAAGTTCTCAACAAGGGACTTGGAGTAATGGATTCAACGGCGATATCCCTTTGCATGGACAACAAGATTCCCATAATCGTTTTTGGACTGGATAATCCGGAGAATATAGTAAAGGTACTTCAGGGCGAAGAAATAGGAACTGCGGTGGGTGATTTTTCTTCATGCGAATTACAATTCCCACCTTTAGAATAAAGGAGGAGTTATAATGGCTGATAATGAATACAAAGATATTGATGAAAGAATGTCTAAAGCTATAAGTGCACTAAAACAGGAACTGGCAGGGCTCAGAGCCGGAAGAGCCAATCCTGCCTTGTTGGATAAAATCAATGTAAACTATTACGGTGTGCCGACCCCCATTACGCAGTTGGGGAACATTTCAGTACCTGAGGCCAGGATAATAGTCATTCAGCCTTGGGACCTGAAAATCCTGAAGGATATGGAAAAGGCCATTCAGGCGTCTGATATCGGCATAAATCCCAATAATGACGGCAAAGTAATAAGGCTGGTTTTCCCGCCCCTTACTGAAGAAAGAAGACTGGCTCTCACCAAGCAGGTCAGGAAATTTGGCGAAGATACGAAGGTAGCCATCCGTAATATCAGGAGAGAAGCCATGGATGATTTTAAAAAACAGAAAAAGAATGGCGAAATTACTGAAGACGATCTGAAAGTGGCAGAGGAAGACGTCCAGGAATTGACCAACGATTATATAGCACAGGTTGATAAAACTGTGGAAGACAAGATAAAGGAGATAATGGAGGTTTAATCCGGATGTATGCATTTGCCTGATTTGTGCGGCTATACCCTGGAAAGGGCCATGAAAATCCTGAAAGAACACTCCCTGAATGATTATATCATACGGGTAACCGGCAAGCCCGGAAGTGAGAATACATACAGTCAGAACTCGAGAGTAATCGCACTGGCGATGCTTGATACAGGACAAATTGAATTACTGGTCTGCAACCCTTAACCCCCTCTTAAAAAGAGAGGGGTTTTGGTTATTTTACCAGGTAGTTGGGTACAGGTGAATTTTCCGGAAAAATAATATATAATTCTGTCTTGTGAAGAATTTATTGTGGGTAAGCTTTGAGTGTTATGAAACGGAGGCGTTTATGGGTTTAAAAGGCATCGGGCTTGCAGGCTTGTTTGAAAAAAGAAAGGTTTCCAGGACCAAACATGTGCCTTTGCATATTGCTATAATTCCTGACGGGAACGGCCGCTGGGCGGTCAAACGGGGTATGCCCAGAAGCGCTGGGCACAGGGTTGGAGCCAATACATTGAAAAAAATTGTAAAATATTGCAATGAAATCGGGGTTAAATACCTTACTGCGTATGTATTTTCCACTGAAAACTGGAAGAGGCCCAAAAGCGAAATTGACACCCTCATGGGTATGTTGCTGGAATATTTGCAGAATGCTGAAAGAGAGCTGTCAGGTTCCAATATACGTATAAGAGTTATCGGTGACAGGGCTGCACTGTCTGAAGAACTCCAGAGGGAAATAACCCGTGTGGAGAAACTGACGGAGAAAAATACGGGCCTGTGCCTGGTATTTGCCTTAAACTACGGCAGTCATGACGAACTGACGCAGGCAGCAAAAAATTTGGCTTTGGACGTAAAAAAAGGGCGGCTTTCTGTTGACGATATAAATAAAGAGGTATTTCGAAAGTACCTTTTTACATCAGATATTCCTGACCCGGATCTGGTTATCCGTACCAGCGGAGAGATGAGAACAAGCAACTTTCTGCTCTGGCAGACAGCATACTCGGAATTTTGGTTTACAAAGGTTCTGTGGCCTGATTTTTCAGAAAGGCATATGAAAGAGGCCATAGAAGATTTCAGTAAGAGGAACAGAAGATTTGGGGGATTATAAATGCTTAAAATAAGAGTACTGGGAGCTGCCATTGTGGTATTGATAATTGCCTTAAGCATGATGCTCGGGAATCTGGCTACGGCAGGCCTTGTGTTTGTACTGACTCTTGCAGGCTTGTATGAATTCTATCATGCCATTGGCACTGCAGGCCACAGACCCATTTCATACCTGGGGTATATATACAGTGTTCCTGTATTTATAAGCGCCGTTATGAAAAGTATTGACAAGACTGGCTGGATTTTCGACTACAAGTATGTTCACGAATGGGTACTATATTTTTTCATAATGAGTGTATTCACGATAATGATTTTGTCAAAAGGGAAATATAATATTCTTGACGCTGCCCTGACAATAACGGGTTATATATACGTAACTTTTTTACTTGAGTTCATATTCCTGATAAGAAGCATGGACGGCGGTACATACCTGGTCTGGCTCCTTTTCATGGGAGTGTGGGGAGCTGACACGGGTGCGTATTTTACAGGAAGGTACCTGGGCCGCAGAAAAATTGTGCCGTCCATCAGTCCCAACAAGACAGTGGAAGGCTCCATAGGCGGAATCGCCGGAGCAGTGCTTCTTACATGGATTTACGGCATGCTCTTCGGCAAATATATGAGTGGGCTTTCAACCGGCGATTTTATACTGCTTGGCATTTTAAGCGGCATTGTTTCCCAGCTGGGAGACTGGATGGCTTCAAGCGTAAAGCGGTTTGCCGGAATTAAGGACTATGCCAACATTGTACCCGGCCATGGAGGAGTACTTGACAGGTTTGACAGTATCATGTCAACGGCGCCCCTGGTTTATTTTTATCTGAACATGGTATTATAAAACCAGGCAGTGGGATATAACGAGAAAACAACCAAGGAAGGAAACTTATGATAAAGAAAATATCGATTCTGGGTTCCACCGGATCCATCGGGGTACAGACCCTGGATGTGGCAAAGAATCTGGGGATAAAGGTTGTGGGCCTTTCCGCTAATTCAAACGTGGATCTCCTGGAAAAGCAAATAAAAGAATTTGAACCTGAATATGCGTCCATAGCCGATGAAACCCTTGCCGGGAAGTTAAGAAACAGGTTGCCGGCATACAAAACGAAAATTTTGACAGGGGCTGAGGGACTTAAAAAAATAGCGTCTTTACCGGAGGCTGACCTTGTGGTCGCTGCCATTGTCGGTATAGCAGGACTGGAACCTGTCATGGAGGCTGTAAAAAGCGGTAAAAATATAGCCCTTGCCAACAAGGAAACCCTTGTTACCGCAGGTTCCATAGTCATGCAGGAAGCAAGAAATAACAATGTCCGTATAATCCCCGTGGACAGTGAACATTCCGCCATATTCCAGTGTTTAATGGGCAATAACATTGATGAGGTGGAAAGAATAATCCTCACCGCGTCCGGCGGACCGTTCAGGGGTAAAAGCATAAAAGAACTGCAGCATGTTACCGTTGAGGAAACGCTGAAACATCCCAACTGGTCCATGGGCAGGAAAATTACCGTGGATTCCGCCACCCTCATGAATAAAGGGCTTGAAGTAATCGAAGCCAGATGGCTTTTTGATATAGAACCGGAAAGAATCCAGGTGCTTATTCATCCCGAGAGTGTTGTCCATTCAATGGTGGAGTTTGTTGACGGTTCTCTGGTAGCCCAGTTGGGTCCGGCTGACATGAGGCTGCCTATCCAGTTTGCCGTAACCTACCCCCACAGGGTATGTAATAACTACAAAAGGCTGGACTGGACCAGGTATGGAAGGCTGACCTTTGAAAATCCGGACATGGAGACTTTCAGGTGCCTTAAACTGGCTTATAGCGCCCTTAAGGCAGGAGGTACCATGCCTGCCGTTATGAATGGCGCCAATGAAGCGGCAGTGGCACTGTTCCTTGAGAGAAAAATAGGTTTTATGGATATTCCGGAAATTATAGAGTCAGCTATGAAAAACCACAAAACCATAGCCAGTCCGACAATGGAAGATATTATACAGGCCGACCTTTCCGCTAAACGTTTTGTGGAAGGTTTATTGGAGGTTAAATAATGAATCTGGTTATTGCGTTTATTGCTTTCAATTTTATTGTGCTAGCCCATGAATTGGGGCACTTTGCCGTTGCAAAGCTTTCGGGCATAAAAGTTCTTGAATTTTCCCTTTTCATGGGACCGAAGATATACAGTTTCAAAAAGGGTGAAACCACGTATTCGCTGCGGCTTTTTCCCGTTCTTGCCTATGTAAAGATGGAAGGTGAAGAGGAAGAATCCACGGACGAACGGGCATTCAACAAAAAACCCGTAGGCGTGCGGGCTGCAGTAATAGCTGCAGGGCCGTTGATGAACCTCCTGGTGGCAGTTATTATGCTCTCCATAGTGTTTACCATGGTAGGTTTTGATACTACCGTTGTAAGCAGGGTGGACGAAAACTCTCCTGCATATATTGCCGGCATTGAACCGGGAGACCGCATAATTGCCTATAATGGCAAGCGGGTATATAAACCTGTTGATTTTTACCAGTTCCTTTATGTTTTAAAAGACAAACCGGTAGAAATAGAAATCGAAAGAAATAACGAGAGAATTGTAAGAAACTACGTACCCCAGGTAATACCCAGTCAGGAAAGGTATTTATTCGGGTTTACCGTGGTAGAGGTAACGGGTGAAAACTCCAACGTCATAAGTGAAATTTCGCCAGGTTCTCCGGCAGAATCAGGGGGGCTTAAGCCCGGTGACAGGATAATAAGGCTGAACGAAACCAGTATTTCAAGCAAACAGGAAATTGATGCATATATGAAGTCGCACCAGGGCGGTCCCATAAACGTAACGGTACTTAGAGATAACAGTGAAGTTGTGATGTCGGTTACACCGGTACTGCAGACTGTACCCGAACAATTTTACGCTGGTCTTGCATTTACCTATACCAGGGGAGATTTTGCGGAAACCTTGCGGCAAACCTTTTTATACACTTATTCCACTGTCCGGAGTGTCGTATACAGCCTGGTCTGGTTAATTTCCGGGCAGGTAGCCTTCAACCAGGTAATGGGACCTGTGGGAATGGTGGCTACAATTGGAGAGGTAGTGGAACAAAGCCGTGCCAATATCAGGGAATTGCTGGTGAATCTTTTGAATATAACAGGACTGTTCAGCATTGCTTTGGGTGCCACCAACCTGATACCTTTTCCGGCCCTTGACGGCAGCAAACTCTTGCTCCTGGCTGTTGAGAAGGTAAGGCGGAAACCGATACCTGCAGAAAAGGAAGCTCTGATATCAATGATAGGTTTTGTGATATTAATAGCTTTGGCTGTTATAGCTTTATACAATGATATTATGAGGCTGGTTTCAGGTTAGGAGAGTGAATCAGTATGAAAAGGCACTCCACAAAAATGGTCCGGGTGGGCGACAAGTATATAGGCGGTGACGCACCGGTAAGTGTACAATCCATGACAACTACCTATACTTCGGATGTTGCTGCAACGGTGGAGCAGATTCTTAAGCTGGAAGAGGCAGGATGCGACATCATAAGGGTTGCCGTCCCGGACATGGAATCTGCCAGGGCAATACCTGAAATAAAGAAATCCATACATATACCATTGGTGGCGGATATACATTTTGATTACAGGCTTGCCATTGAAAGTATCCGGCAGGGAGCGGACAAAATCAGGATAAATCCCGGCAATATCGGTGGCCTTGATAGGGTTAAGGCTATCGTGGAAGAGGCAAGGATACGGGAAATCCCCATAAGAATCGGAATAAACTCCGGTTCCCTGGAAAAAGATATACTTAAAAAGTATGGCGGGGTTACCGCGGAGGGCATGGTGGAGAGTGCCCTGAAGTTTTCACGTATGTTTGAAGACCTTGGATACACTGATCTTGTCTTTTCCCTTAAGGCTTCCGGAGTGCCCATGACTATAGAAGCATACAGGCTCATGGCCGAAAAATCTTCTTATCCTCTTCACGTGGGAGTTACTGAAGCAGGCTCGTTTTTTAGCGGAACCATAAAGTCCGCAGTGGGCATAGGCTGCCTGCTGGCAGAAGGTATAGGAGACACCATAAGGGTTTCCCTCACGGGAGATCCTGTAAAGGAAGTGGAAGTGGGTCTTGGAATACTCAAGGCACTGGGATTGGTTAAAAAAGGCGTTGAAATTGTATCGTGCCCAACCTGCGGGAGATGCCGCATCAATCTTCTGGAGATTGAGGAAGAGGTTGAAAAGAGGTTAAAAACCCTCAATAAGGATATTAAAGTTGCAATAATGGGCTGCGCCGTCAACGGTCCCGGAGAAGCCAGGGAAGCCGATATCGGTATTGCGGGAGGCATTAATGAGGCATTGATATTTAAAAAAGGCAAGATTGTGAAAAAGGTACCCCAGGAAAGAATAGTGGAGGAACTAATGGAAGAAATAAAGAGCCTGTAGACGCCTTCCATGGACAAATAATATCCGTAATATTTGACACATTATGTCCGTTGCATGATAATTTTTATGGTATGGTCTATGTCCAGACGCAATAATCAATTTACCAGGGGATAAGATATGAAAAATACGCTTGCAGAAAGTGAATTCATTGAAGTATTCGAACAAGTCAGCAGTCAGAAAACATATAAGGATTACCTGAATGCCCTTCAGATAAAAGGTGTGAATTACCTGAAGAAGAAAGGCATAATTGAGATACAAGCGGTTTCACAGGTTCTGATCCCTTCGCCTGCTGTTATTGCAATGGAGGAAAGCTTTAAAAAACTTTTCGGCACAGACAGCCTTCGCCTGAAAATCCGTTTTGATACGGGACTCTCCCTTGACAGGTTCCTTGAAGAATACTGGGATAGCCTTATTTTTTGCGTAAACAGGGAATTCATATCTGCAAAGGCGGTTTTATACAATTGTGACTGGACCTGCGACAAAGACACCCTTGTTATAAACATCAGGAATAAAGGGGCCCATATTCTCAAAGCCGCCCGCTGTGACACCCTTATTTCCGAAAGGGTCAATGAGTGGACAGGCTGTAAACTGTCCGTTAAATTCATAGATGTGGAATTTGACACCTCCCTTAAGGAAAAATACCTGGAGTTCAAAAGAGAAGAAGAAAAAGAGATAATTCAAAACGGTCATTCGGCCAAAATTGTGAAATACCCGTCAGGCAGCGCCAAAGGTGAACCTGAAGGCAATACCGTCAAGAAGCCCGGCGATGTGGTAAGTATAATAAAGGGCAAAAAAATCAACGAGGCGCCTGTGGACATTAATTCCCTTAATGCCGAATCAGGAACGGTATGCATTTGCGGCGACATATTTTCTGAAATAGAAAGCAGAGAGATCAGGAAAAAGAGGTACATAGTCTCTTTCGACGTAACCGATTACAAGGGTTCAATTAGTGTAAAGTTTTTCCTTAAAGGTACCGAAGTTACAGATATTGTTCCCGCCCTGAAAAAGGGCATGAGGGTTAAAATACGGGGAGATGTGCAGTATGATGCTTTTGAACGGGACATTGTAATTTTGGCAAGGGATATTGCTGAAGTCTGCAGGGAAGAAAGAATGGACAATGCGCCGTATAAGAGGGTGGAACTTCACCTGCACACTCAAATGAGCGCCATGGATGCGGTGACTCCAGCGGGAACCCTGGTTGCCACTGCCGCCAAATGGGGGCATAAGGCTGTTGCCATAACCGACCATGGAGTTGTACAGGCCTTTCCGGAAGCAAAAGAAGCTGCCGATAAATATGGAATAAAGGTTATATATGGCATGGAATGCTATTTGGTGGATGATACAGAGGGCGAAATTGACATAACCAGGGCAAGGCCTTACCATGCCATAATCCTTGTAAAAAACCAGACCGGTATGAAAAACCTGTATAAAATTGTATCCAAATCCCATCTGGATTACCTGCACAAAACGCCTAAGGTTCCAAGAAAGCTATTGATGGCTTACAGGGAAGGGCTCATCCTGGTATCTGCATGTGAAGCAGGGGAACTTTACCGGGCTATCCTGGAGAAAAAAAGTGAAAATGAGATAAGAAATATAGCTGAGTTTTATGACTTCCTGGAAATACAGCCCCTGGGGAACAACATGTTTCTCCTGGACTCAGGCCAGGTAAACAGTGTCGATGAGCTGATAAATATAAATAAAAAGATAGTTGAGTTGGGAGACAGCCTGGGAAAACCTGTGGTAGCCACCTGCGATGTTCATTTTCTCAATCCGTGGGATGAAGTGTTCAGAAGAATCCTCATGGCAGGGCAAGGCTATGACGACGCAGACAGGCAGCCCCCGTTGTATTTCCGTACCACCGAGGAAATGCTTGCTGAGTTTGAATACCTCGGCAGGGAAAAGGCCTTTGAGGTGGTAGTAAAGAATACAAACCTGGTAGCGGACCTGGTGGAGGAAGTAAAACCCATCCCTGACGGTACGTTCCCGCCAAAAATTGACGGTGCTGAAGAACAGATAAAGTTGATGGCCGAGCAACGGGCAAAGGAAATATACGGGGATCCTCTGCCTGAAATAGTAAAAGTCCGGCTGGATAAAGAGTTAAATTCCATAATTAAGAATGGATTTTCTGTTATGTACCTGATTGCCCAGAAACTGGTATCAAAGTCGGTAAGCGACGGTTACCTGGTAGGCTCCAGGGGGTCGGTAGGGTCGTCCTTTGTTGCGTATACCTTAGGGATTACGGAGGTAAATTCTCTCCCAGCCCACTATGTTTGTGAAAACGAAGCATGCAAGTATTCGGAATTCGTGACAGACGGCAGGATTGACTGTGGTTTTGACCTGCCGGACAAAGTTTGTCCTTCATGTGGCAGGAAACTTAAGAAAGACGGCTATGACATACCCTTTGAAACGTTCCTTGGCTTTGACGGAGACAAGGAGCCAGACATTGACCTCAATTTCTCAGGAGAATACCAGGCCAATGCCCATAAATACGTTGAGGAGTTGTTCGGGGAGGGGCATGTGTTCCGTGCCGGCACCATAGCCACTATCGCCAGTAAAACAGCTTTTGGGTTTGTAAAGAACTACCTGGATGAGAGAAGTATAAAGACCACCAATGCTGAAATAAGAAGGCTGGTGGAAGGCTGTTCCGGTATCAAAAGGACTACAGGCCAGCATCCGGGAGGCGTCATGATTGTGCCTCACGGTCATGATATTTACGAATTTTGTCCCATTCAGCGGCCGGCGGACGACACTACTTCGGATGTAATTACCACCCATTTTGACTACCATTCAATAAGCGGCAAACTGCTAAAGCTTGATATCCTGGGGCATGACGATCCCACGGTTATCAGGATGCTGGAGGATATCACCGGGGTGGACGCCAGAAAGATACCCATAGGGGAAAAAAGGACCATGAGCATTTTCAGCAGTACAGATGCCCTGGGCATTAAACCTGAAGACATCAACTGCCCTGTGGGGACATTCGGCATCCCTGAATTCGGTACGAAATTTGTCCGCCAGATGCTGATTGACACTAAACCGAAAACCTTTTCAGAACTTATACGGATTTCGGGGTTGTCTCACGGTACCGATGTATGGCTCAATAACGCCCAGGACCTTATACGGTCGGGAACAGCTACATTACCGGAGGTCATCAGTACCAGGGACGATATCATGCTTTACCTGATACATGCAGGCCTTGAACCCATTACTGCCTTCAAAATCATGGAGGACGTAAGAAAGGGTAAGGGACTTAAAGCTGAATATGAAGATATTATGCAGGCCAATAAAATACCTTCCTGGTATATAGAATCCTGCAAGAAGATAAAATATATGTTCCCCAAGGCCCACGCAGCGGCCTATGTAATGATGGCCTTCAGGATTGCCTGGTTTAAGGTATATTATCCCGAAGCTTTTTACGCAGCGTATTTTACCGTGCGGGCCGACGATTTCGACGCCGAGATAATGACCCGGGGACGGGAACTTATCAAAGTTAAAATTGATGAACTGGAAGCCAGGCAAAAGGAAAATACTATATCCCAGAAAGAAAAGAACGTGCTGACCATACTGGAAGTTGCAAATGAGATGTATGCACGGGGGATTAATTTTTTGCCCATTGATTTGTATGAATCGGACGCAACCAGGTTCCTTGTGACACCTGAAGGTATCAGGCCGCCATTCAATGCGTTGCAGGGGCTGGGTATAGCTGCTTCCCAGAGTATTGCGTCAGCCCGCAGGGAAGGAAAGTTCCTTTCCATTGATGACTTGCAGGTAAGGTCAAAGGTCAGTAAGGCTGTGATTGAGATACTGGATAAAGCCGGGTGCCTGAAAGGTCTGCCCCAGAGCAACCAAATCAGCCTTTTCGGATAATCTGTGTTAGTGATTCGAAGAAGCTTAATTTATTGGCAGGGTATAAAATAAATGTAATTAATAATATGTTGATAATTGTAAACAATAGTGGTATAATACTACTGTACCTAAGGCAAATATTCATTATTTGATAAAGAGTGGGCTTCCCCCACTCTTTACATGTTATTATGGAACAACTGAGCTTACTTAATTAGTCGAAGGCAAAAACGGGAATCATACTTGCAGATGGTTTATATAAACGTACAAAAGCGTGGAGGTTTATATGACAAAAAAGGAAATAGAAAGGCTGGTTGCCGAATTGGCAGAAGGCATAACCAGCAGCCTCAATTTTAATTTGGTAGACGTGGAGTTTGTAAAGGAAGGCGCCAACTGGATTTTACGCGTTTTTATCGATAAGGCCGGTGGTATAACAATAGAGGATTGCCAGTCAGTGAGTGAAAAACTGAGCGTGGAACTGGATAAGGCGGATCCGATAAAACAAAGGTATTTCCTTGAAGTATCGTCACCAGGACTGGACAGACCCCTGAAAACCGACCGCGATTTTGAAAGGTACAAGGGAGAAGATGTGGAAGTGAAATTGTATGAACCTGTCGGCGGCAGGAAAATCTTTGAGGGCACGTTGATGGGTTTAAAAGATGGTATAATTACAGTTGAGACAGCAGAAGGTTTATTGTCTTTTGACAGGGACAAAGTTGCCACAGTACGTCGTACCATAAAATTTTAATGAAAAGAAAAAAGTCAATTATCCCTGGGGAATTAATCAGGAGGTTTTGGAGATGAGTTATGAATTAATGCATGCGCTGCAACAACTAGAAAAAGAAAAAGGTATTGATAAGGCAACTTTAATAGAGGCAATCGAGGCTGCTCTGGTATCGGCGTATAAGAGGAACTTCGGGTCCACCCAGAACGTGGACATACAAATTGACCGGGAAACCGGAGATGTACAGGTTTTTGCCATGAAAAAAATTGTGGCGGTTCCGAAAGATCCTTTGACGGAGATTTCCATTGAGGAAGCAAAAAGCATAGAGCCTACCCTCGAGGAGGGCGATATTGTCGAAATTGAGGTTACTCCTAGAAAATTCGGACGCATAGCGGCGCAGACGGCAAAACAGGTGGTTGTGCAGAGAATACGCGAAGCAGAACGCGACATTATTTTTGAAGAATTCTATAATAAGGAAAATGACATTGTCACTGGCATAGTCCAGAGAATGGAAAAAAGAAACGTCATAATCGACCTAGGAAAAGCTGAGGCACTGCTTACACCCAACGAGCAGACTCCTGGAGAAGTCTACAATTTCAATGACAGGCTTAAAGTATACGTTGTTGATGTGAAAAGGACAACAAAGGGACCTAGCATACTGGTGTCGAGAACCCATCCGGGACTGGTAAAAAGGTTGTTTGAACTGGAAGTGCCTGAAATTTATGATGGAATAGTTGAGATAAAGGCCATTGCGAGAGAAGCTGGTTCCCGTACCAAGATTGCGGTATTTTCCCGTGAAGAGGATGTGGATCCTGTGGGCGCATGCGTCGGGCAGAAGGGAACCAGGGTACAGGCCATAGTGGATGAGCTGCGGGGTGAAAAAATTGATATTATTAAATGGAGCAGCAATCCAGAGGAATTTATATCCAGCAGCTTAAGCCCTGCGAAAGTTATCAGGGTGGATTTAAATGAAGAAGAGAAGAGCGCCAAGGTTATTGTGCCCGATTACCAGCTATCCCTGGCAATCGGCAAGGAAGGCCAGAATGCAAGGCTGGCCGCGAAACTCACCGGTTGGAAAATTGACATAAAAAGTGAATCCCAGCTACGGGCAGCTATAGAGGAGCAATTGCTCAATTACCGTGGAAACAGTGTGAATGAAAATGGAGATCAGGAAAACAACTTGCCTGAAAATGGTATAATGGAAGATGACAGCTTGGCAGACTAATCAGGTCCCGTTGGAGAAAGGGAATCAGGCGGAAAGGAAGAGGAGTGGTTATTTACCGTGAAAAAAAAGAGAGTGCCTTTGCGCATGTGCCTGGGCTGCCAGGAAATGAAACCTAAAAAAGAACTTCTGAGAGTGGTGAGAAACAAGGAAGGCATAATAAGTTTTGACCCAATAGGCAAAGCGCCCGGAAGAGGTGCCTATATGTGCAGGGATGTGGAGTGTTTCAACAAAATAGTAAAAGGAAAAAAGCTTGAGAAGGCTTTTGAATGCAAAATCAGTGACGACATTTACGAGATGTTGAGGAAGCAATTAGAGGAGGCTGAATGAATAATATATATTCCTTTTTAGGATTGGCGAGAAAAGCCGGTAAACTTATATCAGGCAGTGAAAACTGTGAAAAGGCAGTCAGGAATGGAACTGCAAGACTTGTTGTTTTGACTGAAGACGCCTCCGGTAATACGCGCAAAAGGTTCGATGACCTGTGTAAATCCCGTGAAGTGGTTTTAAGAGTGTTTGGAATGAAGAAGGATTTAGGACACGCAATTGGAAAAGGAGATACTGCTGTAGTTTGCATTACCGGTAACGGTTTTTCTGATAAAATAATAGAAATGCTGGACAGTTTGGTTTCAGAAAACGGGGGTGAAACATATGGAAAATATGGAAAACAAAGTTCGCATATACCAACTGGCGAAAGAACTTAATACCACCAGTAAAAGGCTCATTGAGAAACTGGCGGAAATTAATATTGAAGTAAAGAATCACATGAGCCTTTTGAGCGAAGAGGAACTCAACGCTTTGTATGAGCACATAGGCGTCGTAAGGAAACCGGATGAAAGCGCTGAAAAGAAAGAAGCAGCCCCTGCCGGACAGAAAATTGCCAGAAGCCAGAAACCTGAGGTTTCAAGGGGACCGACAATCATCAGGAAAACCGAAATAATCCTGGATGATGAAAATGTGGGGAAAGAACAGGCAAGGGAGAGAAAACCTGACCAAAAGAAAAAGAGACGTGATTTTGTTACAGTAGCAGATGATACTTCAGGCTTGAGAGCCGGCCTGGTAAGGAACACCGGTAACAGCCTGGAGGACCTGAAAGAGATGGCAATGGCAACGAGAAAGAATAAAAAGGAAAATGAAGCAGAAGACAAAAAACCGGATGACAGCAGCAAGAAAATTGTTACAGACACCAGGCAGAAAACCCCCGTAGCTGAAATTAAACCGGCAGAGAAAAAAGAGGCACCGGAACCGGTGAAAGCAAAAAGTGAGGAACCAAAGCCGGAGGAAAAAGCACCGGTTCAGGTACAGGTTCAGACACCGGTCCAGGTTAAGGAAAAGCCTGCAGGTGAAGAGAAAAAAGTTGAAGATGCTGCCGGCAAAACAGACGAGGGCAGCGATAAAGCGGTAGTCAGCGAGAAGACAGTAACTGAAAAGAAACCGGCTCAAACTGCAGATGAGAAAGTAACTGTACCGGAGACACCGCAAGCTCCGGCAAAGGAAGAGCGTCCTGCCGAAAAGAAACCGGCGGCTCCGGAAAAAACTGCGGCCGAACCAAGGAAAGATCAGAAAACTGCTGCAATGCAGCAGCCTGAGATAAAGAAACCATTGAAGTACTCTGATACTGAGACAAAGAAACCACTGAAACACTCTGATACTGATAAGAGCAAGGGGTCTGAGGACAAGAAAGAGCATATGAAAAACACACTGTATATTCCACCTGTTGATACTGAAGTTGTTGAGAAGGACTATGGACGTTCAGGCAGAAAATCTGCCAAAACCGGTGACAAATCCCGGCGGGATAAGGAAATGCTGGCCGAAAACGTCAAGGCACCGGTTAAAAACAGAAAACTTAAGGATACAAACTCCGTAATACCAAAGGTAATTCCAAAGAAAAGCGATGTATCCGAACTTCTGTCGGATGACTTTGATCTGGAAGAACAATTTATCGGGTACGGAAAAAGGAAAAAACCTAAAGCTAAGCGTCCTGAAAGCAGCATAAAGGATGAGCCGAAGCAAAAGAAAGAAACCGTGGTTAAATTGCCTGACAGCATAACTGTCAAGGAATTTGCCGAAAGAATAAAGAAGTCGGCCGTGGAAGTTATCAAGAAATTAATGTCCATGGGACTCATGGTTACTATAAATGAGGAAATAGATTTTGATACTGCGGCCATAATAGCAGATGAGTATGACATCAGGGTTGAAAAGGAAATAATTATAAATGACGAAGACATCCTCTTTGACGACTCTGAAGAAAACGAGGAAGATTTGCAGCCAAGGGCACCGGTAGTCGTTGTAATGGGGCATGTAGACCATGGGAAAACATCCCTTCTTGACGCCATAAGAAAGGCAAATGTAACGGCTACTGAGGCGGGAGGCATTACGCAGCATATAGGTGCGTACACTGTAAAAATAAATGACAGGGATATAACCTTCCTGGATACGCCGGGACATGAAGCGTTCACGGCCATGAGGGCAAGGGGAGCCCAGGTCACTGATATAGCAATCCTGGTTGTAGCTGCTGATGACGGTGTAATGCCCCAGACCATTGAAGCAATTAACCACGCCAAGGCTGCCAATGTAACGATAATTGTGGCCATTAACAAGATTGACAAACCGGGTGCCAACCCGGACAGAGTAAAACAGCAACTGGCAGAGCATGGCCTGGTTCCTGAAGAATGGGGAGGAGACACCATTTGTGTACCCATTTCTGCAAAAAACCATGAAAACATTGACCTGCTCCTGGAAATGGTTCTGCTTACTGCTGATATGATGGAACTTAAAGCAAACCCGAACAAGCAGGCAAAAGGTACGGTTATTGAGGCTAAGCTGGACAAGAATCGCGGAACCATAGCTACCCTGCTTGTTCAGAGAGGAACTTTGAGAACTGGAGACTCAATAATTGCCGGAACCACTGTAGGCAGAATAAGGGCGATGGTGGATGACAAAGGAAGAGAGATTGAAAGTGCCGGACCTTCCATGCCAGTGGAAATACTGGGCCTTCCGGAAGTGCCCCAGGCAGGCGAAACCTTCTATGTAATTAAGGATGAGCATGTGGCAAAACATCTTGTGGAGACCAGGAAAGCCAAATTGAGAGAAGAACAACTAAAGAACATGCATCCAGTTACCCTTGAAGATCTGTTCAACAGGATTCAGGAAGGCAGCGTCAAAGAGCTTAACCTTATAGTCAAGGCAGACGTTCAGGGTTCTGTGGAAGCACTTAAGCAATCTCTTGAAAAACTCAGCAATGATGAAGTCAAGGTTAGAATTATCCACGGTGCCGTCGGCGCTATTACTGAATCGGATATAAACCTTGCTGAAGTGACGAATGCCATAGTAATCGGCTTTAACGTAAGGCCGGCAGGTGCAAATGTTACGGAAAGTGCTGAAAGAGCCCATGTGGATGTAAGGCTTTACAGGGTAATCTATAACGTAATAGAGGATGTGGAAGCGGCAATGAAGGGTATGCTCGAGCCTACGTACAAGGAGACGGTTATCGGGCATGCTGAAGTAAGGCAGGTATTCCGCATATCCGGTGTCGGTTCTGTAGCCGGGTCCTATGTAACTGACGGAAAAATAACCAGGAATTCCGAGGTAAGACTGATACGGGACGGTATAGTAATATATGAAGGCAAACTGGCATCCCTCAAGAGGTTTAAGGATGATGCCAGAGAAGTACTGCAGGGATACGAATGCGGTATAGGCCTTGAAAAATTTAACGACATTAAAGAAGGAGACATTATAGAATCGTTTATTATAGAACAAGTAGAGAGGTAGGCGAGTTACGTGGTCAGTAGAACAGACAGGATTTCTGAAGAGATAAAGAAAGAGCTCGGCAGTATTATTCAGCATGAATTAAAAGACCCCAGACTCCCTGATTTCACCAGTGTCGTTTCGGTATCGGTTTCAAAAGACCTCCGTCATGCCAAAATTCGTATCAGTGTACTTGGTGATGAAACGCAAAAGAAAAATGCCATTGAAGGATTGACGAGCGCATCAGGATTCATTAGGAAAGAACTGGGAAGAAGAATAAAGATACGGTACATTCCTGAGCTTCATTTTGAGCTGGATAATTCCATAGAGCACGGCGTCTATATATCCAGACTCATCAATGAAGTTGTAAAAAATGAAAACCCTGAAGAAACAACGGAAAACTAAAAAAGGGGATATCAGTTTCGGTCGAAGCTACAAACTTTGACCGGAACTTTTATTGCCCAAAATTCATACAAGTAATTCCTATATTAACTTTATGGCGGTGGAATGCTTGAGTTTGCAAAGCATAGCTTATCAGATTCAGAGCAGTGAAGACATATGTATACTTCCTCACGTATATGCGGACGGTGACGCCCTGGGGGCAAGCCTTGCGTTAGCTTTGGCCCTGGAGCGGCTCGGTAAAAAGGTCAAGGTTTACCTGGAGGAAGATATACCTGATGTATATAACTTTTTACCTCAAAAGGAAAAGATGGTTGTTTACAATGGGGAAGACATCAACAGCAACTGCCTTGTCATAGCCCTTGATACCGGCGACACGGACCGGCTGGGCAAAAGGATCAGTGTTTTTGAAAAGGCTGAGATAACTGTCAACATTGACCATCACGGCACCAACACCCTGTTTGCAAAATACAATTATGTGGACAGGAAGGCTTCAGCTACCGGCGAAATTGTCTATTACCTTATAAAAATTTTGAATACGGAAATAGACGATTACATAGCCATATGCCTCTATGTTGCCATATCCACGGACACGGGCAATTTTCGGTATAGCAATACAACGTCTGAAACTCATACAATTGTCGCTGACCTGGTAAAACGGAATATTGATATTGCAGCTCTATCCAGGCAGTTATTTGATACCGTCAGCCTTGAAAAAACGAGACTGACAGGCAAGGTAATAAACAGCATTGAGCTTCTCCATGCCGGGAAAACTGCCGTAATGGTCATCACCAATGCCATGCTTGCAGAAACCGGCGCTAAGGAAGAGGATTGTGACGGCATGGTAAATATTGGCCGGAATATAAAAGGTGTTGAAGTGGCAGTTTTGTTCAGGGAGAATAGTAAGGGAAATGTGAAGGTTAACTTGAGGTCAAATGAATATGTGGATGTTTCCAAAATAGCTTTTGAGTTTTCCGGAGGAGGACATCCTCGGGCAGCCGGTTGTACCGTTGAGGGCGATTTGCAGGCGGTAAAGAAGAGCGTTGTTGAAAGGATATCCAGGGAACTGGTTTCCCTTAAGTTAGGGTGTGGCAATGATGACGGGTATCATAAACGTGCTGAAACCCCCGGGAATGACATCTTTTGATGTGGTGGGATACCTGCGCAGGAAGCTGGGCATAAAGAAGATCGGCCATGCAGGTACTCTTGATCCACAAGCAGCGGGTGTTCTGCCGGTTTGTATAGGAAAAGCCTCAAAAGTTCTTGAATTTATGACAGGCCTGGACAAGGTTTACAGGACTGAAATGTGTTTGGGTATAGAGACGGATACCCAGGACGCTTACGGAAAGGTTATAAGGACGTCCCATGTTTCTGTAAGCAGGGAAGAGGCTGAACGGGCAATCTTGTCCTTTGCGGGGGAGATTGTCCAGGTGCCGCCGATGTACTCTGCGGTGAAAATGGGCGGCAGAAAGCTGTATGAATTGGCCCGGCAGGGCATTACAGTGGAAAGGGCCCCAAGAAGGGTTTTGATTAAGAAGATAGAAATCATTGATTTCATAGATGATAATAAAATCCTTTTTGATGTTTACTGCTCAAAGGGAACTTATATAAGGACTCTTTGTGCCGACATCGGGGAAAAACTTGGTTGCGGCGCCCATATGTCTTTTCTGGTAAGGAAAGCCGTGGGACCGTTCCTGCTGGAGAACTCCCATACCATGGAGGAAATTGACGAAGCGGTGAATGAAGGCGTGCCGGAAAAGATAATGTTAAGCGCAGACTTTGCCCTTCAGGAAATGAAGAAGGTAACTCTGGATTCCCGCAATGAAGGAAAGTTTCTAAACGGCATAGCTGTTCCCATGAAAAGGACAGTGGATAATAATGATTGTATTTATGGGGAAGAAGTAACAAGGGTTTATAATAAGGATGGCGAATTTGTAGGCCTGGGCATAGTCATGAATATTGACGGCGTAGTTGTTTTGAAGCCCAGGAAGGTTTTGATATGATTTTACTTAACAACATTACGGAGCTTTGCAGGGGGATTTTATGAATTTACTGGAAATGTCGGACAAAAAATTGGATGTGCATACGGGAGTGGGGCTTGGAAACTTCGACGGGCTTCATGTCGGGCATATGTCCCTGATAAACACGCTGATCAGCGAATCTCAAGCCCGCAACCTTTCATCAGTGGTTTACACGTTCATTAACCATCCTGATAATGTGTTGAAAGGTGATAATTTTACCCTGTTGCTTATTCCTACGGAAAAGAAAGTGGACCTGCTTAGAAAAACAGAACTGGATTACCTTGTACTGGATGAGTTCAGCCCGGAATTTTCAAAATTGAGCCCGGAGGAATTTTTTTATAATATCCTGATGGACAGGCTGAACGCCAAACTCCTGGTGGCAGGTTTTGACTACAGGTTCGGATATAAAGGCAAGGGAGATGCAGAACTCTTAAAAAGCCTGGGAAGAGATAACGGTATAGAAGTAATTATAATACCTCCCGTAATGGTTGATAATGAAATTGTCAGCAGTACTTTTATCAGGGACTATATAAGGGCAGGAAACATTGAGCAGGCCAACAAAATGCTGGGGCGGTACTATTCAGTACTGGGAAATGTGGAAAAAGGCAGGCAATTGGGAGGGAAACTGGGATTTCCCACTGCCAATATACATCTGGATGACCGGTTTATAATCCCCTCCAGCGGAGTATATATTACCCTGACCAAATTCAACGGCGGTATCTATAGAAGCATAACAAATGTAGGCTTTAAACCGACCGTGGAAGAAAACATGCAGAAAGCGAATTTTGAAACCCATATACTTGATTTCAATAACAATATATATAATGAAAAAATTGAAGTCTTTTTTTTGAAAAAAATCAGAAATGAACAAAAATTCAGCGACCTGGAAAGCCTGAAAAACCAAGTTGCCAGGGATATTGAAAAAAGCAGGCGTTTTTTTGCCAGGCATGGCGGCAGGATTTTCGATATGTGCCTGACTTGATAGGCCGCCCAGCATAAACAGGCTTTACAGGCAAGCTTTTCGGATATGCTTTACACATATGTTTTCAAACATGCTTTATACACAGCCTTGTACCTTGTTTTGGTATAAGGCCTTTATTTTTTTCCGGCGATATATCCTATCACAATACCCTGTATGAAAGCTACTGCAACTATCCCTACAGCTACTCTCATATCCAGGGATAATACCGTATCTTCTTCCTGTTGCTGCTTTTTATGAACAATCGGGTATTTTCTGTTTCTGTGCTGGTTGCTCATTTTTCACTTCCTCCTGCGTATTATTAAGCTGTTTGATTTTTATTAGTATGGTCATTATTACGAGAAACATAAATTATAATATCCTTTTGTCAATGTATATATACAGCCGTTTTTATAAATACTAAGGAGCAGAGGCAGACAAGAATGTCAAGGGGACGGTTCTTATGACACGTTTTCTGCTTACAAATCTGAAAGGGTGTCAAGTTAACTGTCCCTTTGACATACTTATTCCCTTGACAGACATGATGCATGCCTGAAAAGTGTATCAAGAGAAACGTCCCTGTGTCTTGCTGTCTCAGGGCATATGCCTGATTTTATTTAAAATAACTGTTTGAAAGGGAAGATGCCATGAATTATAAATCCGATAGTATGGAGCCGGAATGTATATATTCGTATGGCGGCACGAGTATCTTCATGATTTCCTGCAGTAAGTTCAAAACCAACTCCATCAGTTTTTTCTTCATGGACGACTTATGCAGGGAGCGGGCGGCAAAAAATGCTCTTGTGCCTGCCGTCCTCAGAAGAGGAACTCAAAGACATCCCACCCAGAGGGAACTGACACTTCACTTGCAGGAGTTATATGGCGCAAGTTTCGACTGCGGAGTATCCAAGAAAGGAGAAACTCATGTTATCTATTTTTCAGTGGAATTTATACCTGATAAATATACTGCCAAAAGTGAATCTTTAGGCAAGAATGTGTTCGATATGTTATGGGACATTATCTTCGATCCCTTTCTGAAAGACAACAATTTCAAAGAAGAGTATTTCCTTCAGGAAAAAGAGAACCTTTCCTGGCTTATAGAAAGCCGCATAAATGACAAGGTGCCTTATGCGGTAGACAGGTGCTATGAGGAAATGTGCAAAGGCGAACCTTTTGGCGTATACGTATACGGCAGCAGGGATGATCTGGAGCAAATAAGTAACACAGACCTTTTTAACCATTATGACAAAATGATCCATACGCTGCCCTTAAATATTTATATTACCGGGAATCTTGACGGAGAAACCACAGAATATATTACCGAAAAGGTTAAGTCCGGCAGAAAACATTGCCAGCCGTATAAACATAAAAAACCTGGTGCTGATTATCTTTCAGCAGATACCGTGAACTATGTGACAGAAAAACAGGATATAACCCAGGGAAAGCTTACATTGGGTTTCAGGACAGATATCTGGGCCGGCCATCCGGACTATTACCGGCTGTTACTGTATAACGCGGTACTGGGAGGAGGCATAAACAGCAAACTTTTTAAAAACATAAGGGAAAGGTCAGGCCTTGCTTACTATATTTTTTCAACCATAGAAAAATTCAAAGGTCTGATGGTAATAAGCTGCGGTATAGAAACGGGCAAAAGGAATCAGGTGGAGAATATGATAATGGAACAGCTTAATGAAATAAATAACGGGAAAATCTCTGATGAAGAATTCACAACCACCATGAAAACCGTCAAATCCGGCATCCGGTCATTGAAAGACGACCACCGGCAAATTGTTGATTTTTATTTAAGCCAGTTTATTGCCGGAACAAATGACAGCCTTGATATGTTGACTTATAAGTTGGAATCCGTGAAAAAGGACGAAATTTCCGGTATATCCGGAAAGATAAAACTTGATACAGTTTATTTCCTTGAAGGGCAATAAATTGAACTTATGGCAGGGTGATAATTATGAAAATATCAAAACAATACGAAGCCATAGATGAGGCCATGCATGAATATAGACACAAAAGCGGGTTTAAGGCCTATGTCATACCAAAAAGGGGATACTCCCAGAAGTTTGCCGCAATTACAACAAAATTTGGATCCATTGACAATAAATTTATTATTCCCGGAGAAGAAAAGGCAACCGGTGTACCGGACGGAGTTGCCCATTTTCTTGAACATAAACTCTTCGAGCAAAAAGACGGAAGCGTAATGGACAAGTTTGCTGCCCTTGGAGCAAGTCCCAACGCATACACTACCTTTAACCTGACATCATATCACTTTACAACTATAGAAAATTTCACAGAAAACCTGAAGTTGCTTCTTGAGTTTGTCCAAAACCCTTACCTTACTGACGAAAGTGTGGAAAGAGAAAAGGAGATTATAGGCCAGGAGATCAGAATGTATGAGGACAATCCAAATTGGAAGGTATTTTTCAACCTTCTGCGGGCTTTTTACAAGTCAAATCCTGTGAGAATAAATATTGCGGGAAGCATCGATAGTATCAGAAGTATTGACAGGCAGACCCTTTATACATGCCATAGCGCCTTTTATCACCCATCCAATATGATTTTGATTGTGGTGGGGGATGTTGACGAGGAAGAGGTGTTTGAACTGGTAGACAAGCAATTCGGCGAAACAGAGCAGAATGAAGAGATTAGAAGGGTTTATCCGGAAAGGGAAACTGCCGTTGCGGAAAACTATGTGGAACAGGCTATGGCAGTATCTTCACCTATATTCCAATTAGGCTTCATGGAGCCCGGTGAAGTGGAAAAAGGCGAAAATATGATTATGTATGAATCTGCTGTAAAAATAATCCAGGACATGATTTTGGGTAGGGGAAGCAGACTATATGAGCGGCTTTATTCAGAAGGCCTGATAAACAACAGTTTCGACATGGACTGTAATATAGAGGAAAATTACGCTTTTTCCATATTTGGAGGTGAATCACCGGACCCTGCCAGGTTACGGGACGTGGTGGCTGATTTCCTGCAAAAAGGTGTAAAAGAAAGCCTTGATGAACAGGATTTTGAACGAAAAAGAAGGGCAATGACAGGGCGGTTTATCAAGCAGCTAAATTTCATTGACAAAATTGCTCACGGCTTTATTTCGGTATATTATAAAGGTGCGTTCATATTTGACTATTTTGACGTTTATGATAAAATTACTTTTGGATATGTAAATGATGTTTTCAGACGGCATTTTAATATTAGTAATATGGCATTATCTGTAATTAAACCTCTGTAGGAGGAGAAATATGGATATAATAGAGTTTCCAGGATTAGGATTGTCATTTACTGTTGACAGGGTGGCATTCTACATTTTTGGTTTCCCCGTATATTGGTACGGGGTTATTATTGCCTTTGGTTTCATGCTTGCCGTGATACTTGCATTGAAGGACTGCCCCAAGTTTGGAATAAGTAAAGACACGCTTATTGACATTTTGCTTTATGCCACACCTGTGGCTATTGTCACGTCCCGACTGTTTTACGTTGCTTTCAGTTGGAAAGATTTCAAGGATGACTGGAAAGCAATTTTTGATATAAGAAGCGGGGGGCTTGCCATTTACGGCGCCATTATCGGTGCTTTCCTGGTGGGGTACATATATGCAAGGGTAAAAAAGATAAATATCCCCATGCTGTTTGATTTTGCCGCCCCATATTTTCCGTTGGCCCAGGCTATAGGAAGATGGGGGAATTTTGTCAACCAGGAAGCTTACGGAACACCTACTGACCTGCCGTGGGGGATGACAGGTACCAATATTAAAAATGGGCCGGTACATCCCACATTTCTCTATGAATCCTTATGGAATATAGCGGTATTCTTTATTCTTATATGGTACAGGAAGAAAAAACGCAACAACGGTGAAGTGTTGTTTCTGTACATGATTTTGTACGGGCTTGGCAGGTCCTGGATTGAATTGTTGAGGTCAGACAGCCTGATGATTGGCAACCTCAGGGCTAATTTCCTTCTTGCCGTTCTGTTTGTGATTATCTTTGGTATACTGTTTATATGGCAGAGGACAAAAGATGTAGCGGAAGCTGTGGAAGTGGGCCAAAGCGAATACGGGAGAATACTCCGTGAGCTTAGCGAGATGGAAGAAGATAATATTTTGAAATCTTCTGTGGAATCACCTGAAAATGTACCTGATGAAGAGAATGAGGAAAGCGTTGATGAAAAAGGCGGTACCTGCGAGGATGTAACGGATGGAGCAACCTTTGCGGAAGAGCAGGAGGGTGCCGTCGAAAAGGAAGAGCAGAATGAAGAGGAAGAAAAGGCAGAAAATCAGCCTGTTGAATAAAAATAACGATTTATAAAATATGGGATTAAGTATCAGGTATTATTGATGAATGAGGCTACTACCGTTATTATCAATAACTGTAGTAGTTTTTTTTATAGTTGTATGCTATTATGAAAACGGTGATTATATGTATGTTGTTGAAAAAGCGAGTGAAACCAGTTTTATAAAGCGGTTTGACTATATATTGTTTACCAGTGTCATGATATTGTCCGTAATTGGCCTTATTGCCGTTGAAAGTGCTACGCGTACAATGCCCAACGGCAAGAACATGATGTCCATACAGACAATAAGTGTTGTCATGGGCGTAGTGCTTGCCATTATTGTAAGTCTGATCGATTATAAAGTATATAAGGAACTGGGTTGGGTTCTGTTTGGAATAAGCACACTTTTATTGGTTTACGTTCTTTTTAGGGGTTACGGGGAACAGGAACTGGGAAGCAGCAGCTGGCTGAGGCTTCCTGGCGGCATATCGTTCCAGCCTTCTGAAATAGCCAAAATTACGTTTATAATAACGGTTTCCCATTATCTTGAAAGGATTAAGGAAGAAAACAAGAAACTGGATTATTTAAAGCTTATTGCCGTGGCTGTTATTCCCATTGCGCTGATTATCCTGCAGCCTGACTACGGCACTTCAATGGTGTTTATTTTCACCCTGTTTGTCATGTTGTTTGTATGGGGTATTAAATATAAGTACCTGTTCATGGCTCTTGGGCTTTTTGTGACGGCAGCACCTTTTATATGGGTTTTCATGCTGAATGACGCCAGGAGAAAAAGGATTATTGAATTTTTATTTCCCGGTTCAGACCCTCTGGGTTCAAGCTTGCAAGTTGAACGGGCAAAGATGGCTATCGGATCGGGCAGATTATTCGGCAGCGGCATCGGGAAGGGCATACAGACCCAGAATGTGGGCAGCGGGGTGCCGGTTAAGGAATCCGATTTCATATTTACGGTTATTGGCGAGGAAATGGGTTTTGTGGGCGCTTCAGTTGTAATAATACTGATATTCGTTATTTTATTGCGCTGCCTTATAATTGCCAAAAGGTCCAGGGATTTGTACGGTTCATACATTGTGGCCGGTATTACAGGTATGTTTGGTTTTCACTTTTTCGAGAATATTGGTATGAATATAGGTTTGCTGCCTGTTACAGGACTTCCCTTACCTTTTGTGAGTCAGGGGGGCAGCGCCATGGTGACCAATTTTATAGCTATAGGACTTGTCTTGTCCGTATCAGCGAGGCGAAAACAAACGCTTTTCAATACAGATGACTAAGAAGGAACTGTTTTTTTGCTATCAGGAAGCGGCCTGCGCAAGAATCAGCTATATTGAGTAACCCGGCCAGACTTTCGGGGACTCAATTTTCTTATCTTGCCTTAAGGCAGGAGAACCGCCCTGCCGCAGACTACAGGCAAGGAGACTGTTCCTGTGACATGTGTCTTAGGGCGAATGGCCCATTTTTTTTATTTTTCCAAAAAATTTTTCAAAATAGCTTGATTATTTTGCATTTATACAATAAAATTTACAGTGTAAGTGGTGCAAAGTGGAGCTAAGTGGTGGTAATTTAAACAGTGTGGGGTGGAAGTATTGTTTTATGGCGAATACCAACACTCAATGGACCCAAAAGGAAGAATAATAATACCCTCCAAGTTCAGAGATGAGCTGGGTCCTAAGTTTATTGCCACCAAAGGCCTTGACAACTGTTTGTTTATGTATCCCATGAATGAATGGGCCAATCTCGAAAACAAGCTGAAATCGTTGCCACTTACAAACAGGGATGCCAGGGCGTTTATAAGGTTTTTCTTTTCAGGAGCTGCTGAAGTTGAACTGGACAAGCAGGGCCGCATACTTTTACCGCAGAATTTACGGGAATACGCCAATCTGCAGAAAGACATTTACATAATCGGCGTTTCCGTCCGGGTAGAGGTATGGGATAAAGCCAAATGGGAAGAATATAATACAGACGACAGTTTGTCTCCTGACAGAATAGCCGAAAAAATGGCGGAATTAGGGATTTGATATGAACTTTGAACACCGGCCTGTGCTTCTTGAAGAATGTATAGAGAATTTATGTATTAAAAGCAACGGTATATATGTTGACGGTACTTTGGGAGGAGCGGGCCATTCGTCAAGAATCCTGCAAAAGCTTGGCAGGGGAGGTCATCTGGTAGGAATTGACCGGGACATATCCGCCATTGAAGCATCAGGGGAAAGGCTGGCATCAATAAAAACAGAAGCGCGTTACACTCTTGTCAACGACAACTTCGGTAACATGGCCAGAATCTGCAGCGATTTGGGTATACATCAGGTAGACGGAATATTGCTGGATTTGGGAGTGTCTTCCCACCAACTGGATGAAGTTGAACGTGGTTTCAGTTACCAACATGATGCGCCTTTGGACATGCGTATGGATACAAGCCAGGAACTTACCGCTGAAACTGTTGTAAATGACTATGATTTGGATGAAATCAGAAGAATTATTTCAGAGTACGGTGAGGAAAGATGGGCAGGCCGCATAGCCGAGTTCATCGGTAAGGCCAGGATGGAAAAAAGAATAACGAGAACTTCGGAACTGGTGGATATTATAAAGGCCGCCATACCTGCCCCGGCAAGAAGGCAGGGACCCCACCCGGCAAAAAGAACTTTTCAGGCAATCAGGATTGCGGTAAACAATGAGCTGGGCATACTGGAAAACACCCTGGAAGATGCAGTATCATTACTGGCACCGGGCGGAAGGTTGTGTGTGATAACGTTTCATTCACTGGAGGACAGGATAGTAAAGCACAAGTTCAGGGAGTTTAGTGATCCGTGTATATGCCCCGATGATTTTCCGGTATGCATGTGCGGTAAACAGAAAAAAGCCGTTATAGTAACCAGAAAACCCATAATACCGGGGGATAAGGAACTGAAGGAAAACCCGAGGGCAAGAAGCGCAAAACTGAGAGTAATAGAGAAAATATAGCATACAATAAAGATTTACCATAGACTACGGCACAAAAGATAAATCTTCCTAAAAGACAAAAGACAAAGGAACATAAAGCACAAAAGAAAACCACAACATACAAAAGATAAAATAAAAAATTCTAAAATGCAACAACATAATGGTTACCAGTTAGCCTGACACAAAAGAAAAATCGGATTTAGGAACGAAAGAAAAATCAAAGAAGAAAAACAAAAGACAAAAGCTTGGCAAAAAGGATGTATTTATATGGAAAATCATGATTAACAAATAATCATGATTTTCCATAAACTCGCTGTACGCAGGACAAAAAGCATTTACCCGGGGTGAATATTTAGTGAGTATGGCAAGCAGGTACATAGACGGCTCGGCCGCAAGGAAAATAGAGTACGACGTTTATAGTACTAATAAAATCCTGAAAGAAAAAAGAAAAAGCAAGCTGAACAAAACCGTAAAGCTTAAAGCCGTAATAATGCTACTTATTGTATTTGCTGCAGCTTTTGTCATAATGGCGAGATATGCATCAATACTGGATTTAAATTATAAAATAAGCAAACTTGAGAGAGAGTACAACGCTTTGGTCAGCGAAAACTCGAGACTTGAAATTAAACTAGAAAAGATGACAGACCTGGACGAGATTCGCCTGATTGCCCAGGAGAAACTGAATATGGTAACACCTATCAAGAGCCAGAAAGTATATGTGAAAATTCCGAAAAATGACTGTACCATTGTGTCAGATGAGTATAAAAATAATGTCAGAAACCCTGACAGTGACAATACCTTTGCCATACTACTTGACAAAGTGGATAACATCATAAAGTTGCTGTATTGAATAAAAGGAAGAACATTCCTTTTATTTTTTCTTGTCAAAAATATTATTATAAAAGTATAATATTTAGCTGTGGGCTTAAATATTATTAATTATTGAATAAGATGCATATTATTGAAATATATGAACAAAAACAGTAATGGAAAAGAAATACCGTTAGGTTAAATAACTAAGACCTGAGGCTTTGTAGCAGGAATGCGGGAGACCTGGTCTTTTTTATTAGTATTGTCCGCTTATACAGGTAAAGGGGTGTGTCAATGACTGGAGGAGTAAGCACTCTTACCAAAAAGAGGCATTTAGTATTGCTCATCATATATTTTCTTATATCGGCTGTCCTTTTGGGAAGAGTAGCATACTGGCAGTTTATCGAAGGAGACAGGCTGCGCAAAGAGGCATTCAATCAACAGAACAGGGGCAGGATCATCAGTCCCAAACGAGGCACAATATATGACAGAAATGGCAAAGAGCTTGCAGTAAGCGCATCAGTGGACACAGTATGGGTAAACCCCATTGATATAGCCTCTTCAGAAGTTTCCATGGAAAAGGTGGCCAAAGACCTTTCAAGCATGCTGGACATGGATGAGGCAGAAGTTTATTCCATAATTACGAAGAAGACCACTTTCAATTATTTGAAGAGAAAAATAGACAGGGAAGTTGGCGACCAGATAAGGAAGTGGATAGCTGATAATAAAATCAAGGGCGTTTACGTGGACGAAGACACAAAGAGGTATTATCCCAAACGAAACCTGGCCTCGCACATATTAGGTTATACCGGGTCTGACAACCAGGGTCTGGCCGGTATAGAAGCAGCAATGGAAAAGTACCTCAAGGGAGTGCCGGGCAAGATTTTGAGCGAACTGGATGCAGGCGGCAGAGAGATTCCCTTTACTGAGGAAAAGAGAATAGAGGCCCAGGACGGGCTGAATGTTGTTCTGACTATAGATGAAACGATCCAGTATTTTACTGAAAAAGCCCTGGAAAAGGCAATCTTTGAGAACAAAATTGCAAATGGCGCATCCGCTATTGTAATGGACCCGAGAAACGGCGAAATCCTGGCTCTTTCATCCAAGCCGGATTTTGATCCCAATAATCCGCGTCTTCCTCCTCCCGGGTACGAATCTGAAAACTGGACCGGATATACCAAGGAAGAAGTGGATATTCTATGGTCAACAGTGTGGAGAAATAAGGCATTGGTGGATACATACGAGCCCGGCTCCACTTTCAAGGCCATAACCACTGCTATGGGCCTTGAAGAAGGGCTTGTAACACCTGACACCCCCGTCAATGATTATCCCGTGGAAATCGGGGGTTGGGATATCAGCTGCTGGAGAGACTGGCCTCACGGAGAGGAAACATTCAGGGAAGGTGTTTACAATTCGTGTAACCCGGTCTTTGTAAGGCTGGCGCAAAAGATAGGCATATCAAAGTTTTATGAATATATGCGCGCCTTCGGCTTCTTTGATAAAACAGGCATTGAGCTTCCAGAAGGGTCAAGCGTCATACATGAGAACCCGGCGGAAATTGACATGGCCGTTGCTTCTTTTGGTCAGCGTTTCCAAATAACGCCTATTCAGCTGATTACAGCCTATTCGGCCATAGCCAACGGCGGCACGCTCATAAAACCGCGAATTGTCAAGGAACTGACCGACAACGAGGGAAATATTGTAAAGAAATTCGAACCCGAAACTGTCCGTACTGTTGTATCGAAAGAAACAACCAGGACTCTCCTTGACATACTTGAAGGAGTAGTTACGGACGGTACCGGAAGAAATGCATATGTAAGCGGGTATAAGGTTGCGGGAAAGACAGGTACGTCCCAGACAACCGAAGCCGGAAGGTATATTGCATCGTTTGCGGCAATTGCGCCGGCAGATAATCCCATTATTACAGTGCTGGTTATTCTGGACAATCCGAAAGGCTTTTCCTACATGGGCGGCGCAGTAGCTGCTCCTGTGGCAGGAGGCCTTGTTGAAGATATACTTGACTATCTTGGTGTTGAGAGAAGATACACGGAAAAAGACAAAGAAAGGATGAAAACGGAAGTTTATGTGCCCGATGTACGGGACAAGAAACTGAGTGAAGCAATCAACGTGCTGAAACAGTATGGCCTTGAGCACAAGGTTGAAAGGAATGCAAGCGGCGGTAACGCAGATGAAATTGTTGTCGAACAGACTCCGAAACCAGGTGTAAGCGTTCCCGACAATTCCGTGGTAATCCTGTACACATATAAACCTGAAGAAGAAGTCATGGCTACAGTGCCTGATGTCCTCAACATGACTATAGCAGAAGCAACAAAAACCCTAAATGATGCAGGCCTCAATATAAAGATAGAAGGCATGGGTACTTCCGTCAGCCAGAGTGTAGAGCCGGGCACGAAAATTGCGAAGGGGTCAGTTGTAAAAGTGCAGTTCGTTTACCTGGATAATATAGAATGATATAGGCAGGAGGTAAAATATGCTTTTAAGCGAATTGATCAATGGGCTTGACATAGTCGGTATGCATGGCGATGCCGAAATCGACATAAAAGGTATTGCCTATGATTCAAGAAAAGTGAAGGAAGGTTACCTGTTTGTATGCATAGAAGGTACCGTGACTGATGGTCATAAGTTTATACCTGGCGCCCTGGAGAACAAGGCCCGGGCCTTATTGGTGTCAAAGGGTGTGGATGTACCTGAAGGTGTGACGGTGGTACGTACAGATGATACCAGATATGGACTGGCGTATGTATCCGACAAGTTCTTCGGGCATCCTTCAGGTGCCCTTAACCTGGTAGGCGTCACCGGTACTAAGGGTAAGACCACCACTACATACATGATAAAGTCAATATTGGAAAAATCCGGCCAAAAAACCGGTCTTATTGGTACTGTTGAAAAACTTATCGGCAATGAAGTCATTTACATGGACAGAACTACTCCTGAATCCTATGACCTGCAAAGTCTTTTTAACGACATGGTGGCAAAGAATATTGACACAGCGGTTATGGAGGTCTCTTCCCAGGGGCTGAAGCTTCACCGGGTCAGTTGCTGTGATTTTGATATAGGTATATTCACAAATATTTCAAGGGCCCATATTGGCCCAAGGGAGCATACTTCCTTTGAGGATTACCTGGAATCGAAAATAAAGTTGTTCAGTATGTGCAAAAAGGGACTTGTCAATATTGACAGCCCGCATTCGGAAGATGTTATAAATGGCGCCAAATGTGAAGTTCTGACATTCGGTATAAACCATGATGCTGACATAATGGCGAAGGATATAGTAAAGCATGCAGACAGTGTTGAATATAACCTGGTTTCACCCTGGTATGAAGGATTTGTAAAGGTAGGAGTACCAGGCAATTTCAGCGTGTACAATTCCCTGGCGGCTATAGGTGTATGTGGTCTGATGGGTGTCAGTTTCGACAGTATAAGAGCAGGCCTGGAAAAGGTTAATGTCAAGGGAAGGGTCGAAACTGTGGACATCGGCAAGGATTATACCGTGATTATCGATTACGCCCATAGCCCGGACAGCTTGGAAAATATACTGGTTACAGTGAAGGATTTTGCAAAGGGACGGGTCATCTGTCTGTTTGGCTGCGGAGGAGACAGGGACAGGATGATGAGGCCCATGATGGGCGAAATATCCGGCAGGCTTGCTGATTACACAATTATCACCTCAGATAATCCAAGAACTGAGAATCCTGAAGATATCGTGAAAGATATCGAGGAAGGTATAAAGAAGACTGACGGAAAATACTGCATTATTGTCAACAGGCGTGACGCCATAAAACATGCCCTTGAGATTGCAAGAAAGGACGACGTTATCATATTGGCCGGAAAAGGCCATGAAACATACCAGACTTTTAAGGATAAAACCATACATTTTGATGAGCGTGAAATCGTAAGGGAACTCATCAAAGAGCTTGATAACAGTTGTGAATAAAGGGATATTGCAATGCAAATGAAATACCGGAGGTATAGTTTCAATGGAATTGCTTTATTGTCGTGAAATTCTGTCGGCAACAGGTGGAATCCTGATAAGTGGAAAAATGGAAGATACCATTTCCAATATTTCCACGGATACCAGGCAAATCGCCGGGGGAGATTTCTTCATACCTATAGCGGGAGAAAGGTTCGACGGTCATGACTTCATCGCTGACGCCTTCAGGGAAGGCGCTTCCGGGTGCCTTACCCACAGGGATTTGGAGGGTCTAGATGTGCCCATGGAAGGCAGGATCATCATCAGGGTGGAAGATACGGCACGTGCCCTGAGGGATCTGGCGTCATATTACAGGAGCAAGTTTAATATACCTGTTGTCGGTATTACGGGAAGTGTGGGCAAAACCAGCACCAAGGAAATGATAGCCTGCGTGCTTGCCCGAAAGTACAATGTCCTTAAAACCTCCGGAAACCTAAACAATGAAATCGGTTTGCCCCTTACTGTTTTCAATCTGAATTCATCCCACGAAATCGCCGTTTTTGAAATGGGTATGAGCGCCCTGGGTGAAATCAGCAGGCTTACGGCCATTGCCAAACCCAGTATAGCCGTTATAAGCAATATAGGTATTTCCCATATTGAAAAACTTGGTTCCAAGAACAATATCCTCAAGGCAAAAATGGAAATCCTTGAGGGATTGAGTGACGACGGCATTGTCATTCTTAATGGTGATGACGATCTTCTGCTGGGCCTTAAGGGACTTCTCAGGTTCAGGACTATCTATTACGGAATGGGCGAAGGAATGGATTACCAGGCTTATAACATACGGACAGGGGAGAAGGGTACCTTTTTTGAAATATTTCTCGGCAACAAGGAATATACGGTTGAAATCAAAGTGCCGGGAGTACATAATGTATATAATGCCCTTGCCGCAATAAGTACCGGTATGGTGATGGGCATACCTCCTGAGGATATTATTGAAGGCATTGCCATGTTCAGATCTGGTGATATGCGGCTCGATATTAAAGAATATAATGGTATAAAAGTTATAAATGACGTTTACAATGCAAGCCCTGATTCCATGCAAGCGGCTTTGAGAGTCCTTAAGGATGTTTCTGCTGAAAGAAGAATTGCCGTCCTGGGCGATATGCTGGAACTGGGCCGGTGGTCAGAGGAAGCCCACAGGTCCGTGGGCAGATTTGCCGCCCTCTGTAATCCGGATTATGTTATAGCTGTAGGGAATTATTCTTCCTTTATAATAGAAGGCGCAAGGGAAAATATTAAAGGTAAAATGGAGACCTTTGCCCTGAAAAATAATGAAGAAGCCATTGAGTTGATTTCTTCTGTTATAAAGGCGGGAGATGCAGTTTTGGTCAAGGGTTCCAGGGGAATGAGGATGGAACGGATAGTAGAGCGTATAAAGGAACTTTCCAACAAGCAGGATTAATGCAATAACAAAGGAAACATATAATGAGGTGGCAGAATTGAGAGAATTGTTACCATTGTCAGAACAAGTAGTCGTTTTCATAATTTCTTTTCTTATCGCAGTAGTGGTGGGTTTTCTGGCGGTACCAGTACTCCGCAGGTTAAAATTCGGCCAGACGATAAGAGAGGATGGCCCCAGGACCCATCTGAAAAAACAGGGCATACCTACCATGGGAGGCGTTATATTTCTGGCGCCTTTGTCGTTGATTACTTTATATTTGGCTTCAAAAAACACTCATATTGTACCGCTTCTCTTTGTCACTTTGGGTTTCGGGGCAGTGGGGTTTCTTGACGATTACCTGAAAATTAAGAGAAAAAGCAAAGACGGCCTGATGCCCAATCAGAAAATGCTGGCCCTTATTGTAATTGCCACAGTATTTACTGTGTATACCGTTTATTTTTCACCTGTAAAAACCAACATGGCAGTGCCGTTCCTGGGGTTGGACCATGTCATAACCCTGCCTTACTGGATATATATACCTTTGATTATACTTGTACTTATCTCATCCACCAATGCCGTAAATCTCACTGACGGTATTGACGGACTGGCTGCCAGCGTGACGCTTGTGATTATGGTGTTTTTTACCGTGGTGGCAATGTCGGCCAGGGAGTATGAATACATCATGCTGTTCTCAGCCGCAACAGCAGGTGGATGTTTAGGATTCCTGGTATTTAACCTGCATCCGGCAAGGGTTATTATGGGAGATACCGGCTCCCTAGCCTTGGGCGGGGCCGTTGCGTCCATATCAATTTACCTGGGCATTCCATGGATACTCCTGATAATTGGTTTCATATACATAATTGAGACCCTGTCAGTTATAATACAGGTAGCTTCATTTAAAAAAACAGGCAGAAGGGTATTCAAGATGGCCCCCGTACATCACCATTTTGAACTTTCCGGATGGAAAGAAAATCATGTTGTACTGGCCTTTGTTCTGGTTACAATATTATGCTGCATTATCGGATTTGCCACGCTTAAACTGAACCTGCTGTGAGCTGAAAGGCATACCGGCTTTTGGCCGGTGTTTGAGAGGTGTAGAATTTGAAACCTATAAGAAAATCGTTTGACTTTCTGATATTAATTACTGTCCTAATACTGCTGGCCTTTGGAATTATAATAGTCTTCAGCGCCAGTGCACCCCTTGCTGCCAGTACCAGCAAGAACACTTACGCTGTTGTCCAGGATCAGCTTATATTCGCAGGTTTAGGCATTATAGCCATGCTGGTTATGGCCAATTTCGATTACAGGGTACTTTATAAGCTGGCGCCCCTAATCATGGTTGTGTCCATAATCCTGTTAATTCTTGTCCTGGTTCCGGGCATAGGCAGGGAAGTAAAGGACACATGGAGATGGATTTACATAGGACCTATTCATTTTCAGCCGTCGGAAATTGCCAAATTGGCTGTTATATTATTCCTGGCAAGGAGTGTGTCCAACAGGAAGAACAAGATAAGGTCCTTTTTTAAGGGGCTGCTTCCCTATTTCCTGTTGATTGCCGTAATCTCGGCGCTTCTTTTGAAAGAGCCCCATCTTAGCTGTACAATAATCGTGGTCCTGGTTTCTGCTGTTATTCTTTTTGCAGCGGGGGCCAAGATATTCCACTTCGTTATCCTGGCGGTGCCAGCAGTCGCCGGTTTGGGTATTGTAGTTGCCACTGTGCCGTATATGCAGAAGCGCGTGTTGTCGTTTATTAATCCATGGAACGACCTTCAAGGCGATGGCTGGCAAGTGGTCCAGTCTCTATATGCCATTGGTTCAGGGGGTTTATTTGGCAGGGGACTGGGCAAGAGCATGCAGAAATTCTTGTACATACCAGAACCCCACAATGACTTTATTTTCCCCGTTTTAGCCGAAGAACTCGGGTTCGTGGGGGTAGTGGCCGTAATGGCCCTGTTTATGATACTTATATGGAGAGGAATAAAGGTAGCTGTAACCGCACCTGATATGTTCGGTAGCCTGACTGCAGTGGGCATTACTTCTCTCATTGCCATTCAAACTCTTTTGAACATAGCTGTGGTCACTTCGTCAGTACCTCCCACGGGAGTTTCCCTCCCGTTTTTCAGTGCCGGTGGAACGTCGCTTCTGTTGTTCCTGACTGAAATGGGAATATTGCTAAATATATCCAGGTATGCCAATTATGACAGGCCATAACTGTAAAATATAGGTAAAGTAACATTTTTATTCACCTGGCATAGAATGATATTGAAGTGCGAGGTGAATAGAATATGGAAAAACTCATTGTAGAAGGCGGTAGAAAACTTTCTGGGGAAATAAATGTGCATGGTGCCAAAAATGCCGTACTTCCGATACTTGCTGCCACGATACTTAATGGGCGTGAAAATGTGCTTACCAACTGCCCGCGTCTCAAAGACGTTGAAATAATGCTCAAAATTCTTACCAGTATAGGCTGTAAGGTTAAGCAAGAGGGAAATGTCATAACACTTGATTCATCCAATATCAATTCTACCAAAATCCCTGAAAAGCTGGCGGCCGAAATGCGCTCGTCCATTATTTTTGTCGGGCCCATGCTTGCCAGGTTTGGCAAAGTGTCTATTAGTTATCCGGGTGGATGTGTAATGGTACTGGCACATAAAATATAGAAATTTATGTTTACTTTGGTTAACAGTCAGAACTATGAATATTCAGTTAACTATTGTATAATAGGAATGTCCTGTGCAGTCGTGAGCTAAACCGTTGTCAAGGGGGGATAAAATGACTGACAATGAAAGACTGTTGTTGAAAAGAGCCAAAAAAGGCGACGTGGATGCTTTCGAACAACTGATAGAAAAATACCAGAAGAAAGTTTACAATATTGCCCTTAAAATGCTTGGAAACAAGGAAGATGCATATGACATGTCCCAGGAAGTGTTCATAAGGGTCTATAGGTCTATTGACAAGTTCAAGGAACAGGCGTCTCTTTCAACATGGATCTATAAAATAACCACCAATGTCTGCCTTGATGAGATTCGAAGAAGGAAAAACAGGTTTACGGTGTCCATTGACGACGATATGGAACTCAATGACTCCAAAGTGAAAAGACAGATAGAATATGACGGCCCTTCTCCCGAAATAATTGTTGAGGAAAACGAGTTGAGGGAAATAATAAATAAGTCCATACAACAACTGCCTGAACAGTACAGGGTTGTCACTATACTTCGTGACATTCAGGGATTTAGCTATGAAGAAATAGCAAACATACTGGATGTACCCCAGGGCACGGTAAAGTCGCGCATAAACAGGGCAAGAGCAATGTTGCGAGATATATTGTACGAAAAAAAGGAACTTTTGAATAAGAATTACGTCATATAATCATGGGAAGGAGGGTTGGAGATGAATATCACCTGCAGCAATATAGAAAGTTTAATATCGGCCTATCTGGACGGAGAATTGACTGAAGATGAGATGACAGAACTTAACGAGCACTTTGAGTCATGCAGGGATTGCAGATTGAAGTTCAATGAAATAAAAGGCGTAGTCAACCTGCTAAGAAACCTGGATGATGAAGAGTTACCTGAAACCTTTTCGCAGGACCTGCATGAAAGGCTCATGAAGGAAAGCAGGAAAGAATTCGGCAGAAGGTTTCTGAGAAATCCTTTTATCAAGTTGGTTCCTGCGGCAGCGGCGTGCCTTTTGCTGGTGTTCGTTTTAAGGGGATCTCTCCTGCCGAACCTTGGCATGAAGAAGACCGAACCCGAAAGCGCTGCCGGTGCAGCACAATATGGACTGGCTGCCAAGGTAGCTGAAGATAAATTTGCGGACCGCGGCGAAACCGGACAAATTATGGCAGCAATGGACGCGCCCACTGAAGATGATACGATAATTGATGAAAATAAAGAGGAAAACTCAGGTCTTAAAGCCTTTTCTGTGATAGATCCGCCGGACGTTACCTTAACGTTTAATGAGGGGAGTGACGCTCTTTCCAAGGTTTCCGGCGATATAAACATAGTTGTCTACTCTGACAATTCGGACCAGCAGGTCACTGATATTATAGAATATGCTGTTTCCAACGGAAACCAGGTTCTGGACAAAACCCAGATTTCAGAAAATAAGAAAAACATTTCCGTTGCAAGGTTTCTGACAACACCTGAAAAACTGAATGTACTCAAGCAATACCTTGAAACCAGGTATGAAACAGAAAACGTAGAATATGAGGCCTCCGGTGAAGAAAGCATAAAAGTTGTCATTGATGAACTGAATAAGGAACTTGATGAAATAAATGCAAGGCTTAATGAACTAAATACCTCAAAAGACTCCAATCCTGAAGAGAAACGGATTTTGGAAAACAGAAAGAATGAAATTGAAAAACAACTGGAAATGTATAAATCGGACAGCAGTAACATGATAATTTCAGTAACAGTAATTGATGAATAAGTATTCACGGAAAATCAAAACCTTTAAAGGGCGGTCATTTACGACTGTCCTTTTTTTGTGTAGAATGATAATAGCGGCTAGTTGGAAGGAATATGAATGGAGGAGTCGACGGTTAATGGAATTTGAGAATAAGTTGATGTTGGTGGACGGCAACAGTATACTCAACCGGGCCTTTTACGGGCTTAAGGGCCCCGGAGGACAGATTTTGCAGACATCAAGGGGAGAATATACCAACGCGGTATACGGCTTTCTTAATATACTGAACATGTACCTGGAAACGGAAAATCCCGGATACTTATGCGTTGCATTTGACCTTAAGGCGCCGACTTTCAGACACAGGCAATATGACCAGTACAAGGCAACACGAACGGGCATGCCCGAAGAACTGGCTTCCCAGGTGCCGCTCATTAAGGAAGTGCTCGGCGCAATGAATATACTTTGCCTGGAACGGGAGGGCTATGAAGCAGATGACCTCATCGGCTCTGTCTCCCTCTGTGCAGAAAAGGAAGGCCTGGACGTGGTGATTGTCACTGGCGACAGAGATGCATTGCAACTGGCCAGCGACAGGACCAGGATTCTGATGCCCGTAACAAAGGGAGGCAAAACGGAAACAAAAGAGTACACCCGTGCAACTATAAAGGAGGAATATGGCATTGAACCGGCACAGTTCATAGATGTCAAAGGGTTGATGGGTGATACATCCGACAATATCCCCGGCATAAAAGGTATCGGGGAAAAGACTGCCCTTGCATTGGTCCAGGAATTTGGTTCCATTGAAAACCTGTTCAGCAATCTTGATAAGGTTGGTAAGGAAAGCATAAAAAGCAAGCTGGAAGGAAATTACAACATAGCCAGGCTGAGCAGGGAGCTGGCTGAGATTAACAGGCAGGTACCCGGCCTTTGCAATATTGCTGACCTGAAGAGAGTGCCTTTAAATAAGCCCCTCCTTTATGAAATATTCAGAAGGCTTGAGTTCAGGACATTTATAGAAAAATATGGCCTTGAACCGGCCGCAGAACAAATACACCTCAAAGAGGTAAATGTCGTTGAGACCCTGAGGGATTTAAAACAGGTTTTGGACAAATGCATGGAAACAGGAAAGGTTTCAATGGTGCCTTTCTTTGACAACGTCAACAGGCCCCTAGGTCTGGCTATAGCGTGGGACAGCAGCTCCTCCGCTTTTATAAGGATGGATAACATCGATACTTCCAATGAACTGCTCAACAATCTGTCCGGTATCCTGGCAAACAGCAGTATCAAAAAATACGGCCATGACATAAAAAGGTTTCTTGTTTTTCTTAAAACTAAAGGTATCGGGTATACCCCCTTTGATTTTGATTCAATGATAGCGGCGTACATTTTAAACTCCTCCCGGAGTAATTATGGCATTGCCGAAATTTCAAACGAATACCTGGGCGTTTCCCTGCCGCCGCTGGATAAATTCCTGGGAAAAGGAAAGGAAGCCGGAAATCTTTCTGAGACTGATATAAGGGAGTTTTCCTCTGTGGCAGGCCTGTATGCTGAAACCGTATATAAATTGAAAGATGTTATTGACAGTCAACTGGAAAGCAACGGACAGCGCGTTTTGTATTATGAAATAGAGCTGCCCCTGGTTGAAGTGCTGGCAGATATGGAATTCTGGGGTATTAAGGTGGATATAAACCTTCTGGAGGACTTTTCATGGGAGCTTAAGAAAAAAATCGAACAGGTAACCTGGGAAATTTTTAAATATGCCGGTGAAGAGTTCAACATAAATTCTACCAAACAGTTAGGTACAGTTTTGTTTGAAAAACTGAAACTGCCTGTAATCAAAAGAACGAAGACCGGTTACTCCACTGATGCGGAAGTGTTGGAAAAACTCTCCGGAATGCATCCGATTGTTGACCATATCCTTTATTACAGGCAGTTGGTTAAACTTCAGAGTACATATGTGGACGGACTTCTTAACGTGGTGGACAAGGACACCGGTAAAATCCACAGCAGTTTTAACCAGACGGTGGTGGTTACAGGCAGGATAAGCAGCACCGAGCCCAACCTGCAGAATATTCCCATAAGGCTTGATATGGGACGCAATATCAGGAAGGTATTTGTCCCATCAGGCGAAGACTATGTATTTATTGACGCCGACTATTCGCAGATTGAGTTGAGGGTTCTGGCCCATATTACGGAGGATGAAAACCTGATCAGGGCCTTTGCCGAAGGGGTGGATATTCATGCCGTTACGGCTTCCCAGATATTCAATACCGAACTTGCCAATGTAACCCCTGCCATGAGGAGCGCTGCCAAGGCCGTGAACTTCGGTATTATTTACGGTATTGGTGACTTCAGTCTTTCCCAGGACCTGAAAATCAGCAGAAAAGAGGCAAAGAAGTATATTGACGATTATCTGGACAGGTATCCGAGAGTCCGGGATTACATGAAAAACATAGTGGATGAAGGGAAAGAAAAAGGTTATGTAACGACCATATTCAACCGGAGACGGTATATACCGGAACTCAAGTCCAACAATTCCAACATCAGGTCCTTTGGTGAACGGATAGCCCTGAACACGCCCATACAGGGCAGTGCCGCAGATATTATAAAGATTGCCATGGTAAAGGTGTATAATACCCTGAAAGAAAGGAAGATGAAATCAAGGCTCATTCTGCAGGTGCACGACGAACTGCTTTTGGAAACCCATCGGGACGAGGTCAGTGAGGTAAAGAAAATATTGAGAGAATGCATGGAAAACGCTGTCCGGCTTAAAGTTCCCCTTGTAGTTGATATGAAAACCGGTAACAGCTGGTATGAAACAAAATAGAAACTTGTTTTATTTGTTTGTTTTGGAAGGAAGTGTTAACTTGAAGGTTATTGGTATCACAGGAGGCATCGGAAGCGGAAAAAGCACTGTTTCCAGAATAATATATGACCTTGGCGCAAGAATAATTGATGCGGATATTATTACAAGGCAGGTAACAAGAAAAGGGGAAAAGGCTTATAACGAAATCGTTGAGAAATTTGGCCCCGAAGTCGTAAAAAGTGATGGTTCACTTGACAGGAGCAGACTGGCTCAAATAGTATTTAATGATGAGCGGAAAAGGATGATGCTCAATGAGATAACTCATAAATACGTTGCAGAAGAAATATATAATAAACTGGAGAGAATGAGGGAAGTAGACAAACCTGAAATAGTTGTCCTGGATGTGCCTTTACCGGTGGAGAAGGGTTTCCTGGATGTGGTGGATGAAGTATGGGTTGTTGTTGCTGATGAAGAAAAGCGTATAAAAAGGGTAATGGAAAGAAGCGGGCTTACCCGGGAAGAAGTGGTGGAGCGTATCCGGGCGCAAATGAGCAATGAAGATTACAAAAGAATTGCGGATGTGGTTATAGAGAATAATGGTTCCATAGAAGAATTGGAACAGAAAGTGGTTAAACTTTTTATACAGAGAAAAACAGGGTGATTCTGGTTGATATTAATAGATAGCAAAAAAATCCGGTTATTTATTATAATAGCAGTTATTCTGCTGGCCGTGGTTTTTTTGATTGACAACACGACGACAGTTCTTAAACTGGTATATCCTATGAAGCATAAGGAATTTGTCTTCCGCTATTCTAAGGATTACAACATTGATCCCCTCCTGGTATTTTCCATAATCAAGGCAGAAAGCGGATTTGATAAGGACGCGGTATCCTACAGGAATGCCATGGGGTTAATGCAGATTACGGAAGAAACTGCTGTCTGGGGAGCCAGTGAAATCGGCATTGAAAATTTTTCGGTGAGGGATTTGTTTGACCCCGAGATAAACATCAAAATCGGGTGCTGGTATCTGAACCGCCTCATGAAGGAGTTTGACAACGACCTGGACTTGATTATAGCTGCATATAACGGCGGAAGCGGCAATGTAAAGAAATGGCTTAAGGACAGCAGGTACAGCAGCAGCCCCAACAAACTGGACGTAATACCTTTCAGGGAAACGGAAAGGTATCTCAAGAAAGTAAAAAATAATTATTATATTTACAAAAAGCTTTACCAGGATGAAATTAGGTTTTATCCTAATATTTAAGTATAATATTATTGTAAACAACAAACAAAGGAGTAATGAAAATGGAAAAAATCAGATTGGGAAGAACGGGTTTAATGGTCTCAAGAAGCAGTTTTGGGGCATTACCCATTCAGAGGGTGTCCTTTGAAGAAGCAAGGGAAATACTCTTGACAGCTTATGAAGGCGGCATTAACTTTTACGATACCGCCAGGGGTTACACTGACAGTGAGGAAAAGCTTGGGAAAACCTTTAAAGGCAAAAGACATGAAATAATAATAGCAACCAAGACTTTTGCACCCACAGGTAAGGAATTACTGGAACACCTTGATACCAGCCTTAAGAATTTGCAGACAGATTATGTGGATATATACCAGCTTCACAATCCAAAGGAACTGCCTGACCCCGATGATCCGGACGGTACCTACGCAGCCATGGTAAAGGCCAAAAAAGAAGGAAAGATACGCTTTATAGGCATTACAAACCATGACCTTAAAGTGGCCATGAAGGCTGTGGATTCCGGGTTGTTTGACACTGTTCAGTTTCCCTTCAGTGTCCTGTCCTCACAGAAAGATATTGACCTGGTGAATGCATGCAAAGCGAAAGATGTAGGGTTTATCGCCATGAAGGCCATGTCCGGCGGCCTTATTGACAATGCTGAAATTGCATTTGCCTTTATGAGGCAGTTTGACAATGTGGTACCCATCTGGGGAGTGCAGAGAATGTCCGAAATTAAGCAGTTCCTCGAACTTGAGGAAAATCCGCCTGTGCTCAATGACGAAATGTGGAAGAAAATCGAGGAATACCGCAAAGAATTATCCGGAGCATTTTGCAGAGGCTGTGGATATTGTCTCCCATGCCCGGCAGAAATTCCTATTCCTCTTGCAGCGAGACTGTCATATTTGGTTAACAGGTCGCCTTATGAGCGTTTCCTGGAAGATGATTGGAAAGAGCAGATGGAAAGAATAGAAAACTGCATAGACTGCGGCCACTGCCGTGACCACTGTCCTTACGGCCTTGACGCACCCGCACTCCTGAAACATCAACTGGTGGATTACCGTAAGTTCTATGCAGAGCACAAAGGTAGTTATTAGTTGTGATATAACATATACAGGCAATGAGAAAGATCCAATATTAAGTAGAGAGTATATTTATTAGGTTCAATGTGTAAAACAAACATAAAAATGCAAGCCGGTCAAATTACTTTTACCGGCTTGTTTTATTACCAGTATTCTTGCTTCACAGTTCATTGCTGGTCTTTCTTAAATATAGTCCTGCTTACTGCATTAGCGACAAGCTCCAGTTCTTTCATAAGAACTGCAAAATTGTCCGGCCTTAATGACTGGGGACCATCAGACAGAGCGGAGGATGGATTGGTATGCATTTCAATGATGAGACCGTCGGCTCCTGTGGCTACTGCGCCTTTTGCAAGGGCGGGGACATACTTCCAGTTGCCGGCTGCATGGCTGGGATCCACCACTATGGGAAGGTGGGATAGCTCCTTTACCACGGGGATGGAACTTATATCCATGGTAAACCTTGTGGTGTTTTCATACGTCCTTATGCCTCTTTCGCAGAGGATTACGTTGTAGTTGCCGGTATCCATTATATATTCCGCGGCCATCAGCCATTCTTCAATGGTTGCGGCGATACCCCTCTTTAGGAGGACAGGTTTCTTTGATTGTCCCACTTCCTGTAAAAGGCGGAAATTCTGCATATTCCGCGCTCCTATCTGTAAAATGTCTGCATAGGATGCCACAAGTTCCACATCCCTGGTATCCACAACCTCCGTTACTAATTTAAGCCCTGTGGCTTCCCTGGCCGCTGCCATGATTTTAAGGCCGTCTTCCTCCAGTCCCTGGAAGGAATAGGGCGAAGTTCTCGGTTTATAGGCGCCGCCACGAAGTATGGAAGCGCCTGCTTCCTTGGCGCATCTTGCTATTTCCATGTAGGACTTTTCATCCTCCACGGCACATGGACCTGCCATGACAACTACCTGTTCTCCTCCTATCTTTACATCCCCCAGGTCAATACAGGTCCGTGTCTGTTTAAATTCCCTGCTGGCCAGTTTAAACGGCTTCATTATTGGTATTATTCTCTCAACACCCGGCATGGTCAGAAGTGTATTGCTTTTGATGTTGCTCTTGTCGCCGATGGCTCCAATTACGGTTTTTACTTCGCCATATATAGGGTGTGTTTTAAAACCCAAAAGAGCTAATTCCTTTTCAACTTTGGCAATTTGTTCTTTCGTTGCGTCTTTGCTCATTACGACTATCATCTTCGAAAACCTCCTATAATTAAAAATCCCCGTCGCCTAAAATAAGGGACGAGGAATTTGCTTCCACGCGGTACCACCCAAATTGGTAATAAACCCACTCATTAAATGTACGGGATAATCCTGTATATAGCTTTGTACGGGAAAATCCGATACATCCTTCCTTTTAACGGCGGAAGCTCCGGGTCTGCCTACTTTCATTCCCGTTTCAGCAGCCTGCTCCGGGGAGAACTTCAATTACTCCGAACATGCCGGTCTTTCACCGGTACCGGCTCGCTGTAATGTTCTTAAGAATAACCTACTTTTCCCTTTCATGGCATTTGTCTGATTATTGGAATTAATATTACCACAGCCTGAATTTTGATGTCAAGAAAAATTTAATTTAGCTTATCAGTTTACAGGATACTTTTCACAGGCAGGGAATGTGCATGTTCAGCCAGAGTTAATTTGTTGTTTAGGTCCAATATATTTGGTATATTATTAATTAGAATGAGACTTAAATCTGAAAAAGTTCTCGGCCAGAGGTGAGTTTTTTTGTCCGGTAAATCAAAAATCCTAGTCATTGATGATGATGTGAACATTTGTGAGTTGGTGAGGCTGTATCTTGAAAAGGAAGGCTGGGAGGTCCACACAGTATACAATGGGGAAAAAGCTGTTAAGGTGTTTTCGGATATTGCACCTGACATAGTAATTCTTGATATTATGCTGCCAGGGATGGACGGCTGGCAGGTCTGCAGGGAAATCAGAAAGATAAGCAATATTCCCATAATTATGCTGTCTGCCAAAGGTGAAACCTTTGACAAGGTACTGGGGCTGGAACTGGGCGCCGACGACTATATAGTAAAACCTTTTGAGCCGAAGGAGCTTGTAGCCCGGACAAAAGCCGTGCTGAGAAGATATGAGCATAAAGATGTAACCCATGAAATAGTATATCCAAACCTGGTCATTAATAAATCCGACTATACGCTGAAAGTTATGGGCAAGGAGATTGACGTGCCTCCTAAAGAGCTTGAGTTGCTGTTTTTCCTGGCGTCCAATCCCAACAAGGTATTTACCAGGGAACAACTCCTTGAGCGTGTATGGGGGTTTGATTTCTATGGTGATTCCCGGACTGTGGATGTGCACATAAAAAGATTAAGAGAAAAATTGAACGTACCTGACCAGAAATGGCAGTTAAAAACAGTTTGGGGTGTCGGTTATAAGTTTGAGGTGAAATAATGTTTTTCAGGAAAAGTATCTTCGGTAAACTTGTAACTGCATTTACCGCCATTTTAATATTCGGGTTTTCCATGACAAGCATAATGATGTATTATTTCCTGTCGGACTATGTTATAAATGAAAAAGTGGTCACCATGGAGCAAACCGGTAAACAATTGGTGGATTACCTTGAAAGCAGCCTGGGAGAAATAAACAATCCTTTTTTTATCATAAATTTTACATTGTTTCTTAAAGCATACAGGCTCAATAACCAGATATTCATATGGCTTATCGGTCCTGAAGGCCGTGTGCTGCTTACCGAAAACATCAATAACGAATTTGGTATGCCGGAGGAGATATTGCAGAAACTAAAAAAGGAAAGAGGGGAATATTACCTGCCCGATACACGGCAATATGAAAAAGTGCTGTCCGGGGATGAGGTGATAGTAAAAGAAGAGGGCTATTTTTACGGCCTTTTTGACCTTACGAAAATGCCCTGGCTTACTATTCAGGTACCGGTAAGGAGTGGAGGGAAGACCGTTGCAGCTATTTATCTCAACACACCCATACCTGAAGTTGATAAAGCCAAAACTGCGGTTTTCAGGTTTTTCATGGTTTCAGGGTTTGTATCCATATGTATATCTGTCGTCCTTATTTATATATATTCCAGGCGGCTTACCAGTCCCATAAAGGAAATAACTAAAGCGGCAAAGATAATTTCCAGCGGCGAGTTTACAAAAAGGCTCAATATTTCATCCCAGGATGAAATCGGGGAACTGTCAAATGCATTTAACCAGATGGCAAAGAGCTTACAGAACCTGGAGGAAATGCGGAGAGCGTTTATTGCCAATATATCCCATGAACTGAGAACGCCCATGACTTCAATAAAAGGCTTTATCGAAGGCATTCTGGACGGCACCATACCCCAGGAAAGGGCAAAAGATTACCTTGTAATTGTAAAAGATGAAACTTCCAGGCTCAGCAGGCTCGTCAACGACCTTCTTGACCTGGCACGAATGGAGTCAGGTGATATTAAACTAAATTTGGTGGATTTCGATATTAATGAACTCATCAGATTATGTGTGATTAAGCTTGAAAACATGTTTGTGGAAAAGAACCTGTCAGTTGAAGCAAGTTTTGAGGATGAAAAGACTTTCGTCCGGGCAGACAGGGATGCCATTGAAAGAGTTATTATAAACCTGTTGCATAATGCTGCGAAATTTACGCCGGAAGGTGGAAAAATAGAAATAGCGACACGGCGGATCAGGAACCAGGTTTATGTGTCTGTAAAAGACAACGGCATAGGTATAAATCCTGATGAACTGGAATTTATCTGGGACAGGTTTTACAAATCCGATAAATCCAGAAGCAAGGATAAGGCGGGCACGGGACTTGGTCTTGCGATTATCAAGAACATTATTAATGAGCATAACCAGAAGATATGGGTTGAAAGCGAACCGGGCAAAGGTTCTGAGTTTACATTTACTCTTGAAAAAGGCTTGAGCAACTGATTAATATTTACATTTTATTCATATTTATTTCAAATTATTATTTTACAATGAAGCTGTACATAAAATAAAAATAATTTTTAAAGGCAGGTGTTTCTGATGAATATGGATTTTAATAATATTGATTTAAATAATAGAGACAACGATTCTTTCAATAACTCCAACGAGAATTTTGGTGCAGAGGATTTTGCTGAATTCTTAAGTAACGAGTCCAGCAATACAACGGATGAAAGAAATAACTGGAACAATACTTCAGATGACACCATGAAGGACCGTGCAGGGGGAGAAACTCACGAAACAGTTGTCTTAAATGCAAATGGTGGCAACGGTAGCCAGACCTTCTACCAGGAAAAGTACAATAATAAGAAAAAGAGGAAAAAAGAGAAGCAAAAAAGGGGAGCAACGTTGCGACAGCTCATTGCAGTAGCCCTGATAAGTTCCATTTTGGGCGGAGGAGTTGTCTTTACGGCTTTCCAGTTTGTGGCTCCTGCCATTCAGCCTTCAGTGGGTAGTTATTTTGGAAAGTTTGTGGGCAATAATATGGAGACCGTTTCCGTAAGTGAAGGTGCAAAGGAAACCATTATAAAGAAAATTGAAATTGAGCAGACCGATTCACCCATTGTGGCAATAGCGGAAAAGGTAAGCCCGTCCATAGTGGGTGTTAGGGTAAATGCCGTAAGATACGATTTCTTCTTTGGAACAGCCAAGAGCACTGAAGAAGGTTCAGGCATTATAATCTCCGAAGACGGATATATAATTACAAACAACCATGTAATAGAAAGTGCACTGAAGAGCAACAGAGGCACGGAAATGGCTGAAGGAGCCAGTATCGAAGTAATCCTGCCTGCAAAACCTGATACTCCTTACCAGGCAACTGTGGTGGGCAGGGACGAGAAGACAGATCTGGCGGTTATAAAGATAGATGAAAAGAGCCTGCCTGCTGCTGAACTGGGAAGATCGGCAGACCTTAAGGTAGGAGAATTGGCAGTAGCCATCGGTAACCCTGGCGGGCTTGATTATATGGGTTCAGTAACGGCAGGAATTATCAGCGGCCTGAACAGGACTATTGAGACAAGTGACGGCAAGAAACTGACCCTGATCCAGACCGATGCGGCAATAAATCCCGGAAATAGCGGAGGAGCACTGGTCAATTCCAAAGGGGAGGTTATAGGTATCAATACCATCAAGGTGGCCGCAACTGGTTACGAAGGACTTGGATTTGCAATTCCCATTGATTTTGCCAAGGAGATTGCTCAAAACCTTATTGAATATAAATACGTCAAGGGAAGGCCGTTCCTCGGTATAAGTGCAGACTTAAGGTTTACCAAGGAGATAGCTGACCGCAATAATGTGCCCATGGGTGTATTGGTGGGCGATGTAATGACGCTGAGCGCAGCCCAGAAGGCAGGAATTAAGGCCGGCGACATAATTACCCATTTTGCCGGCGAAAGGATTGAAAGCTTCAGCCAACTGGAAGAGGTCAAGAACAAATATAAACCCGGCGATGTTGTAAAAGTGACGGTTTACAGAAACGGTCAGTCGCTGGAGCTTGAGGTTACTCTGGATGAAGAGAAATAAGGAGTTAATGGCAAGGTAAGATATGTTGACAGGCTTGGCCGGGGCAAGAAAAGGATATTCCTTTCCTTGCCCCGGCCTTTTCCTAATTCATTCCCATTGTTAACGCAGACTTAACTTGCTTATTACCCCGTGTTATAATAATGATATATTCAGCTTGCGACGGGGGTAAAAATGGAAAGCTTGGCTGAAAAAAGAGAAAGAGTAAGGAAGATAATGGAGAAGTTCGACAATATGTATCCTGAGGTAAACTGCACCCTGAATTTCGTAAATCCGCTGCAGCTTCTGATAGCTACCCAGCTTGCGGCCCAATGCACTGATGAAAGGGTTAACATGGTAACGGAAAAGCTGTTTGTCAAGTACAAGGATGTTTATGATTTTGCCAATGCCAGCCAGGAGGAACTGGAAGAGGATATCCGCGCCACAGGGTTCTTCAGAAACAAAGCACGGAACATAATAGGCTGTTGCCGTATGCTTATTGATAAATACAATGGAGAAGTGCCTAAAACCATGGACGAGCTTCTTGAACTACCGGGAGTCGGGAGAAAGACGGCAAACGTGATTTTGGGCAATGCCTTCGGTATACCGGGGATAGTGGTGGATACTCATGCAAAACGGCTGTCCAACCGCATAGGCCTTACAACTTATGATGATCCGGAAAAAATTGAGTATGATTTGAGGGAAATCGTGCCCGAACCCCAATGGACCAAGTTTTCCCACCAGCTTGTATATCATGGAAGGGCAGTCTGCCAGGCAAGGAAACCAAAGTGCGGCAGTTGTGAAATCCGGGAATTCTGCCGGTACGGGCAGCAAATGAAAGATTGAACCTTTACTGTCTGAACCTGAATGAGTTAAGCATTTTCATGAATACATCCTCTTTATCCTTGCTCCATTTATCTGCTGGTACGAAGAAGCTTAGCCGGTACATTATTTCCCCTTTCTTTAGAAAAGCTTCATATGCATAGAACGGAGATGTATTATCGCCTGAAGAGGTTTTGTAGCTCCATAAAAAACCGTTTACTCCGTCCACAGATATACTTTTGACTTCCACGTTGTCCATTCCTGACCCTGCGAGCCTGGCGGAATCTTCCAGGAATTTGTTCAGCGGCTGAGGCAGGTTCCACACCTGCACAAACCCGTGAATGGTTTTGTCCCAGTCTGAAAAGTCTATATGATAGAGGATTTCGCCTCCCATTTCATGGGGGGTTATTTCAAACCATGACGGGTATTTCATTGAAAAATAGTTGTCCACTGACAGTATATTTTCAATTTCTTCAAAGCCTGGCCCGGGACCGGGGGCCGTGGTTTCCACCGCCAAGTGCAGGCCGTTTTTGAAAAACAAACGGTCCAGTTTTATAGAATATGGATAAGAAAACTCGATAAAACGGTTTATGGTGATACTGTACATGATGTATTTTTCAAACAGGGTTTTGGCCAGGTAAAATGACGCAGTCCACAGGATAATTGACAACAGCAGGAATAACATTTTTCTTCTGGCATTTCTTATAACATATATAAACAATTAAACCCCTCCGGTCAGGTCTGATAAAATATATTCAATGAAAAATGGTTTTAATACACTATGCTCAGTAAATAATTCACAAATAATAAACGGTCTGAATATAATGCTATTACAAAACAATAATGAAGGGGTTTTGGGTATATGAAAATTGTGGTTGTAAAATTGCCTAAGTTTTTAGGTTCAATAATTAAGAGAGTAATGGGAATTTAAATGAGGATAAGATACATAAGGCACCGGACAGCAGGTTCTACCAAACCTGCCGGCATATTTATTTTTAAACATTAAAAAAAGCGTTAATAACGCTTTTTTTATATTTTCAATAAGTAAAATATAAAATTTTGCAGAAACTATACAGCCCTGTTCACCTTATTGGAACGCAGGCATCTTGTGCAAATGTGAACGGTTTTTACCGTACCTCCGTCATTGATTCTTATCCTTCTTAAATTAGGCTTCCAGGTTCTGCTGGTTCTTCTTACAGAGTGGCTTACCTGGTTTCCGAAAGTCGTCTGCTTATCGCATATAAAACATCTTGCCATCTATTTTACACCTCCTCCGGGGTTATGACCTTTTACCACATATTGTTGCCTTTATGCAACATATTGTTGCCTCCACGCAACATAAAACATTCTACCACAACCAATTGCCATTAATCAAGCCCAACTTGCAATTTTATCCGTCAAAAGACGGCCAATCTGTTCAAAACTTCAGTCAAATATTGTATACTAAAAAAAGTAATAATGGAAGTCAAAATTTCCGGGGTATTGTATAAATGAACAGCAAAAAGTCAGATTTATTGAGAAAACCCGTAAAATACCTGAAAGGAGTAGGGGAAGCAAGGGCCAGGCTTTTTGAAAAGCTGGGCATCAATAACCTTGAGGACCTGATAACTTACTATCCCCGCGAATATGACGACAGGAGAGGCCTTAAGACAATAGCAGAGCTTAAGGACGGGGATTTTTGCGTCTTCCGGGCTGTACCTGTAACGGCTGTTTCGGAAACGAAACCAAGGCACAACCTGACTATCCAGAAAGTCCTTCTGAAAGATGAAACCGGAGCGGTCATTGCTACATGGTTCAACAGGACTTACCTGAAACGAACACTGGTGCAGGGCAAGACGTACTTATTTTATGGACAGGTTAAGCGGCTTAACAGGACATTGCAGGTGCAGAATCCGGAATTTGAGGAATATGATGAGGAGAACCAGGCAGAAATGTGCAAGATACTGCCCATCTATGCTTCCACAGCGGGACTTACCCAAAAGGTCTTCCGGAAGACCGTGGCAACTGCCCTGAAAATGGTTGATATGCAACTGGAAGAATATCTGCCCGGATGGCTCAGGACAAACTATTACTTAAGCGAAATCAATTTCTCGATATATAATATACATTTCCCCAAAGATGAAATGTCTTTTCAAAATGCCCGGTACAGGCTGGTATTTGAGGAACTTCTGATGCTGCAGCTTGGTTTGCTACTGATAAAGGAAGCGGCAGGTGGCACCAGGAAGGGAATCGCCTTTGGGCATACAGAACAAGTTAAGGAATTCTTGAACACTTTGCCTTATGAACTGACAAATGCCCAAATGAGGTCTCTGAATGAAATAATTACGGACATGCAGAGTGAAAAGGCCATGAACCGGCTGTTACAGGGCGATGTTGGTTCAGGGAAAACTGTGGTTGCGGCCGCGGCCATCTATCTTGCCATCGTAAACGGATACCAGGGCGCCATGATGGCACCGACAGAAATTTTGGCTGAGCAGCATTACCAGACACTGACCAAATTGTTTGAAAACTTTGACATACATATTGAGCTTTTAACGGGCAGTATGAGCAAAAAGCAAAAACAGGAAGCCATCGGAAATATAAGCGGCGGAAAAGCAAATATTATAGTAGGAACCCATGCGCTTATACAGGAAGGTGTTGAGTTCCACAGGTTGGGCCTGGTGGTTACTGATGAACAGCACCGGTTTGGTGTCAGGCAAAGGGCACTGCTTTCCCAGAAAGGCGAAAACCCGGACGTGCTGGTCATGACAGCAACCCCCATTCCCCGCACCTTAGCCCTTATCCTGTATGGTGATCTGGATATTTCCATTATTGATGAGTTGCCTCCGGGCAGGAAACCTGTTAAGACCTACGTGGTGAATAACAGCATGAGGGAAAGGGTGAATAATTTTATAAGAAAAAAGGTGGGGGAAGGGCGCCAGGTATATATCGTCTGCCCCCTGGTGGATGAATCCGACGCAATAGAAGCAAGGTCTGCCATAGAAATGGCTGAGAATATAGCTGCCAATGATTTTTCAGATTTGAGGGTTGGCCTTATTCATGGCAAATTAAGCTCAAAGGAAAAAGAACAAACCATGAAGCTGTTTGCAGAAGGGAAAATAGACATTCTTGTCTCCACCACTGTCATTGAGGTGGGAGTAAATGTTCCCAATGCAACAGTGATGGTGGTTGAAGACGCCGAAAGGTTCGGACTTGCCCAGCTTCATCAGTTAAGGGGCAGAGTGGGAAGGGGAGACCACCAGTCATACTGTATTCTTTATAATGAAAGCAATAACGAAATCTCCAGGCAGAGGATGGAGATCATGGCAAAGACAAATAATGGATTCGTGATTGCAGAAAAAGATTTGGAGATCCGTGGGCCCGGGGAATTCTTCGGCACAAGGCAACACGGCATTCCTCAGCTTAAAATCGCAAACCTCTATAAAGACCTGGATATTTTGAAAAAAGCTCAGCAGGCTGCTTTTGAAATAATGAATAACAGGCACAATCAAAAAAATGAGGAGACAAACAGGTTCCTTGAAGAAGTGACAGCACATTTCAATGAAAAGCTGAAAGAACTTAGCCTGACATAAGCAAACGGAAAGGATGTGCAGATTATACTCAGGGTAATATCAGGCATTGCGAAAGGCCATAAACTAAAAACTGTGAAGGGCAGCACGACAAGGCCCACATCAGACATGGTAAAGGAGTCGTTATTTAACATAATTGCTGAATATGTTCCTGACGCAAGGGTCCTTGACCTTTTTGCGGGAACCGGCAATCTTGGTATTGAAGCGTTGAGCAGGGGTGCCAGGTATGCAGTTTTTGTTGACAAAAGCAGGGAATGTATCAGGATAATCAGGGAAAACCTTATTCATACCAGACTCCTGGAAAAGGCGGAGATAATCCAGGCAAATTCCATAGAATATATTAAAAAATTGTCGCATACTGACAGTAAATTTGATATAATTTTCATGGATCCACCGTACAATGAGAATTTAATTGTGCCTGTATTAGACATAATTGGAAACGGTGATATAATTAGTGAGAACGGTATAATTGCTGTTGAACGGACCAATAAAAATGAGATTCCTGAACAAATTGGTTGCTTAATTAAATTTAAGGATAGAAAGTATGGGACTACATCGCTTTCTTTTTACAAGCATAGTAGTCTTTGTATATAACTTATTATTAATGCATTAAATTGTAACAACAGGTGGTTAAGACATGGATATTTGTATTTGCCCGGGCAGTTTTGATCCTGTCACAAACGGACATCTCGACATAATTGACAGGGCATCAAAAATGTTTGACAAAGTCATCGTTGCAGTGGGAAACAATGAAAGAAAGAATTATACTTTCAGCATTGATGAAAGGCTGGAGTTTCTGAACTGTGCCCTCAGGGGCAGAGACAATATCAAGGTGACAAGTTTCACAGGCCTTCTGGTAGATTTTGCCCGTAAAGAAAATGCCAGGGTTATTGTCAAAGGTTTACGGGCACTTTCCGATTTTGAGTATGAATTCCAGATGGCGCTGCTTAATAAAAACCTCGATGCGGATATTGAAACACTGTTCATGATGACAAACGTCAAGTATTCATACTTAAGTTCAAGTGCGGTTAAAGAAATAGCAAAAAACGGTGGCCAGATCAGCGGGTTGGTTCCTGACTGCATTAAGGATAAAGTGTACCAACGCTTTAAAGAATAAACTGTACATGGGAGCAGGGGGGTTAAATGGAGATACTTTCTATTATTGAAACACTCGAAGACCTTATTGAAAAGAGTATCACTATTCCTTTGACCGGCAGGTGCCTTGTGGACAAGGAAGAAGTTCTGGAGATTATCAAGGAAATCAGATTGAAGCTTCCTGACGATATAAAGCAGGCCCAATGGCTGAAGGAAGAAAGGCAGAAGATACTCCTGGAGGCACAGAAAGAAGCGAACAGCATTATTCAGGATGCGGAAAACAAGATTGCTGCCCTTGTGGACGAGCATGAAATTACGCAGAAAGCTTATGAACAAGCCGATGAAATCATTTCCAACGCACAGAAAACTGCCAGGGAGATAAGGCTTGGGACAAAGGAATACGCTGACAGCATACTGAGTAAAGTTGAGGAAATCTTAAAGGATACCATGGATATTATTGCCGCCAACAGACAGGAACTTAAATAAGTCTCCTTCGTCTTTTCGCGAGCCTTGTCTTAACAGGCGCAATAAGAAACCCTGCCGAAAGTAAACCCATTGAGAGAACCAGGTATTTTAGTGCTGCCAAAAAATATGAAGACCATAGTTTAAGTTCTGTTCCTTCGTGGGCAAATACTGTTATGCTGCCTGAGGGAACCGGCCTTAAAACCAGAAACAGTATCCAGGTAAATATGCAGGAAATTATAGCCTGGAGGAATTTACCTGCGAAATAGTATTTAAGGCTTATATCAGTTTTACTGACAATGCTTAGTACCTGGAAATGAATGCAAACGCCTGCCCATCCTATGATGAAGCTGATGAGAATAGCTTTTTGAATAAGGGATATTGAAGCCAGGTTACTGACCAGGCTAACCCCTGTGGTTATTTCTATCATGCCTCCCAGTAATGCTTCCAGGACGGCTGTATCTATTTTTAGAAATGGACTTGCCAGCGTGGAAAGGATTTGGGCAAGGGCTTTTATAACACCGGTTTCGTAAAGAAGGTTTATTATAACTGAAAAGAGTATAATGAAGCCTCCTATTGAAATTAGCGTATTTACTGAGTTGCTTATGGCTTCGCCGATTACCGTACCAATATCCTGAGAAGAGGTACGGTTTTTTCTTATTTCACGCTTGAACCTTTTAACAATATCATAAGTTTTTTCTCCATGCTTTTTGTATCTGTGTTCCAGGGATCTGTCTCTGTGGCTGAAAAGGTATTTAAACAGGAAACCTACCGTGCAGCAGGAAGCTATATGGCTTACCAGCAGAAGGATTCCCAAACGGGGTGCTTTCAGCATTGATGTGGCAACGGCTCCTATAATAAACAGGGGGCCTGAGTTGTTGGTAAAAGCAATAAGCCTATCAGCCTCATTCCTGGTAAGGAGACCTTTGTTTCTCATGGAAGCAGTGATCCTGGCACCGACAGGATAGCCGCTGGTGATGCCCATGACAAAAGTAAAGGAACTGTGCCCGGGGACGTTAAAAAGAGGCCTCATCACCGGCTCGAGCAAAATCCCAAGGGCATTGATGAACCCTGTATTTCCCAGGATTTCAGAGACTACCAGGAACGGCAACAATGACGGCAAAACTACGTCAAGCCACAGGTTTAAGCCCCTGACAGCAGCAGTCACGGCGGTTTTTGAAAAAACCATAAGGAGCAGGACAAAAAGTATGCAAACTGCCGGAACAATTAGTTCCCTGAAATATAGTATCTTTACTATTTTAAATTTCTTAAGGGCATAAAGCAGTAAAAGAAACCCCAATGTAAAATACAGCAGCATATGTATTCCTTAAAAATGATACATATAGAATATATTAAAGCAGGGCGGAAAAAATGAAAAAAACCCTATACCATGATATAAAACTCACAGCTAGGGTGTTTAAATCAAGAACATTATCACACTAGTCTACTTTTACGATCCAGTTCATGTCGTCTTCAAGTTTGCCGTATTGTATACCTGTAATTGTGTCGTACAAGCGCTTTGACAGTTCACCGATTTTTGCGTCGTTGATAATCATCTTCATGCCATTGTAATTAAGTTCGCCTATAGGAGAAATTACCGCTGCAGTGCCGGTGGCGAAAGCTTCTTCCAGGGTTCCTGCATTATAAGCTTCGCAGATTTCATCAATGGATATTTTGCGCTCTGTTACTTTGTAGTTCCATTTTTTCAGTAACTGGATGCATGAATCCCTGGTAATTCCCGCCAAAATGCTTTCTCCCAGTTCCGGCGTGACTATTTCGCCGTTTATCTTGAAGAAAACATTACTGGTTCCTACTTCTTCCACATATTTTCTTTCGACACCGTCAAGCCACAGAACCTGGGTATAACCTATCTTCTCTGCTTCTTTCTGTGCCTTCAGGCTTGCCGCATAGTTGCCGGGAACCTTTACATTTCCCACACCGCCCCTTACAGCTCTTACATATTTCGTCTCAACATATATCTTTGTGGGGTTGAGGCCTTCCTTGTAGTAAGCTCCAACTGGCGACAGCATTATAATAAACTTGTATGTCTTGGACACATGTACGCCCAAAACAGGGTCCGTAGCAATTATAAAAGGCCTTATATAAAGGGAAGTGCCCTCTTTTTCAGGTATCCAGTCTGCATCAACCTTAACCAGTTCCTTGATAGCATGAAGGGTGAATTCCGGATCTACTGCGGGAATACAAACCCTGTCATTTGAGTAATTAAGTCTCTCAATATTTTTCTGTGGTCTGAAGAGATATATGTCACCGTTCCTGGTTTTATATGCTTTCAAACCTTCGAAAACCGCTTGTCCGTAATGGAACACCATGGTAGCCGGGTCAAGTTTCAATGGTGCGTATGGAACGATTCGCGGATCATGCCATCCTTTGCCTTCAGTATAGTCCATAATGAACATATGATCCGTGGAAAACCTGCCAAAGCCTAAATTGTCAGGATCCGGCTTTGCTTTTGGATCGGTTGTCCTTACGATTTTTATTTCCTGGAACATCTGTAAAACCCCTTTCTATATAATATAGTCACAGTTAACCTGATAGTCTAAGAATATATAATTGTATTATGCAACTTTTTTGTATAAAAATCCAGTAATTTAACAAAATTGTACTGAAAAAAATAAAATTGCCATATCCATTGGGTTTTGCTATTATATTGTTAACTTTATGAACGGAGGGCTTAAATGAGTGTTTTCTTTCCTGATGTTATAGTAGACAGTTACAGAAATATAGATCTTGACATGCTGAAAAAAAAGAAAATAAAGGGCCTGATCTTCGATATTGACAACACATTGGTTTCGTCAAAAACTGTTGAGGCTGACGACAACCTGGTTGAATGGCTGAATAAGGTAAGACAAAAAGGATTTAAGGCATGCATCGTATCGAATGCATCCAAAAAGAGGGTTGAAAAGTTTAACAGGAAACTTAAACTTTTTGCTGTCCACAGGGCCACCAAACCTTTTCCGCAGGCATTGAAAAAAGCGTGTAAAAACATGGGGACAGATTACAGTGAAACTGCCCTGGTGGGAGACCAGATATTTACTGATGTCTGGGGAGGAAATCTCCTGAATATGTTTACCATACTGGTAAGGCCTATCCAGAAGGAAGAGAATCTTTTTGTCAGGCTGAAAAGGCACCTGGAGATTCTTGTCCTGAAAAAATATAAAGAACGGGGCGGAAACAGTGGGAATTTTTGATTTTATAAAAGGAAACACCAAAATTGCCGCCGTAATAGGCGATCCAATAGAACACTCAATATCTCCGCAACTTCATAATACCTTGAGCTGGCAGCTTGGCATCAATATGGCATATATCCCTTTAAGGGTGGACAAGGCTTATCTTGGAAAGGCTCTGGAAACATTTAAAGCACTGGGGTTTATAGGTATCAATGTGACTGTGCCCCATAAACAGCATGTTATTGAATACCTGGACGAAGTAACGGAGGATGCAAAACTGGCCGGTGCTGTTAACACCATAGAATTCAGGGATGGAAAACTGACCGGCTACAATACGGATATAAGCGGCTTTGTCAGGATGTTCAAATCTGAAGCAGGAACAGGCTTCAGGGAACGGGATGTGGTCATCCTGGGTGCCGGAGGAGCAGCCCGGGGCGTTTGTATTGGTATTATCCGCGACGGAGCAAAGCGCATATCCATCGCCAACAGGACTCTTTCCAGAGCAGAACAATTGGCGGAGGAACTGAATAATTTGAAAAAAGGCTCTGCGTCAGCATGTCTTCTGAACAGCAGGGAAATGAAAAAGGCAATACAACACGCCGATATTATAATAAATACGACTTCGGTGGGTATGTACCCCCATACAGAGTGTAATCCCCTTGATGAAGACATAGTTTTCAGGGAAAATCAGATTGTCTGTGACCTAATTTACAATCCTTTTGAGACATGTTTGTTAAAGTCGGCCAGACTCAGCGGATGTTTGACTATCAACGGCCTTGGCATGCTAATCTATCAGGGTGTACATTCCTTTGAGATATGGAATAAAGTTGAAGTGCCTGAAACCGTTGTAAAAAATGTCCTTGCTTCATTTAAAAATTATTTCAAAATAAAGGAAATTCAGTAAAACATAAAGAATATTTAAAATAAATTCCGTTATTGTATACACAGAGGAATTGCCATGAATATGTTATATCATGTTATTTCTTTTGTGGCAGGATATATGGCAGGTTTTCTTGCCAATATCTGTATTTATAATATACCACGAAACATAACTGTAATTCCATTAGAGTTTTACTGTAGCCACTGTGGCGAAAAACTTTGGCCGGCTGGGTTTTTGCCTTTTGCAGGCTGCCTGGTGCCGGGAGGGAAATGTGGAGCATGCGGCAAGGGAATTTCAACAAGGCATTTTCTTGTCAATCTGATAAGCGGGTTTGCCTTCCTGGCCCTCTTTTACAGATTCGGTTTGTCTGGGGAATTCCTTTTTTATTGTTATTTTAGCTTATTGCTTATTATTGTAGCCTTTATAGACTACGATTTCAAAATAATACCCAATGGCCTTGTTATTGCCGGACTTTTTGGAGCTGCTGCTGTGTTCATATATAACGTTTTCAAACCATTGGGTATATATGCAAGCAGAAAGTGGTGGAGTCCCCTCGCGGGAATTCTGCCGGGTTCGCTCTTTCTTTTTATGGTGTTGCTTTTGGGGATTATAGTGTACAGGAATGACAATGTATTGGGCATGGGCGATATCAAACTTTTTATGCCTATAGGGATTTTCCTCGGTTGGAGGATTTGCATGCTGGCCCTTCTGCTTTCCGTGGTTTCAGGCGGAATAGTAAGCCTGGGACTTATACTTATGAGGCTGAAGAAAAGAAAAGACACCATCCCTTTTGCACCGTTTATAGCCTTAAGCTCGTTTATTTCCCTTGTATGGGGATGGGATATCATTAACTGGTATTTCAGTATATAAAGCTCTTATGTCTTTGATAAATTACGGGGGTATTGGATTATGCTGCAATTGAAGAATTTTATGGAGGAAGCGGTCCAGGATATGATTTTGGACGTTTTGGAAGGTTTGGATTGCTGTAAGTGTGAAAAATGCATACTCGACATTAAGGCGATTGCATTGAACAATTTACCGCCCAAATACGTGGTAACGGAAAAAGGTTTGATCTTTAAAAAGGTTGATGCCTTGATTCAGCAGTTTGAAGTGGATATAATATCAGCTATAGCAAAAGCCACGGTGATAGTGAGAAAATATCCGAGGCACTAAAACATTTGACTTATCAGGGATGTGTGTGTTTTAGCATGATATGGATCGGACCCTCCGGCAACTCGGACAGTTTTTATGAACAGGGATACAAATCTTCGGTGCAGATGCCCGGATGGCTCAGGAATATGGGACTTAATGCGTATGAATACTCATGTTCCAATGGAGTAAAGATCAGGGAAGAGACTGCCTGGGCCCTGGGAAAAGAAGCGGAGAAAAATGGTATAATGCTTAGCATTCATGCACCGTATTACATAAATATGGCCAGCAGGGACGAAAAAATCAGGAACAGGTCTGTCAGTTACATCCTTGAGACCCTGGAGGCGGCAAAATGGATGGGCGCAAAACGGGTAGTTGTCCATACAGGTTCATGTTCAGGCATGGACAGGAAAGAGGCGTTTATGACAGCCGAGTCAGTGCTTGTATATACCTTGAAAATGGCTGATGAACTGGGATTATCCGGCATTCATATTTGTCCTGAAACTTTAGGCAAGATAAACCAACTTGGCACTTTAAGCGAGATCCTGCATATGTGCCTTTTGGACGAGCGGCTTATTCCCACCATCGATTTTGCTCATCTGCATGCCAGAAGCCTGGGGAAGATGGATTCGTTGGAAGCCTTTGAAAATGTGATCAGGACGATTGAAAACTATCTCGGTTCCGAAAGAATGAAAAACATACACATACATTTCAGCAGGATTGAGTTTGGCGAAGGCGGTGAAAAGAGGCACAGAACCATGGATGAAACGGAATATGGACCGGAATTTAAGTTTTTGGCCGAGGCAGTGTGCAAGTTTGATATGAGCCCCGTTATTATATGTGAATCCAGAGGAGTCATGGCTGAAGATGCTGTAAAAATGCTGAATATATACAAGGAAATAGCCGGAGGTGGAGGTAATGAAGGTTTTGATAATTAACGGGCCCAATATGAACATGCTGGGGAGAAGGGAACCGGACATTTATGGCCCTGCGACATTGCAGGAAATTAATGATTTCCTGAAGAAAAAAGGTAATGAACTGGGAATGGAAACAGAATTTTTCCAGTCCAACCATGAAGGCGACATCATAGACAAACTTCATGGTGCAGAAGGGGTTTTTGATTACATTATTATAAACCCGGCTGCCTATACCCATTACAGCGTAGCCATACGAGATGCCATAAAGGCCATAGGTGTACCTGTCATCGAGGTACATATGTCAAATGTGAGCGCCCGGGAGGATTTCAGGAGTAAGTCAGTGACAGCCCCTGTATGCAGAGGCCAGATAACCGGTTTTGGTGCAAACAGTTATTTGCTGGCCATGTATGCGGCAAAAATGGACATGGAAATGAGAAAAAGGTAAACTATATAAAGAAGCACTGAAACTTACAAGGAGGCAGTCAAATGCTGGAAAGAAGGCTGAACGCTTTTAAAAACGAAATGCAAGGCCAGGGACTGGACGGTTCATTGATAGTAAACGAAGCAAATCTGCTTTACCTGTCCGGGTTTACGGGTGGTGAAGGATACATAATTATCAACAGGGACAAACAGGTTTTGATAACCGACTCCCGGTATACGGAACAGGCATCCCTGGAATGTCCTGATTATGAAATAATTGAGTTCAAGGGAGATGCCCTCAGCAAGGTTAGCGAGGTAATAAGCAGCCTGGGCATTGAAAAGCTTGGCTTTGAAGAAAACCATACAAATTATGCCGATTATTTAAACTACCAGAAGAAAATTACAGCGGAACTTGTTCCCATGTCAGGTATTGTGGACAAAATGCGGGCAAGGAAAGACAGCATGGAGACGGAGAAAATAAGAAAGGCTGTGGAAATTGCCGACAAGGCATTTGAGCATATACTGGAATTCATAAAGCCCGGTGTTGCCGAAAAGGAAATTGCTGCAGAACTTGAATATTTTATGAAAAAAAGCGGGGCACGCAAAGAATCTTTCGACACCATTGTGGCCTCCGGCCCCAGGTCGTCCATGCCCCATGGAGTGGCTTCGGAAAGGAAAATTGGCAAAGGCGACGCAATAACATTGGATTTCGGTGCCATATATGAAGGATACTGCTCGGATATAACAAGGACTGTTTTTTTGGGCGAACCTGATGCCAGGCTTAAAGATATTTACAGTATAGTTCTGGAAGCCCAGCTTAAGGCCATTGAGTACATCGCTGCAGGAAAATCCGGAAAAGATACGGATGCCGTTGCCAGGGAAGTCATTGCCGGTAAAGGCTATGGTGATTACTTCGGCCATGGTCTGGGACACGGAGTCGGCCTGTTTATACATGAAGCCCCCAGGCTTTCTCCCTTCAGCAGCAGTATCCTTGAGGAAGACATGGTGGTTACAGTTGAACCAGGAATTTATATAGCTGGCCTGGGAGGAGTAAGGATTGAAGACGTGGTGATTGTCGGGAAGGAATCCTGTGAAATACTGACAAAAGCAAGGAAAGATTTAATCATACTGTAATAAATGAATGAAATTACTTGAAAAATTGCTGTTTTAGATATATATTATTAGAAGCAATTTATTTGCCATTAATTTGCTTATGATTATTTGATAATTCTTTGTGAAAGAATTAGTTTAAGTTCATTTTATTCGAATAAACTGGAGGGATAGTAATGATTTCAGCAGGCGATTTCAGAAACGGTGTAACCTTTGAAATGGACGGCCAGGTTTACCAGGTTGTGGAATTCCAGCATGTTAAGCCGGGCAAAGGATCGGCTTTTGTAAGGACAAAACTAAAAAACGTTATAACGGGAGCTACCATAGAACGTACATTCAGCCCTACTGACAAGATGCCGCGTGCCCAGGTGGAAAGAAAAGAAATGGAGTACCTTTACAACGACGGTACACTGTATTATTTCATGGACACCGAAACATATGAACAGATTCCCTTAGGAGAGGACAAACTTGGGAATGCTCTTCAATTCGTCAAGGAAAACATGGTTGTAACCATTCTTTCATTTAAAGGCGAGGTTTTCGGTGTTGAACCGCCGACATTTGTGGAACTTAAGGTTACCCATACTGAACCCGGATTCAAGGGAGATACCGCCACCAACGCGACAAAACCGGCTACCCTCGAAACCGGTGCCACAATTAAGGTGCCCTTGTTTGTTGAAGAAGGGGACGTCGTAAGGGTTGACACACGTACGGGAGAATATATGGAGAGATTATAAATCCCACGCATAAATTCCGGATAATTAGCAAAAAATCTATTTTGACATAACAAATATTCTAATTATTCGGAGGCTAGCGATGGATTACTTAAGAGAAAAAGTTTCTTATCTGAAAGGTCTGGCAGAAGGTTTGGAAATAGAAAACACTTCCAAGGAAGGAAGATTGCTGAACGCCATAATTGACACTCTGGATGATATAGCCCTGGCTGTGGATGACATCATAGAAGTGCAGGAGGAATTCAGCGATCAGCTGGAGGATATGGACGAGGATTTACGTGAGATAGAAACAGCAGTCTACGATTACGATGAGGACGATGACGATACTTATATAACATGCCCGTACTGTGACGAAAAGATTTTCGTGGATGATGACGTTATTGAAGAAGATTATGTTGAGTGTCCCAACTGCCACAACCGGGTGGATATAGTATGGGATTGTGATTGCGAACTTCATGAAGTGTATGACGACGATGACAACAGCGAATAAAGAATTCATACGGGATACATAAAAGGTACCTGCCAAAAAGCAGGTACCTTTTTTATATTCTTTTTTTATACATAAATATGCGTATACATAAAATTTCTTTTCTCTGTGTCATAAATGAGAACCAAGTTAAATATCTATATATAAAAGGGAATGAATGGTTATGTAAATCAGATGTTCCGGCGAACCGGCAGCCCGCCGGGGAAATGGGCAAAGGATGGAGTGAGGGCTTCCATGGTAAACAAAACGGCAGAAAAAATAATCAAAGATATATTCCCTTATGTTTCCCAGGAACTATACAGGGTGTTAAGCAGGATACCTGTCTCCAGCCTTAAGGACATTGAAGAAATTAGGTTGAGGGCGGAAAAACCACTGATAGTGCAAAACTACAGGAATGACTGTTTTGTTGATGCCAGGGGAGTACTGACTGCCAGTTTCAGCAAGGATGTGTATATAACTACCCAGCAGGATATTTCAAGAACCCTTGAACTCATGAGCAGGAATTCAGTTTACGCTTACCAGGATGAAATCAGGAATGGTTTTCTGACCTTGCCGGGGGGCCACAGGGTAGGCCTGGCAGGAAGGGTGGTCCTGTCCGGAAATGAAGTGCGAAACATCAAGGATATATCGGGCATCAATATAAGGATTGCCAGAGAAGTGCCCGGATGCTCAAATTTCCTGGTTCCGTATCTTCTTAGCGGCGGTGAAGTCCTGAACACACTCCTCATATCCCCTCCCCAGTGCGGTAAAACAACAATGTTGCGGGATATTGCCAGGATTATAAGCAGCGGAATGGGTACCGTAAAGGGCCGAAAAGTCGCCATTATTGATGAAAGGTCCGAGATCGCCGCATGCAGCAAAGGGATTCCCCAGTTTGATGTAGGCCTCAGGACAGATGTATTGGATGCCTGTCCCAAAACCATTGGCCTTTCCCTTGTCATAAGGACTATTTCCCCTGAGGTGATTATTACGGACGAACTGGGCAGTCTTGGTGACAGCGGGGCTGTTGAATCTGTTATGAACGCGGGAGTAAAAATCATTGCCAGCGCTCACGGCTATAATGTTACAAGCCTGAAACTCCGCAGTGAGACTCTTAAGCTCATTGAAAGCAGGGTATTTGAACGGTATGTGGTTTTAAGCAGCAAATGCGGGCCTGGAACTGTTGAGGAAATAATTGACGGTATAACCATGAAACCATTATTCAGGAGGATTTCCCATGTTTCTTAAGATGGCCGGTTGTCTGCTTATCCTTTCTGCCAGTAGTCTACTGGGCCATTTAGTTGCCCAAACCTTCAGCAGAAGGCCCGAGGAACTGAGAACAATGCAGAGCATGCTGAATAGGCTTGAAAATGAAATCAAGTTCATGTCCAACCATTTAAGCGAATCCTTCAGGAGAATATGTACCGAAAATAGTGTTGTGGCTGATATTTTCCTGGACGCAGCCGGGTTTATGGATACGGGAGAAAGAGTGACAGCCCAAAAGGCATGGGAAATGTCCATTAAGAATAATATTAAGAAGACAGCATTTGACAAGGAAGATGAAAAGATATTGCTGGACTTTGGGCAAATGCTTGGCGTTTCAGATCTGGAGGGACAGCTTAAGAATATCAGATTTACCTTAAGACAGCTGGAAATACAGGAGAAAAAGGCAGAGGAAGCAAGACGTAAAAATGAAACCATGTACAGGCGCCTTGGCGTATTGGGTGGGCTGGCGCTTATCATCCTACTTATATAATGGTATACAATGAAAAACATGGATTTGTGAGGATAAAATATGGGCATTGATTTGATTTTTAAGGTAGCGTTAGTGGGAATACTGGTAGCGATTCTGAATGCTATACTCAACAATTCAGAACGGGAAGTAGAGGCAATGCTGACAAGCCTGGCAGGTTTAATTGTGATCCTGATGATGATAATTTCCGAGATTGACCACTTGTTCGATGCCATAAGGGCCATATTCAATTTTTAGAAAAATTCTGCATACCCTTAATTTCAGTGAAACGGAGGAGCCCTGTTTAAATGGACATATTTCAGATAACGGGAATAGGCATCATTTCAACAATCATCATTGTCATCCTTAAATCCATGAAACCCGATTTTGCCATGTATGTGGCTATCGTAACCGGCATTGTTATTTTTATGCTGCTCATTGGTAAAATCTCGGCTGTGGTGGACTTATTAAGGGAGTTCAGCGTAAGGGTAAATATTAAGAACCTTTATCTCAATACCCTTCTTAAGATTACCGGTATTGCATATATAGCTGAATTTGGGGCTGAAATATGCAGAGATGCCGGTGAAAGTGCAGTTGCGTCAAAGATAGAGCTTGCCGGGAAAGTTTTGATTATGGTTATAGCTGCGCCGGTTATTACTTCACTGCTTGATCTTATTATAAACATCATGCCATGATACGGAGGAGATGTATTTGAGACGGGGAACCCGGGCATGGGCGTTTTTCATATTAATATTTGCCTTCACCCTTTCTGCCGGATGTGCTGGTGCACACATAGCATATTGCGCTGAAGACGAAACGGAAGTGGGAGAAATCCTGGATTCCCTTATAGAAAGCCGCCTTGAGTCGTCAACAATTGACAGCCTGAAAAAGGAACTGGAAAAATACAGCAGCAAAGACATGGAAGAAATAACGGATGGCCTGGATTGGGACGGTTTTTTTGCTGAAGCGGTAAAAGGCAGGTATCCTTTTAATTTTGAGAGCATTCTGAATAATTTATTTAAATTTTTCTTCAATGAGATATACCTGAATGCGGGAATCCTGGTCAGGGTCGTCCTGGTTGCGGTCATCCTGGCACTGCTTAAAAACCTTCAGACTTCGTTCATGGGAAAAAGTGCCAGTGAGATTGCTTTCTTTGCCGCATACACGGTAATGGTGTCAATGCTTATGGTAAGTTTTGAAAAGGCATCAGGATGGGGTATCGGGGTTATAAATGACATGTCGGATTTTATGTTTTCGTCGTTTCCTGTTCTGGTGGCATTGCTTGCAGCAAGCGGCAACTTCTTGTCAGCTGGAGTTGTGAAGCCCCTGGTTGTGGCTGCTGTAAACATCGCAGTTATGCTCCTTAAGAATATATTCATCCCCATGATAATTTTGTCCACAGTTTTTTCAGTTCTCAACAATATCTCTGACAAGATCCAGTTGTCGTACCTGGCGGATACTTTCAGAAAAATATGCACCTGGGGGCTGGGACTTGTCACTACAGTGTTTGTGAATTTTATTGCCATTCAGAGTGCCGTCAGCGGGGCAGCGGATGGAGTAACGGGAAAGACAGTGAAGTTTGCCATTAATTCATTGCCGGTGGTAGGTAAATACCTTTCAGATGCGACGGATACCGTGATGAGCTGTAGTTTTCTCATAAAAAACACTGCACATGCAGCTGTGCTGACAGTAATATTATTCATTTGCATTGTCCCGGTTCTCAGAATATTTGCACTGGCATTGCTATACAGGCTCACAGCGGTCATTGTGGAGCCCATTTCGGACAAGCGTATTACAAACTGCATTGTTGAGATATCCAAATCCATGATATATGTGGCGGCTGTTGCTGCCGCTGTGGCATTGATGTTCATGATTACCGTTACCGTAATAATCGGGGCCGGCAAAGCAGCCATCATGATCAGGTAGTATTCCGGGAGGGAAACGTTTTGACTGGTTTTCTCAAGGATTGGGTATTTAATATCGTATCATTGTCAATTTTCATTGTACTGGTTGAAATCATTGCACCGGAGGGTAAGACAAAAAAATTCATCCACCTGGTAACGGGTTTTATAATGGTTATAGCTATCATAAGCCCTTTTTTCGAAATGTTTGGCAATGGGGTGGATATAGAGGTTCTCATGATAAAAGGAAGTAATTTTGTGGACAGGAGCGAGATGGAAAAGGCCCGTGAGGTATACGAAGAGGAACAGGTTGAGGAGATACTCCGGATATACAAGGAAAACCTGAAAAACCAAATCAAAACACAGCTTTCAGGTTTTGAAAACCTGGGCAGGGTAAACGTTGAGGTCCTGGTCGATGAAGACTACCATTCTGAAAGTTTCGGCGAGTTAAGAAAGGTTTATCTCAATATTGCCCCGGAAGAAGTCCAAAAGACAAAGGACAGGATACACATAGAACCTGTTGAAATTACGAGAAAGAGTATTGAAAACCCCGGGGAACTCCTTAAGGAGCATGAACTTGACCGGGAAATCCGTAAAAAAATCAGTCTATACTTTGGCATCCCTGAAGACAGGATTGTCATATCAGCAGGCTAAATCCTTAAAAAAATACGTGGAGGTTTTTACATGGCTTTCATGGAAAATTACCTGAACAAAATTAAGGAAATGTTGAAAAAACCAAAAACAAGGCGTCTCATGGAAAACTGCGTCATCGTAATTGCTATAGGCATTTTTATGCTTATCGGTGCAAAATCCCTGTTTCCGGGCAAAACGGGAAATACCGGGAATAGCCTGCCGGAAGCGGAACATACCCCAGGCTCTTATATTGGAGAGACTAGCGGCTATAATAACACTGATCTGGAAATAAAACTGAAAAATATACTGTCTGCTATTGAAGGGGCAGGAAGGGTTGATGTGGCCGTTACGTTTTTTACAAATGGGGAACTTGTGCCGGCATATGACACATCCCGTAACTCAAGTGAGACCGTTGAAAAAGACAGCGAAGGCGGCTCGCGGACCATTAGGCAGGAAGAAAGCAGAAGTACCGTTATTTATGAAGACGGCGGAAACATACGCAGACCATATGTAATAAAGGAACTGGCCCCCGAAGTAAAAGGTGTTGTTGTGGTGGCAGACGGCGGCGGCGATCCTGAGGTTAAGGAAAAACTTATCAGGGCGGTGCAGGTGTTAACGGACATACCCATTCACAGGATAAGCGTTTTTGAAAGAAAAAAATAAAACCTTTTTAGTAATAATGTAATGAAATTAATGAATATACATAATTGTACAGAACTTTAAAAATGTATTGTAACGGGAGGTCTTGGTGTGATGGTGGTTATTAAAAGAAAACAGATTATAGTTCTGTCTCTTGTTATAATGATTTTAATCGCCGGTTATCTTCAGTACAGTTACAGCAGGAGCAGTGTCGCATCAAATGACGGGGAAAAGGGAAGGCTCGGCGAAGCTGTTTATGTTGACAGCGAAAGCTTAACTGTTAAGGACAGTATTGCCGGTATTGAAATTGAAGAGATTCCTGCGTCGAAGGAGGCTAACGACTTTTTTGCCCATGCAAAACTGGACCGTGAAATCACCAGGAGCAGGGATACGGACTCCTTAAGGGAACTGACGGAAAATGAGAATACAAGCGAAGAAGTGCGGAACGAGGCTTATATGAAAATGATTGCCATTATAGACAATACTGAAAAGGAGATGAGGATTGAAAACCTTATAAAGGAAAGAGGTTTTGATGACGTTATAGTATATATTGCCGATGACGGAAGCATAGACGTGGTGGTCAAATCCCCCAGCCTGACCCAGACCCAGGTGGCACAGATTACTGATATTGTGACCAGGCAGGCAGATGTGGGGGCGGACAAAATCCATCTGAAAATTAAGTATTAAAAAACCGGCATTCATATATAATCCGGAAGCCAGGAAAGTATATCCTGCTTCCGGATTATTTTATACGTACAGGCAAACAGATTCAGACAGTGTCAATTAGTTTTTATTTTTATTATAGGTTCACTTGCCTAATGGATTAGCAGAGGATAATATTGGAAATGAACCTTAGAAAACGTTGTTGGCATTGCCGGAGATTCAATATGCCTTGTAATAGGACTGGCACAGTGGTATAATAACTGCAACGGTGCCTTATTTTTTCTGAATGGAGTGAATGAGACATGGCAGAAGAAGAAAACAAAGGCGTTACCAATGAAATAGGTGCAATCAGGATTACTGACGAAGTTGTGGCAATTATAGCAGGCATGGCAGCCATCGAAGTACCGGGTGTTGTAAGCATGAGCGGAGGCATCGCGGGAGGCCTTTCAGAAATGCTTGGCCGCAAGAACCTTTCCAGAGGAGTTAAGGTAGAGCTAAGCGAAAAGCAGGCTACCATAGACCTTTATATAATCGTCGAATACGGCTACAGAATACCCGAAGTGGCCTGGAACATACAGGAGAAGGTCAAGCAGGCAGTGGAAACCATGACAGGCCTTGAAGTCCTTGAGGTAAATATTCATATTCAAGGAGTCAACATAGAAAAACCCAAGGCAAAACAGGGTACTGAAGACAACGCCCAGGAATAAATGCGGAAACAGGCCGTAAAAAAAGGTAAGGCTTACGCCATTGATTATTTTTGTAAAAATTCGGCAATAATTTTGCTGTGGATTGAAAAATAAACCATGAGGGTTTATTTTTTTTAATAATTACAATATAATGTTATTATCTCCAACAAGTTAGAATTTTGCCATGTAATTACGAAATTGCGAAGTTGCGGCTAAACTTTATACAACGCCTGACTTAAAAAACAAAAGCTAATATGAGGGGTGTAGACGATGAATCGTTTATCAAGGGCTGTCTTGTCTGTATACGCATTTTGTCTGGCTTTGATCTCGGTCCTGATCATGCTGGCAGCTGTAAAAAAGAGTATCCTGCGCGGTTTCTATTATTGGGCTGACAGTGCATTGTCAAGTAAAGCCGGAGCTTTATTGGTCTTTCTGATAGCTCTGCTGTTTTTTGCTGTGAGCATATTCATCATTGTTACCGGGTTTAAGTCAAAGAGATATAAACTGTCTGTAAAAAAGCAAACAGATATAGGTGAAGTCGGCATATCCCTTGACACCCTTGAAAATATCGCAATATCGGCAGTAGGCAAAGTTCAGGGCATAACCGATACAAAAGCCCAGGTCGTGAAGAACGAAGAAAACGTAGAGATCACCGTAAGGGCCAAGGTTGTATCCGGCATGAATATCCCTGTTCTTTCCGAACAGGTACAGAGGGAAGTCAAGCAAACAGTGGAAGAAAGCAGCGGTGTGAACGTAAATGCGGTAAAGGTGTTTATTGAGAATATAAGCAGCCAGGAAAGTTACAGAATAAAGACGGAATGAAGGAGTGTATTGTATGCTTCTGAATAACCTGCTGGTCTTCTACAGTACCCACAAGGAAGAGTGCATTGGCGCCCTTATCGGTTTTATTCTGGCCCTGGCCATTATTTTTGTCGGCTTCTTCAAAGTGCTCTTTATTGTAATTTGCGTTTCCATTGGGTATTATATTGGTAAAAGATTCAGGGAGAACAGAAATGTCTTGAAGACCATTCTTGATAAAATTTTTCCACCACGCTGATTTGGGTTTGTAATCCTGATGCTTAATATATGTTACTGAATACGGAGGAATCAGGTAAATGGGAAGGAGAATGTCCAGAGAAACCGCAATGAAACTGCTGTATCAGATGGAGATACGCAGGGAAACCAGCAAGGCAAGTATCGAACTTATGATAGAGGAAACTGGTTTAACCGGCAATGACAAGGAATACGTGTCCTTTATCCTGAATGGTGTTGCCGAAAATTTGGTCAACATTGACCAGATGATTGAAAAGTACCTTAAAGGCTGGAAAATAAATAGGCTTTCAAAAGTAGATTTGTCAATTTTGAGACTTGCAGTTTTTGAAATATTCAATGCTGATGATATACCTGTAAATGTGTCAATCAATGAAGCCGTTGAGATTGCTAAAAAATACAGTACTGACGAGTCTGCTTCCTTTATAAACGGCGTCCTGAGCAAACTGTGTGAAGCATCCAATGTGCAGCACGGGAGTGAAGAAAAACTTGAAAAAGATACTGACGGTAACTGAGGTTACCAATTACATAAAAAGTATCCTGAGCAATGACATATTATTGTCAGATGTTTGGATTAAGGGAGAAATCTCGAATTTCAAGCACCATTACACAGGGCACATGTATTTTACCCTCAAGGATGAGTCCAGCCTTATAAAGTGCGTGATGTTCAAAACGCAAAATTCCATGTTGAAGTTCATTCCTGAAGACGGTGTGAACGTTATTGTTCACGGCTACATTTCCGTTTATGAAAAATCAGGCCAGTACCAGTTATACGTAAGTGAAATGGAACCTGAAGGTATGGGAGGCCTTTACTTGGCTTTCGAACAGTTAAAGAAAAAGTTGGAAGAAAAAGGCCTGTTTGACAGAGCCCGGAAAAAGCCGATACCTTTTCTTCCACGTACAATCTGCGTAGTCACGTCCTCCACGGGTGCCGTTATAAGAGATATTATAAATGTAATATCCAGAAGGTTTCCCAATGTAAAAATAAGGCTGTATCCAACAGCTGTGCAGGGAGAATTTGCTTCCGGCCAGATTGCCAGGGCAATAAAAGCCATCAATGAAAAAAACTTAGGTGATGTGATCATATTGGCACGAGGTGGAGGTTCCCTTGAAGAGTTGTGGCCATTTAATGAAGAGGAAGTAGCTTATGCCATATATGAATCACGGATACCTGTAATATCAGCGGTAGGCCACGAAACGGATTTTACTATAGCGGATTTTGTGGCGGACCTGCGGGCCCCAACCCCATCAGCCGCAGCCGAACTGGTGGTGCCTGAAAGGAAAGTTCTGGAGGCAAGAATAAAGCAACTTAACGCGAGACTACAGGCTTCCCTGAAGAAAAATTTCAGTCTGAACAAGGCGAAATTTGAAAAGCTTAAGTTCAGCGTCATTTTTAAGCAGCCATATAATAAGGTTTACCAGGAAAGAATGCGTCTTGACATACTGGTAAAAGATCTGGTTCGGGAGATGCAGAAAATGGCGAAAGATGCACAAGCCTCTCTTTCAGTCCTTGCTGGAAGGCTGGAATCCTTAAGCCCTTTGCGTATAATCGCCAGGGGTTATGCCGCCGTAACCGGAACAGAACCTGGGAAAATTATCAGGTCTGTGGATGATGTTTCCATAGGCGACCATATATATGTCAGGCTAACCGACGGCAACCTGGAATGTACCGTTGATAACAAGATACGGGAGGAAAATTATGGAGAAAGAGCTTACATTTGAAACGGCCATAAAAGAACTGGAAGATATAGTGGAGAAAATGGAACGGGGCGAAATGACCCTGGATGAATCCCTGGAGTATTTCAAAAAAGGCATCGAGCTTTCCCGGTATTGTTCCAGGAGGCTTGACGAAGTGGAGAAAGCGATTACCAAGCTTATTGAGAGTGAAAACGGTGAGGTAAGCGAGGAGAATTTTATACCTGATCCAGAGGTGAAATAATGGATTTTAGTGAAAAGATAGCTCACTGGGCGAAAATCGTAAATGAAAAGCTTGCAGACCTTGTTGTGCCGAAGAACAGTCCGGAAGCTACCATATACGAAGCCATGAGGTACAGCCTTTTATCCGGTGGAAAAAGATTACGCCCGGTTTTATCCTTTGCTGTAAATGAGATACTCGGTGGCAGGCAGGATGACATAATCATCTATACCTGCGCCCTTGAAATGATACATACATATTCCCTTATTCATGACGATCTGCCCGCAATGGATAACGACGATTACCGAAGGGGCAGGAAAACCAACCACAAGGTGTTTGGAGAAGACATAGCCATACTGGCTGGTGATGCCCTGCTTAACTATGCCTTTGAAATCATGCTGGAGGATATTTATGCTCATATGGATTCACCCGATTTACCAGGGAGAATAAATGCCGCAAGGCTTATCGCAAAAGCTTCCGGTACGTCCGGCATGGTGGGAGGCCAGGTGGTGGATCTTGAATCCCAGGGAAGGAATATTTCATATGATATACTGGAGTACATGCACAAGTGCAAGACCGGGGCGCTGATTAAGGCAGCCGTACAGATTCCCTTAGCCATCAACAATGTCACCGGAGAATACGAGAAGGCATTGTTAACGTATGCAGAGAATTTAGGTTTGGCGTTTCAGATAAAGGATGATATACTTGATATAGAAGGAAATCTGGAAGAAATGGGAAAAAAGACTGGAAGCGATTCGGCAAGCGGCAAAATCACGTTCACTGCATACTTCGGACTGGATAAGGCCAAGGAGATCCTCAAGTCCACTGTTGATGCCGCCATAGAAAGCATTGCTGTGTTTGGCGACAAAGCGAACTTTTTAACAGAACTTGCCGGATTTATAGCCGAAAGAAGGAGTTAGCCCAGTAAAAACAAACATTGCAACGATTGATGAAGATTAAGCACTCTTTATTGTTTAACTGTCCATTAGCAGCCGTTTATCATTCTAATACTCTCAATTTGGGGTCCGGCAGTTCTTTATAACACACTAAAAGTATGTTATAATCTATTCTCGCATGACATATTGAAAAACTGTAATATGGTGGTGCAGTATTCTAGTCAGGCATACCTGCTCTCAGGACGGGCCTAAAAATCCGTTAAAGGGCATATCGATGAAGTTCCTTGTGCCGGCTTGCTACGCCCAGTGGTGGGTTGGTGCTGGGAGTTAAGGATTAGGGGCAATCTGCAATGGCATGCAGATGCTGACCCTTTTTCCGTGGAGACCCTTACCTGTGGCTAAAAGGCAGTGTTTAATGTATATTACATCTGCACTGACAGGATGTCACGGGAAGGGATTAAACCTGTTATGCGGTATACCTAGTATGCTGTGTACAGTGTAGCCTGCCTTGAGCGGACTTGGCGGAGGTCGGGTCAAATACTTGCGCATTGGCCAATGTGCGGGTATTTCTTGCCGGCAGAAACCAATTCTGCAAAAGAGGCTAGGAGCAGGGACGCCTGCCGAGGAAAACTCCTAGACTGTTCCTCAGGGAGGTATGTCGGGGATTAAAGTGTGGACTAAGTGGCAATCAGGCCCCTTTTTCGGAGACGAAAGGCGCATGGTTTAAAGGGAAACCGCCGGAATGGCGACGTTCCGGTACCCTGCGGGGAAATCCTGCCTGACCTAAGCCGCAAAATTTACCCGATATATCACCACCATATAGTTTATATACATATGATACAGGTCTATCAGTCAACTGTTATCATTTCATGGAGGGTTTTGATTGGAAAGTCCCGTTGGCAATTTAGGCGGTTTTAAAAAGAAAAAGAATGGAACCAACAAAAAGTGGGTTTTGCTGACAACGGTCAGTTCTTTTTTTTCATCTGCTTTTCTCCTTTTCTTGTCGCAAACAATATTTGAAGGTGTGGGTATTTTTGCTTCAATACTGGTATTGTTATTTTTCATCATAATTGGTATAGTTTTTGATATAATAGGCACTGCTGTGGCAGCTGCGGAAGAGACACCGTTTCATGCCATGGCGGCCAAAAAGCAATACGGAGCGAAACAGTCGGTTAAACTAATAAGAAACGCTGACAGGGTTGCTAATTTTTCTAATGATATTGTCGGAGACATATGCGGAGTAATCAGCGGTACCGTAAGCGCTCTTATGGTTGCGAAAATTGCTGATGCAGCAGGCATAAAAAATACTTCCCTGCTAAGTATGGTAATGAGTGGCCTTGCGGCTGCCCTTACGGTAGGTGGCAAGGGAATTGGCAAGAGTTTTGCCATAAATAACAGTAACTATATCATTTATAAGGTCAGCATATTTATATCGTTTTTCAAGGAAAAACTCAATTTTTTGCAACGTAAGGATAAGGAATAAGGAGAAGAGGAGTATTGGAAAATATTCTTGAAAGCATAAAATCACCTGAAGATATAAAAACCCTGAATGTTGGCCAGATGAAGCAGTTGGCAGTCGAAATCAGGGAGTTCTTGATAAACAATATCTCGAAAACTGGAGGCCACCTGGCCTCAAATCTTGGGGTGGTGGAGCTTACCATTGCTCTTCATAAGGTTTTTTCCACTCCAAAGGATAAAATTGTCTGGGACGTAGGGCATCAATCCTATGTCCATAAAATAATAACCGGAAGGAAAGAAGGTTTTCCCAGCCTGAGGCAAATTGGAGGCCTTTCAGGTTTTCCCAAAACTTCTGAAAGTGAACATGACTCATTCAATACGGGACACAGTAGTACGTCCATATCAGCAGCCCTTGGCATGGCAAAAGCCCGTGACATCAAGAAAGAGGATTATGCCGTTATTGCTGTAATAGGCGACGGAGCCCTGACAGGTGGAATGGCATATGAAGCCCTGAATGACGCGGGCAGGTCATCCACCAATCTTATTGTCATTCTGAATGACAATGAAATGTCCATTGCCAGGAATGTGGGAAGCATGGCCCGGTACTTAAGCAAAATCCGTACTGAGCCACTGTATTTCAAGACAAAGGAAGATATAAACGAGATACTCCAAAAGGTTCCCATTATAGGGAAAAGGATTTCAAAGGCTTTGGATATAGTCAAGAGGATCATAAAATACATGCTTGTGCCTGGAAAAATATTTGAAGAACTGGGATTCAAGTATTTAGGCCCCATTGACGGCCATAACCTGGATGAACTTACATACGTGCTTTCAAGAGCTAAAAGGATTAAAGGGCCTGTATTGATACATGTATGCACGCAAAAAGGGAAAGGATATATCTTTGCTGAAGAGCATCCCCTGATATTCCATGGAGTGGATTCCTTTGAAATAGAGACAGGGGAAATTAAAATAAAGAACAAAACTACGTTCTCTGAAGTATTTGGTTTGCAACTCGTTGAAATAGCCAGGGATAATAATAAGGTGGCGGCTGTCACTGCTGCCATGCCCAATGGTACAGGGCTGGTTCCCTTTTCAAGGATTTTTCCTGACAGGTTTTTTGATGTTGGTATTGCTGAACAACACGCGGTGACTTTCGCGGCCGGCCTGGCGGCTAACGGACTGGTGCCTGTGGTTGCCGTATATTCATCATTCCTGCAGCGGGCATATGACCAAATACTGCATGATGTGGCCTTGCAGAACCTTCATGTGGTATTTGCCGTGGACAGGGCGGGAATCGTGGGAGAAGACGGCGAAACCCACCAGGGCATATACGACATTTCCTACTTAAGACATATGCCCAACATATGTATTATGGCTCCCTGTGACTATAATGAATTGAGAATGATGCTGGATTACGCTATCAATAAACACAGGGGACCAGTCGCCATAAGATACCCCAGGGGAGCGGGAGAGGAAAACCTCGTTGCCAGTAAACCTGTTACCTTTGGAAAAGGGCAGCTTGTCAGGGAAGGTACGGACCTGACCCTTGTTGCTCTTGGAAATATGATGAAAACAGCCCTGGAAGTCACCAGGAATCTAGAGGAAATTGGTATAACGGTAGATTTGATAAATCCACGGTTTGCCAAACCATTGGATGTAAAAATGATAACACATTCTGTTGTTAAGACAGGATGTCTTGTTACCCTGGAAGATAATGTAATACCAGGAGGTTTTGGCAGCGAAATTAATGAATGTTTTAACAACATGGGAATAAAGGCCAGCATCAGGAATTTCGGATTCCCCGACACTGCTGTTCCCCATGGTTCCAGGAATGAACTTTACTTAAAATACGGCCTGGACAGCAGTTCCCTGACAAATTCGATCATCGATTTTATAAATAGGTCAAAAATAAAAGGTGAACGGAGAATATACCTTGGCAAGAAAAAGACTTGACGTGATTCTGCTGGAAAAAGGTTTTTTCCGGAGCATTGATGAAGCTCGAAGATCCATAATGGCAGGAACCGTTACGATAAACGGAAGGGTTGAAGATAAACCAGGGACCATATTCCGGGATGATATTGTGATAGAAATTAAGCAAGACTCGCTGCCTTATGCCAGCAGAGGTGGACTTAAGCTTGAAAAGGCCCTCAAGGAGTTTGGTATTGATGTAACAGGTAAGGTAGCCATGGATGTGGGAGCGTCCACCGGAGGATTTACCGATTGCCTGCTGAAGTATGGAGCGGCAAAGGTATATGCCGTGGATGTAGGCTATGGCCAGCTTGCCTGGAATTTGCGAAACGATCCGAGAGTAATAAACATGGAACGCACAAACGTGCGCTTTCTTAAACCGGAAGATATTCCGGAACCTCTTGATTTCGTGTCCATAGATGTATCTTTCATTTCCCTCAGGTTGGTTTTGCCGGTAATAAAGGATTTCCTTGCCGGGGAAGGGGAAATTATATCCCTTGTCAAACCCCAGTTTGAAGCTGAAAGGGAAGAAGTTGGAAAACATGGCGTTGTAAGGGAGAAGAAAACTCATATAGAAGTTATCAGAAGGGTTATTGCCTTTGCGAAGGAAATAGGTTTGAAAGTTGCCGGCATAACTTATTCTCCCATCAGAGGCCCTGAGGGGAATATAGAATTTCTCCTGTACCTATCCAAAAAGGAAAATTCTGAAAACATTCCCGATGAAAAAATTGAGCAGTTGGTCAATGAAGCCCATGATCTTTTATAAGGTTTCATAAATATAATCAATAACTTTATAAATATAAATTTACATGTTTATATATAAATACATTTGTCATTTTTCTTAACATTTTATATAATCAATATGCAATAATATGCAATAAAATGCAGGAATTTCGGGTATATACTTAATATGGCCTTACGTCCTCAAGGAGAAAACATGAAAACCATAGGAATAATTACAAATACGGCTAAGGATAAAAATTATAATTATACATTCGAAGTGCTTAAGTCCATCAGAGAAAACGGGTTGAAAGCTGTTCTGCCCGTACAGGCAAAACTGTATATTGACACGGAATATGCGGACTTCATGGAAGAAGACGAATTTATAAAGAGCACGGACATTATAATCTCCATTGGCGGCGACGGAACATTCCTGGAAGCGGCGCGAATGTCCTACAGGATGAATATCCCGCTGCTAGGTGTAAATTTGGGCAGCCTCGGGTTTCTGACCGATGTGGATAAGAATGAGATATCAAAGGCGATACAGTACCTTGCCGAAGGAAATTACAATATAGAAGAAAGAATGATGATTGACGCAAAGGTTATTCGGAAAAATAAGGCCATCGGCGAGGGCACTGCACTAAATGACGTTGTTATTTCCAGCGGAGCCATATCAAGAATACTTCACGTTGAGCTTTTCGTAAATGACGAATTTGTTGACAGGTACCCGGGGGACGGGCTCATTATTGCAACACCTACAGGTTCAACGGCATATTCTCTTTCTGCCGGCGGCCCCATTGTGGAACCGGATATGGATGTATTTATCCTTACACCCATATGTGCGCATCTGCTTTATACGCGTTCCTACGTGGCAGGTACAGACAGGGTTATAAGAGCAAGGATTGATGAAAACGAAAATTACAGGGCTACTGTTACCATTGACGGAAAGATGGCATATGAAGTAAGGGGCGGAGATGAAGTAATAGTAAGCAAATCGCCTTATAGTGTCAAGCTGGTAAAAATAAAGGCTAAGAATTTCTTCAGTATTTTAAGGAAAAAAATGCATTATCGTGGGGAGGGCATAGTAAGGGATGAAATATAATAGGCATGCTAAAATACTCGAGATAATAGAAAACAATGAAATCGAGACCCAGGAAGAACTGGCTGAAAAGCTGAGAGAAACAGGTTTTGACGTAACCCAGGCCACTGTGTCGAGAGACATCAAGGAATTAAGGCTTATTAAGGTCATGACAAATTCCGGCAAGTATAAATATGCCGCCATGAATCCCAGGGAAAACCTCATTTCCGATAAACTGCTCATCGTGTTCAGCGAATCATTTGTTTCATGTGATTATGCCAACAACATCGTTGTAGTAAAAACCCTTCCGGGTATGGCCCAGGGGGCCGCGTCAACCATTGACGCTCTGAACTGGCCGGATATACTGGGAACCATCGCCGGCGACGACACAATTCTTATCGTATGCCGTTCCGAAAAGGTAGCAGAGCAGCTTGTGGAGAAGTTTATCCATATGACAGAAAGGAAATAATTCCATTCAGGTTGAGGTGTTATAAATGCTGCTGCATCTAGAAATATCAAACGTCGCGCTGATCGACAGGATCAGCATTGACTTTGAGGCAGGGCTTAATATATTGACGGGGGAGACCGGGGCTGGCAAATCCATAATCATTGATTCAATAAATGCGCTCCTGGGACAGCGCACATCCCGAGAGATCATACGTACAGGCGAGGAAAAGGCAAATGTGGAAGGCATTTTCCTGGTCAACAAGGCAGATATAAACAGGCTTCTCGAAGAATATGGCATACAGCCGGAGGAAGACGGTACTCTTCTTCTTTCCAGGGAGTTTACGGTTTCCGGCCGCAATATATGCAGAGCAAACGGAAAGATAATCACTGTATCCGCATTGAAAGAGATAGGCGAGAGACTGATTGATGTGCATGGACAGCATGACACCCAGTCTCTTTTTTATCCTGAAAACCACTTGAGACTCCTTGACGCTTTCGGGGGAGAAAAAATTGAGGCTTTAAAGAAGTCTTACAACCAGTATTTTGAGGAATATGAGCGGCTGTACCGGAAGCTTAGGGAATTGTCCGGCGACGCCAGCGAAAGGGAAAGAAAAATAGACTTAATGAATTATGAAATAAATGAAATCGAGAGTGCCAGGTTAAGGCCTGGGGAGGAAGAGGAACTGAAGGAACAGCGCCTGCTGATAGCCAATGCGGAAAAAATCCTGTCATCTCTCCAGGATGCCTATGAAATGCTTTATACCGGCGCCAGGGAAGGAAATTCCGCCATAGACAGCATAAATGGAGCCATAGCACGTATCGGAAGCATTCTGAACATCAAACAGGAATACAGAGATATGTACTCAAAATTAACTGATATATTATACCTCCTTGAAGATGTAACCCATGACATTCGGGCCCAGAAGGACAATATCAGTTTTGACGAGGGTTTGCTGGAGCAGGTGGAAAAAAGAATCGACCTTATCAACAACCTGAAAAGAAAGTATGGAAAGAGCATGGAAGAAATCCTGAAATACTGCAGCGATACGAAACAAAAATTGGATGAAATCCTCAACAATGAAGAGATTGTCAGGGGCATTGAAAAAGACATGTCAGAGCTTAAGAAGAAGCTCATTGATATTGCCAGGAAACTGTATGCTGAGCGTATGGCTGCAGCCCTTGTCCTGGAAAACAGCATTACCGAAGAACTGAAGGACCTGGAGATGGCAGGGGCCCGTTTCAAAGTGAATATCATCAACAGCCTGGAAGAAGATGAAGATAATATTGAACTTATAAACTATAGGAACGGTTTTGACAGGGCAGAGTTTCTCATATCACCCAACCGTGGCGAGCCTCTCAAGGAGTTGGCCAGGATTGCATCAGGAGGCGAACTTTCCCGTGTAATGCTTGCCATTAAGAAGATACTGGCTGATGTAGATGAAATTCCCACCCTTATTTTCGATGAAATTGATATGGGCATAAGCGGCAGAACGGCAATCAAGGTGGGTGAAAAACTAAAATTCATATCCGGCTCCCACCAGGTGATTTGCGTTACCCACCTGGCCCAGATTGCCAGCATGGCGGACAGAAACTTTAAGATTGAGAAAGTTGTAGACGAGGAAAGAACCCTGACAAGGGTCATGCAGCTTACAGGCGATGACTTGCTTAAAGAAATTGCAAGAATCATGGGCGGTATGGAAAATTCCGAGATTTCGCTGAAGCATGCGGAAGAAATGGTCAGCAAAGTAAGGAAACAATAAGTTTTAAGAATATATCATTTTCCCAAGCAGAAAAAAGCGCATTTTAAATTTTTTGCAGCTGCAAAAATTAGTTGAATAATTGGGCGCCATAAAGGACAACTTAAGTCTAGTAAAATTTGATGAATGTCACGTTTTGACAAGCGTGACATTCAGTCGTTATTAAAAGACTTTTTATAAGTCCGTAAGCAGCCGGTTACAAACTAATTTCAGAGGATGGGGAAATGATATTTTCTAAATTTTACAAAAGCAAAATTGTAATTCTGGTATTTGCATTTTCATTAGTGTTTACTCTTTGCTATCTGCAGGCCTATTTTGCCTTGCCCCAGGAAATTACCCTTATTGAGGGGCAGGAGCATGTGTATTATTTTGGCAGTCCCTTTAGCGTCAGGATGGAGATTGAGAAAGACGGGCTGCTGATGGTGAATCAGGATTATATACCGGCAAGCGGCACTGTGCTTAACCTGTCACGTCCAGTTTCGTTCAGGTCTGATAAGAATGGTTCCGTAAAAATGCATCTTAAGGTATTTGGGCTTATACCGTTAAGGACGGTAACGGTAGATATTGTAAACAACAAGAAGGTGGTTCCCTGCGGCAACACGGTGGGGGTCAAACTGGAACTGGATGGTATCTTAATTGTCGGGACAACCGACATTGACGCGGCAGACGGCGGACGCCGTTTCCCGGCCCAGGAAGCAGGTTTGCGGCCCGGCGACATGATCACACGGATCAACGGAAACCCTGTAAACAAAATAAGGCAGCTCATAGACTTAATCGAAAGCAGCAGGGGCAGGGATATGCAAATTCAATATGTAAGAAATGGTGAAGTAGCCAATACCGTAATCAGGGCGGTTAGGTCTGTTGAGGACAACAGGTACCACCTGGGATTATGGGTAAGGGACAATACCGCAGGAATAGGTACCTTGACATTTTATGACCCTGAAAGTAACGTTTTTGCAGCCCTAGGCCACGGGATCACAGATATTGATACAGGTACGCTTATGAGTGTATCAACGGGAGAAATCCTGGAATCCGAAATCCTGGACATAAAAAAAGGAAGACAGGGGATTCCGGGAGAATTACGGGGTGTTTTCGTGGAAAATGAAAACAAACTGGGTGAAATAACCAGCAATACCCAGTCAGGTATTTATGGAAGGTTATATGAAAATTCTCTGGCAAGGCTTCCCCAAAAAGCTTATCCTATAGGCGTGAGGTCACAGGTACAGACAGGGAAAGCTTCTATACTTGCAAATGTAGACGGTAAGAAGGTGGAGGAATTTGAAATATTAATAGAGAAAATAAACCGTCAGAACACAAACGGCACAAAGGGAATGATTATAAGAATCGTTGACCCGAAACTCCTTGAAATGACTGGTGGTATTGTTCAGGGGATGTCTGGAAGCCCTATAATTCAGAACGGTGTTCTGGTTGGTGCCGTCACCCATGTCCTGGTAAATGATCCAACCCGTGGATATGGTATTTTTATAGAGTTTATGCTAAAAAATATCGATAAGACATTGGCAGAACTGGATATGGCAGGATAATAAAATACTTCTTTCGTTAATATTTCCCAGGGAAAGAAAATATTTTACAAAACTCAAGTAAAAATCATAAAACCTATCTGAAAACAAGATATCCTGAAGTCCGCTCAAATTAAGGCCTGTGTGGTGTGAATAAACAGGTATGATGGGAAAAAAAGCAAAATATTCCCAGGAAACTGTTATCCTTAACTTGTATTTTTGTCGAAACATAAATATAATATTTGTTGTATAAATATAGATAGGAGGATGGGCCATGAGTAATCAAAAAGTACAAATCCTTATAGCGGACGATAACAGGGAATTTGGCGATATTCTCCGTGAGTTTCTTGACAGCCAGGAAGATTTCAATGTTGTCGGAATTGCCAGGGACGGTATTGAAGCATATGACTGTATCGTTTCAAAAAAACCTGACATCGTGATTCTGGACATAATCATGCCGCATCTTGACGGACTGGGTGTACTGGAAAAAGTTAACTCCTCGAACATTGAGAAAAGACCGCTTTTTATTGTACTTTCAGCAGTAGGCCAGGACAAGATAACCCAGCGCGCTTTAGCCCTGGGAGCTGAGTATTATGTGGTAAAACCCTTTGATATGGATGTGCTGGTTTCCAGGATACGTCAGCTCAAAAACATCAACAGTTCTCCTATAATAAGATCTGATCATGGCCATTACTCAGTAAGTGTTTCATCCCCGGCACCAAAAAAGAACCTTGAAGTCGAAGTAACCAACATAATGCACGAAATAGGGGTGCCAGCCCACATCAAGGGTTACCAGTATCTTAGAGATTCCATAATGATGGTGGTCAAGGATATAGACCTGATCAATTCAATTACAAAGCAGCTTTATCCCACTATTGCAAGGGTATACAACACCACGCCCAGTAGGGTTGAAAGGGCCATCAGGCATGCCATTGAAGTGGCCTGGGGCAGAGGACAGATTGACGCTCTTGATTCGCTGTTCGGTTATACGGTAAGCACCGGAAAAGGTAAACCCACCAACTCGGAATTTATAGCAATGGTTGCGGATAAACTGCGCCTTGATATGAAGGTGGGGTAACAAACCCTGAAATGAACCGCATAAAAAATACCGAAATAAAAAGCCTGATTATTATTTCAATAATAATAGGCTTTTTATATTTACATACATTTATAGGAATATTCCAAAACTTGTACCGGAATTGGGCTTTATCAACTGTTTTGCTTTTCTTTCCTGAAAATTTTGCCGAACAATCCCTTTTTCCTTTTATCTCTCCACTGGCTTAAGGCCCTGTCAATTTCGGAAAAGTGCTTTTCCATTTTCATTTCCATCTTTTCCGTGCGCTCATCCATAGAAGAAGTGATTTCCTCCCGGACCAACCTTATTTCGCATATAAGGTCCTCCTTGGCTGTATTGAGCCCGTCATTTATATCCTGTACCAGCTCCTGCCTGAAACCGTCAAATATTTTCCTTACTTCCGTAAATGTGTTTGCACTGCTGCCTGAGACCAGTACAGGATGTTCCGTGTTTTTATGCGTGTCATGAGGAATGAGGTTTTTGGACTCCAGTATTTTCTTAATGGCTTTAATGCCTATGCCTTCATCTCTCATTTTTTTAATGGTATACATAAGGTTTGCATTTTCCGGGGTGTAATACCGCCTTCCGCGTGAGTCCCGGTCAATATTCAGGTTAAATTCCTTTTCGTAATATCTCAGGGCATGGTCTGTCAGGTTGAGCTTCCTGCTCAGTTCCGTAATGGTATACTTGTCCTGCGGCATGTCCATGGAACTCCTCCCTTACATTTAATTCCATGATACCATCGCCCTTACTTATGTGTAAATAAAATCACCTATTATTTCTTAATATTTCCAGAAGACAGTTTATATCTTCAGGCAGGTTTGCGGTAAGGCATAAAGCGCTGCCGGTGGTAGGGTGGGAGAAACTTATGTTGTATGAATGAAGAGCCTGCCGTAAGATGATGCGGTTAAGCTTTGATACAGCTGTTTCAGGGGTCCCGTACAGTGTATCACCCACAAGAGGGATTCCTGCAGACTGGCAGTGAACCCTTATCTGGTGCGTTCTTCCCGTTTCCAGGCGAAACTTAAGAAGGGATGCTTCCTTAAAGCGTTCTACCACCTGCACATGGGTAATACACCTCTGGCCTGTTTCAGATATTTGCCTTTCCATTATGCTGCCGGGCTTGCGCTCTATAGGCTTGTCTATGGTGAAACGGTCTTCCGCAGGGTTTCCGAAGACCACCCCAAGGTACTCTTTGACCATCTTTCCATACTTCATCTGTTTTACAAGATGTTCCTGGACATATTCATTTTTCGCAAAGATGATTAATCCTGAAGTGTCTTTATCCAGCCTGTTTACAGGACGTATCTTTTTACTGAGGCCTTTCGTGTTGTAGTAGAACTTGAGACCGTTGGCCAGTGTTCCGCTCCTGTGCCCGGCCGTGGGGTGTACAACTGTGTACGGCTCCTTGTTGAGGGCTATAAGGGAGTCGTCTTCGTAAACAATGTCCAGATCCATTTCCTCGGCGTCAATGCCCTCGGTTTCCTCATCAAATTCCAGATCCACCGTAATAAGGTCATTTTCCGAAACGGCTTCATTAACCCTTACAGGACTGCCATTAAGCCATATTTTATTGTTATACTTCAGTTTTTTTATCAGCCTCTGTGAAAGCATCAGCCGGTGCTGAAGGATATATTTTACCGTTTTCCCGCCTGAGGCGATATCCACCTTGTATTGCAGTTCCATTGTTCTGTCCTTTTCATGTATTTTAGTCTATGTTACAACAATTAACGCGCCTGATTCAAGAGTGTCAATGGAATGGTCCCATAGACATGCATTTGTGATTATTCGGTCTATTGAAATTGCCGGCTCACTTCTATAAAATAATACTGAATTTGAAAATTAATTTGGGATGTGATTATAATTAACAACTTTTCTGACATATATGCCAAAACCCTTGGTATAAGCCGGCAGGTGCTGGAACTTTCTGCTGAGGCTGAAAATGCTGTTGCGAAATATTTCAGAGAGATAGAACGTATAAGGGAACATAACCAGGTAAGAGTCATAGACGCTATGAGGCGGAACCGGCTTAGCGATACTCATTTTGCCGGTTCCACAGGTTATGGTTACGGAGACAAGGGCCGGGAGGTACTGGACGCAGTATTTGCCGATATTTTTGAAGCGGAAGATGCCCTGGTAAGGCATAGTATCAGCAGTGGCACCCAGGCATTGGCCCTGGCCATGTTCGGTGTTTTAAGGCCTGGTGACGAACTGTTGTCAGTTACGGGAAAACCCTATGACACCCTGGAAGAAGTTATAGGCATAAGAAACGGCCAAAACGGTTCTCTGGCGGATTTCGGGATAACTTACAGGCAACTGGACTTGCTGGAAGACGGCTCTGTTGATTATGAAGGAATCCCCGGCGCCATAAATGAGAAAACCGCCATGGTACTGATACAGCGGTCTATGGGGTATAGTTGGCGAAAATCCCTGCCGGTGGATGAAATAGGTAAGATAATAAAACTCGTTAAGGAAATAAAAGAAGATATAGTTGTGCTTGTGGACAACTGTTACGGCGAGTTTGTGGAGGAAAAGGAACCTGCCGCAGTGGGCGCTGATCTTGTTGCAGGCTCCCTCATTAAAAACCCTGGCGGAGGTATTGCCCCTTCAGGCGGATATATCGCAGGAAAGAACAAGTATGTTTACCTGACCGCATGCAGGTTGTCCTCACCCGGGTTGGGAAAAGAAGTGGGTCCCACCTTGGGCACCAACCGTTTATTGTTCCAGGGGTTATACATGGCGCCCCATGTGGTGGCGGAAAGCCTCAAGGGTGCAGTTTTTTGTTCATATATAATGGAAAGGCTAGGATTCAGGACAATTCCTTTTTATGCCGATAAAAGAAGTGACATTATCCAGGCAATAAGGTTTGGCAACCCTGATATGCTCATAGCATTCTGCCAGGGCATACAGTCCGGGTCTGCAGTGGATGCCTTTGTTTTACCGGAACCATGGGACATGCCCGGTTATGACTGCCCGGTTATTATGGCTTCAGGAGGCTTTATACAGGGGTCGTCCATAGAACTCAGTGCGGACGGACCGCTCAAACCGCCATACATAGCCTATATGCAGGGCGGCATTGTTTATGAAAGCGTCAAAGCCGGCGTACTTGCAGCCATACAGCGGATGAAGGACAAAAACCTGCTTTAGTGGGCTAACGCATAAAGGAAACGGGGGAACCTTTCCGAAATGAAAGCAAAAGATGAAAACATGGCTAACAAAAACAAAAGAAAGTCAAAGCGGAAAAATACCAGGGCCGGGACCGTGTTGTTTATAACGTTTTTATTGCTATATGTGCCTTCACTGCTGCACTGGATTTATGGGAATGACATAAGCACTGATTACATAAGGAACGGTAAGGTAGAGAACTATATAAATGCAAATGCGGTCATAATCAGGGACGAAAAGCTTGTATTATCGCCTGTGAATGGTGTATATATCCCTGATGTAGGTGAAGGGGACAAAGTACCGGCCTATTTTAAGGTAGCGTCCGTTCTTACTGAATCAACCAGGGAACTGATAGATGAGCTCAATAAAAAGAACATGGAGATAATTGAGGCAAGAAAGGAACAAAGTGAAAACATTGGAGTTTTTTCCAGTGACCTGCAAAAGCTTGAGGCGGATATCAGCAGGAATGTCAGGAAGATTGCTGGCATACAACTGAAAAATTCCCTGCTTGATTTTTCGAAGATTGAATCCGACATAGAAAAGCTGGTGATGAAAAAGGCAACTATCATTGGCGGTACGGGAGCGGCAGGAACATATATTGAATCTCTGCTGAAAGAGAGAAATAACCTGGAGCAAAAGATAAAGCTTACTAAAACTGACATTGTACTGAACGAGTCGGGCATCGTTTCATTTTTAATAGACGGTTACGAGGAAAAGTTCACTGTTGATGGCATACAATCCCTCACACCAGAGAATGTGAATGTGGTTACCGAAAATCCATTGCCGGAAAACAACCTTGAGGCAAAGGAAGGGCAGCCTTTCTGCAAGCTGATAAGGGGTATGTACTACTATATGGCTGCAAGTATTGATACGGACGCGGCCCAGTACATAAAAAGCAACAAGCAAAGGATTCAGCTTCGCATAAACGCCATTGAAAAGACTGTATGGGCTGATGTCTTTTATGTGTCAAAGGACTATAACGGCCAGAGCGTGGTGGTTTTCAGGCTTGATTCCGGGATGGATGATACCATTGAAATCAGAAAAGCCAATATTGATATAATAGTAGATTCCTTTGAAGGTCTGACAGTTACCATAAACAGTCTGTTCAACTTCAACATGGCCGGCACGGAGGCCGATATAATGCTGGCAAGAGGTAACATCGCCAGCAGCAAGAGGGTAAGAATAATAGGTAAAAACGATGTTTACGCCATTATAGAAAGCCCGGAAAGTGACCCGGGCAGCGTAAGCCTGTATGATATATATATCAGGAATCCCAGGAACATCAGGGAGGGGCAGCTTATAAGGTAATGATCACAAATGGAGATTGTAATTACAATGAAGACTATAAGTACATAAAGGAAAATCTCGAACAGATTAACTACAGGATTTCAAGAGCGGCAGCAAAGGCGGGCAGAAAGCCGGAAGACATAACACTTGTGGCTGTCACAAAAACCGTTGATCCCAGGAGAATAAAGTATGCACTGGAATGCGGGGTTAAAGACGCAGGAGAAAACTGGGCTCAGGAATTGTGCCAGAAATACAATATTCTCGGCGATGCCTGCAGGTGGCATATGATCGGCCACTTGCAAAGGAACAAGGTCCGGCATATTATAGATAAAGTAAAGCTTATACACTCGGTGGACAGCACTGAACTAGCTTTTGAAATAAACAGGAGGGCTACTGAGAAAAATATCGTCATGCCTGTACTTGTGCAGGTAAATGTATCAGGTGAAGATACTAAATTCGGTATTAATGGGGAAAACTTAAAAGAGTTGCTGATAAGTATATCTCCGCTTAAAAATATAAAAGTGAAAGGCTTAATGACCATTGCGCCATTTGAGGAAAACCCTGAAAACACAAGGTGGGTGTTTGATAGGCTCCGGAATTTGTCTATTGACATATGCAAGGAAAATATTGATAATATAGATATGGATTTCCTTTCAATGGGCATGAGCAATGACTTTGAGGTTGCTATAGAAGAAGGTTCAAACATCGTTAGAATCGGAAGCGCTGTGTTCGGCAGAAGGCAGTACTGAAGTTCATATTTTTACGAATGAAAAAGTGGGAGGTAAATACCATGTCAAAGTTACTTGACAAGATGATGAATTTGGTAGGCTGGGAAGAATACGACGAAGATGAGGATTTTGTGGAAGAGGAAGCAGAAAATAAGGAAGAACCGTTAAGACAGGACATCTTAAGCAATACCGGCAATACCAGTTTCTTTAAAAACAGGCATAACACCAAGGTTGTCAATATTCATTCCTCCGCTCAGATTAAAGTGGTTATTTTACAGCCCGAAAATTTTGATCAGGCAAGGGAAGTAAGCGATTATCTGAAAAACAAGAAACCGGTTATTGTGAACGTGGAAGGCCTGGATAAAAATCTTGCCCAAAGGATTATAGATTTCCTGAGCGGTTCCGTTTACGTCCTGGACGGCAATATACAAAGAGTGTCCCATGGTATTTTTCTCGTAGCCCCAAATAATGTGGATATACTCACGAAAAAAGGGGAAGTGGCAGACAGAAGCAATTACCGGGCAAAGTTTTAAGACACGCTTTGTATGGAGGTAACAGATGAAATTCCTGTTTTATAGAGCAGTGGACATTTTGCTGGCCGTCATCGAGTTTGTAATATTCGCGAGGGTTATAGTTTCATGGCTGCCTATTCCAAGAGATAATCAGCTGATAAGGCTTTTATACCAATTAACGGAACCTATTCTGGGACCTATACGGAGCCTGGTGCAGAAATCAGCCATCGGCGGAAACACCATGCTGGATTTTTCGCCCATCATCGCCTGGCTTATAATACGGGTTATCAGGATGATTATATTCAGCTTCTAAATGGTACATAAACGACAAATAACCGCCCATCCGGGTGGTTTTTATTTTTTACTGAAGAGGAGGTTTTTGTTTGACAACGGAAGACAATTTACTGAATGCGCGGCTGCACGATCTTGTTTCACAGGTTAAGGACAAATACAATTATGCCTGCTCCGATTTTCTGGACCCGAGGCAGCAGATACTGGCGGAAAGTTATCTAAGGTATGAGGATGTGGACTTTACCTTTATTGGAGGCTTCAGTGATGCGGAAAGAAAAAGGCTGGCCGTTTACACAGGCCTTGATGATGATGAAATAAACAACATCCAGTCCCAGGTTGTTAAGGTCCTGCAGGTTGATATAAAGGGGAGCGGCTCCATTAACCACAGAAATATACTGGGTTCCCTGATGGGAATTGGTATAAAAAGAGAAAAAACAGGCGATATTTTTATTAGGGAGCGAACGGCTTATGTGGCAGTGGCCGGAGAAATAGCCGAGTATGTCAAGTTCAATCTGACCAGGATTGACAAGTATAATGTGGAAATTGAGATTCTGGATACAGATGACATTCCTGAACCGGAACAGAAGCTTAAGTACCTGAATGTTTCTGTTGCCTCCCTGAGGCTGGATTGCATTGTCGCCGCCGGGTTTGGCCTTTCCAGGGAAAAGGCGGCAAATGCCATAAAGGGCGAAATGGTGAAAGTGAACTGGGAAACCGTAAAGAGTCCGGCAAAGGAAGTGGACGCTGCTGCTGTTATCTCCCTCAGGGGGAAAGGCAGGATCATCTTGGAGGATATAAAGGGCACAACCCGAAAGGGAAGGACCTCTGTTGTCATAAAAAAATTGTTGTAACGGAGGATATTCATGAACTATACGCCTGAAGATTTACAGAATATTGTATTTAAGAAAAGGTTCATAGGTTACAGTGAAGACATGGTCAATGAAGTCCTGGACAAGGTTATTGAGGATTATACCGCTTGTTTGCGGGAAAATCTCGAATACAGGAATAAAATTATGGAACTCAATGAAGCCCTGAACCATTACAAAAGCATAGAAAATTCCCTCAAGAATTCCCTTGTCCTTGCCCAGAAAACAAGTGAAGAAGTAAAAAGGAACGCTTACGAGAAAGCGGAGAATATAATAAAGGAAGCGGAGATAAAAGCCCAGCAGATAATTAACGCTGCCCATGAAGAGGTCATGAAACTTAAAAGGGAATACGAGGCTGTAAGAAACAGGCTGATAGTCTTCAGGTCAAAAAGTGAAAACTTAATCAACGCCCAGCTGGATATAATAAGGCAAATTACCGATGAAGCTTGACACAGGCCATAAGCTAATGTATAATTCTCATAAATTTAAGTGAATAATTGTCAAAAGCTATGACCAGAAAGAGTAACCGGAAATCCTTTTTAAGAGAGCGGAAGGTTGGTGCGATTTCCGTAAAAGGATCCAGGTGAAAATCATCTGCGAGCTGCCAGCTGAAACCGTTGTTTGGGAGTAAGTGGAGCCGGCGATGCCGTTAAAAAAATGAGTGATTATTGCCAAATAAACTACTACAATAATAAATTGGGTGGTACCGCGTGAGTAAACCTCTCGTCCCTTTGGGACCAGAGGTTTTTTAAGTTTTATGGCTAAATTGCAGTTATAACATATATCCTAAGGAGTGAAACAATGTACAGGAAAGTATCTACAGATTTGAATTTCGTGGAAAGGGAACATGAAATACTGGATTTTTGGAAAAAGCATGATATATTCCGAAAGAGTATTGACTTAAGGAAAGACGGCCCGGTTTTCACCTTCTATGACGGTCCGCCGACGGCAAACGGCAAACCGCATATCGGGCATATTTTAACAAGGGTAATAAAGGACATCATACCCCGCTACAAGACCATGAAGGGATACAACGTGCTCAGGAAGGCGGGTTGGGATACCCACGGCCTGCCGGTAGAACTGGAAGTTGAAAAAGAACTGGGCATAGACAGCAAGGCTGACATAGAAAAATACGGAGTGGAGCCTTTCATCAACAAGTGCAAGGAAAGCGTATGGAAGTATGAGAATGAATGGCGCGTAATGAGCGACCGTGTCGGTTTCTGGGCAGACATGGACGATCCGTATGTCACATACCACAATACCTATATTGAGTCTGTATGGTGGGCTTTAAAGAAAATATGGGAAAAAGGTTTGCTATATAAAGGACATAAGACCGTTCCTTACTGCCCCAGGTGCGGAACTGCCCTGTCGAGCCATGAAGTTGCCCAGGGTTACAAGGATGTGGCTGAAGATTCAGTTTACGTAAAGTTCGAGGTAAAAGGACAGGAGAACACATATCTCCTTGCATGGACTACGACTCCGTGGACATTGCCTTCCAATGTGGCATTGACGGTAAATCCGAAGGAAACCTATGTGAAGGTAAAGGTCAGCGGTGAATACTATATACTTGCCGAAGCCCTTGTAGAGAGCGCAATAAAAGAGGAGCATGAAATTGTTGAGAAATATACGGGAAGCGATTTGCAAGGTTTAGAGTATAAACCCCTGTTTAATTTCGCAAAAGTTGACCAGAAGGCCTTCTATGTTGTTGGAGCAGACTTTGTTACTTTGTCTGAAGGTACAGGCATAGTTCATACTGCGCCGGCCTTTGGTGAAGATGACGCCGTGGTGGGCAGAAAGTACGGCCTGCCTTTCGTTCAGCTTGTTGACGAACGCGGTGAATTCAAGGAAGAGGTCACCCCCTGGAAAGGCGTGTTTGTAAAGGATGCCGACCCGGAGATTATAAAAAATCTTGACCAGCGGAACCTCCTTTACAAGAAGATGCTGTATGAGCACTCCTATCCGTTCTGCTGGAGATGTGACACCCCGCTCCTGTATTATGCCCGGGACACCTGGTTCATAAAAATGACCGAGGTAAAGGATAAACTTGTTGAAAACAATAAGAAGATTAACTGGTATCCGCCTGCCATCGGCGAAGGCAGATTCGGCAACTTCCTGGAAAATGTGGTGGACTGGGGTTTAAGCCGTGAACGTTACTGGGGTACTCCGCTGCCTATCTGGATTTGCGAGTGCGGCCATATCCATGTGGTGGGAAGTATCCAGGAACTTAAGGAAATGGGCAATAATGTGCCTGATGACATAGAGCTTCATAAACCATATATAGACGAAGTTTACCTTAACTGCCCGAAATGCGGCGGCAAAGGCACAATGAAGAGGGTTCCCGAGGTTATTGACTGCTGGTTTGATTCCGGTTCCATGCCTTTTGCCCAGTGGCATTATCCTTTTGAAAATGAGGAAATCTTCAAGAAACATTTCCCGGCGGATTTCATAAGCGAGGCTTTGGACCAGACCAGGGGATGGTTTTACACCCTCCATGCCATATCCACGCTGATCTTCGAGGAGCCGTCCTTCAAGAACTGCATAGTCCTTGGCCTTGTCCAGGATAAAGACGGGCAGAAGATGAGCAAGCACAAGGGCAATGTGGTCGATCCGTGGACCGTACTGAATAAGCAGGGGGCAGACGCCGTCAGGTGGTATTTCTATTATGCCAGTGCGCCCTGGCTGCCCAGCAGGTTCTTTGAAGAGGCGGTAAACGAAGGCCAGCGTAAATTCATGGGTACCCTGTGGAATACTTACGCATTCTTTGTGCTGTATGCCAACATAGATAAGTTCAATCCGCTGGAATACACCCTTAAATATGATACTCTGACATCCATAGACAAATGGATTCTGTCCAGGCTCAATACCCTTGTAAAAGAGGTTGACAAAAACCTGGATTCATACAGGATAACTGAGTCCGCCAGGGCAATACAGGACTTCGTGGATGAGCTGAGCAACTGGTATGTACGGCGCTGCAGGGAACGTTTCTGGCAGAAGGACATGAACCAGGACAAAATAAACGCATATATGACCCTTTACACCGTACTCACTACTTTAGCAAGGCTTATAGCACCTTTTGTACCGTTCCTGGCTGAGATGATATACCAAAACCTTGTGGCAGGCATAGACAGTACTGCGCCTGAAAGCGTACATCTTAGCGATTATCCTGTTGCAAACGAAGATTACATTGATACTGAACTTGAGAAAAATATGGATATGGTGCTGGATGCCGTTGTACTGGGCCGTGCCTGCAGGAATACCGCCAATATAAAGAACAGGCAGCCGTTAGGCAAGATGTATCTGAAGACAGACTTCAGGCTTCCTGATGAGTTTATAGAACTGATAAAAGACGAGCTTAATATAAAAGAAGTCATTTATACTAAAGACAGCGGCAGTTTCATAACCTACGACCTGAAGCCGCAGCTTAAGGTTCTGGGACCCAGATACGGCAAGCTTGTCCCAAAAATCAGGGAGTACCTGGAAGCCGTCGACGGAAGCCAGGTTGTAAAGGATTTTGCAGATGGAAAGACGTTGCAGTTTGAAATCGACGGAACCCAGGTGGAACTGGAAGAATCGGACCTTCTGATAGAACAGAAACAGAGGGCTGGATTCGTTTCTGAAAGCAGGAACAATACCGTAGTTGTGCTGGACACTAACCTTACACCTGAACTCATAGAAGAAGGCTTTGTGAGGGAAATCATAAGCAAGCTTCAGACAATGAGAAAAGAAGCCGGTTTTGAAGTCCAGGACCACATAAATGCTTACTATTACGGCAATGAAAGAATAGCCGCTATAATGAACAACAATAAAGACCTGATTGCCGAAGAAGTGCTTGCTGAAAATATAGAAGAAAAGCAGGCAGAAGGCTATACGAAAGAATGGTCCATAAACGGTGAAGTTGTGACGTTTACAGTAATAAAGATATAAATAGTAATAAAAAGTATAAATAGAGGGTTGTATGAGGAGACTTGATATTAAACTGGGGGAAAGGTCATACCCGGTTTATGCAACCAGCGGTTTTGAAGTGCTGGGAGCCTGCCTCAGGGAAGCCGGCATAAGCGGTAGAATTGTGGCAGTAACAGACAGTAACGTGGATGAACACCAGTGGGATGATTTTGCCGATGCCTTAGGTTTCTTTGTAGACAAAGTTGTTATTGAACCGGGTGAAAAAAACAAAAACATCGATACTCTGATAGGTATCTATAAGTGCCTGATGTCAATGGGACTTGACAGGGGTTCGGCTCTCATTGCCTTCGGGGGAGGAGTGGTTGGCGACATAACGGGTTTTGCCGCCGCCACATACCTGCGGGGCATCAATTTTATCCAGGTACCCACCACCCTTTTGGCACAGGTGGACAGCAGTGTAGGCGGAAAAGTCGGCATCGACTTTGAAAATGCCAAGAATATGATAGGCGCCTTTTACCAGCCCAAAATGGTTTATATCAATGTTGAAACGTTAAGAACCCTTCCCATTAGGGAAATAAGGACAGGTTTGGCGGAAGTGGTAAAACACGGAGTCATTGCCGATGCGTCATTTTTTGAATTTGTCGAGAAAAACCTGGATGGTATTTTTAACTTTGACAGCAGCATACTGGAGCCCCTGGTTCTGGAAAACTGCAGAATAAAAGGCCGTGTGGTAGAACGGGATGAAAGGGAAAGCAGTTTAAGGGAAATCCTGAACTTCGGCCATACCTTTGGTCATGCGATAGAAGCTGTTTCCGGCTTTGAGTATTCCCATGGCGAAAGCGTTTCAATCGGCATGATGGGTGCTTTCAAAATGGCCTGCAAACTTGGTATGGCAGATGAGAAGGGTGCTGCAAGGCTTGAAACACTCCTTAAAAATATCGGCCTTCCTGTAACAGCATCCGGCATTGACAGGGATGTGGTTTTCCAGCAACTGTTTTACGACAAAAAGGTTAAGAACGGCCAAATCACATTCATACTTCCTGAACGTATCGGGAAGGTGAAGCAGCTTGTAGTTTCAGACCATGACCTCATAAAGGAAACTCTTGGTGAAATAATTATTTAGTGTAAGTGAAAAGTTAACCATACGATGAGAAAGGCATTAAATTAATGCCTTTCTTTTTTTGTATTTTTTCTGCTTCATTTTTGCCATTCAAAAATTATCCGGTCAAAAAATTTTGTTAACGGGCAAATAATAAACTTAATTAAATAATCAATCATTTCTTCTGAAATGAACCCGCATAACGGAGGTGCTTTTGATTGTGGAACCTGAAAGAATGAAACACTTTGAATCATTGCTGAAAGATAAAAAACATGAAATTGAGGCAACCTTAAAAAAAATGCATGACAATGGCTATAGCTTTCAAAGCGAACAGAGACCTGGCGAATTATCCAATTATGATAATCATCCTGCCGAACTGGGGACAGATCTTTTCCAGCTGGAAATGAACAATGCGTTGTTGGTTCATGAGCGGAATCAGCTCAATGACGTTGAAGACGCCTTGAAAAAGATATCCAGAAATGAGTACGGAAAGTGCGAATTATGTAATAACGAAATCTCTGAAGAACGCCTGGAAGTTGTTCCCCAGGCAAGGCTTTGTATTGACTGTGAAAACAGCAAACAGGTAACCCATACAGGCCGGCCGGTGGAGGAAAAGGTAATCGATGCCCCCTTTGGGCGGAAATACCTGAATAAAAGGGAAGATGACGAATATGAAGGCATGGATTACCTGAACGACCTTGTAAAATATGGTTCGTCAGACGGCCCCCAGGATATGGGAGGATACAGGGATTATAAAAATTATTATACCAACGAGGAGGACAAACAGGGAATTGTGGATAAAATGGACAATATATCCAATAGGACTTACAAGAAACAATTGCCTTAGCATGAATTTGCAAAGTCAATCATTGTATTAATGCCAATATATTAACTTCAATAATAAAGACGATTTTGAGAACAATAATTAGCGGAGGTGTTTATCTAATGATAAAAAGAAACCGTCGCTCGCTAATTATTGTTCTTATGGTAATAGCAAGCTTATTATTGTTGACAGCCTGTATGGGTACGCAAAACGGTGATGTAAACGATAACACCGGTACCCGGCAGAACTACAGGACCGGCCAGACAGGAGACAACATGAACAATCAGACCGGACCTGATGCTACCGGCGGAGACTTAACCGGCAACCGGGCGAACAGGCTGAACAACGATATCACCGGCGGAATCAACGGCATTGATGGTAACAATATGACTGACGGCATTGGCGGTGTAAACGGCAACAATAGCATGAACGGTACCATGGGAAATAACCGGAATGCCGCAAATGGCACTGACATGACTTCAGTTCAGCAAAGGGCTAACAAGCTCAAGGCTGAATTGGAGAAAGTATCCGGTGTCAGTGATGTAAGCGTTCTTATAACCGGGGACACTGCCATTATAGGTTGCAAGACCAACCAGAGCCTGAGTGAAATAAAGAACAGGCTGACAGAGAAAGCCAAAAGCGTTGATCCGTCCATTAAAAACGTTGCTGTTACCAATGCGAACAATATACTGACGGAGATGAAGCAGCTGTCATCAGACATGATGAACGGCAATGCTACCGATCTGGACAACAAAATCCGGCAGTTACTGAACAAGATAACACCCAACAATAATCCGTAGATTGGTAAGTACTATTACCAGCCAGGGGAAAACCCCCTGGCTTTTCTTTTTTACATATTCAACAAAACATTCTTTTGTTAATTGCTAATCTCCCTGAAAATGATTTTAATATGGCTAGGTTTATCGGAGAACTCTTGGGAAAATATAGACTGGGCATCAGTGATAGTTGGTATGCTTTACGCATTGAAAAAATGATTGAAGAGAATAAATTAATTGTTGTTGAAAATATAGATTCTTCACATCCATATGGAAAAGTTTTAAGGAAAGTATAAGTCTGCTTCGAAAAAGTTAAACATCTTTTGAAACGCAGTGGATATGTTTCCTAGAATGGACGACGTCAAATGATCCTCTCGATTGCTATGGTTGCAAGTACTTTGATTATACTGGCATGCATAGTAAGTAAGAGGTTATTAAAAGGAAAAATAAAGGTCGATTCTCTGTCCTAAATGGTATAATTAAGTATATATATAGGGACCTAAAATCTGGCAAGTTAAGAGGTTTTAAAGTAGAATAAGTGTATTGATAAGGCAGATATAATTGAATGTTGTGTTAACATTTTAAAAATTATTTAAGGAGGCGTAACATGTGACGTGGGAAGAACTTGAGCTCGGATGGCAGATAGCTTTTAGCAAGGCATGGGAAGCTTTTTGTTCAAATACAATTCCAATCGGAGCAGCTATCATAAATGAAAATAATGAACTCGTTTCAGTTGGACAGAATATGATTTTCGTTGAAATGGCCAATGCTCCTGCTATTTATGGAAGTAACCTTGCCCATGCAGAAATAAATGCAATCGTCCAGTTAAAACGTAAAGAGCACCCCAATATCCGCTCTTATACTTTGTATACCACAACCGAACCGTGTATACTTTGCTTTGGCGCTATTGTTATGGGTAATATCCGACATTGCAAATTTGCTGCACGAGATAGGTATGCAGGAGCTACTAAATATAATGAACACAGTGAGTATGCTAAATCAAAAAAAATTATTGTTGAGGGTCCACATGAAGAATTAGAAGCAGTACAAGTTGCTTTGGCTACATATTATGAGCTTAATAAAAAGATGCCCAACCATGAACATATTATTTCTGAAATGGCATTGGATTGTCCGGAAGGGGTTGCTGCCGGGAAGGGATTATATAATGACTCTAAACTGAAGCGGCTTGTTGAAGAAAACGGATCTGCAGCTGATGCATTCACTGAAATATGCACTCGGCTCAAAATAATAAATGATGAGGTTACTTTCTAACCGATTGAAATGGATATGTTTCCATGAACGATGAATTTTTAAAATAATCGAAAAATCCATAGTCATGTTTCCACGAACAGATATTATAATAATAGCCCTCAGCATTTATTTCATCAACTCGTGTCACTTCGGTGTGAAGTATTGCTCACAAGACTGTAAGTGCTTCTTGCCCTCTGATGATACGACTTATAGTTGTTTTTATATTAGAACAGATGTCGTTTCCTTTTGAGGAGGATTTAAAATGGAAATAAAATACCGGTTTGCTACCATATCTGATATTGAACTGTTATTGAAAGCACGTATAGCCTTGATTGAGGAAGATTCAGGCCCGTTTTCCAAACAGGAAAAAATGTTTTTTATGAAAACTGTGAGAATGTTATGAAAAAAGGCTTTAAAGAAGGGTCTTACTTTGCTGTTCTTGCTTTTTGCGGAGAAGAGTTTGCCGGTACTGCGTCAGTATGTCTTTATACCGTTCTGCCCGGCAGAAAACTACCTCAAGGGGGCAATGCATACATACAAAATGTATATGTAGTTCCCGCATACAGGCGTTTAGGCATCGGTAAAAAAATAATAGAAATAGCAGTAAATGAGTCAATAAAATTGGGATATAACAGAATCACTCTCCATGCAACGTCAAAAGGAAAACAACTTTTTGAAAAGTGTGGATTTACCCGGGAAGACGTCGCACTTCATTATATGGTATATGATATAAAAAAGTAAATAAACAGGACAGGGTAACAAACAATCCTCCCGGCTTACACCTCTTGCTTTTTATATAATTTACTTCTTTTATAAAAGGATGAACATTAACATGCAATTAGTATTTAGAGAAGCAGCTGATAACGATATCAGTGCAGTAATTCAACTATCTCGAAAATGGGAGACCAGAATGGCGCTGACGGAAAATAGGAAGTAAACTGTTTCGTTTTGTGGAAAATGCCTTGCTAAAAAAGGGCATAGAATATATATTGTTGAGTTCAGCAACAAAAGACTTTATGAGGATCATCAAATTCTATACGAATCTATTATGCCGTTTACCTCCATGCTTTTATCGACTGTAATATTAGGTGAAGGCACCGATTACCGGCAGTGGTTGGGTGGTTTTCTTGTAATCATTGGCATGATCCTTATCGGGACCGAAAGTATGGATGCAAGGAATGAGATAAAACTATAAATGTGAAATTCAGTAGGGTTAATCCTGAGACAAAGATGATAAGAGCCAGTCAGCATGAGAAAAATTGGCTCTTTTTATATGTATCAAAAAAACTCTTGACGTTACATACTGCGTAATGTTATATTTTATGTAACGTTTATGGAGGTTTACTATTATGAAAAAGATTTCTCTGTCCACAAAGCAAGAATTGGATATTTATATGAATCCCACGCGTCAGCAGATACTGCGCCAATTGAGCCTTTCAGACACGTCAATGACGCCGAAAATGCTTGCGGACAAACTTAAAATCTCAGCGTCCGGCGTACAGCATCATCTTAAAAAGCTAATTTCATTAGGATTGGTAGAATTAGATCATACCGAAATGATTAATGGAATTACGGCAAGCTTTTATAAGCTTACACATGCACAGGTGCAGATAGGTTTTGGGAAAGATGATGAATTAGATCAGATAAGAGAGGTTTTGATCCAGAACTCTGTTTTTAACGTACTATCCAGCTTTCTGAAACGATTGCGTAAATTAAAAACAGCTTCAGAACCCTTAAACAGCTCCATGGGAGATATACTGAGTGGAGTTGTGCACCTTACCCCGGAGGCTTCAGCCAAATTAATGAAGATGATCGAGGACTTTATTCAACAACATTCCACACCACAGCAAAATACTCAACCCTGGGAATATGCCCTCATTGTTTACAATGCAAAGGAGAATGACTAAATGACAAGGACACAGCAAAGTATTATGGCAATGAACAGCCTTTCGATGGGAATCATGCTGCCTGTGCTAAACTTGATTTTATTAGGTAAGGGAGCAACACTGCAAACCCTGCCGCTTGTTTTAGCGATTTACTCAGTGACGGTTTTTTGTTTGGAGCTGCCCAGCGGAATTTTAGCGGATATGTTTGGCCGAAAGTTTGTATTTCTATGCGCCTGTATTTGTAACATGCTTTCCTCAATTCTGTTGTTCTTCACTAATCAATTGCCTGGGTTGATCTTGGTTGCACTTTTCATGGGGCTCGGACGGGCTTTTTCTTCGGGAAGTCTTGAGGCATTATTTATTGACGATGCACTGAAGCGTCACGGTGAAGGATGTTTAGTTAAAGTGACCGCCCGAATGTCGGTTTTGGATGGTGGTGCGTTGGCGTTTGGCGGTGTGATTGGAGGTTATATAAGTAATCTTGCCGGAAACTATCTGATTAATATAGTCTTGCGTTTTATACTTAATGGGGTGCTGTTATTATGCTGTATGCTGTTTGTAAAAGAAATACGGACTCAAGGGAATGATGGACAGCATACATCTTTGCGGGCACACCTGCAAAAGGGAAAAAAGCTACTCGCCTCGACGCCGGGATTTTTATTTATCTTTGTTAGTATATTTTTTACTGGCTTTTTCTTATGTACCATTGAGACATATTGGCAGCCTGCTTTTATTAGCCTGGGTGATGGAAAAGGGAATACAACTATGCTTGGAGTAATTTCAGCTCTCAGTTTTCTCGTTGTGATAGTTGGTAACTATTTTGCAAAGCACCTATTGGAGAAGCTTCCAAACAGATGGTGGTCTGTTTACAATGGATGCCGGATCATTTTAGCGCTATGTATTTACATATTCTCTATGCAAAATGGAAGTACAGGCTTTATCGTATGTTATATGCTTGTATATATGATGATTGGTGTTGGAAATACAACCGAGACAATTTTAGTCAATTCAATGACGCCTGATTCCATGCGGGCCAGTATTATCTCCATGAACTCTTTAATACTGCAGATAGGTTCGTTCTGCGCTTCCATTATTAGTAGCTTGGTGATCCTGAAAATACAGTATTCAGGACTGTGGTGTGCAGCGGCAATTCTTTTGGGAGGATGTGCGGTTGCAGTGACCTATATTTCTGAAATAAGGTTGAAAAAGGAAGTGACCGTATGATAAAGTTGTGGATGAACACACAGGAAAAGCTGCGGCTTGTTTTTGGTGTTTATTTACTTTCGTATTACTGATCATTTCTCCTTTAGGTCTTACTACAGTCATTTCCAAATTTCAGTATATCACCAAAAAATGTATAAGACAAGAAATATAACAGGGAAGAAATGGATGAAAGGGATGGCAGTGCATCAACGTGGCTTTATGTAGGTTTCTCAGGTATATGTAAGAAGTGTAAAACAGAATCATTGGACAAAATTAAAGTTGTTAGAAAAAATGTAGTATAATACCATTGTACATTTAAGCAAATGGGTAAAAGTGCCAAAGAAAGGGAAACGCATGTTTACATACAAAAGGTGTACAGAAGTAGACACAGATGCTATATATGAAGCTTTTATTGCTGGTTTTTCAGATTATATTATTAAGATCGATTTATCAAAAGATAATTTCCAAAAACATTTTTTTGGTCCAGAGGGTAACAGCCATGAATATTCAGTGGTAGCTTTTGATGACCGCAAACCTGTCGGGCTAATCCTGGGCGGTATTAAGGTCTATGAAGGCTTGTAAACCATTCGGTGCGGAGCGCTTTGCGTCCTTCCGGATTACAGGGGCACTGAAGTCAGCCACAAACTGTTTGATCTTCACAGAGAAATAGCTCTGGAAAATAATTGCAGACAGATGCTTTTAGAGGTTATCGCAGGCAATGAAAGGGCAATAAGATTCTACAGGAAAAAAGGTTACGAAAAAGTGTATGACCTATTTTACTACTCCCACAATAATCCATCCGGAATCAATACTGATTTGCCATCCGGATTTACAGTCAAAAGAACAGACATCGATGCTTTACGGAAATTTAGCCATGAAATCCGCAGTGTACATATTAACTGGCAAAATGATTTTGATTATACCAGTCACTTTGATGAACAGATATATTATGGAGTATTTAAAGATGCGAATATGGTAGGAGGACTAAGCATCCATCCTGCAGGGAAAGTTAATTTTCTGTTGGTCGATCCCAGTTTTCGAAATAAAGGTATTGGGAGTGGGCTTATTAGTCATGCGGTCAGAGAGCTTGATCTCAAAAAGCTGGCAATAAGCTTTCCAGATAACGCATCACTTACGGGTTTTGTAAAACGTCTGGGATTTATGAAAAACTCTATTACACAGTACGAAATGTATATGCCAATATAAATGTGCCGTCTTGATAAAATGAGTATAAGTTAATACGAGACTATCGAATATGATGTTATGCTTCTTGCAGTCATCCTGAGCAAGGTAGCAGGAGACTGCTATGATTTTATCGAGGACAGGCTCTATAAGCCTCTTGACATTAAAAGTGACAGGTGGTTCGCAAGCCCTGATGGTGTTTACTATTCTGTGGCACTGGACAGTGAAAAAGAAAGTAGTTACACAGGCAACTGTTACAAACCGCCCACTGGATTATGATGATATTATATGGCTGTGCAGGGAATAAAGGTTACTGGCAAAATTCATCAATATCTCTTGACTTTGACATCGTGTCAACCTTTAATAGAGTAATTATTCTTATCTACTTAGCGTAGGTAGTGTTCCGTATGTATATGAAGTATAATCTATGCGGAAGTGAGAACTGCATATTGTTTGCGCAAAATAAATACAGAGCATCAAAAGCTCTGCAAAATGATATGACAGTTCCAATATATAAAAGAAGGGATCGAAATATGAATCAGTATGTTACTGGCGCTATGATAAAACGCTTACGCGAAAATAGAAAAATGACGCAGTTACAACTGGCAGAAAAACTGAATGTCAGCGATAAATCGGTGTCCAAATGGGAAACAGGTCGCGGGTATCCGGATATTTCACTCATAGAGCCACTTGCCGAATCACTGGGTGTTTCTGTAATTGAGTTGTTGTCCGGCGAAGACGTAGTGAATACCAACAGGGCGTTCAATATGTTGCGTATAAAATTTTATGTATGCCCGATATGCGGAAATGTGATCTTCGGAACCGGAGAAGCTGTAATTAGCTGCCATGGAATAGTGCTCCCTGCTTTGGATGCAGAGACACCGGATGATGAACATCGCGTGATAATTGAAAAGGTCGAAGACGAGTATTATGTTGCAATTGCCCATGAGATGAGCAAAAAGCATTATATTTCCTTTATTGCTGCGGTAAAGGATGATGGCTGCGAACTAAAGAAACTTTACCCGGAAGGCGGCGCTGAAGCCCGGTTTAAAACAAACCGGACACAATGGCTGTATTATTATTGTAATCAACATGGCCTGTTTAAATTGTCTGTCCGCTAAATTCCGGTTTCTATGTGATATAATGGTATATATCCAGCTTATGTAAGGCAATGCATTATTTACAGCTAAAGTACCTGTGTATCGTGTTTTTGAAAAACTTGATTGGGGTGAGGGATACCTATGGCTGATATTATCCAAATAAATAGCACGACCTGGCGGATTGAAGACAACGGAGTACGGTTTTTCCTACTGGCCGGATCAGAAGAGGCGCTGCTTATTGACAGCGGTATGAATACACCAAATGCAAAGCAAATTGCGGAAAGTATAACAAAACTGCCAATAATGCTTCTAAATACACATGCTGATCCTGACCATATTTCAGGGAACAGTAGTTTTGACTGCTTTTATATGCATCCTGATGAAGAAAATAATTACCGGTCTCGCGGCGGGGCAGGAATTATTCTGCCTGTAAATGATAATGACATCATAGATCTTGGAAGCCGGCCATTGAAAATCATCTTCATACCTGGGCATACCCCAGGCAGTATAGCTGTACTGGATATAAACAACAGGGTACTTATTTCAGGAGATTCCGTTCAGGATGGAAACATTTTTATGTTTAAGGAACACAGAAATTTACCCCTGTATGTTGAGAGCCTGAAGAAGTTGTCCTTGTATACCGGTGAACTTGACACAATATATCCGTCCCATGGTTCGTTTCCGGTCTACCCGGGATTAATTGCAAGTCTTATTGAAGGTGCAGAGGAGATTATCAATGGAACGGCAAAAGGTAAGGTTGTAGATATCTTCGGTACACAGGCAATGCTTTATAAATTTCCATATGCAGGTTTCCTGTGCGATGTTCCTGAGTGGCTTGTTCGAGCCTGAGAGGAATATAACAAGAGCCGAGTTTGTTGCTGTAATGGACCCGGATACTGTACTTGCAGCATTTGGTGACAGCGGTGAAATAACTGACTGGGCAAGGAAAAAATAATCCTATAGGCGAGCACATTTGGGCCTAAAGTAGTTAGACATCTCCTGGTACTTGACCTGAACAGGTTTTCTCACAGCAGAGCAATGTTAAAAGCACCATAGAAGTATTGCTCTGCTTTTTGATTAGACATCGATATCAAGGAAGGAGATTGTTAAATGAAAGAATACTTAATTAATAAAACTGGTTATATAATGCGATATCATGATTTTCCCGGTGAAGAGATGCCAATCTTTTTTATTCATGGACTTGGATGTGCAGGTTCTTGCTGAGCATGGCATTCAAATAGAAATCGTTAAAAATGCCAGCCATTCCATGGCTTGGGAAAACCCAGAAGGTCTTGCTTACGCTATCAGTAATGCAATCCGCTCTGCAGAATCCCATTATTAATATAAAATTTGACAGTCATGCATGTAGGACATGGGAAACAAGGATGCCGCCTTGAAATAAAAACCGGACGGGAAAAACTAAAGTATATTGAGGGAAGATTGGTATGGATATTACATATAGAAAAGCAACGCCAAAAGATATTGATACACTTATTAAACTGCGTCTTGACTATTTAACAACAGATAGAGGTAATCTGAGTAGAGAGGAAACAGAGGCTATAGTTACACAATTGAAGGATTATTTTCCGAGACAGCTAAATAATAGTTTTATTGCGTTTTTTGCAGAACACAACGGTGAGACGATATCAACAGTGTATATGGTAGTTTCGGAAATACCGGCAAATCCATCTTTCATAACAGGCAAGACTGCAACGATATTGAATGTTTTTACTTACCCCGATTATCGCCGCAAGGGGATAGCAACGAAATTACTTACTATGATGATTAGTGAAGCAAAGGCAATGAATATTTCATATTTAGAGCTTTCTGCCACTGCTTCTGGCAAACCACTGTATGAAAAGCTCGGTTTTGTATGTAAACAATCGAAATATACCGAGATGAGATTGAACCTTATTTAAAGAACGGCGGTTTTCATTTTGTTTGCAAGAGGGTCGTCATTTCATTTAGTTATTGGCACTATATAAGGCTTACATTTGAAAGAAATATACAATGTTGGTATAATATTACTCAAGGAGGGGGTTGTATGGTTGAAAAAGTCAAAGAATATTTAGAAAAAGCGAAAAAAGAAGAATTAATCAGACGTGGTTTGTATGAAAAAAAGTATTATGACAGTCAAGATGTAACAATAGAAATGCGTCAAAAATTAAAGTACGATAATGAAAACGATAAATTTTATGAACCTATACCATACGATATTACCGATGAGGAATTTCAATTACTTTTAAGGATACCAGCACTTAATGATAATCAAGAAAAAGAAAGTGAAACAATTAGCACAATATTCTACACAGTTGGTACATTTATTTTTATTATAGGTTTTATTGCGGGAATTATTCTAGGTGCTTATGGAAGCTACAATGAGGAATTCAGCTGGGGGGTGGCATTTGGTATCTGGGTAGCATCATTCATTTATGGAATAATTTTCATAGGATTTGGAAAAATCATTGCGCTGCTTAATGAAATTAAGAATGCTATTAAAAACAGATAACTTCTTTAAAGCGGACAACTGTCAATAAATTTTATCTGTCAAATGGATCGTGTAAACCTTCTATACGCACAGCTTTCATCAATCCACGATTACTTATACACATCCGTATTTTAAATGCAGGATATGTGTACAAAGTAATCGTTTTCTTCTTCGGCTTATATGAATATTGACATAATATGTTAACAGTTGCTGAAACTGATGACAATAAACGACACTGCAGACTGAATGTTGATATTGGAATAATTGTTACTCAGTTAATTTTAATATAAAATCAAAATATGGCAAAGTGTCGGTATATGTTTTGTTTTAGTGTCAGGATATATCCAGAATATGCAGTAAGTGATTAAAAAGGAGTTGACTGTATGAGATTGCTATTTATACGCCATGCTGAACCGGATTATGAGAAAGACTCACTGACCGAAAAGGGGTGGAGAGAAGCAGAGCTTTTATCAAACAGGATATCTGCTATGGATATAAAGGAATTTTATGTTTCACCGCTTGGAAGAGCACGTGATACTGCAAATGTCACATTAAGAAAAATGAACCGTACTGCAGAAGTATTACCGTGGCTCAGAGAATTTCATGCTCCTGTATATGATGAGAATTTAGGCAGGGAAAGGATTTGCTGGGATTTCCTTCCCCAGGATTGGACTACGGTTAATGAGTATTATAATAAAGACCTGTGGCATACAGCACCGGTTATGAAAAAAGGTAATGTCATATCTGAGGCAAAGAAGGTTTTTAAAGGAATTGATGAAATTTTGGAAAAGAACGGATATATTCGCGAAGGTAATCTGTACCGTGCAATTAACCCGAACAGAAATACTATAGCGTTTTTCTGTCATTTTGGTGTTGAATGTGTAATCTTAAGCCATCTCTTGGGGATTTCACCTGTAGTTTTATGGCATGGCTTTTGCGCTTTGCCAACTTCTGTAACCACGCTTGTAACGGAAGAACGGAGGAAGGGAATAGCCTGCTTTCGAATGATTTCATTTGGAGATATCTCGCATCTGTACATAGCAGGAGAAGAACCTTCTTTCTCAGCCAGGTTTTGTGAAACATATGACAATTTTGATGAACGTCATGATTAAGTTTAAGCCCAGGTTTTTCGTCTGCACTACATATAGGTCAATTATACACCAGCGTCGGCGATAACGCTGGAAATGAACTGAAACACAAAAAACAGGCCTGAAAATGCACTTTTCAGCCTGTTTTTTTGTTTATTGTTCTATAAAAATACTGCATATTATGGCGAAAAAGATTCTTAACCTCCGTCGATGCGGGGGTAAGAGATTTTTCCATTGTCCGTTATTTCATGAACTCGGGTTTTTTCACAAAGAATTTCTTCTGAGCAAGTTTTTCTTCCACGATCCTCAAGGCTTCGCCGAACCGTTGGAAATGGACTATTTCGCGTTCCCTTAAGAATCTCAACGGATCAATTACATCAGGGTCATCTGCCATGGCTATCAGGTTTTCATACGTGGCGCGGGCCTTTTGTTCTGCAGCCATGTCTTCATAAAGGTCTGCAATGGGGTCACCTTTGGACTGGATATATGCTGCTGTAAAGGGTACTCCTGCAGCGCTAACAGGGTATACGCCGTGGTCATGGTCCGTGTAATATGCGCCTAAGCCTAACTCCTTCAGCTTCTGAGGTGGAACCCCTTTTGTAAGCTGGTATACCATGGTGCCTACCATTTCAAGGTGTGCCATTTCCTCTGTGCCTATATCGTTCAAAATAGCCCTTGCTTCAGGTACAGGCATGGAAAAGCGCTGGCTTAAGTACCTTAATGAAGCAGCCAGCTCCCCGTCAGGCCCACCGTATTGGCTAATTATAAATTTAGCCATCTTAGGATTACTGTTTTTTATTTTTACTGGATACTCAAGTTTCTTTTCATACAACCACATTTAGTTACCTCCTCTCTCCCAGGGCCAGGGTTCATTAATCCAGGGCCATGGATAGCCGCTTATGAAAGAGTTGGCCGTCAACGGGCCACACATGTGCTGATATTGTTGCTTAAGCATCAGAACCTGACGTACATAATTGTTGTATATATTGATCGCCCTTTGATCGTACGGGTGTGTATCCAGGTATAAATGTAAATCTATAATATTGAAATCCAGAATTTGTATTCTCCTTAGTAATTCCTGGCAGTTTTCAATCATTCATAACACCTCCGTCAAACATTCATGGTTTATAGGCAAGTTTAATGGTCCACAGTGTATTCCGGATCCACGCCATAAGGCCTGTCAAGCCCCGGAAAGATTGTACCCTGTTTAAATCCCTTTTCGGGAGGGTAAATACTGTCAAGTTGCTGAAATGGAACATACGCATGGGCAAGCTCCATACCCAAAGGATATCCCGGGGGCTGTTTACAGTAATCTTGTGCTTGATTTATGGAAAAATACATATCAATAACCTCCTGATACTCAAGGCTAATTACTTTTTGCCTGGTTGACAGAATATCTTTCATTAACATAATATTCTTATTGAATAAAAAAGTGACAAAGCGGGAAAATATGAATGGCGCAAACTATTTACAAGAGAAATACATTATGTTAAAATACAGAAGTATTCTATAACCATATGCTCAGTTTACGGCCTACTCCGACCGTTAACAGGGCTTATGGGGTTACTAAATATTAAGGAGGCTTTTTTATGTTAAAGGAAGAAAAGAAAAAAATAATCGATACCTACAAATTGCATGAAAATGATACCGGGTCGCCTGAAGTACAGATTGCATTATTGACAGAAAGAATCAACCATTTGAATGAGCACCTGAAAATCCACAAAAAGGACCATCATTCAAGAAGAGGGCTTTTAAAAATGGTAGGCCAGAGGAGAGGGCTCCTCAATTACTTACAGAAAAAGGATATTGACAGGTATCGAGAAATTATTGCGAAACTTGATTTGAGAAAATAGGAGAGCGGGGCATACCGCTCTCATTTTTAGGTTAACTACATATAACAAAATAATATTATGAAAAAATAAAACTAAACTACAGACGGTAGAGGGTAGATTGTGTGCCTGAACCTCTTTCTTCAGGTATAGAATCTACAAGCTACGGTCTGTAGTTTAAATAAGGAGGTTTTATATGGAAAGAAAATTTACTACGGACCTTGCAGGAAGAACACTCACTATTGAAACGGGCAGGCTCGCCCAGTTAGCCAACGGTTCAGCACTTGTAAGATATGGAGATACCGTTATTCTTTCTACAGCCACGGCATCACCTACGCCCAGGGAAGGTATAGATTTTTTCCCATTGAACGTTGATTACGAGGAAAAGCTTTACGCAGTAGGGAAAATACCCGGCGGTTTTATAAAGCGGGAAGGTAAGCCTTCAGAAAAGGCCATACTGACCGCCAGGGTTATAGACAGGCCCATAAGGCCGCTTTTTCCAAAAGACTTGAGAAATGATGTTGCCATTGTAAACACGGTGCTTTCCGTGGACCAGGATAATTCTCCGGAACTTGCGGCAATGATAGGCACATCCGTTGCTCTTGCCATTTCTGATATCCCGTGGAACGGCCCCATCGGTGCTGTTATTCTGGGCTTGATAGATGATGAAGTAATCATTAATCCCAACACCGAACAGAGAGAAAAGAGCCAGATGTATGTGACTCTGGCAGGGACAAAGAAGAAAATCACAATGATTGAGGCCGGCGCAAATGAAGTTCCGGAAGAGAAGATGCTGGAGGCCATAAGAAAAGGTCACGAAGAGATAAAGAAGATAATTGAATTCATAGAGGGAATTGTGGCGGAAGTGGGGAAACCCAAGTTTGAATACACTCCGATAGTTGTTCCTGAAGAAATAGAAAAAGCCGTTTTCGAGTTTGCATATGAAAAGATGAGAAAAGCGGTGCTCACAAACGATAAACAGGTCAGGGACAATAATATTGCCGCCCTCACAACGGAGACCCAGGAGCATTTTGCAGAAATATTCCCTGAAATGGAATCTCAGATAAACGAAGCATTGTATAATCTTGAAAAGAAAGTTGTCAGGGAATACATCCTGAAAGAGCATACCAGGGTGGACGGAAGGCGCCTGGATGAAATTAGGCCCCTTTCGGCGGAAGTTGGTTTACTGCCCAGGACCCATGGTTCAGGCTTGTTCCAGCGCGGACAGACACAGGTTCTGACTGTCGTTACCCTCGGAGCGCTGGGAGAAGTGCAGATGCTGGACGGTGTGGACCTGGAAGAGGAAAAAAGGTACATGCACCATTACAACTTCCCGTCCTTCAGCGTAGGCGAAACAAGGCCGTCAAGAGGACCTGGCAGAAGGGAAATCGGTCATGGTGCCCTGGCGGAAAGGGCATTGGAGCCGGTAATACCTCCTGAATCTGAATTCCCATATGCAATAAGGCTGGTATCCGAAGTCTTGATGTCAAACGGTTCAACCTCCCAGGGCAGCGTTTGCGGAAGTACATTGGCCCTGATGGATGCCGGCGTGCCCATAAAGGCTCCTGTGGCTGGTATTTCCTGTGGTCTGGTGACTGACAGCGAAGATGAGAACAATTTCGTATTAATGATGGATATACAGGGGATAGAGGACTTCTTCGGCGATATGGACTTTAAAGTGGCCGGTACGAAGAAGGGTATTACCGCTATTCAGGTTGACATAAAAATTGACGGCCTGACGGAAGATATTATAAAGCAGGCCTTTGAAATGACAAGGAAGGGCAGGATTCACATTATTGACGAAGTCATATTAAAGACCATCCCTGCTCCAAGGCCTCAGCTTTCAAAATATGCGCCTAAAATAATGACCACAAGCATTGATCCTGAAAAGATAAGAGATGTAATTGGCCCGCAGGGTAAGGTAATCAATAGAATAATTGCAGAAACCGGTGTAAAAATTGATATTGAGGATGACGGAAAGGTTTATGTTTCTTCCCAAGAGACCAAGGCAGGCGAACGGGCTATTCAGATGATAGAGGGCATAGCTGGTGATGTGAAGCCGGGACAGACATATATAGGCAAGGTTGTAAGAATTATGCCTTTTGGCGCTTTCGTCGAATTCTTGCCCGGTAAGGAAGGCCTGGTTCATATTTCCAAACTGGATAGGAAACGTGTGGATAAGGTTGAGGATGTAGTTTCCGTTGGCGACGAGGTTGTCGTCAAGGTTATAGAGATTGACCGGCAGGGAAGAATTAACCTTTCCAGGAAAGACGCCCTGTCAGACTAAAGAGAAAAATATCCATTCTACAATGGAGGACAGATGTTTATAAAGAAAACTTTCGATAATGGCGTAAGGCTTGTATACGAAAAGATACCCTATGTAAGGTCTGTTTCAGCAGGAATTTGGGTAAAAGCCGGTTCAAGAAATGAGAATGAAATAAACAATGGGATCTCCCATTATATTGAACATATGCTTTTTAAGGGAACTGAAAAAAGGACCGCTAAAGAGATTGCGGAGAGCATAGAGAGTATAGGCGGGCAGATAAATGCGTTCACGGGCAAAGAATGCACATGTTACTATACCAAGACCCTTGACACGCATCTTACTACTGCCATGGAAATACTGGCGGACATATTCTTTAACTCAAAGTTTGCATCTGCCGATCTTGAAACCGAAAGGAAAGTAATCCTGGAAGAGATAAACATGTATGAGGATACGCCGGACGACCTGGTTCTGGATATCCTCTCCGGCATCTGCTGGAAAGGCGATCCCCTGGGATTTTCCATACTTGGTACCAGCGAGTCTCTTTCAGGTATTACTGCTGATATGATTAGGGAGTATATGAAGCAAAACTATACTCCAGGGAATGTAGTGGTTTCAGTGGCAGGAAATTTTGACGAAGCCAGGCTTGAGGAACTGGTGTATAATTATTTCGGAACCTGGAACAGTGACGGCAGTAGCAGTAGCAGCCCTTTATCGAACCCGGTGTTTACCAGGGGGGCTGTTTTCAGGAAAAAGGATATTGAGCAGGCCCATATCTGTCTGGGGTTTGAAGGGTTTGAGCAGGGAGACGACAGGTTATATTCCTTACTTGTATTTAACAACAGTTTCGGCGGCACCATGAGCTCACGCCTGTTCCAGAAGATAAGGGAAGAAAATGGCCTGGCTTATTCCGTGTATTCTTATCCTGCTTCCTATAATGGTGCCGGGATGTTCGGGATATACGCCGGAATGAGTCCTTCGCAGGTTGAAAAGGTACTGTCCCTGATTATACAGGAAATCAACCTGGTGAAAAAGGAAGGCCTAACTGAGTATGAACTGATGAAAGCGAAGGAGCAGCTGAAAGGCAATTATATTCTTGGGTTGGAGAGCACTAGCAGCAGGATGAACGGTCTTGGAAAATCAGAATTGCTCCTTGGGTATATTAAAACTCCGGAACAGATTTTGAATGAAGTGGATGCAGTTACTGTAGAAAAAGTGTCGGATACCATAAATACTGTTCTGAATACTGACAAAATATCTGTTTCACTGGTAGGGAAACTTCCCAGGAATGTGACTCTGAAGAAGATAACAACCATGATTGATGACGCTTTGAGTGTATGACAGTGTATGACTATGATAGTCTTACTGAAAAACAGATAAATTTTTTAAAAATAAAATGTCTCGATTCGTCCTGAAATAAATTCAGACAGAATCGAGGTATTTTTTTGTTCCAGGTATTTACTTGCCGTAGAGAATAGGTTGAATTTGTTTACCTTTAAGGGCGGATAAAATCGCAGGCACAATCATTTCCGTTTTTGCCACCAGGGAGTTTGGCTTGTTTTCCGGGTCATCCTGGCAAAACGGCACCACATAGTAGTTTTTGGTATTAAGTATAACAGCCAGGTTTTTGGCATTGGCTCCTAACCCGTCGTTTGTGGATATGGCCAGTACCACTGGTTTGTTGTTTCTCAACTGGGCTTTGCAGGCCATTGTGACAGGTGTGTCCGTAATCCCGTTGGCAAGTTTGGCCAGGGTATTGCCCGTACACGGCGCAACAACCATCACGTCAAGAAGGGATTTAGGTCCGATGGGTTCTGCTTCCACAATGGTTTTGATGCATTTGTTACCCGTTATTGTTTCAAGCCTAAATATCAAATCCTTGGCTGTGCCGAAATGAGTATCAGTGTCACGGGTTGAGTATGACAATATAGGAATTACATTTGCACCCAGTTCGACGATTTTCTGAACTTCCGGAATGATCTGGTTATGGGTGCAGAATGAGCCTGTTATTCCGAAACCTATGGTTAAACCATTCAATTGCATTGTTTTACACCCCCAGTTCGTCAATAATGTTGTATATGGTATCCCTGATGATTTCAGCGGCAGTCAATGGTGCCACTTTCCCCGGCAAGGACAGGGCCCAGATAGTTTTGATGCCCAATGATTTGGCGGATTCCAGGTCTACTCCTCCCGGTTTGGATGCCAGGTCTATTACCAGGCAGTTTTTGTTAAGCTTTAAAAGCCTGTCTTTATCGAGAATGATATGGGGAATGGTGTTGAAAATGACAGCCATGTCAGGCAAGTATTCATCCAGATTACTCAGCAAAACCGGCTGATAGCCATAGTTTCTTATCCATGCGATGTCTGAATAGTTCCTGGCTTCCACATAAACCTTTGCTCCAATGCCGTAAAGGGTTTTGGCCAGTGTTTTTCCGACTCTCCCAAAACCCAACACCATTGTATTGCTGCCGTGAAGCGTAAAAGGAAGTTCTTCCATGGCTATCTGTATGGCTCCTTCAGCAGTGGGGATTGCGTTCAGCACGGCCATTTCATCACGTTTAAAATAATCTATTGCGTAAACACTGTATATTTCCGCAAGCTGCAGGATTTTTTCGCTTATCAGCCCTGCAGTAAAGAGCTGGTTTTTCTTCATGGATTTAAAAATTTCATTGAGATAGATCTTCTCATTATGAAAAGTTGTGTTAATTGTTTCATTGTCCAGCGAACAGGGAAGAGGACCGATAATTACATCAGAATCGTCAATTGCCTCAGTAAGGTTATTTACTTCATTAAAATCATCATCGAAGGCGTAATTGCCAAAACCTTCATATTTGCTGAATCCATGGATAAATACCTGATTTCCTTCTTCCTTTAACAATTTTGCCAGGATAACATTACGTAAATCGCCACCGATTACGGTGTACTTTTTTTTCTCCATTATTACCCTCCCGGTATGTACCATTATTGAGATTACAGTTCCATTTTATGTTTATATATGTTTTATGGTGCTTGTTTTCTGATGTAATTGCACGGAAAGGAGTAACACGTTACCGTTATCGAAGACAAAAAGTTACCTAAAGAAACATCACAGTTGATTCTGTCATAGGATATAGGGAAGCAAAGTAAACAGGATGATATTGTGGTTTATCTGGACAATGCGGCAACATCTTTTCCAAAACCTGACATAGTCTATGAAAAGGTATATGAATTTATGAAATATAACTGCGCCAATCCGGGGCGCGGTGGATACAAAATGGCCATCGAAAGCGGTCATGAGGTAATGACGGCAAGACGTATTATCGCTGAATTCTTTAATTTTGTTAAACCTTTATGTGTCTGCTTTACCAAAAATGCAACGGAAGCTTTGAATATTGGCTTAAAGGGTGTATTAAGGACAGGAGATCATGTCATAACAACAAGTATGGAGCATAATTCCGTAATAAGACCCCTGTTTGAACTGAGGAAGAATACCGGTATAGAAATAACCATTGTGAAAGGGGATGCTTATGGGAATATATCAGCGGATGATATCGCAAAAAATATAAGAAGAAATACGCGGCTTATTGTTTGTACTGTGTCTTCCAATGTAAACGGTACAATTATGCCATTTACTGAAATCGGAAATTTGATTGACCATGAAAGGACATATTTTCTTCTGGATGCTTCCCAGGGCGCGGGCACATTAAGAATAGACGTACAGAAAGGCAAAATTGACATGCTTGCTTTTCCCGGCCATAAATACCTATTGGGGCCTCAGGGAACAGGTGGGTTATATATAAGGGAGGGTGTTTCAGTCAGACCGCTTCTTTATGGCGGGACGGGCAGCAACTCAAAAATGGTGTTTCAGCCCGGTTTCATGCCAGACAGCTTTGAAAGCGGCACCCTGAACACACCGGGCATAGTGGGATTGCGTTATGGAATTGAGTTTATTATTAATAAAGGTATAGAGAATATCACATCTTACAAGCAACTTTTGCTTAAGCGACTGTATGAAGGATTAATTGGAATAAAAGGGCTTAAGTTGTACAGCAAAGCAGAAAACAATTCCGGCATAATTGCATTCAATATTGACGGCATAGACCCGGTTCAGGTCAGCGAGACTCTTGACAGGAAATTTGACATCGCGTCACGGGCAGGATATCACTGTGCGCCTCTGGCCCATAAAACTTTGGGAACCCACAGGGATGGTTCTGTAAGGTTAAGCCTTGGGTGTTTCAATACATTGGACGAAATTGACTATACCGTGGAGTGTATCGAAAAGACAGCCCTTTATTCCAGGATATAAACATCCAGCCACTGGCAGCCAAATTCCTTTGCGAATGTTTCATCCGGAGTATATATGTCCAGGCAGTTTTCCTTTATGGCTCCGCCTCTGTCTTCCACCACAAAAATACCATTATTTTCCATATCTTTGAAATACGGTATATATATCCTGGTGCCAAAAGGCAGTTCTTTGCCAGCAGCAACAGTAAACCATTTGCTTACCCTGTTGCCGCTTGCTGTTATGCCAAAATACGGGTGGTCCGGAGATTTGTCGCATTCATATTCCGTGTAGGCTGTCACCCGCATCACTTTTTTAGCTCCTGTATTTTCCAGGTGAGAGGTCCTGTCATAATTTGCACGGCTTGCCGTGCCATACCTCGACTCAAAAAGGTTCCACCTTTCATATGACGGAAGCATTTCATTTACACGTTTTTCGAGTTCGTTATTGAGGTTTTTAAGGTCCTCATTTGTCTTTTGCAGGTTTTCATATTCCTTTTTATATTTTTCCAACTCGTTCTTAAGGTCCTTTATATTTTGGGCGTATTCGTCTATAATCCTGTTATTTTCTATCAGTACTGCCTCTTGGGCTCTTTTTTCGGTTATTTCGTCTCTGACCAGGAAAATGAAGTATAAGGAAGTAATGTTTGTCAACAGCAGCAGTATTACCAGGAATAATAGAGCCCCGGTATGCTTTTTCAGATACATGACAACCTCCTTAAATGATTCACATAAAAATCTTTTATTACATGTATATGAGTAGTATTGACAAATATAGCTAAAAATATAATTTTTCATCAGATTGATAGAATTTGCCGCTTTTATCCAGGAAATTCAATTGAGAATTGAGTATCAAATGAAAGTTAAATGCAAAAAATTAATAGCGTATCTGAACTATACGAGGTGATTTCCATGCCCGGAAAGAAAAAGAAAGAATTGGATAAACAACAGCGGGATTATTTTGAGTATGCCCGTCATCATGAGCCTAAAAGGCCAATAGTTAAAAACTGTATTCATGCTTTTCTGGTAGGAGGCTTAATATGCGCCATAGGCCAGATTGTTTCCATGATATTTATAAAGTATTTCAAATTTACGGAGGAAACAGTTGGAAGTCCTACATCTGCTGTTTTAATAATAACCTCGGTTTTGCTTACGGGCTTCGGGATTTATGACAAGATAGCCCAATGGGCAGGAGCCGGAACGGCAGTGCCCATTACCGGCTTTGCCAACACCGTAGCTTCCAGTGCCATTGAACACAGAAGCGAAGGGTTTGTTTTGGGTGTTGGCGGCAATATGTTTAAAATAGCTGGTCCAGTAATTACATATGGTGTAGTGTCTGCCTTTTTTGTAGCCATAGCCAGGCTGATTATAAAGGGAGGGTGATCTTGTTGCTGGCCGGGAAGCAGACATGGATATTTGAAAATAAGCCCTGCATTATCTCATCTGCCACCGTAGGAGGGCCTTTTGAAGCCAAATGCACGATAAAGGATGATTTTGATTTTTTGTTCGGGGACCTTTATTGCGGTGAGGACAGTTTTGAGAAGGCTGAAATAAAGATGCTTGAAAAAGCCTGCGAAATTGCAATGAACAAGGCTGAATTGAAAAATGATGATATTCAGTTCTTTCTTAGCGGAGACTTAATCAACCAGATTATTTCCAGCAGTTTCACTGCAAGGACTTTGGCTATTCCTTACCTGGGCATATACGGGGCTTGTTCCACATCAATGGAAGGCATTGCATTGGCTGCGTTGATGGTAGATACGGGATTTGCCGACTATGTCATGGCAGCTACATCAAGCCACAACGCGGCATCCGAAAAGCAGTACAGATATCCCACCGAATACGGAGCTCAGAAACCCCCGACAGCCCAATGGACTGTAACAGGCGCGGGCGCTGTAATTTTATCTACGGAAGGAAAGGGACCGAAGGTTACATCTGCAACGATAGGAAAGGTTATAGACAACGGCATATCCGATCCTTTTAACATGGGAGCGGCAATGGCACCGGCTGCTGCGGATACCATAGAAAAACATTTTAAAGAAACAGGTTTGGATTTTGATTATTACGATTTTATTGCAACCGGCGATTTGGGAAGAGTGGGGCACAAGATTGTCATCGACCTGCTTGGTCAAAAAGGCATCCATTTACCTCAGGATAAATTCTCAGACTGCGGTATGATGATTTACTCGCCTGACCAGCAAGTTTTTGCAGGCGGAAGCGGGTGCGCGTGTGCAGCTGTAATGACGTACGGCCATTTCTTCAACAAAATGAGAAAGGGAAAAATTAAAAGGCTTCTGGTCATAGCCACAGGAGCGTTGCTGTCACCCATGTCATACCAGCAGAATGAAAGCATTCCTTCGATAGCGCATGCTGTATCATTTGAGATGTAAATTCGGGATGTAATAGGAGTGTAGAAGAATGGAAAAGATTTTATTCGCGTTTATTGTTGGAGGTTTAATTTGTGTAATAGGTCAGATCCTAATGGACGGTTTCAGGCTCACGCCTGCCCATACAATGGTTACGCTTGTTGTAATAGGAGCCATAGCCGGCGGTTTAGGTTTATATGAACCTTTGGTTAAGTTTGCAGGTGCCGGTGCTACAGTACCCATCAGCAGTTTTGGCAATTCTCTTGTAAAAGGTGCGTTGAAGGAGGCAAAGGATACCGGATTTATCGGTGTGCTTACAGGAATATTTGAAATTACCAGCGCCGGCATATCATCTGCAATACTGTTTGGTTTCCTGGCTTCAGTTGTATTTAAGCCAAAAGGCTGAAAACCAATTGCATGTAAATTCAAGGAACGAATTTACATAAATTTGAGTATAATATAGTGAATTGACTTTTTGTCAATTCATTAATACCCCCCCAACAGAAACAGACTTCCGAAAGCTTAGTCTTCAGAAGTCTGTTCTGCTGTTTAATAACTTTATCCGTAGGTCATGAAAAATAAATAAACCGCCTGAAACAGGCGGTTTAAAGTATTCATATGGTCGGAGCGACTGGATTTGAACCAGCGACCCCTAGACCCCCAGTCTAGTGCTCTACCAAGCTGAGCCACGCCCCGTGACGAGTATAAATTATAACACGATTGTTCAGAAATGTAAAGCATGTTTATGTAAAAACCTCAAATATTACAGTATAAAAGTACCCTGAAATACAAAATACTAACATACGGTAGATTTAGCGGAGGGGTTGGTCGTTTGGGCACGTTTAAAGACTTTATTGTTAAAATGTTGTTTTTCACTGAACCTGAACAAAAATCGGATTTTTTTTTAAAAGAAAATGCCTTTGATAAGTGGATGAACAGAAACAGTGAAACTTATGGCAATAAAAATATAGAAAACGCAAATATGGAAAATGAAAATACAGAAAACGTAAATGATGGTGAAAACCCTTCTGACATTGAAAATGAGGAAGTTGAAAGACATAAAAATAAAATTAAACAGCCGAAGGAGATAAAAAAGAGAAAGAAAGATCTTGATCTGAAGGGTAGTGATAAACCCGGACCGAATGTTTACAATAATATTGAAGAAAACCTGAACTATATAAAAGAGAGATACAGTTCATCCATTAACGGTGACTTTATTATAAGGGAATTTGATATTATCATCAACAAAACACCTGTCCGGGCTTTTATTATCTTCTTTGACGGTCTGGTTGACAGGACGACGGTTAATTTAAACATTCTCCAACCGTTAATGCTGCTGTCCAATCTTGATATAAAGAGTGACGAAAAAGATTTGGTGGAATATGTGAAAAGGCATCTTCTGCCCCAGAACCAACTTATTTTTACGAAAAAAATGCAGGAAGTGGTTGACGGGGTCAATTTCGGCGGGTGCGGTCTGTTCATAGACGGTGTTGATATAGCGCTTGTGGCTGACGTAAAAGGTTGGGAACACAGAAGTGTTGAAAAGCCTACAACGGAACTTGTTTTAAGGGGACCGCAGGAAAGCTTCAACGAAGTTTTAAGATCCAATACAGCCTTAATCAGAAAAATACTTAAAGATGAGAACTTAATATGTGAAGATATAATAATTGGAATACGAAGCAAAACACCTTGCTCGATGCTGTACATTAAAGACATTGTAAATAACGCTTTGGTGGAAGAAGTAAGGAGAAGGCTTAAAAGCATAAAAATAGATTATCTTATGGATTCCGGCGAACTTGAGCAGTTTATTGAGGACAGGCCATTTTTATTGACCCCGCAGGTTTCTTATACTGAACGTCCTGATATGGTTGCCGCTGCCCTTGCAGACGGTAAGGTAGCCATTGTGGTGAACGGCAGTCCCTTTGTCCTCCTTATGCCTGTAACTGTTCCGGTGCTTCTTCATTCAAATGAAGACAAATATGTCCGGTTTCCTTATGCGAATTTTTTCAGGTTCGTCCGCTATTTAGGGATAACCATGTCGATCTTTTTGCCAGCCCTTTACATAGCAATTACCAATTTTCACCAGGAAATGATTCCAACAGATTTACTGCTCGCCATAGAAGCTTCACGTGAAAAGGTACCCTTCCCGTCACTGATTGAAATATTGCTCATGGAAATTTCATTTGAATTATTAAGGGAAGCAGGTGTCAGGATTCCCGGCCCTATAGGCCCCACCTTAGGCATTATCGGAGGTCTGATACTTGGGCAGGCAGCGGTTGAAGCCAACATTGTAAGCCCCATACTTATTATCATCGTCGCAGTAACAGGCTTAGGGTCATTTGCCATACCAAACTTTGCCCTTGCATTCTCTTTCAGGATTATAAGGTTCGCCTATATAATTCTGGCTTCATTGAGCGGCTTTTTGGGCATTACCACGGGGATATTTCTGCACCTGGTAATACTTACCAGTTCAAAATCTTTCGGAGTGCCCATTCTTGCCCCTATAGCGCCCAAAACAGCCACAAAGGCCGATGACTCCTTGATGAAGAAACCTGTTTGGCAACAGGAAAGAAGGCCGGATTATCTCAATGCAAAAGATGACATCAGGCAGGAAAAGTTCACCAGAAAGTGGGAGAAAAAATAACGGAGGTTTAGCAGTTGGAAAGGATTACTATAGGCAGATGGGAATCGATATCACTGTTGGTCATGATGATAAACTTGCAAATTTATCTCAATCTACCGAGAGTGCTGGCTGAAGATGCCGGCACTGCAGGTTGGATACAGATAGCCTATTCCACGGTTTTGATATTGATTATCTTTACCGCCCTATCACTGCTTTATAGTAAATTCGGCATAAAAGATATTCTAGACGTATCCAATATGGTATTTGGCCGCTTTGGTGAGATTATAACGGGTATCATATTGATTCTTTACTTATTTTTTGCAGTGTCAATGGTGCTGAGGGAATTTACTGAAAATGTTAAGATTATATCATTAACACAGTCGCCGATTAGTTTTGTAACGTCATTTTTTATAGCGGGAATAACAGTGGGGGCATATTTCGGAATCCAGGCAATAGCAAGGGTTGCAGTATTGATGGTTCCGGTATCTGTATTAGCACATTTTATAATCCTTGCCGCATCAAGCCAATATTTTGAAATTTCAAACATAATGCCGATACTGGGTAACGGTATTGACGCGATTTTAATTAACGGTGTTGAAAAAATTGCTTATTTTTCAAGTATTAATACATTATTCATTTTCTCTCCCTTTTTAGGCAATAAGAAAAATCTCAGGAGGGTGGGATACATTAGCATTATTTTGGCGGGATTTTTTATGGTTGCGAATACCCTTGCATATCTTCTGGTGTATCCTTATCCGGCTGCCACAGAAAACTTTCTTCCCATATACCAGCTTGCAAAACTGGTAAACTATGGCCGCTTTTTCCAGCGTATTGAATCCGTATTTGTATTAATCTGGGCAATGACAGCGTTTTTGTACCTTTCATTCGTCTTTTACCTAATAATACATACCTTTAAAAAAACCTTCAGGCTGAAATACCAGAGAACTCTGATACCAGTATTCGCGGTGCTTACATTTACTGTCAGCATGCTGCCTCAAAACCTGGTAAGCGCCATTGAAATAGAGACAAAGTATTTCAGGCTTGTAGGGCTGTCTGTATTATCAATGTTATTGTTTTTATCGGCGGCAGGCAATATTGCCTTAAAAATTAAGAAAAAGAGGGGGAATGTTTGATTTGAGGAAAGTATTCGCATTGATCTTGTCTGCTGCGCTTATGGTAAACCTGACGGGATGCTTTGATTCCCGGGAAATAGACGACCTGGCATATGTATCGATTCTTGGGCTTGATAAAGGCAAGAACAATTATCTACAACTTACCGTGCAAATAATGATACCTACTTCCATAGGAGGTTCAGGAGGAACAAGCGGAGAAGGTGGAGCCACTGAAAGCACATATGTGACTACCGTTGAAACTCCGACAATATATTCAGGCCTCAACATGATTAACAACCTGGTCAGTAAACAGATTGAACTTTCACATGCCGGCATGCTGGTATTTTCGAAAGAATTAGCCCAGGAAGGCATACAAAAATATATAAACGCCTTGTCACGTTCCAGGCAAATCCGCGGGAACATGTATGTAGTGGTTTCCAATGACAGTGCCAGGGAGTTTATTGAAAATCTGAAACCGGTCCTTGAGATCAATCCCATCAAGCTTATTGCCCTAAAAATGGATGAGTACCGATATACAGGTTTTTCTGCTCCTACTACCTTCATTAATTTCTATATACAAAACAAGAGTACATGTATGCAAAGTACCGCCACATTGGTTGCTGTTAACAGATATAATTCTGTGGATGAGTTTAAGGCTGAGAACTCAACATACAAGGAAAAAGAACGAGACAAGCCTTTTGAAGGTGATTATATTGCTGGCAGTACCCCTCAGGTTGGTAAGACAAAAACAGAAGATATGGGGCTTGCCGTGTTTGACGGTGACCGTATGGTGGGTGTAATAGACGGTCAGGAGGTCAATTATTACCTGATGTTAACAGACAAGTTTAATAAATCCAGCCTGACATTGCCGGATCCCTTAACTGATGAATCCTTGGTGGTACTGGAAATTAGCAGGAGCAGAGCGCCGATAAGAACAGTGACTATGAAAGATGATAAACCTTTTATAAAGGTTCATTTGCGCCTTGAGGCGGATATTTTGTCTATCCAGAGCGGGATAAATTATGAAAGCCTTGATTATATTGAGGATTTGCAAAACCATACGGAAAAATTTCTTGAAAAGGAAATTACCAGACTTCTTGGCAAAACGGCAAAAGAACTGAAAAGTGACATATGCGGTTTCGGTAAAGAAATAAAGAAAAAATGTCTCACATGGGATGAATGGCAAAAAGTCGAGTGGCTGAAAAAATATAAAGACTCTTCTTTTGAAGTAAATGTGGACTTAAAAATAAGGAGACCCGGACTAATGGTGAAGACTACGCCGGCATATTCCTCGGAGGGTGAGGTAATAAGATGAATATAACTATAAGTATGGTGTTAGGCTTTATCATAATTGTTTGGATATTTATATATACAGTCAGTTATGCTGTATGGACGTGGAAAGACAATAACAAGGCCGGGGCTATAGCTTTGTTTATTGTGTCTCTTACCGGCCTTCTGCTTCCGGCATATGCTATGTTTTTCAGAACATGATCCATCAATAGACATAAAGTTATCAAAACGTTGAATTTGTTACTTTTCGTAGTGGAGATAAACCCCGAGCTTTGTCTTGCAGATATCTGATTTTATTTTCAATTTCATGCCTGGTTTCCTCTTTACTTTGCTGTTCCTCGTCGAAAGCAGCTAAAGCAGCTATTAGACCAATAATATCACCAATTACCATGATTACGGCTGCGATTATTGCTAACTGAGAAGAACTAAATCTTTTGCAAAGCAAAATAATCACTCCTTAAAAGCTTTGATAATCATTTATATTCAGCAATAAAAAGAGATGTGAATAGTCAATCACGGATATAAAACCCAGTGTGCGCTATTTATCAGTCTTGTGTCAGTATTGCATTAAAAACATCTCTGAAATTTATATATAAAGAAGCAAACTAAGGGCTTATAGGCTTTTGAGCAGAAAGTGAGCAGGACAAATACTCATCCGTATAATGAAGTAGAAGAAAAAGTGATAAAATCCATTAGCTTTAATGGATTTCCCTTGAAGGATAATATTGGACTTGCAAAAAAAGCCTTCAAACCTGTTTATGATACAGAGAACTTGGAAGTGCGGACGATATGTTTGATGCTGCTAAAGAGAAAGGACCGGTCAGTGACAGGACCTCAAACAAATGGCAAACTGGACGAATTGCTTGATGCATACAGGAGGTATCAGGCTGTGAAAAGAGGCCTGGAATAGATTTTTGGAGGCGGTAAAATGAATGATTATATAACATGGGAGTTATTAGGCACATTTTCCGGGGTTGTCGCTGTTGTGGTCCTGATAGTGGAATTCCTGAAACTGCCTCTGGACAAGGTGTGGAAGATTCCTACCAGGTATTTGGTATGGTTCATATCGTTTCTGATCCTGGTTGCCATAGAATTTTTTACTGGAATCCTGGAGGCACGGCGGTTGTTCTTGTTATTCTTAAACAGCATTGTAGTAGCAATGGCGGCTATCGGGGCATATGAGAGTGTTGTGAAGAGGTTAAAGTAATATGATTCAAATGCTTGTATTGGGAAAAATATAAAGAGCCTGAAACTATAATGTTTCAGGCTTTTTACCTGGCAGGGGAGACAGGACTCGAACCCGCAACTTACGGTTTTGGAGACCGTTGCTCTACCAATTGAACTACTCCCCTAAGAACGAATATTAGTATACACCAGGTTTTTTAAGTTGTCAATGGTAAAATGCCTGTAGGTCAGCCAAAGATGTTATCAGAGCCTAGTAAATCTGAACCAACGGCAATTAGTACAAGTTCTTTTAGTAACATCTGAATTTTTTGCTATCCAGAAATGACAGTCATTATTTGTATAGGAATACAACTTTGATAGAAAATGATTTAAATCAGTTACAGCTGAAAATGTACACTCATATTAATATTTATTTTCCGCGATAAACTCTACCTTTCCTCCTGTGGCCTTATCCAGTTCATCATCCGGGATTTCTTCAATACCTGGTTTTCCCATTTCCGCAAAATCTTCCAGAGAAAATTCGATACCATTAGATTTTGCAAGATGAACAAACTCTTTCCTCATAAGTTTTTCCTTTTCTGCCTCAGGCAAGTCCTTACCTTCATACTTCTGCACAATACCATCATACTTGGCTTTAAAGTCCTTGTCTGTTTCAAGAAGCGTTAAAAATACGAGCATGTTTTTCTTTGACATAAATATACTCCTAATTCTTATTTTTGTAGTTTAATTTTATCAGGCAATAATTTTTTGCGTATGATTTTATGGCGTGAACGAAATATGTGAACAGAAAATAATGGCTTTTGTTAATTTTTATGATAATATATGTATTAAAGGCAAAAATTAAGGGGGCGGATATATGCGTACACTGGGCTTTATAGGTACAGGGAACATGGGTGCCGCGCTGGTAAAGGGCATAGTTAATTCCGGCATTATTGACGCGGGGAATATACATGTCTATGATATTGACACAGCCAAAACCGGTGCGCTGCAAAAAGAATACGGCGTAGTAAAGGTTTCGGGCAATGAGGAAGTTGTGGAACGATCAGATATCATTATTCTTGCTGTTAAGCCCGGTATGGAAAAGACCGTCCTGGAACCATGCAAAGAAAAGTTCGGGGAGAGTAAAATACTGGTGTCAATACTTGCCGGTGTTCCTGTAAAAAGATTCGAAGAAATACTTGGCAACTGCGCAAAGATAGTGAGAGTTCTGCCGAATACGCCTGCCCTTGTGGGGGAAGGCATGACATTATTGTCATTTAACTATAATGTAAGGGAAGAAGAAAGGGAAGAAATTATAAAACTGTTTGAATGTGTAGGCAAAGCGGAACTACTGGATGAATCCCTGATGTCGGAAGTGATAGCTTTATCATCAAGCAGCCCCGCTTATATTTTCATGATTATTGAAGCAATGGCCGATGCCGCAGTAAAACATGGGATAAGGCGAGACATGGCTTACAGGATAGCTGCCCAGTCGGTATTGGGAGCCGCTAAAATGGTACTGGAGACCGGAAGGCATCCCGCAGAGCTGAAAGACCAGGTATGTTCACCTGCAGGGACTACAATAGAAGCCGTCTCTGTGCTTGAGAATAAGGGATTGAGAAGTGCCATAATCGAGGCTATGGACGCATGTACAAAAAGGGCGAGAGAACTGGGAAATTAAAAGTAAGTTTAGGAGATACAAATGAAAAAGGTTGATATCTATACGGACGGCGCATGTTCGGGGAACCCCGGCGTTGGCGGTTGGGCTGCAATACTTAAATACGGGGAACATGAAAAAGAAATTTCGGGATTTGAGGAAGAAACAACCAACAATCAAATGGAATTAAAGGCTGCTATTGAGGCATTGTCCGCATTAAAAGAGCCTTGCAGGGTTACATTATATAGCGACAGTTCATATTTGATAGATGCTTTTACTAAAGGTTGGATTGAAATTTGGAAGAGAAATGGCTGGATGACAAGTTCCAGGGAACAGGTGAAAAATATAGAACTGTGGAAGGAACTGGACAGGCTGAGCGGTATACATGACATAACCTGGGTAAAGGTAAAAGGCCATGCGGATAATGAGTATAACAACAGGTGCGACAAGCTTGCCGTTTTACAGATAAAAAACTTCAAAAAGGAACAGGCTTGATACTGCTTTCACTCATCGGTGAGTTTTGCATTTATGGAGTCGATGTATTCCTTAATGGTACGGTATTCCATGGCGATATTTCGCAGATGGCGAATTACTTCATGGCTTTTGCCTTTTATAATCAGTGTGTTTTCGCTGACAAGCTGTATCATATATATACCTCCGGGACAGATTACATCATTCTTAATATATACATGGGGCAAATAAATATTACTGGTTTAGACAGTATAAATTATTGCCACTAACGGTTTTTTTATAATCAAAAGAAGGTGAAGAAATGGATTTTACAGAAAAAACGGTAAGTACGAAAGAAATATTCAAAGGAAAGATGATAAACTTAGAACTCCTTACAGTTGAGCTGCCTGACGGGAATCGTGCAACACGGGAAATAGTCCGCCACCCGGGTGCAGCTGTAATCATTCCTCTTACTGAAGAAAATGAAATATTGATGGTAAGACAGTTCAGGAAGACTATTGATAAATGCTTACTGGAGCTTCCCGCTGGGAAACTTGATCCCGGCGAAACACCGGAACAGTGTGCTGCCCGTGAACTTAAAGAAGAAACCGGTTGTAGTGCGGCTGATTTAAAATATCTCATGAGTATCCATACCTCTCCGGGTTTTTCCAATGAAGTGCTTCATTTGTTTGTCGCAACAGGACTGACAGAAGGAGACCAAAAGACTGACGCCGATGAATTTGTGTCAACAGAAAAAATCAGCATAAAGAAGTTACTGGATATGGTATACAGCGGCGAAATTACAGATGCAAAGACCATAATAGGAATAATGGCTGCGGAAAAAATAATTGAGGGAGAACTGGCAATCTAGTCATTTTTTAGGGCCCGGGCGCATAATATCTAATGGATTCTTTCTGTTAATTAAGGAATTTTTGCCGGGTGAAGTATGAGAAACCTCCTTAAGCAGCATTTTATCAATAATATAAACAGGTATGCCACGCTTTTTCTGGTGTTTACCATAGGTGTCGGTTTAGGTGCGTTTACCGTTAACGCCCTCAGCAATGTCCAGCACCATGAACTGACTGAGTATCTTAACGGTTTCCTGCAGCTTATAGACAATCAAAAAGTTGACAGTTATGAAGTCTTTATCATATCGGTTCAGCAAAACATGAAATTGGTTGTCTTGCTGTGGATTCTTGGTGTTTCCATTATAGGCATACCGTTCATATTTCTGGTTGTAGGTATAAGGGGCTTCATAACCGGTTTTTGCTCGGGTTTTGTAATTAAAACCCTGGGGTCAAAAGGCATACTTTTCTTAATATCATCTGTCCTGCCGAAGGAAATGGTGATGGTACCATGTATCATTGCCCTGGCAGTTAACGGAGTTAACTTTTCCCTAGATATAATAAAGCAGAAAAACATAAGAAGTTTCCTGAAAAGTGACTTAAAAATCGGCTTTTTGACCTATTGTGCTGCTACTGTTTTCTACAGTGGCATTCTTTTTGGCGGTGTCCTACTGGAAGCTTATGCCATTCCTGTGATAATGAAAATGATTGCACGTATTCTGGTATAAATAAAAAGGAATTAATTAAAATATTTTACATATAATTATAAATAAAACAGGAAACAGCGGATAACATGTTATTGGAAAAAAAGGGATTTCACAAGATTTGCAGAATACTATAAGGTAAATTTTATTAATTTATAGTAAATATTCCTGAACCTGAAACAGTAATGTTAAATATATAACCGGCCTTAAGCGGTTTAAATTAAAAAGAAAGGGAATGGTTTAATGGAAGTGTTAGTAAAAAAGTTCATAAACTTTCTTGAGAAGGATAAACACCTTTCCTTAAATACACTCCAGTCGTATAGAAGAGATATAGAACAGTACATAACATACCTGCAGGAAATGAAAATCAAGGACATAGCAAATACCAGGAAGGCTACGGTAATAGCGTATTTGCTGCATCTTAAAAAAATAGGCCGGGCGACTTCCACCATTTCAAGAAACCTGGCTTCAATAAGATCATTTTACCAATTCCTTACGAAGACAAAAGTCGTGGAAAACGATCCAACTGTTGATCTTGAGTCTCCCAAGGTTGAAAAGAAACTCCCGCAGATCCTGTCCACCAAAGAAGTGGAACTCCTTCTGGAGCAGCCCAAGTGCGTTGACCTGAAAGGGTACAGGGACAAGGCAATGCTGGAGCTTCTTTATGCGACGGGCATAAGGGTGTCGGAACTGATATCTCTGAATGTGGATGATGTAAACCTCGAAATGGGCTTTGTACACTGCAGTAAAGGCCAGAGGGAGAGAATGGTACCTATTGGCTCTGTTGCAATTCAAGCCCTTCAGGACTATCTTAAAAAAGCGCGTCCCCTGTTGGTGCAGGACGACTCTCAGAATGCGCTGTTTGTGAATATAAACGGCGGGAGGCTGACCAGGCAGGGTTTCTGGAAGATTATCAAGCAATATAAAAACCAGGCAAAAATAAAGAAAGACATAACACCTCATACTCTGAGACATTCCTTTGCCGCCCATTTGCTTGAAAACGGAGCGGATTTAAGGTCAATACAGGAAATGCTGGGTCATTCCGATATTTCATCAACCCAGATTTATGCGCAAATAGCCAGGAATAAAATAAAGGATATATACAGCAAAACACATCCGAGGGCATAATTGTCAAAAGTCAAGAAATCAGTATCATAAAAATTAATCACAATTGAATATTCATGTTAGAATATACTTGAATGTAATATCAAAAGAGGAGACATTTATGAACAAAAGAGCAGTATTGGTGGTAATGGACAGTGTAGGAATCGGAGAACTGCCTGATGCAAAGGATTACGGAGACCAGGGTTCTGATACGCTGGGCAACATCTCTGCTGCCGTTAACGGATTAAAACTTGATAATTTACGACGACTGGGGCTTGGAAATATTCCGGGTATTAAAAATATTGACCCGGTAAGCAAGCCCATTGGTTGTTACGGGAAAATGGCGGAAAAATCCATGGGGAAAGATACCACCACAGGACATTGGGAAATAGCAGGGCTTCGCCTTGAGAGGCCTTTCCCCGTGTATCCTGACGGGTTTCCCAAGGAAATTATAAAGGCATTTGAAAATAAAATAGAGAGAAAGACCCTGGGCAATAAACCGGCTTCAGGGACTCAGATTATCCAGGAATTGGGGGAGGAACACATCAGGACCGGATATCCTATAGTATACACATCTGCAGACAGTGTTTTTCAGATTGCCGCCCACGAAGATGTTATCCCCGTGGACAAGCTATATGAAATATGTATTGCTGCAAGGGAATTACTGACGGGGGAGCATGCGGTTGCAAGAGTAATTGCACGGCCCTTTGTCGGTTCGGATAATAACTTTACAAGAACAAGCAACAGGAAGGATTTTTCCCTTGACCCTCCCGGAAGGACAATTCTTGATATTGCATATGAGGCCGGATACGAGGTAAAAGCTGTCGGTAAAATTGAAGATATATTCAACAAGAGGGGAATAACTGAGGCAGTGCATATAGAGAACAATATGGATGGTGTCGACAAGACCCTGGAAATGATGAAGAAAGATTTTTCAGGTATTGTTTTCACGAACCTGGTGGATTTTGACATGGTTTACGGCCACCGCAACAATATCGCCGGTTATGCAAGGGCACTGGAGGAATTTGACGGGAGAATCCCTGAAATCATTGATTTGCTCCAGGACGAAGACATACTTATAATAACAGCAGACCATGGATGCGACCCTACCACGGCCAGCACTGACCACTCAAGGGAATATGTGCCCCTTCTTGTGTATGGAAAGAAGATAGCATCAGACATTTGCCTTGGGGTACGCGAAACATTTTCCGATGTGGCTGCAACCATTTCTGATTTCCTGGGTATTGAACGACCGGTGTACGGCACGAGTTTTTACCGGGAAATAACTGAATAATAATGAGGTGTTTTATATGCGCATGGTTGATTTAATTGAGAAAAAGCGTGACGGGGGCACTTTAAGCTATGATGAACTTAAGTTCATCGTGCAGGGATTCACCGAAGGCATTATCCCGGATTACCAGGTGGCTGCATTCTTAATGGCTGCATATATAAGAACATTAAGTGACCAGGAGACATATGACCTGACAAGGCTGATGGCTGATACCGGCGAAAAAGTGGACCTGTCATCCATAAAGGGCATAGTTTTGGATAAGCACAGTACCGGAGGAGTGGGAGATAAAACCACGCTTATTGTTGCGCCTTTAGCTGCCGCCTGCGGCGTCCAGGTGGCTAAAATGAGCGGCAGGAGTCTTGGCCATACGGGCGGTACCATCGATAAGCTGGAATCAATACCGGGGTTCAGAACAAATCTTGATATTGGGGAGTTTATTTCCAATATAAAGAAAATAGGCCTTGCCATAACTTCCCAGTCTGAAAACCTGGCACCAGCGGATAAGAAGTTCTATGAACTTCGGGATGTTACAGGGACTGTGGAAAGCCCGTCCCTGATCGCTGCCAGCATAATGAGCAAGAAACTGGCGTCTGGAGCGGACAAGATTGTGCTGGACGTAAAAACAGGCAGCGGAGCCTTCATGAAAACCCTGGACGAAGCCATTACTCTTGCACGTATGATGATTAACATTGGCAAATCAGCTCAGAAGGAGATTGTGGCCTATGTAACGGATATGGATACCCCTCTGGGCAACTATATCGGAAATGCCCTGGAAGTCATTGAAGCCATAGAAGTGCTGAAAGGCAGGGGACCTAAGGATATTACAGAGCTGTCTGTAGAACTTGCGGCCAGGATGGTAGAAATGTCGACCTCCATGGAAATGGATGAGTGCCGTGAGAAAGTGAGGAACGCTATTCTGAACCAATCGGGGCTAAACAAGTTCCGGGAAATGGTATTAAGGCAGGGAGGAAACCCTGAAGTTATAGAAGATTACAGTCTCCTTGAAAAGGCTTTGTATAGCCATGAAATCAGGTCAGTGAAGGAAGGCTACGTGGAGAAAATCAGGACAGACAGAATCGGAAAGGCGGTCAAGATTCTTGGTGCGGGAAGAGAAACCAAGGAGGATACCATTGATTATTCCGCCGGAATTGAGCTTAAAGTAAAACCTGGAATGAAAGTGAAACAGGGGGATGTCATCGCAAAGCTTTATACAAACAATGAAGGGTCAATAAAGGAAAGTGAGTCCATTGTTCTTGAAAGCTACCTGGTTTCGGAACAGAAACCTCCCGTAAGGCCCCTGATACTTGCCTATGTTGACCAGAAAAACACGTTTAAGTACGTGGATAAATAGTTTTAAATTTGTTTTTTATTGTAACAGAATTGTCAGTAAAAATTCATAAAAACACCGTTATATACATGTATAATAGGCTTTAGGTAAGCCGTGCGTTTATTTTAACCCCAGGCCTTCCATTAATGTCATTGAATTAACTAAACGGGTTTTCTATTTCAGTAATAATAAAATTCTGTTTAACAGAATATAAGAGGGAAAACCAGCATAAAGTTTACTAAAGAAAAAGTGGAGGGATTACATGTGTTTTGGAGAAAAGCATTAATCATATTTATTATTTCACTCCTTATTGTAAATTTATTCTCTGTTGCGGCCTTTGCCGACGAATATGAGACAGATTATGATGCGGTACAGGTTGACAAAATAATGAATGAGACTGATATATTCAACCTTAAGTCAAAGGCGGCAATACTTGTTGATGTGGATACAGGCGGTATATTATACAAGCATAATGAACATGAACAGCTTCCTATTGCCAGTGTTACCAAAATAATGTCGATGCTTTTAGTTATGGAAGCCGTTGAAAACGGGACCGCGTCATTGAACGATATAGTCACAACTTCTGAATATGCTTATGGATTCGGTGGTTCCCAGGTTTACCTAAAACCCGGTGAAAAGTTCACCCTGGACGAGATGCTGAAAGCCATAGCCATACATTCCGCCAATGACGCTACGGTGGCGGTGGCAGAACACATAGCCGGCAGTGAGGATGCCTTCGTTAAAAAGATGAATGAAAAAGCCAAAGAGTTGGGCATGAAAAATACGAATTTCCTGGACTGCACGGGCCTTACGGATGTAGGACATTATAGTTCAGCTTATGACGTGGCCATAATGTCCAGGGAATTGATCAGGAAATATCCGAAAATAATAGAATATACTTCTAAATGGTATGATACTTTCAGGGACGGAACCTTTGACCTGTATAACAGAAACAAGCTGATAAGGTTCTATGACGGCGCCACAGGCATCAAGACGGGATTTACCACTGCTGCTGGACATTGCCTGTCCGCGTCAGCCAAAAGAAACGGCCTGCACTTAATTGCCGTAGTCCTTGGCGGACCCGATTCCAATGTGAGGTATGCTGAAACCAGGAAACTGTTGGATTACGGTTTTGCAAACTTTGAGGTTACCCAGATTGAGAAAAAGGGAACCGTTATTAAGGAGGTAACGGTCGAAAAGGGACTGCAGCGGAAAGTAACTGCTGTTTATGCTAAAGATGTGAGCCTGCTCCTTAAGAAAGGAGATAAAGACAAAATAGTCAGAGAACTTAATTTGCCTGAGGCAATAACAGCCCCGGTTATGGCAGGCCAGAAAATCGGGGAAGTGGTTTATAAAATAGGTGACAAGAAGGTTGCCACTGTTGACGTGATAGCGGGAGCCAGCGTGGAAAAGGCATCTTTCGGAAGGTTATTGCTGAGGATGATTCTTGACTGGTTTGGCATAGGAAGGGACTAAGTCTTCGGCCTATCAGACTGCATTCCGGGAAAGTACACTCATGAAGTGTACTTTTTGCTTTTTTGCCTGAATCTTGATATAATGGGCTTTGTGATATAATTGTAAAGGAGATTGTAAATGCTTTTAAGAGGCTATCCCATACAATCGGTATTGTTCCTAATACCCGTGGTTTTGGTATCAATAACCATACATGAACTCGCCCATGGGTTTATATCTTACAAATTAGGTGACCCTACGCCCAGATATCAGGGTAGGCTTACTTTGAATCCGCTGAAACATCTTGATCCTCTGGGAGCGCTGATGTTTCTGCTGGTAGGCTTCGGTTGGGCAAAACCTGTACAGATCAACCCGGCTTATTACAAGAACAGGAAAAAAGGACTTGTACTGGTTAGCCTGGCAGGCCCGCTGTCCAATATACTTGTAGCTTTCATATTTTCAATACCCATGTATATGATTGCCGTTAAGACAAGCAATAATCCGGCTGTTGTATTTAAAGCCTCATATAAGCTCTATATGGCAGGTTTTGGCATCCGTTCCCTTATTTTTAACCTGTGCAGAAATTTTTATACAATAAACATCATCTTTGCCATATTTAACCTGATTCCCGTTCCTCCCCTGGACGGCTCGAAAATATTGTCTGTCATACTGCCACAAAAGTATTATTACAAGATTTACCAATACGAGCAAGTGCTGGTCATTTTACTTATGGTTTTGATTTTTGTGTTTCCCAACATTATCTTTACTATAATGTCACCGTTCATTTGGTTTACTGAAACCGCCATAAAATTTATCACGGAAAACCTGGTATCCATAATGCCTGTTTAGTGGAGGTAGCATAATGAGAAGCTCCCTTTCAAACGCATGTACCATAAAACTGCAGAATTTTGAGGGTCCCTTTGATCTTCTCTTTTACCTTATAGAAAAGAATAAGGTTAATATATATGACATACCTATCAACGAAATAACGGACCAATACCTGGACTACCTGTATTCAATGCAGGAAATGGATATGGAAGTTGCAAGCGAATTTCTTGTTATGGCGTCAACTTTGCTCCATATTAAGTCCAGGCTGCTACTTCCGGACAGGAAAACTGAAGAGGACAATGAACTTGATGCCAGGGAGGAATTAATTACAAGCCTTATCCGGTATAAGAGGTATAAGGAATTTGCCGAGACGTTAAGAGAAAGGGAGATGTACTGGTCGGGTTCATTTTACAGGCCTTCCGGGTTTACTGAGGTTAATGGTGGCAGAGATATGGAATTTGTTGCTGACATGTCTGCAGGTGAACTGCTCAGAACATACATTTCAGTTATGAGAAGATACAATGAACGGATGAATAAAAACAGCGAAAAAATCAGGCATATTCTGACACGGGAAAGAGTGACGGTTACCAGCAAGATAAGGGAAATCAGCCAGTTGTTGTTTAAGAGAACATACTTTATATTCAACGAATGGTTTTCACTAAAGAGAAAATCAAAACTTGAGATAGTCACAGGCTTTATTGCCTTGTTGCAGCTGGCAAAGATGAAAAAAATCAGGCTTGTACAGAAGGACTTGTTTGGAGATATCAGAGTGGAGAAACTGAGGGATTAACATGGATATATCGCAGATCGAATCAATTATAGAAAGTTTACTTTTTGCCTCTGGAGATCCTGTATCAATTGACAAGATGGCGGAAATCCTTCAGATTGACAAAAGGACCCTGAGGAATATTTTGAGCAATCTGATTATAAAATTTAAAAATTCAACAAGAGGAGTTATAATCAGGCAGATAAATGACTCTTACCAGATGTGCAGCAGGCCTGAAAACTATGAATATGTCTCCAGGCTGTTAGCTCCTCCGGTTAAACAGGGACTTTCAAGGGCCGCCTATGAGACCCTTGCCATAATAGCATATAACCAGCCGGTTACCAGGGCAAAAATTGAAAAGCTGAGAGGGACCAATTCTGACAGTGCCCTGTCAAAGCTTATTGAAAGAAATCTTGTAACCGAAGCGGGGAGGCTTGATGCTCCGGGAAGGCCCATGCTCTACAAAACTACTGATGATTTTCTCAAGTTTTTCGGCTATTCATCAATAAAAGACCTGCCTGCCATCGAACTGGATGAGTTTTTTGAGAACAGTGAAGATGAACTGAAACAGGGCGACACGGGAGCATGATGTTGTCCGGGAGAAGGGAAATAGCATTTGGCATGAGTATTATTTTAATAATTGGTAAAAATAACCGGATGAGGTGTTATAATGCTCATTCCGGTTATTTTATTATCGGCAGCGGCAGTGATAACGGTTTTACTGCTGGTAAAAGTGAAGATAAAGGTAAGTTTTATAAAAAAAGACGGCGTTAACTGTATTTCAGTTAAATCCCATGCCTTTTTCGGGCTTTTTAGTGTTGAGGCAGTTCTCCCTTTTTTTGATCATGGAGAAATGGGTTCCAGGGGAGTGGTGCGGATCGGGCCAAAAGGAAAAGCACTGGCTGTCGGAAAAGAAAAATTCAGGATCCGGGATTTACCCCATTACCTGAGAAATATTTATGAAAAATTTAAACCCTACAGGAGTTTTATAAAATGGCTACTCCCGTTTCTTGAAAGGAAAATGGTTGTGGACGAATTCACTGTTGAGATAACCGGAGGTTCCGGTGACGCGTATTATACAGGTATTTTAACCGGCATATTTTTCTCGGTTTCGGGTATTGTGGAGACTTACCTCGCCAATCACTTCAGGATTAACAAAAGGTATATACGGATTGTTCCTGACTTTTCCCAGAAAACCTATGAGTTTGATGTTTACTGCATATTAGAGATAAAAACTGTCAATATTATAATAATGATGGCTAAATTCCTGTTCTTCTATTTATTGCAAAAAGAGAAAAAAGGCGGTGATAGATTTGGCTCATCCTATAGAAGGACTTATGAAAACAGCTATGGAAAGCATTAGGGAAATGGTGGACGTAAATACAATAGTGGGCGATGCAGTACAGGCTCCGGACGGAACTGTAATAATACCTATTTCCAAGGTATGTTTCGGGTTTGCTGCCGGCGGAGGAGAATACAAAAGCAGCGCCAGGGTGAAGGAAACGGAAGATGAGATACCAGAGGTCAAGCATCCTTTCGCAGGAGGAAGCGGTGCCGGAGTCAGCATTCATCCCGTGGCTTTCATGGTGGTGGGACAGAACCAGATAAAGCTGCTGCCGGTAGACTTAAATTCGTCCCTGGATAAGATACTGGACATGATACCCGACATTATAAAAAGAATGGAAGAGGGCATCCAAAGACGAATGAAATCAAAAAGCAGCCAAAAACAGGACCAGGCAAAAGAAGAGTCCGAAGAGTAAACTGTTTAAGCAATGTTGAAGCATGTTGAGCTTTCCAATATAATTTAAATTGAACTAATGTAGCTGTGTTATGCAGCTATTAATTTATTTATGGGGTTTTTGAAATGGATGGTATAAGGCTTCAGAAATTTCTGGCCGAAGCTGGTATTGGATCAAGAAGAAAGTGTGAGCAGTATATTCTGGACGGACGGGTTAAGGTAAATAATGAGACCGTTACCGGGCTGGGTGTAAAGGTTTATGAAAATGACATTGTCGAATTCGATGGCAAGATTGTAAAGGCAAATGCCAGGAAAGTATATATAATACTGAACAAGCCTGAAGGGTATATTACTACGGTAAGGGACCAGTTTGGCAGGAAGAGCGTCCTGGACCTGGTAAAAGATGTGAAAGAAAGGATTTATCCGGTGGGAAGGCTGGACTACAATACCTCAGGCCTGCTGCTTCTTACCAATGACGGGGATTTTGCCTACAGGTTAACCCATCCTTCCGGGGAAGTTGAAAAAACATATATTGCAGAAGTCAGGGGTGTGCCTTCAGATAAAGTAAAGGCAATGTTTGAGCAGGGAATGGTAATTGATGGATATAAAACTGCGCCTGCTTCGTTTAAAATCCTTCGCAAGGGCAAGTCTACATCTCTGGTGGAAATCAGGATTCATGAGGGACGGAACCGCCAGGTGCGGAAAATGTGTGAAAAAGCCGGCCATCCTGTGATCAGGCTTAAAAGGACTGCTATCGGTAAGCTGAAACTGGGCAGTCTTCCGGAAGGCCATTGGAGATACCTGACAAAATCAGAACTGGAGAAAATAGTATAAAATCCTGATGAGGCAGACAGACTGCTTCATCAGGATTTTTTATTGTTCCGCAAAAATAGCCGCATTTTTGAAAACAAATATTAATAGTAAAAGTCAAAAGGGAAATTGTTGAAAAAGTCTCCTGTATTCCGGATCAGCCAGGCGATCAGCACTGCGTAGAAAATAATACCTATAATTATAAATATAATCTTAACAATAATTGATATTCCAGAATATTTAAAGTAATTATTGAAGCTGTACAATGCATCGCCAAGTTTTTTGTATTCTCCGGCTGCCATATAACTTTTGATTTCGTCAACCGCTTTAAAAAGCTTTACGCCGGCAATTATCTGAGGTATACCGTATGCTGCAGATATAATGCCAAGGCAGGAGAGTGCGCCAACAATAATTTCTATAACGGCTTTGAAAGTTGCCCATCCGATCAGGTTGTTTAAAAAAGGTATGTTCACTTCGATGACTTCATTTGCACCGCTTTCATAAGTTTTTACGCCATTGGCGGCCGCTTGATAGTTTTCTCCGGAAAATGTGCTGCCCGAAGGATTTTCCATGTTGTTCCCGTTCATAAATTTACCCCCTGTGAATATGATAGTAACGCCCCTTAGCTTTTTTGCATCCGCAGGCTGTATTCTTATTATATCATGACATGAGGCCATGGTATATTTTTTCTTGTTTTATACTTAATAAAGATGGCTAAAAATAATGCGGACACAATATTTATTTTATACGCTCCTTTGCTTAATTTGTTTGCAAATTTGTACCTTTTTTATTATAATATTGTTTGTTAAAATTGTGGCAAGTTTATTTAACTAACGTTTATTGAATTATAAATTTCACTTTACTATAATAGCATTGTGTGGCTTTACACAAGCATATTTTTTACAATAAAGTGGTTATTATAGGAAACAATAAAAATAAAAATGAGGTGGAGAAAGGATGTCAGTAAAAGATAAAATAAACGAGCTCCTCGAAAAGAAAGAAGCAGTAATGCTTGGCGGCGGTATCGATGCTATTAACAAACAGCATGAAAAAGGCAAGCTTACTGCCAGGGAAAGAATTGAACAACTGGTGGACGAGGGCAGTTTTATTGAAATGGACGTTTTTGTTGAGTCGGGCAGTATCGATTTTGGTATGGATAAAAGGAAAGTACCCGGTGACGGCGTGGTTACCGGATACGCTACAATAAACGGCAGACCTGTACATATTGCGGCTCAGGATTTTACTGTTATCGGGGGAACTCTCGGAGAAGCCCATGCCAATAAAATATGTAAGGTCATGGACATGGCTGTAAAAATGGGCACTCCTTTTATCAGTATAAATGATTCCGGCGGTGCAAGAATCCAGGAAGGCATCAATGCCTTAAGCGGTTACGGGAACATCTTTTTGAGGAACACCCTTGCATCCGGGGTTATCCCGCAGATTTCGATAATTATGGGGCCTTGTGCCGGCGGTGCGTGCTATTCTCCCGCCATTACGGACTTTATATTCATGGTGGAGAAGACCGGTCAGATGTATATTACCGGCAGCCAGGTCATAAAGGCTGTTACCGGTGAAGATGTTACCCTTGAAGAACTCGGTGGTGCTGACGTACATAACAGTGTCAGCGGAGTGGCTCATTTCAAGAGCGCCAGCGAAACTGAGTGCATAGAAGCAGTTAAGAAACTTTTAAGTTTCCTGCCGGACAATAACCTGTCTGATGTTCCTCAATATGACTGTAACGACGATTTGAACAGGATTACGGCGGAACTGGCCGATATTCTGCCTGAGGATGCCAACAAACCGTATGACATGCTGGATATCATAACAAGAGTTGTTGATAACGGAGATTTCTTTGAAGTTCACAAATATTTCGCTCAGAATATCATAGTAGGATTCGCCAGAATTAACGGAAGAACCGTTGGAATTGTGGCAAATCAACCGAAAGTTAAGGCGGGAAGCCTTGATGTGGATTCATCTGATAAGGCTGCAAGATTTGTACGATTTTGCGATGCATTCAATATTCCCATCGTAAGCTTTACCGACGTACCTGCCTTTTTACCTGGTGTCGGCCAGGAACACAGCGGTATTATAAGACATGGTGCAAAACTCCTGTATGCCTTTGCGGAAGCTACGGTACCGAAGGTTAATGTAATTGTGAGAAAGGCTTACGGCGGAGCATATATTGCAATGAACAGCAAGACACTCGGGGCTGACATGGTATTTGCATGGCCTACAGCGGAAATTGCCGTAATGGGAGCTGAAGGCGCCGCAAACATCATTTACAGGAAAGAAATTGCAGAAGCAGACGATCCTATAAAGACAAGACAGGAAAAGATAGAAGAATACAGGTCCAAGTTCTCCAATCCGTATGTGGCAGCAGCAAGAGGATTTGTGGACGATGTTATTGACCCGGCTGACACAAGGCAGAGAATTGCCAGCACTCTTGAAATGTTAAGGAGCAAGCGTGAAAGCAGGCCGGCCAAGAAACATGGGAACATTCCACTTTAATTCCGGCAAATAATAGGGTAATAGTTAATTTATTATTCTTTAAAATATGATTATTAATTGGGAGGATTTATCATGAAGAAGTTTTTAATAAAGGTAAACGGAAACCAGTATGAAGTTGAAGTAGAGGAAATCGGCGGATACACGGTTCAACCTGTACAGGCACAGGCACCGGTTCAGGCTGCTCCTGCGCCGGCTCCGGCTCCTGCACCAGCATCCGCACCGGCACCGGCTCCCGCCCGGACTGAAGCTGCTGCACCTCAAAAAGTTGCAACAGGAAAAATAGGTTCAACCAAAGTTACTGCTCCAATGCCTGGTACAATACTCAGGATAGAAGCCAAAGTCGGCGACAAGGTAACAAAAGGTCAGGTTCTGTTGATTCTTGAGGCAATGAAGATGGAAAACGAAATTGTTGCTCCTGTAGACGGCACTGTAGCTTCCATTAATGTCGAAAGCGGAGCATCAGTCAACGCCGGAGACCTGCTTGCTTCATTATCTTAATGATAGCTGCCCTACGGTATTTTGAAATAATCGAAGGAAGGAGTATATACATTTATGGGTAAGGTAAAAATTACCGAGACGGTATTGCGTGATGCTCACCAGTCCCTTATCGCAACAAGAATGAGTATCGAAGAGATGCTTCCTATAATAGAAAAGCTTGACAAGGTCGGGTACTATTCACTGGAGGCATGGGGCGGAGCTACGTTTGATGCCTGTCTGCGGTTTCTGAATGAAGATCCCTGGGAAAGATTGAGAAAGATCAGGGACAAAGCTAAAAACACAAAATTGCAGATGCTTTTGAGGGGACAAAACCTGTTGGGATATAAACACTATGCCGATGATGTGGTTGAGTATTTTGTCCAGAAAGCGGTCGCAAACGGCATAGATATAATCAGAATATTTGACGCATTGAATGATACGAGAAACCTGGAAACTGCCATGAAAGCGTGCAAGAAAGAAGGAGGCCATGCCCAGGGTGCTGTTTGTTACACCATAAGCCCGGTTCACGACCTTGATCATTTTGTTAAGGTAGCAAAAAGGCTGGTAGACGCAGGCGCTGATTCCATATGCATTAAGGACATGGCAGGCCTACTGCTTCCATATACGGCATATGAACTTGTTAAAGCCCTTAAGGAAAATGTAAAGGTGCCTATCCAGGTTCATACCCACTATACCAGCGGTGTCGCTTCAATGACTTACCTAAAGGCAATTGAAGCTGGTGCCGATGTTGTTGACTGCGCTATTTCACCTCTGGCCATGGGAACGTCCCAGCCGCCCACGGAACCGTTGGTGGCAACCCTGCAGGGTACTGAATACGATACCGGTTATGACCTGAACCTGCTGACAGAAATTGCTGATTACTTCAGAAAATTGAGACAGGAATACCTGGATAAGGGATTATTGGATGCGAAAGTCACCGGTGTAGATGTAAATGCATTAAAGTACCAGGTACCCGGCGGCATGCTTTCAAACCTTGTATCTCAGCTTAAGCAGGCTGGAAGGGAAGATAAGTTCGATGAAGTTCTGCAGGAAGTTCCGAGAGTAAGGGAAGATTTCGGTTATCCGCCCCTGGTTACTCCCACTAGCCAGATAGTAGGTACCCAGGCTGTTATGAATGTTATAACCGGCGAGCGTTACAAGATGGTACCGAAGGAATCCAAAGCACTGGTAAAGGGCGAATACGGAAGAACTCCGGCTCCAATTCCGGAGGAAATCACTAAAATGATTCTGAAAGGCGAAGAGCCCATAACCTGCAGGCCTGCAGACCTGATTGAGCCCGAGCTTGACAAGATCAGGAGTGAAATAAAAGAATACCTTGAACAGGACGAGGATGTGCTTTCATATGCACTGTTCCCACAGGTAGCCAAGAAATATTTTGAATTCAGGCAAGCCCAGAAATATAAAATCGACAGCGACCTGGTAGATTACGAAAACAAGACTTACCCGGTAGTATAAAAATTGTCACGGGAACGTTTCTTTTGACATAATAGGTGAGTGTAAGACGGTGTGACAGAAATGCGCACCGTCTTTTGTTTTACAGCACTGGGAAGGTTCACCTTTTTTGCTTCCAAGAAGCGGCATGTCGCAAGAAACAACTAAAGCACCTAAGTGTCAGTAAATGCCTCTCCATGTCCTATAAGTCTGGTTTTATATTTCAGCCTGCTCACGGCAGTCTTTATGAAGATAAATGTAGTTTTCCTTATTGCTTATGAATTTGAGGATTTTTATGCTGCTACCTTTTTTTATGGGCATGCCGCATTTTAGGCATACGCTATGGGCAGAGTTCATGATGCCTTCCGTTTCCTCGGGAGTAATATGCTTGTATTTCTGCCAGCATTTCCATCCTACTTTGCATTTGCCTATACGGTTCTCGTAGTCTGCAAATACCCATCTCAGGAGTTTATGAAAATGAAAGGGATATTTTGTGTACTTGATATATTGCATGGGTAGTCCCAGGTTGACCGTATACAGCATGAAGCTTTGTTCAACAATGTCTTGCAGAGGTCCTGTAATATGCGTGCTGTAATGATAGTAGCCGTTATAGTCCAGCCAACTGATCAGTTTTCTGAACATATAGCCCCTGCATATTTCAATGGTTTCGCTTTTTTTCACGTTAAGCAGGGAAAAAGCCTTATCAACGATGTTGACCACTTCGTCCAGGTATAGCTTTTCAGAAATATTTTCCCGGTTATATAACTCCACGGGTATAATATCAAAATAATATTCGTTGGTTTCAGGGCGATATACGCCTATACATGTTCCTCCCACAAAGCTGCCGCTTCCTGCGTCGTCTATCTGGATCATGAACTGTCTCCCGTAAGTTTAGTATGCTTGGGGTAAAAGCGGTTTTCCTGTGTTATTATTAGCGAAACAATCTGCAATTATGAGACTGCGCCAAGAGGATTATTCTTCTGACACACTAATAAGATAGCAACAGGGCATATACGGTTCTCTTGGAAAAGAACTGTCCCGTCTTAGTGTAAAATTGTTCTAGGTTAAAATAGGATAAAAAATAACAAGAGACCACTCTTTTTGGTAAAATAATAGTTACCAAACCAAACAAAATACCAAGGAGGGTCTCTTGTGAATAATATTA